>Ga0265295_1000256_pt1 | contig 109639 bp, 93 predicted proteins | sample Munlansysbiofilm_FD_192503 | JGI IMG/M metagenome (GOLD analysis project Ga0265295, IMG submission 192503) | Leachate microbial communities from a municipal landfill in Southern Ontario, Canada - Methane capture system biofilm | ecosystem: Engineered > Solid waste > Landfill > Unclassified ...
CAAGGGTGCCGGAGGAAGACGGATCTTTTCACGCGCGGAACTGCTGAAGATCAAAGAAACAAACGACAGGGGCAGACTCCGGACGGCGGTCCGCAGCCAGGGCCGGAGAAAATGTGCCTGCTGCGGCAGACAACCCGTAGATCCGGGCCTCAGGATGCTGTGCAGAGGGTGTTACCTCAGGGCAGATGAAAGGAGTGAAGTTTGAAAACCGAAAACGCTGACGCAAAAGCAGATACCATCTGCTCCGCAGAAAAGGAGAAAAAAATGTATCTGAACAAAAGACAGGTGGCAGCAAGGCTCTGCATATCACCCGGAACCGTCTCCGCCATGGTTCGCCGTGGGGATCTACCTGCCCCGGTACGCTGGGGACCGATGTCCATCCGATGGCCCCTGGAAGAGATAGAGGCTGCGGAGCAGAAAGCGCGCATCAACCGCCCATCTATCCCCTGCCAGCCGAGAAATCCTGTCGGGCGCCCCAGAAAAAACAGGGATGATCAGCCCCTCCACTGACTCCAGGCGTCTTTTCCCGCAGCGGCGACTTCCGGTCCGACCGCTGCGGGCAACTTCCTCAACTCATCCAGCCAATCTGCCCACCGCTGCATCATTTCCTTGCGCTGATCCAGAAATGTCGTTCGGTTGTAAGCCCGGCCCAGGGCATCCCTCACATTATGCCCAAGCTGCATTTCCACAACACTTTCCGGATACCCAAGCGTTTCAACCAGATGCGTTCTGGCCACTGCTCTCCAGCCATGAGCCGTCATCCTTCCGCCATACCCCATGGAATCCAGCGCAGCCTTGATGGATGTGTTGGAAAGCGTCCTCCCCTTCCCTCTCAATGCAGGAAACACATTCTCTCCATCCGAGGTAAGAGGATGCACTTCCGCCAGAATCTGCATGGCTTGACGGGATAGCGGAGTCATCATCTGCGTCTGTGTTTTGGATGTTTTCCATGTCCACAATGCCGCCGCAGGATCTATGTCCGCCCACTTCATACCCAACAGTTCCCCCGGCCTGCTGAATACCAGGGGAAGCAGACGGGCAGCAGACCGAACGACAATACTGCCGTTGTATCCATCAAGAGACCTGAGAAGCCCACCCAGATCACGGGTATCCAGGATGGCAGGAAAGTGTTCCGTTCTGTACGAAGGCAGCATTCCAGCCAGATCCCTTGTGGGGTCTCTCTCGGCCCTCCCGAGGGAAATGCCATATCGAAAGATGAGACTGATCACCGATTTCACCCGATGCGCCGTTTCCACGTATCCTGTGTCACAGATCCGCTTCAGCAGCTCCAGCACCATGGGAGGCGTTATCTCATCTGGCCTTTTCGTGCCAATGTAGGGGAACACCATCTTTTTCAGTCTGGAGAGATTCCGGACAGCATGGGCCTCCACCACCTGGGTAGCATGGACGCTGTTGTACCAATCCATGGCAAGGGTCTGAAACATGCTCGCGGTATCCCCCCCTTCCTTGCGGGCCTTTTTCCCTGCCACAGGGTTCTCCCCGCGTGCAATCATCAGCCTGAGCTGTGAGGCGCTCACCCTGGCATCTTTCAGGGAAATTTCTGGATAAGGCCCCACTGTGATCATGGATTGCCGCCCTTCAAAATAGTACCTCAGCTTCCAGATCTTCCGCCCACTGGGTTCTACCTGCAATGCCAGGCCGTCCCCGTCCTGAAGAAAATACCGCTTCTCCTTTGCCGCCGCCTTCTCACAGGCCAGACTGTTCAGCTTTCCTGAAACCATGCCCTTTTCCCCCGAAAACACCGGAATAAGTAACCGAAAAAAACAGGAACAAGTAACGAGTAACCGGAAATTTTTTTGATCACTCACAGGTTACTTAAAAAAACCACATCACGCAATATTCAACCTGTTTTTACTTGTCACGACTACCACCCCCATTTTGCTGAAAAGAGCGCCAATGCTGAAAAACGGCAAAAAAAAAGCTGCCTTTCGGCAGCGTTTTTTATACTTATGGTGGGCCCACCTGGATTTGAACCAGGGACCGACCGGTTATGAGCCGGTGGCTCTACCAAGCTGAGCTATAGGCCCCAAAACAACCTTTATTAACTAGCGCCTTGGCATTTTTTTGTCAAGAAGAGCCTTGGCACATCTTTCGAAAAACGCCTTTTCCATCAATATTCAATGAAGCTTTTAAGCTTTTTACTCCGGGTCGGATGACGCAGTTTGCGCAATGCTTTGGCTTCGATCTGCCGGATACGCTCGCGGGTCACGGCGAAATCCTTGCCTACCTCTTCCAGGGTATGATCCGCCTTTTCTCCAATACCAAAACGCATACGCAATACCTTCTCTTCTCTGGGCGTCAGGGTGGCCAACACCTTTCGGGTCTGTTCTGAAAGATTGAGGTTGATGGCCGCATCCGAGGGCAGCATGAACTTTTTATCTTCAATAAAATCACCCAAATGACTGTCTTCTTCTTCTCCAATGGGAGTTTCAAGAGAAATGGGCTCACGTGCAATTTTCAAAACTCTGCGCACCTTGTCCAAGGGAATTTCCATCTTTTCCGCAATTTCCTCCGGACTGGGCTCGCGTCCCAGCTCCTGCACCAGGTAGCGTGAGGTACGGATCAGTTTATTGATGGTTTCAATCATATGAACAGGAATGCGTATGGTACGGGCCTGATCCGCAATGGCCCGGGTAATGGCCTGCCGGATCCACCAGGTAGCATAGGTGCTGAACTTGTATCCCCTGCGGTATTCAAATTTATCCACCGCCTTCATGAGGCCGATATTTCCTTCCTGAATAAGATCCAGAAACTGCAGGCCCCTGTTGGTATATTTTTTGGCAATGCTCACAACAAGGCGCAGGTTCGCCCGCACCAGTTCACTCTTGGCCTTTTTGGCGCATTCCCTACCCTCATCCACATTGGCAATGACTTTTTTCAACGCACGAACATTAGCCTTCAGATCGTATTCCCGGGCTTCTATCTGCTCTTGGATACTCCGCAAATCATAGAAAACGGTTTTCAGCTTCTCCCGAGAATAATCCGTTCTCTCCCGGGCCCAGGCCACAAATCCCTCTTCATCCTGTAAGCGGACCCTGAAATCTGTAATCGTCGTATCAAACGCTTCGGCACTCTGCACCATGAGCTTGCTCATGGTTTCAAACCACATGATATGATAGCGTATTTTCTTTTCAATGCGATCTGTCACACTGCTTTCAAGGCGCCAGTCCTTGATGAATTCAAAAATTTTCTCATTGCGTTTGGCAATGATCCTGCGGTGCTTTCTTTTTTCCTCATAATCCATATCAGGATCAAAAATCAGCTCCCGAATCTCCGCATTTTCCGCGTGCAGCACCTTGATTTCCTGGATCACTTCCAGAAACTGACCGATCTGTCGGTTTTCATCCATGAGGGTATCGCCCTCATCAATATCTCTCAGGACATGCTTGGGTCTCAGACTGCCGGCCTGAATATTATCCGCAAGATCAATCAGGGTATCAACAGCCACCGTCATTTCCAGCATGGCTTTAAGAATTTCCTGCTCGCCAAGCTCGATCTTCTTGGCAATCTCGATTTCCCCTTCCCGGCTGAGCAGGGTGACCATCCCCATCTCTCGGAGGTACATCTTCACAGGATCCGTCACGGACCCGAAATCTACCTCAGATTCTTCCGCGCTCAAGACTTTGGGAGCGCCCTTGTCTTCCGATTCTTCTTCCGCCTCTTCTTCCGCGTCCTCTTCCTCTTCTTCCTCTTCGTCCGGTCGGTCCAGAAGATCTTCCGCGTCCGCAGCCTCCTCCTCCCTCTTGGAGTTCTTTTTCTCCGGCAGATCCGATGCCTTTACCATTCTGACGCCCATCTCTCCCAGCGTCACAAACACGGCATCCATCTGATCCGTTGTCACCGTATCCGACAATACCTCATAGACTTCATCATAGGTAAGGTATCCGCGCACCTTGCCCAGCTCAAGGAGAGCCTTGAACTCTTTTTTCTGTGCAGCACGCGTTTTTTTATCGCCAGTGGACGGTTGCGTCATTGGATATGCCTCCTAGGGGTCACCACACGGGACAGCCCGATCTTAGCCGCTTCCCGGGCTTGCTGTTGTTTCTGTTCAAGCAAGGCCATCAGCCGGGCCTGATCCTTGCCCGCTTCTGCAGCCTTGATGCGGTCCATCAGACCGGAACTGCCCTGGGCCTGCTGCTGCAGGCGCCGAAACTGCGAAATCAAAAACTCTGCATTGTCCACATTCCAGGAGGATTCTCCAAAGGCAAACCCGCTTAAACGGCGCTGCACCTCCGGGTCTCCCAGAATTTCAGGATCATTCACCAAAGAATCCTGCCTTTCTCCGTAAAGCAGAGAAAGGACGATACGCTTCAATATCGGATCGGAAAAAAAACCTTCCGGCTTTAAGCCGGCCACTTCTTCACGACACTGGGGAACGGACAGAAGCAGGGAAACAAGGGCTTCCTCCATACGCAGGTTGCCTCTGGGGTCTTCGGATTTCTGAATCTGTCTTGCCATCCCTGGAGAATCGGGAATCCGCTTGCTCAGTCGCTCCCGTATGCCCTTTTCCTCCATATCCAGACCATCGGCCATCTCCCGCAGGTATACATCCCGCACCACCGTATCCGTCATACCCGAAAGCAGAGGCAAAAGGGACTCCAGAGCCTTGATACGGCCCGCAGGATCCCTTCCCCATCGCTGCAGGGAAGCATGCATCAGAAAAGAAAAAAGCGGCCTTGCCTTTAAGGCTTCTCCGAGAAAAGCATCCTTTCCGAGACGCCGCACAAAAGAGTCAGGATCCTCCCCCGCTGGGAGCAGAAGCACCCGGCAATCCATGGCAAAGGGCAAAAGCAGAGGAGCCGCCCGTTCTGCCGCACGTAAACCCGCCACATCTCCGTCAAAAACCAGAACCAGGCGATCCGCATACCCCCGAAGCAACTGAATCTGCTCCCGGGTGAGGGCCGTTCCCAGGCTGGCCACCGCTTCCCCGATGCCATGCTGATGCAGGGCAATGACATCAAAATAGCCTTCCACAATGTAAGCAACCCGACTTTTCCGGATTTCCTGACGGCCCTGGTGCAGTCCGTAAAGGGACCGGGCCTTATGATAAAGGAGTGTTTCCGGAGAATTCAGGTATTTTGGATTTTCAGCGCCCAGAACCCTGCCGCCAAACCCGATAACCCGCCCCGGAATATCCTGAATGGGAAAAACGATGCGATTGCGGAACCTGTCATAGCAGCGTCCCTTCTCACTGCGCACCACAAGACCCGACTTTTCAAGAAGCCTCGGATCAAAACCTTTTTTTGTCATGTAATCCAGGAGACGGGTCCAGCCATCCGGGATAAAACCCAGGCCGAAACGGGCCACGGAATCTTCGGATATTCCCCGTTTTTCCAAGTATTCCCTGGCAACTCCGCCCAAAGGGCTTTTCAGGAGGCCATGGCGAAAAACCCCCAGAGCCACACGGTTGGCCTCCAGAATGGCCTGCCGTTCTCCGGCTTCACGGTCATCGCCCTCCTGACTTTCCGCAAGGGGAACACCAAAACGGTCTGCCAGACTTTTCACTGCCTCAGGAAAGGAAAGTCCTTCACTTTGCATGACAAAGGAGAAGATATCCCCCCCCGCCCCACAACCGAAGCAATGGTACATCTGTTTTTCAGGATCCACAGAAAAGGAAGGGGTTTTTTCCACATGGAAGGGGCAAAGCCCCGTAAGACGTCGGCCCGCACGTTTCAAGGTCACGCGTTCGGAAACCACCTGGGCAATGTCAGCGACATTCCGAAGCGTCTCAATGGTTTCATCCGTAATCCTTGTCCCCAAGGCGCCCTCTTCCGTATGTTGCGTCAAAAGCCTCACGGTACCGAGCGAACGCAAGATTGCTCCCCTTTTAAAAAAAGGGTAACCTGCAGAAGTTAACCTGTTTTGCTTTCCTGTCAAGGAAAACCGCAAGAAAAACAGGGAAAGGCAAGGCCTTTTCCCCTAAACCCTCCGGCCTGCGAGATAAAAAAGTAAAGATCCAGACAGGCCAGACAGGGCTGCCTGGCAGCTTTTTATATTTCCGGTTCAGGCTCTGCTTTTTTCGGCAAACAGGGCATTGGCATCCGCAATGGTCAGGGTACCTTCGTAAAGAGCCCGACCACTGATCACCCCCACCACACCGAGGGGGGCAAGGGGTGCCAGAGCCGCAAGATCTTCCAGGGTGGATACGCCTCCGGATGCAATGACCGGAATGGAGACCGCCTCGGCCAGGGCACGGGTCGCCTCAAGGTTGACGCCTCCATGGGTACCATCCCTGCTGATATCCGTAAAGATAATGGCGGCAACGCCTGCTCCTTCAAAGCGACGGGCCAGGTCCACAGCCGTGGTTTCCGTGGTTTCCGTCCACCCATCCACAGCCACCTTGCCATCCCGTGCATCAATGCCCACCACAATCCGACCGGGCCAGGATGCACAGGCGGATCGGACAAGATCCGGATCCCGGAGGGCCGCAGTGCCCAGAATCACCCGGTCCACACCAATGCCAAGGTAGTGGGCGATGGTTTCCATGGAACGGATCCCGCCTCCCACCTGAACGGGTACAGAAACAGCAGCCACAATCTTTTCTATGAGCCCAAGGTTTCTCGGTTTCTGCTCCACCGCGCCATCAAGATCCACCAGGTGAATTCTCAAGGCACCTTCCACCTCCCACTGACGGGCTTGCCCCACGGGGTCATGGGAAAAAACCGTTTCCGCATCCATCTGTCCCTGAAAAAGGCGCACACAGCGCCCGTTTTTTATATCCACTGCAGGAATCAGTATCATCTCATGGCCTTTCTGAAAGTCCGCCTCCCTCAATGCAGGGTCCGCGTTCTGGGTTTTTTAGAGAAGTCCCTTGGTGGAAGGCACCCCGGTCACCCTGGAATCCAGTCGTACGGCCTTGTCCAGTGCCCTCCCCAGGGCTTTGAACATGGCTTCCACAATGTGGTGGCTGTTTTCCCCATAGGGGACATCAATGTGTAGCGTCATCCCCGACCGCACAGCAAAGGCCCGGAAAAATTCCTTGGCCAGGTAAGGGTCAAAGGGTCCGCAGGAGCGGATGGGATCCGGCAGAAGACAGACGAGAAAAGGACGGTTGGAAAGATCCAGAGCCAATCTGCACAAGGTTTCGTCCATGGGCAGGACAAAATCTCCGTAGCGCACAAGCCCTTTGCGGTCGCCCAGGATCCCGGCAAGGGTATCGCCCAGAACAATCCCCACATCCTCCACACTGTGGTGCCAATCGATTTCGATATCCCCCCTGCAATCCACCTCCAGATCAAAACAGCCATGTACGGCAAAAAGCGTAAGCATATGATCAAAAAAGGGAATGCCCGTTGCAATCCGGGTTTTCCCCTGTCCATCCAGATTCCAGGATATACGGATCTCCGTTTCCCCTGTTTTTCTTTCCACCACAGCCCTGCGTTCCATGCTTTTCCCCCTTCACTCAAGAAACCGCGCTTTATACCACCCCCCACACCGGGGGTCAAATTTTACATTCCGGCGAAACCCCAGAAAGCCCCAAAATGCCCATTCTCTGCCCCTCTGTGGGATGCATGCAAAAATATCCATCCCTGCCAGCGTCACTCTTTCCATTTTCAGACAAAAAAGCGGCAAAGATTTACAAAAAGCTGAAAAAGCCTTATGATTTGTCAAGTATTTTTGCAGGCAATGCAAAAAAACACCTGCCTGAATTCCCTATCCCGGAGACGGCCATGGACATACGCACCAGCATCCATATAGAGCCGAGCGCTTATACGGGGCCGAAAATCCAGAAAGGAGAAACCTCGCCGGGAAAAACCCAGCCCGCCGCACCGGTTTCTCCCCAGCCCGAATCTGCGTCCAGGGAAGAGGAAAAAACCGCTTCTTCCTCGGGTGCGGTACGCCTGACCCCTGCCCAGCTGCGCATGGTTTCCGAGCTGAAAAGCCGCGATCAGGAAGTACGCGCCCATGAACAGGCCCATGTGGCTTCCGGAGGCGGACATGTTAATGGCGGCATCCGGTATTCCTATCAGAAAGGACCCGATGGCCGTATGTACGCCATTGGTGGCGAAGTTTCCATTGATGTGTCCCCCGTTCCCGGAGATCCCGAGGCCACTGCCCAAAAAATGGAACAGGTGCGTCGCGCAGCCCTCGCGCCTGCGGATCCTTCTCCCCAGGATCGCAGGGTGGCCGCAAAAGCCACTCTGGTCCGAAGTGAAGCCCTCCAGGAAATTGCCCTCATGCAGATGGAAGCCCGCAGGGAACCCTCCGATGCAGCAGACTCCCATGCCTCCAGCCCCTACACCAGAGCCCCCAGGATTACAGGCAGCCTCTTCCACATACAGGCCTGAACCGGCTCACGCGGCCATCCCCTTGATTTCTTTTTGGATCTTCAGAAGTTTTCCGTCCAGAACCTCAATATTTTCAAGAATATCAACCAACACACCCAGCCTTTCAGCCTGGCTGGCCCCCCTGCGGGCTGCGGTCTGATCCAGAAGATCCATTTCCGTTATACAGGTGCTGAAGCGGGCATCCAGCTCCGCCTGTACGGCCAGAGCCATGGCGGAAGACAGTTTCAGGATATACTGAAACTTGATGTTTTCCCGGTAATCCACCATGTGGTGCAGAAGCTGTTTTTCCGTTTCCCGGCAGATTTTCTTCAGACTTGCGGCCAGAGCCTTCATCCCGTCCCTGCCTGCCATCTCCTCTCTGCCTTCCTTTTTTTCCTTGGAAAAAAAACCTGAAAACCAGCGTTTCACATGATAAAATCCAAAACGCATGTGACCTTCCGTGCGGATTTTGGCATTGTACCGGGTCACCGCATGGGCGGGAGGCAGGTACAGTCCCATGCGCTCGGCCTGGGTTCTCGGCTCCACCCGGATGGTATCGGACTCGAGGCCCGGCATATCCAAAGAAACACCCATCCCATTGAGTCCTGCACAGTATTCCCTGAGTACCTCATCCACCATGCCCGCATAGGGCCTGGCCACCTCCGCATAATGGGCCTGCATCTCCCCCTCAAGCTGACGAATGAAACGGACAATCTCCGGGTTTACCCGATCCGTCATATAAGTATCCAGGGCCTGACGGAAATCCTGAAAGGCGTGATAAAGGGCCAGGGAAAAACCGGATTTTCCAAAGATGTCCGCATAAGCGTCCATGTCCGGGCGGTACTCCCGGATAAAAGAAAAAATGCCCGGCACAATTTCCCCTGCACTGGCATCAAAAAAACGGTCTGTGCGAGTTTTCAGGTGTTTTTCCAGGGTCGAGGAGGAACCATCCAGAGTATTGCGAATCAGGCCCTGCACCTGGGCCACGCGCAGATGGCGGGAGCGAACCTCCTCCAGAATATGGCGTGCCTGTTCCTGGTCTCCGCCGAGAAGATCCCTGTCCATGCGACAGCGATTGGCCATGGATGCAGCAATCTGGCGCAGACGCGCCACCTGGTTCACAAGGAGAAGTCTCGCCCGATCCCGGGTCATACGGGCATGGAGTACCTTATCAAAGTCTTCAAAAAGCCTCCGGCTTTCCGCAGTCATGGAAGGATCCGCCTCCCACTGGACCATCCGCAGGCGCTCTTTTTCCGGCAGCCCACCCTGGGCGTCCAGGGCCTGCAGGAGGCGATACAGAGCGGAAAACACATGCACCCGGGCTCCGGGGTACAAAAGTCCCAACTCCGCTTCCACCTTGCGGGCCACCCGCTGCACATCCCCATCGTCTCCGTGTTCGCTGAAATCCGTATTCAGGACAAAAAGCACGGGATCGAGAATCCCCATTTTACGGATCATGTTCAGAAAACGAAGATCCGCCTGTCGCAGCCCCGTGCGGCTGCTGATCACATAAATGATAAGATGGGTCTGAAAGAGATAATCCTGCACCTGGGCAATGTGCAGGGGGTTGGGTGCATCACTGCCCTGACAATCCGCCAGTTCGATACCGTCGGGCATGCGGGCCGCATCAATGGTGATGAGAATATCCCGGACATAGGCCGCCCGCACCTCATCCGCCACAAAAAGCTGGTATTGTGCAAAGGCTTCTCCTTCAAACACCGCCTCGGGCGCATCGCTGGTGATAAAGGATTTGACGGACTCATAACCTTCCAGATAGGAATGGAGATACACGCTGTGGATATTTCTGGCGTCTTCCGTGATAAGCTGATCTGTGCCCAGGGTTTTCAGGGCTTCCGCAAGGTCTTCCCTGTCCCGGTCTCTGCGTATATCAAAACGCGCGTCCACCCGCCGCCATCCGGAAGCCGGGAAAAGCGTCAGAGATCCTTCAATATCCGCATTGATTTCATCCCATCCCTTAAAACGCACCCGCGCCGAAAGGCGCTCTCCCCTGCGCACACGGGTTACGATGGAGGTAACAACCCCCGCCCCCCTTTTTAAAAGATCACCGCCCATCCATGCATTGATCAGGGTACTTTTTCCGGATTTGATGGTTCCCACCACCGCAACCCGCAGCGTTTCTTCCCGGAACTGCCTCAGAATTTCCCGGATTTCCTTTGGCCAGAGCGTCAGGGTCTGGGAAAGGCTCCCCTGCGGATCTCCGTTTTCCCCGTAGTGGGCTCCAAGCGTTAAGAGATTCTCCGCCAGAGCCACCAGGCCTTCTTTCCATTCACGATAATTTTCCATATCCCGATACGCCCCAATCCCTCTTGCAAATTCTGAAAACCTTCAGAAGGTCCGACACCCAACCTCTCGCAAGTCCTTCAAGAACACTGCACCATCACGCAGTGCCGCCATCCAGAGCCAGAAACTCCGGCCGGATACCCATTTTCAAAAGAACCTCATCCCAGCAGCGTTCCGCAGGACAGGAAAGCAGCAGATCCGCAGGCACCGCATGCACCAACCAGGTATTTTCACAAATTTCGTCCTCCAGCTGCCCAGGGCTCCATCCGGCGCATCCCAGCATCATCTTATAATGCTGGGGTCCCTTATCCTTAGCAATGGCTTCCACAATATCCCGTGAAAAACTAAGTCCCACATAAGGGGTGATGGGCAGACAGCTCTTCCAGTCAAAGGGGGGGCCATGAAGGATGAAAAGTCCGTCTTCACGCACCGGCCCTCCACAAAAAACCGGGGATGCCGCTCCCTTGTGCTGGGCGGGAAGACCAATGGAAAGGAGAACGTCCGCCTCGGACAGGCCATGCACCCGGTTATTCACCACAAGCCCGAAGCTGCCCCCCGCATCATGGATGGCCATGCAGACCACAGACCGTGAAAACCAGGGATCGTCCAGTCTGGGCATGGCCACCAGCGATTTTCCCACAAACGGATTGGTCATTCACCCCACCCTTTCCCTTGCGGCCCCAGACGGAAAATCAAGGCCCGGCAAGGCACAGCTTCCAAGCCTAAATGCGGAAACGCTGCACCTGAATCTCTACCTGCGCCATCTGTTCTCCCATGGAGGCCGCCTGTTCATTGAGACTCCGGCTGCTGGCCACCACATCGCCGGTGGATCTGTACACTTCGGCAATGTCCTTTGCAATTTCAGATGCAGCCACGGAAGCCTCGGAGACATTATGGTTCATCTCCTGAATCCCCTGGGAAGCCTGAAGCACATTGTTGGCAATCTCCTTTGTGGTGTTGCTCTGTTCTTCCACAGCCGTTGCAATGGCCACCACAATGGCATTGACATCCTGTATCACGGAAAGAATTCTTTCGATACGCTCCACCGTGACGGAAGTGGATTGCTGGATTCCGTCGATTTTATCCCGGATTTCCTCCGTCGCAGCCCCTGTCTGACGGGCCAGCTCCTTGATTTCGTTGGCCACCACGGCAAAACCCTTGCCCGCTTCTCCGGCCCGAGCCGCTTCAATGGTAGCGTTCAAGGCCAAAAGATTGGTCTGGTCGGAAATATTGTTGATGGTTTCCGTCACCTGGCCCACTTCCCGCGCTGCCTTTCCCAGGGCTGCCATCTGATGGGTAGCCTCTTCCGCCTGGGCCACGGCATCCTGGGTAATGGCCCGCGCCTGTTCGGAATTCCTGGCTATCTCATTAATGGTTTCCGTCATCTGCTCCGCTGCGGAAGCCACCATGGCAACATTGGTGGCGGTTTCCTCCACCGCCGCAGCCACAGAATGCATGTTGCTGCTCATCTCCTCACTGGCCGCGGCCACGGAATTGGCTCTCTCGGCATTGCCTTCCGCATTTTCATTGAGGACCTTTGCAATGCGTCCGAGATTTTTTATGGTTCCCGTCAACTCAAGACCGGCCCTGCCAATCTGGGTCATCATCCCCCGCAACTCCGCAGACATACCGTTCATGGCTGTCACCATGCGGCCGAATTCATCGCCGGACGCATGGGAAACCTGCCGGGTCAGATCACCGGAGGCCACGGCCTGGGTCATGGAGGCCGCAAGGCCAAGGGGACGCAGCACATTCCGCCGGATCTGCCACCATCCAAGGCCAATCACCACAAAAAGAATCCCCATAGCCCAGAGGATCACCGAAAGCCTCGCCCTGGCCACAGCGCGGTGTACCCCTTCCAGCGAAGAAATGATTTCAAAGGCCCCATGCACTTCGCCCACCCGCCATCCTTCCCGGATCCCCCCCACGGGGTCCCGGCTGCCCTTGGGGTCCCCATGGCAGAGCATGCATTCCGGCGTCAGAGTAATGGCTTTAAAATACCGCACCTGATCCTTTTCAAAGATCACCTTTTCACGGATACTGCCCGAGGCCAGCTCCCGCAGAACGGCCTCTTCCACAGCGTCAGGGGTATTCACCGGATTTCTCGGGCTCATCTTAGGAGCCCGGAAGCGATATCCGGCCTCCCTTGCATTGATGGCCGCCATATTGAGAGCCGTGATAACGGGAACCGCCTCCATGATCTGGCTGCGATCCAGCTCCTCGTAGGGTCGGAGTACATTCATTTCGAGCTTTTTGGCCATCTCGTTGCGAGCCGCTTCCGCCATGAGCACAATGGCCCGGCTTTTTTCCAGTATGCTTTCCTCAGCACCCTTCCGGATATCGCCGACACGCATGACGGCAAGAATCAGGGCCACCACCAAAGGGCCTGAGGCCACAATGGCAAGAATTTTCCAGCGCACACTCAGATCCTTGAATTTCAAACCACGCTCTCCTCTGTGAGAAAAGAAGAATCCACCCATTCGTCCCAGGACGAAGATTTGAATATTTCAGATGAGACAATCAAGACTTTTCAGAGAGAAAGGCCAAACCAGGCGCTTCTCCCCGCGCAGGCTTTATTTCAAAAACCAAATGTCCACTCCGCAGAACGCCCCATCCTACCCCTCCCCAGAGCGCCCAATCCCCGACCCTGGCCGTTTTGTCTCCCATCTTATATGCCAAAGCCCCCCTTAAAGCAAAGGATGAAAGAAAAAAAGCAGGCCCCCCAAGCTTGACAAGCCCCCTGGCAGATGTTTTGTATAGGTGTTCATCATCGGAAGTTTCCCCCCTATCCCATATGAGACGCCATGCCGGTTTTTGAATATATCGCCTTCAATCCCAAGGGCAGACGCTGCAAAGGCGTCATTGACGCAGACAACATGCAGATGGCCAGAAGCCGCCTGCGGGAACGTCAGCTCTTTCCTGCGGAAATGCGGGAAGTCCGCAGCCAGGATCACAGCCGAAAACCCGTATGGGGTTTTCTCTCCACGGGTCGACTGCGGCCCAAGGATGTAAGCCTCATCACAAGGCAGCTCGCCACCCTCACGGGAGCCGGTTTTCCTCTGGTGGGCGCTCTCGGGTCCGTTATCAGTCAGACCCGTTCCACTCCCATCAAAAGAACCCTTTCAAGAATCAAGGACACGGTGGAGGGAGGGTCCGGTTTTGGAGACGCCCTCGCCGCAGAAGGCCCGACCTTCTCGCCCATCTATATCAACATGGTCCGGTCCGGGGAAAGCTCAGGCACTCTGGAGCTTGTACTGGAAAGGCTCGCCGATCTTCTCGAAAACCAGGAAACCCTGAAATCCCGGATACGATCCGCCCTGGCCTATCCCATTCTCATGGCCATTTTCGGCGGTCTTGTGCTTTTTGCCCTCATGACCTTCATTGTTCCAGGCCTGGTGGCCATCTTTTCTGATATGCAGCAGGAGCTCCCCCTGCCCACCCGCATTCTTCTCAGCACCAGCCATTTCCTCAAGGCCTACTGGTGGATACTCCTCCCCGCCCTTATCGCACTACCCTTTCTTTTCCGGAAAGCCCGCCACTCCCAACGCCTGGGAATCCAGGTGGATGCCTTTCTTCTTCGCATTCCCATCGCAGGAACCCTTGCCACCAAACTGGCTGTCACCCGTTGCTGTCGAACCCTGGCTTCCCTTCTTGCCAATGGGGTGCCCATTCTCACAGCATTGGGCATTGTGGAAAACGTTGTGGGCAACAAGGTGCTGGCCAAGACCATCGCCCAGGCCGCAAAGGCCGTGGAGCGAGGGGATGGCATCGCAGCCTCCCTTGCCGCAGGCAGAGGGTTTCCGGACATGGCCCTCCAGATGATACAGATCGGTGAGCGCAGCGGAAGTCTGGAAGCCATGCTGGAAAAGGTCGCGGATATCTACCAGAATGAAAGCCAGAATACGGTCGCAGCCCTTACCTCCATGCTGGAACCCCTGGTCATCCTTGTCATGGGAGTGAGCGTGGGGCTGATCGTGCTGGCCATCTGCCTGCCCATTTTTGAAATGAACCAGCTGATCCGTTAGTCTCACTCTCTCCCTCCGCAGTCAGGCCAGAAGAGGCAGGCAGATCAAAAAGACAGGCGGCTCACTGCAAACGTCTGCGTAAAAGCCAGAAGACCACAATCAGAATCCCCAGCAGCCCCGCCATGAGCCCAAGCATGGTCCAGTCCTTTTCAAGGATGGACTCCCCAAGGACGACAAACGCCGCAGCATAGGCCATGCTGATGGAAAACCCCACACCAAAGTAGATAAAAAAAGAAACACCGCTTAAGGCGATCAGATAGTTCTTGATAAAAGCCGGAACCCCTGGAAGAAGTTTCACCGCAAGGGTAAACCCCAAAGCCCTGCGAGTGCGGATCTGAGGCAGGGTATAGGGGGTTCGACGTAAAAGCCTTTCCAGAAAAGGCCTCAGCCCGCTTCTTGCAATCCAATGGCAGCACACAAGATTCACCCCAAGGCTCAGGGCGGATCCCCCGATCCCTGTGGTCACCCCGAAGGTCGCGCCTGCCAGGATATAAAAAGGCGTTGTGGGAAAACCCACCAGAGGCAGTACGGCAAGGGCCATAAAAAAGGGAAGGGGCCCGGCCTCCTGCTTCCAGGTCCAGAAAAGCGCACTGTCCCACACAAGCCACAGCCCCAGGCCACCAAGCCCCAGCACCACAGCCCCCACTGTCCGCAGGACTCTCCCTCCCCTTCCACGCAGAACCACTCTATCTTCCTTTCTCACGGCAAAAAAAACATCCTGTCCCCAACTTCCGTGGACAGGATGCCCCTTTCGCTGCAATGAGATTTTCTGAAAAACTCACCCAAGGGTTTCCAGCCAACGGCTGATTCTCTCCCTGAGATCATCCCGCACTTTCCTGAACGCCGCAAGCCTTTCCTCCTCCGAACCTTCCACAGAAGCGGGATTGTCCAACATCCAGTGGTGACGGTTACCCTCAGGAAGTCCCGGCCAGATACGGGGACAGGATTGCTGAGCCTTGTCACACACGGTAATCATATGAAGAATGGCTTCCTTACCCAGATAATCCTTGATGCTTTTGGGTTTGTGACCGCTCATGTCAATGCCTGCTTCCTCCATCACAGCGATGGCCATGGGGTGAACCCTTTCTCCGGGATCCACGCCTGCGCTTAAGGCTGTGAAACGGTCTCCCGCCATATGATTCATCAGTCCTTCCGCCATCTGGCTGCGGATGGTGTTGCCATTGCACAGAAAAATGACATGACGTTTATGCACGGACATGGTGGACCTCCTTATAAGACAAAAAAACAAATCCTTCAGCGTTAGCGTCCTCAGATCCAACCCTACGCTTCCCATGTTAGAAAATCATGAGACCAAGCCCATTGAAGCGCAGCCCTGGCAAAAAGCTTTTTTGTGTATCATAGGCCCATCATTCTGTTTCCGGATTCTGTATAAAAATCTTCAAATTTTAAAACCAGAAACTACCTCCTTCAGCCGAAAAGCCAGCTTCTCAAGTTTAACCGCACTCTGACTCACATCAGAACTCGAAATAGAAATTTCTCCCGCAGCGGTATTAACGCCAGAAATAGCTTCTGATTGCATTTCCGCCAAACCAGAACTTTCCAGAGCAAGGCCGCTCACGTCTTTCACATCCATAAAAATTTCGCCCATATCGCGAGAAATTTCCATCAGAATAGAGGCCTCAAGGGATAGAGTATTCGATATTTCAAAAACCGTTTTATTGATTTCCCGAATCATCTCTTCAATGCGAGAGATATCCTGCATCGCAAGGGATGCGGACCCTTGAACTTTGCCAATACGGTGGCGGATATCCTCAGTGGCTCTGGCCGTTTCACCTGCAAGCCCTTTAACTTCTGATGCCACTACAGCAAAACCTTTTCCAGAATCCCCGGCTCTGGCGGCCTCTATCGTAGCATTCAGGGCCAAGAGATTGGTCTGATCCGATATATCATTGATAGTCCCTGTAATTTTTCCGATATCCAGAATGGCCGTTTCTAATTCCTTCATCACCCGGAACATGCCTTCCGCCTGATCTTTGGCTCTGGCTGTCATATTTTTCGCCGTATCCGCACCTGAGGCTGTTTCCCCCATATCTTTGGACATTACATCAATGGATGCGGCAACTTTCGTCAGGCCTTCACTTGTTTTTTTTATTTTTTCTGCAACTGCCAATGTCTTCAAGCTTACCCCATGGGAGGATTCAGAAACAGTAATGCTCATTTCTGAAGTTTTGGCCGCACCATCTGACATTTTCAAAGCGGTCTCCCTGAGAAAAACGGAAGATTTGACAAGGCTCTGAATCCAGCTCTCCACACCAGCAAGGGCCTGCCTCAAGCTGAGGACAGTTTTTTGCATGGATACTGCCAGGTCACCGATCTCATCTTTTCTCTGCAGCAAATAGCTGGGGACATCTTCTGAAAAATTGCCGTCTGCTATTTTCTCATTAAAACGTATGGCTTCATAGATAGGCATCCGGATACTTCTTGACATGAAAAACAAAGCCACGAGGAGTGTAACAAAAATGACGGCTGTTGACCCCACAATAAGTTGGAGTTGAAATCTGGAAGATGCATACACATGTTGGCTCTTAACCAAAGCTGTATTCAGCTCACGTTGCAAAACTGCACCAAGATCATCTACTTTTACGGTAATCAGGTTAAAAAAATCCATACCAGATATTTCATATTCACCCTCGCCAGAATGTTGCACAATCATCCAGAAAACCCTGTCCACTGCCTCCCATTCTTTTTTTTGCCTGCTGCGGTTAAGATCTTCACGGCTTTGAGATGTTAGGACAAGGGCTGGTGATGACAAGGAGGTATCAGCATGACCTTTCAGAGAAAAAAGAAAAACTTTTTCATCTTCCGAAGGAGCTCTTTTCTGGGCCAGCAGGGGCGAAAGAAAAGCCCGGAGGAGACCCGTTGCCTCCTTTGAGGCCTCCACAATGGCCATGGACGTCATCGTTTTACCGACGCCCCGCGCCGTCGGCGCATTGGCCACAGCGGTTTCAACACCGATGAGTACTTTAATAACATCTGTATACTGGTTCCTTATCTGTACGCCGTCTGCGCCCTCCCGGACTTGCATACGAATTGCCTGTAGCCCCCTGACACCAGCGAGGGCCCCCTCCTTGATCGTATCCCCCAGGGCGCTTTTACCAATATAAAGAAGGAAATTTTCTTTTTTTTCATCAGTAATTACCCGCTGCCGATCCAGCATATGCCCCACCGCACTGCCGCTTACCAGCAATGAAGAAAGCCCTCTTTCTTTCTGTATCTCATGGATCAGCAGAGAAGCCGCATGGAAAGCATCCATGTTTTTTTTCATAATCTCGGCAATCCGAAGAGTCTCAACGGCCTGCATGGACTGAATGGAAGCCTGAACAATGCATACGGCAAGGGGAAGTAATACCATGATCGCGAGCTTCAGTCTGAGTTTCATGGAGCCTCCAAAAAAAGTTTTTATATCAAAACACTGTTTTTTGAAATGAACTTTTTTGTATAAAACTCGGTTCAAAAAAACCTCAACCAATGCTCTGTCAAAACATCAGCTTGCCTCTTTCAAAAAAGCTTTAAGGAGAACGTGATTTAGCAAAATATATAAAGACTTCATGCACTCTGCAAGAAAATTCGCAAAGCCCATGAGTTGTGTACGCCCCCATCCAAAACACCATACCGCGATGTGTTCTGCGTACACTTGCCTTGCAAAAAAATCGCACAGAACGTACTCTACAGGAAAATATGGAACAGGATCCGGGATTCTTGAAATTTCCCACCTCCATTCTTTTTCAGAAAGTCCAAGGAAAAACCCGCTGGTCACGGGCATCTCCATTCCCTATCTTTTTTTCAAGACCCCGTCCCACAAGGAGCTTACGCATGGATGCTTCCCATAAACCGACAACGCTGATGATCGTGGATGATACCCCCGCCAACCTCACCCTGCTCCAGGAAATCCTCCAGGCCAGGGGATACCGGGTTGTGGCTTTTACAAAAGGCAGCATGGCGCTGAAGGCGGCTGCCCAGAATCCTCCGGATCTCATCCTGCTCGATATCCGCATGCCCGAAATGGACGGGTTTGAAGTGTGCAGGCGTTTAAAAGAAAACGGCCTCCTAAAAAAAATCCCCGTCCTTTTCATCAGCGCTCTCACCGAAGCTGAAGATAAAATCAGGGCATTCTCCGCGGGCGGTGTGGATTATGTAACCAAACCCTTTGAGTCCGAAGAGGTTTACGCCCGCGTCGAAACCCACCTTCGCCTTAAGCGCCTTGTGGACGAAAGCGAAAAAAGGCATGAGGTTTTGATCCAGGAATTACCGGACCTTGTGCTGCGCTTTGATCCCAGGGGAGATCTTCTCTTTCTCTCCGAAAAAGCCTCGGAGGCCCTCGGAATCCATCCCCGTTCGTGTGTGGATCTCTCCCACAGGAATCTTAAGTTCTGCGATCCCGCAGACATATCCTGGGAAAAGGCCATTGAAACCGTTGTCCGGACGGGTAAAAGTCTTGAAACCGAATATGCCTTCCACGGAAAAGACGGCCCTGCAATCCATAACCTGAGACTGGTGCCCGAACACAATACACAGGGAAAAATCATTTCCATCCTCGCTCTCAGCCGGGATATCACAACACAGAAACACGCAGAAAAAATGCTCATTCAGGCTAAAGAAGCCGCGGAAGCCGCCGACCTTGTCAAGTCAGAGTTCCTTTCCAATATGAGCCATGAGCTGAGAACACCCCTGAATGGCATTCTGGGTGTGATGTATCTTTTACAGAACACCCATCTCGACACCGAAGATGCCAAAATCCTCCATATGGGCATTGCGGCAGCCGAACGTTTAACCCGCCTGCTCTCCGATCTCATCGATTTTGCCAGCCTTGAATCCGGAAAAATACAAATCCATCAGGATGCCTTTGAACTGAAAAGCGTCTGTGAATCCGTCATCACACTCTTTGCCCTCACTGCGATGGAAAAAGACCTTGCCCTGGATTTCTCCATGGATCCGGCAACGCCCCGAATTCTTCTGGGCGATGCCGCACGCCTTCGGCAAATCCTCTTCCATCTCATGGGCAATGCCTTAAAATTCACCACTTCAGGGAGAGTTCTTCTGGAAATAGGGCCCATAAGAACAAAGGATCCTGAAAAAGTACGTCTTCTTTTCACCATCTCCGATACGGGGGTAGGAATTCCCCTGGAACGCCTCAGACATATCTGGGACCCTTTCACCCAGGTGGATGGCTCTTCCACCCGCAGCCATGACGGAACGGGACTGGGACTTTCCCTTGTCCGACGGCTCGTGCACCGGATGGACGGTGACATCTTCATGGACAGCACCCAGGGACAGGGGACGGATGTCCATATGTGCCTGCCCTTTGCACTCCCCTGACCCGGACTTTAAAAAAAACAAAGGGTCCCAGACATGGATGGAGCCCCCGCCAGCCTGGGGGGGCGGATATCCTGTGGACAATACCAGGATCCGGACTTTTTACGGGACCATTCACCACAGGATCATACGAAAAACCACCGAATGTAAGGATACCCCCATGAATCCTCGCATACGCCTATGGGTGATCGCCTTCACCCTTTTCTGTGCAACGGCCTCGGCCAGCCTTCTCCAGGAAAATCCTGTCATCATAGGAATTGATGCGGATATCTCCACAGCAGCAGCCCAGGCCGGTGAAGCCATTTACAGGGGAGCCGCACTCGCTGTTTCCGAAATCAACGCCAGGGGCGGTTTCCTCGGCCGCCCTGCTGTGCTTGAAATACGCGATCACAGGGGCAACCCCGCCCGGGGAGTGGCAAATATGGAGGCCTTTGCCGCCATGCCCGATCTGCTGGCTGTCATCGGCGGGACCTATACCCCTGTGGTCATGGAACAGCTCCCGATCATACACCGCCACGGGATTCCCTTCCTCCTTCCCTGGGCCGCAGGCACCCGACTTGTGGAAAATGGTTATTCGCCGAATTATGTTTTCCGTGTGTCCGTTCGGGATGAGGATGCGGGGGCCTTTCTTATCAAAAAACTGTTTGAAGCAGGCTACAGACGTCCGGGACTACTCCTCGAGCAGACCGAATGGGGAAGATCCAACGAAAAATCCATCATGGCCGCTCTGAGGTCTTATGGCCTCACCCCCGCAGAAATCCAGTGGTTTTATTGGGGGGTACCGGACCTGCGGCCCCATATGGAAAAACTGGCCAATGCCCGCGCGGATGTAATCCTTCTCGTCAGCCAGAGCAACGAAGGACTTACCGCCATTAAAGCCCTGCAAAGTTTCCACCCCAGGCAACGCCTTCCCCTGATTTCCCACTGGGGCATCACCAAGGGGGAATTTCCAAGTAAAGCCGGAACCACCCTGATGGATGTCGAGCTTTTTTTTCTTCAGACCTTTTCCTTTATCGCACCCCCATTCCCGGACCGGGCTCATCATCTTTTTGATCTGTATCGCCAGAAATTCCCAGAGATCAAGACCCCTGAAGATATCCCCGTCCCTGCGGGCACAGCCCACGCCTATGATCTTGTCCATCTGCTGGCAAAGGCCGTTGCAAAGGTGGGCGCACTGGAACGCTCCGCTGTGCGGGATGCCCTGGAAAACCTGGATCATCACGGTGGCGTAATCCGCAACTACCGACCGCCCTTCACACGAGAAAGGCATGATGCTTTGGGCAAAGAAGATTTCCATATTGCCTGTTTTTCAGAAAAAGGAGTCATCCGCCCCTGTTTTATAAGACCCAAAGACTAAGAAAATCCGCCACCCCGTCTGGAGGGCCCATGTCTCTGTCCAACCCTCAGCATCCACCCCGTTTCACCTCTTACATCCTCTGGCGTGTGGTTCCTCCCACACTGGGGGCCATGCTCCTTGTCAGCCTCTTTGCCCTCTGGATGGCTCAGTCCATCATCCTGGCTTCCGTGCATAAGCGCCTGGACCAGGTCGCAGACGGACAACAACGCCTTGTGATGGACAGAATTGAAAACATCCAGAAACAGGTCCAGACTTTGGCGTCCAACGATCTCATCGTCAACAGCCTCATGCATACCATGGAGCGGGAACGCCACCTCCCCCTCTTTTTTCAGTCTCTGAATCTTTCCGGAATTCCATCGGAACGCATCGCCCTTGCAGATTTTATGGGTCGTGAAATCATCACAAACCACCCCCCCCTTCAGGACCCCCTGCCCCAGCCCATTCTTCTGGAACTTACGGAAAAACGAACCGTCATGACCCTCTCCTCCGCAGGACTCTTTGTGGCGGTTCCCATTGTGGTGCAGGGGTTTCACGAAGGCGCCATCCTCCTGACCCTCCCCCTTGACGACATTCCGAAGCTTAAAGGCCTGGACAGAACGGACATGGACATGGCCTTTCTGGATGACCGGGGGCATATTCTCCTTGCCAATGCAGGGTATCAGAAACGTTTTGGCGACAAAAAACCCGACAAGGCCCCAGACTGGGTCTTCATGAGGCGACAACTCTCCCCGCTCCCCAAAGTGGAGCTCATTGTGGGCCAGGATCGCAGCGAAGTCATGGTTCCCGTACGCAGGCTGGGGGCCTATCTTCTCACCACAAACCTCGCAGGCATCCTCGCCCTGGTCATTGCCGTCATGACGGCAACGCGCATGGCTGTAAGCGGTATCAATCACCTCACCACCACGGTGCACAATATCGTAGGCCACAGGGATCTCAGCCTGCGCATCCCGCTCCAGGGGCCCCTTGAATTGCAAAACCTTGCATCCGCCTTTAACAAAACCCTGGAAACCCTTCAGAAGACAACCACATCCATCGAAGCTCTGGAGCAGAGCAGAGAACAGTTTGAGCTTGCGGTGAAAGGCTCCAATGACGGCATCTGGGACTGGGATCTTCGTCAGAATACCCTCTATCTTTCTCCCAAATGGAAAGAACAGCTCGGATATGATGACGGGGAACTTGAAAACAGCTTTCAGACCTTCCAGAATCTGGTGCATCCCGAAGACAGGGAAAAAACCTTTTCATATGTGGACAGGTATCTCAGTGGGGAAATCCAGAACCACCAGACGGAGTTCCGCATGCAGCATAAAAACGGCTCGTGGCGCTGGATTCTTGCGCGCGGCGTATCCATCCAGGACTCTTCCGGCGTGCCTTACAGGATGGCGGGTTCCCACACGGATATCACCGCACGCAAGGAAGCCGAAGCCCTTCTCCAGAAAACCAACCTTGAACTGGAAACGGCCCGGACCAGGGCGGAGGCGGCCAATAAGGCAAAAAGTCTTTTTCTGGCCAATATGAGCCATGAAATCCGTACCCCCATGAATGCCATTCTGGGCTTTGCTCAGGTTCTGGAGAAAGACCCCGCCCTTTCGACCAAGCAGGCTGAACATGTGCAGATCATTATCCGCAGCGGAGAGCACCTGCTGCGCCTCATCAACGACATCCTGGATATGTCCAAGATCGAGGCCGGTCATATCCGCTTTGACAATAAAAATTTTTCCCTGCATGAGCTCCTTGATGACCTGGATATCCTCTTTCTCAACCGCGCCAGAACAAAGGGACTCCGCTTTCTCCTTGAAAGGGATGAGGATATCCCATCCCATGTGAACACGGATCAGGAAAAACTGCGTCAGATTCTGATCAATCTTCTGGGGAACGCTATCAAATTTACGACAACGGGCGGTGTTGTCTTGCGGGTGCGCACGGATGAAAAAAAAGATGTTCTGGGGCAGGAATGGGTCCAGCTCGTTTTTGAAATTGAGGATACAGGCATCGGCATTCCCGAAGAAGAGGGCGCAAAGCTCTTTGAGGCCTTCCATCAGACAAATTCAGGAGCCAAAGCCGGGGGAACAGGTCTTGGGCTTACCATCAGCAGAAAATTTGCCGAACTGATGGGAGGGAGCATCACTTTCACAAGCAAAGTCGGGTATGGCTCCTGCTTCCGGTTTGAGGTTCCCCTTCAGACCACAGAGGACGCCCCGGCATCTATCCGAAAAGAGATGTCTGCCCTATTAATCCTTGCCCCGCATGTGAAACCCGTACGGATTCTTGTGGTAGATGATATGGCGGATAACCGTTACCTGCTCGCCGCCCTTCTCGAACCCGCAGGCTTTGAAGTCATGCAGGCTGAAAACGGGCTGGAAGCAATGAAAATTTTTGCCAGCTGGCACCCCCATGCCGTACTGATGGACATGCGTATGCCTCTGATGGATGGGTATGAGGCGACCCGCCGGATAAAAGCCATCCCTTCCGGGCACTCCGCTTTCTTCATCGCTGTAACGGCCACAGCCTTTGAGGATGAGCGGGCAGAGGTCATGGCTACGGGAGTGGATGCCTATCTGAGAAAACCTTTTCAGACATCTGAACTTTTTGAAATCCTGAAAAAAGGGCTTGGCCTGGAATATATTGAAACAGACAGGCTTCCATCAAAAACAGTCCCCCTGCCCGACCCCTTCCCCCCCGCTTCCCTGCCCAATCTCTGCCTGGAAACCCTTGATGCTCTGGACGAAGCCATCCACAACGGAGATATCGCCCGCATTGCCGCTTTGACGGACCTCATGGAAAAAGAGGATAAAACGGCTGCCCAGACCCTGCGTCAACTGGCCAAAGCCTATGACTATGAAAAAATGCTGGCATGGCTCACGGAAATCCGAAAGTCAGGATCTTGCCATGCACAGACAACATCCTGAAGAAAGGAGAAAAGATCATTTATGACCCGCCCTCCTCTGGCAGGAGAGAGGCCCGTACAAGCAGGAACATTCTCCCCCCTTCTGCTTGACTCAGGCGGAAAAGGCAGTGTAGATAAGAACATTCTGACCCCATGTCGGGCTTAAAAACATCTTAAAAAAACATTTTGGTAACGGAGAGTTCTCATGAAAAACGTTTTTTATGTTGCTTTGATCGCATCCGCACTCATGCTGACCGCCTGTACGGCAGAAAAAACCACACCGGAAAGCGCTGTTCAGAACTACACCAAAAATCAGATCCTCCTGCCCGAAGGCCTGAAAGCCGACAACTCCGGTCTCACCTTCACCCTCATTGAAACCATTGATAACACCGCACTGGTGGAAGTCAGCGGCGTCATCGCCGTGGAAGGTCAGATTCAGGCCGTGAAAAACGCCAAGGGTCAGTGGGAAGTGAAATAAGTACCTTGGGAGAAGACGGCCTTAGAAAAGCCGTCTTCTCCTCCAGAATACATCATCAAAAAAATACCGAAACCTCTTCCCTTCCTTTCTGACCCGCTCCTATAGCAGGGGCAAAACCCTGCCGGAAAAACATAAAAAAACCTTCTCTTCCTCCATAAGCAGCACCACTTCTTGTTCATGATTTCCCTGCAGCTCCGCATAAAGCCCGCGCAGGGACTTGAGATCCACTGTTTCCAGTATCCTTTTCAGGATCTCCGCCCTTTCCAGAACCTCCCCGTCCTCCCGTCCTTTCAGAGCAAGGCTCACAGCCCGCTCCTGTTGCCTGCGCATTTCCGTGATCAGGCAATGCCGGGAAAGATCCAGTTTCCATTTTTGAATCCCCATACGTCTCCTTTTTTCCCTTGCCCGCTTTGACTGCGGTCAAAAACCCCGCCACTCCACCAACTTGTCATGGGTGGCAAAATACGCTAGGCTCAACCGATCTTTATTTCACATCCGGGTTTTGCATCCGGAGCAACTTCTCACCCACAAAGACCGCCTGCTTCGCTTTGGCGCGGAACTGATTTTTGCCATCTGCGAAGCCAGAGAGGTGGAAGTGGTCATCCTTAATCAGGGAGAAGATACAAGCTTTGAAGAAGATCTTGCCCGGGACGTTCTGGAAATCATCACCGTTTTTTCCGCAAGGCTCTATGGCAGCAGATCCCGGAAGAACAAAAAGCTTCTCGAAAACCTGAAAAAGGCTGTGGAGTAAGCCATGCGCATTGCCCATAAGATTGCCCTTGATCCCAACAATGTCCAGGAAAACTACTTTGCCCGCGCTGCGGGTACGGCCCGTTTTGCCTACAACTGGGCTTTGGATCAGTGGAGCAAACAGCCCTCAATCTGAAAAACCTTGCAGTTCACAGTACGGCGAGTTCCGCCGGATCTTAAAGCCTGTGGAGAGGAAGGCTCTGGCCTTTGCCGCAAGGCAGGGGTGAAACCAGCCTCAGGGAAGCAGGAAGTCAGCGCCAAAGCTACCTATGGGTAGATTTGGGTAGGTCTGGCAGAACGGCATGAGATCTGTCAAAAACAGATGTTGACAGAAAAAAGGGGTTTTGCCATATCTTGAATCCATATGCATTCATGCTCGGCCTGCCGGATGGGAAATCCTGAACTCCCTTCCTGCGGGCAGGTCCCGGTCCCATGGGGAAGAAAAAGCCTTTGGGAAAACCGAACGGATATCCGGCGCACCCCCCCATGACCGCACCTTAAATAAGGCAGGTCTGGGCCCCGCATCCGAAAAACCCTTCACCCGTGGGGAGACTTCATGTTCCGTCGCTCTTTTTTTCTCCTTCTCCTGTCCGCCCTTTTCCTTGTCCCTTTCCAACCTTCCCAGGCCCTCGCCACTTCCCGGGACTGCTGGGAAGCCTGTGCGCCCACCATGGAAGAAGCACGGGAAGCCCTCGCTTCCCAGATTTTTGTCCATGTGCACAGCGATGCCCACATCCGACAGAGTAAACAGGAAAAGGATAAAGGCATCTCCTTTCTTTCCGGATGGTTCTCCTCCTCAGAGATTCATGCGGAAGCCAGCTTTGAATCCAGACAGCAGGTCAACATGACCCTGGTCAATGCACGGGTGATCCAACAGAGAGAAACCGCTGAAGGGGCCTGCCTTGAGGTCTGCCGCAGGGATCTTGTGCAGTATGCCGACGGCCTCCTGGAAAAAACCCGACACTATAGACCCCAGAATCTGCCCGGATCGGAACGGGAGAAAAAACAGACCCTGAATGCCTGGATCGGAGATATCGAAACCGCCAAGAATCTCGCCACCGTCTTCAGCCAGGATCTCAAGGAGAAGGATGTCCAGAAAAGACTCATCGCCCAGGAAAAGGAGCTAAAGGATCTCAGCGCAGAAATATTCGAGCAGTCCCTCTCCATCCAGACCCCCATCCGCGATGCTGCCCTCATCCTTAACGGCAAATCCGCCAATCCCGGAGAGAAAATTTTTCTGCCCGAAGGCATGCACACCTATGTTCTCACCGCCGCTGGATACTGTGAAACACGGGGCAGCATTCTCCTGAATGCCGGCGAAGACAAACGGGTACACCTGCATCCAGAGCCCTTTCCCACCCTTACCGTCACATCCAACCAACCCGACGCCTCCCTTGAAATTGCAGGCGTTCCCTGGGCGCTGGGCCAGGAAAAAACCATTGAGCGTTGTGAAGGTAACCTTTCTTACACCGTGCGCTATGCAGGAGAGAGCAAAAGCGGATCCATCCCCCTGAAACCAGGCCTCAAGGCCCAGGAGAAGGCCTATCTTTTCAGCGACCAGGATATGCAAAGGCTCCAGGATATGGCTTCGGTCTTTACCAAAAAAAGCGCCTTTGAACTGGGCTACGCCTTTTCCATGGCCGGTTCTGAATTCAAGGATCTCCACAACATCCACAAGCTTTCCCTGGCCTGGTACAAGAATTTCCGATTCCTGAGACTGGGCTTTGGGGCCGCCTACGGAAGGGGGGAAGCCACGGAAGACTCCGTCACCATGGATGGCTATCTCAGCCTTGTCTTTCAGCTTTCGGAAATCGGAGGCCGGGAAAGGCCCCTGCACTTTTTCGGACTTTTCCCGGTGATTCCCTTTGCAGGTCTGGATGCGGGCGTGGCCTATCACGATATCCACGATAAAAAGACAGGAAGAAGCAGAGATCGCTTTCCGACCACAACCTCTTCTGAAAAAAGTGATTTTGTGAGGGACAGGGGGCTGCTGAGAGCTCTGGGAGGGCTTCAGATTCCTGTCAACTCCCATGTGGGTCTGAAATGCTTTTATGCAAAAAACTTCTATATGGAAGAAGCCTCCGAATTCGGCGCGGCCCTGGTCTTAAACTTTTAGCACCGCTTGTGGCCCGGTCATGGCCGGGCCACAAGCATCCCCTCCAAAGGCTCTCTCCGCCTTCATCCTCTTTTTTGCGCCAGAGCCTCTTCGTAAAGGGCCAAAGTTTTTTCACACATGACTTCGGTTGTAAACCGGGTCTTTACCCGCATACGCCCCGCCTCACCCATTCTTTTCCTTTGTTCCGGATTTTCAAGGAGGATACGGAGCTTCGTCCCCAGATCCTCCCCATCTTCCGGTGCAAAAAAAAGCCCGGTCACACCGGCTTCCACAATCTCCAGGCTGCCCCCATGGGCTGAGGCCAGAACAGGTTTTCCCATCATACCGGCTTCCGCCAGGATGCGGCCAAAGGATTCGGGCTTGCGGGAAGGCGAAACAAGCAGGTCAGAGGCCGCAAGCAACTCAGGCATATCCTTTCTGTAGCCCGCAAAGATCACCCGGTCTCCCAGAGGGCGCGCAAGGCTTTTCAGCTCCTTTGCATATTCGGGATTTTCCGCAGGATCTCCCACCAGAACAAGTTTCCAGCAAAGATCCCCAAGCCCTTTGAGGGCATGGAGCAGGAGATCCTGGGCTTTGAGACGGGAAAAACGGCCAGGCATGAGGATGAGGGCCGTTTTCTCATCACATCCCCAATCCCTCCGAAGCCTTTCCCTCACATCCGACCCCACCCTATCCGGATCAAATCGCCGACTGTCAGCCCCCCTCGAGATGCAGACCAAACGGGAAGGATCCATGGGATAATTGTTCAGAATATGGGCCTCGATGCTCTCAGAAACCGCAATCACCCGCTCACCCCGGGTCATGATGGCGCTGTAGGCATTGACGGAGTAAACTCCATGAAAGGTGGTCACAAGGAGGGGCCGCCTGGATAAAGGCAGGCTTTTCCAGGCAAGGTATCCCGCCCAGGCAGGCACCCTGGAACGCAGATGCAGAACATCCGCTGCCCCCACAAGCCTTCTCAGCTTTCCCAGATGAAAAAGCGGACGCGGTGATTTTTCTCCGATAAAGGGCAGGGTCACATGAATACTGCCTCCGGCCTCAAGGTCTTCCACCATACGGCCTCCCCTTGAAACCACCAGGGAACCATGCCCCCTTGCCGCAAGAAAATTGCCCAACTCCAGGGTGCCCTGCTCGACACCTCCGGTTTCAAGATCCGGAAGCATCTGGATGACTGTCAGTCTTTTTTCCACCATCGTTTCACGGCCTCCTCAGCCGCCCGTCCGGCCTCATCCAACACCGCCGCCCCTTTTTCCGGTCTTTCTCCCGGATAGGCGATCCATCCCTTCCCATGAAGCAGGTCAAGACTCCGTTGAAATTTATTGTCTTCCCTTTTCCAGCGAACCGGCAGCACCCCCACCCGGCATCCCGCAGCCAGGGCCTCGTAAATCATGGACATGCTGTCTCCCGTAATCCAGGCCTCACTGCTTCTGGCATAGGCGTTTTCCACCCAGCCCCTGGGCGTGCGGGAAAACGGGATAAAAAGAATTTCAGGTCTTGCCTTACAGATTCTTTCCAGCATCACCTCCGTACTTTCCGGCGTTCTTGGTGAAGAACTCACTTCCCAACGCATCCGGGGGTTCGCGTTGAAAAGGGCGCAAAGGGCATCTTCCAGAGCTTTCTCATCCCAGACATGGCTGGAAGGATCCAGGCCGCCCACAAGAACCAGCCCATAATTTTCCTTACGCCCCTCACCGGAAACCAACCTGCACGGAGGCCCCAGGGTGAGAAGGGTGCGCGCATCGGGCTTTCTGCCATCATGGGTGGGGGAAAGGGTGAGATCCACCCGGCTCCGCACCCAGGCATCGGGCGTCATGCACACCAGGGTCCTGGCCCCGTAGTGTTTTCCGAAAACAAGCAAAGCCCCATGGGTATGGCTGCCTGCGGCCATCACCAGATCCGGAATGAAGCCTTTTTCCCCCCAGCCCCAGCTTTTCAGGATCCGCGAGGTGAAAAAAGGAAAGCAATCCGCTCCCAGGGCCTGCACCCGTGAAAAAACGGCAAAGACCCTACCCTCAGGAGGGCGGAACCACCGGGTTTCCACCAGAGTCAGACGGCCAAAGGCTTCGGCCATGGCCAGGGTCTGCTTCTCATGGCCGGGACGCCCGTCTCCGATGCACAGAATTCGAAGGGGATGGGGTATCATGATTTCTTCCTCGGATAAAAAACGATGGGAGCAGGCCTTTTCTTCGGCCCCTGGTCAGGAAAAAAAGGGGGACAGACGACTTTCCAGCCAGGAGTGAAACGCCTCCCTATCTCCAAAAACCAGCTCCACATCCCGTACCCGCAGGGGAAGGGGCCAGCATTCCGGATTGGGAAGCTTCACCGCATCCTTGGCTGTGGTGACCAGAGCCTGGGCTCCCAGGGTCCGGGCCTTGGCCACCAGTTGCCGGATATCGCGGGATGTGTAGGCGTGGTGATCGTCAAAAATCTCCGTATGGAGGACAATCCAGCCGGAGGCTTCAAGGCTCTGGGCAAACCCTCGGCCATCGGCAATCCCCGCGAAGGCCAGAACCCGCTCCCCTGTCACCTCCTCTGCCAGCGCCCCTTTCCCCGGCCAGGCCACCTGGCGGTGTGAAGTCGGAAAAACCGGCAGGCCAGATCCTTCCCTGAACTCCGTCAAAACGCGGGGATCCATCCCTCCCTTCTCCCCACAGTGGGTCAGCACCAGGGCATGGGCGCGTCTCAGGGCCTGGGGTCTTTCCCGTAAACTTCCCCTGGGAAGGAGGCGGCCATTGCCCAGGGGCGCCCTTGCATCGAGCAGCACAAGATCAAGATCCCGGTAAAGTTTTCTGTGCTGAAACCCATCGTCCAGAATCAGCACCTCGGCCCCTTCTTCCATGGCCCGCAGTCCGCTTGCATAGCGGTTTGCTCCCACGTAAACCGCAGCGCGACAGGTTTTTGCCAACAAAACGGGCTCATCTCCTGCTTCCGCAGCACAAAGAAAAATCTCCTCGCCATCGGAAACCCGGCCCCCCTCTTTCTCCAGCCTGCCCCCATACCCCCGGCTCAGGATGGCCGCACGCAGGCCCTTTTCCTCCAGGAAACGGGCAAGGAAACGCACCATGGGGGTTTTACCGGTTCCACCCACCACAAGGTTACCCACGGAGATGACGGGCAGAGGCAGACGCATGCACGCCCCTTCCCCATCCAGCCGCCGATTCCTGTAATCAACCCCCCGGGCATACAGACTTTCCAGGAAAGATAAAAAACGATCTTTTGCATCCCTGTCCACCCCGGATCGCCGAAGCCTCGCCGCAAACCGCCTTTTCAGCATGCCCTCTCCAGTCTTTTCCCGATCCAGTCCACAATAACGGAAACAACCCCCCGGCCTTCCAGCACAAAACGCCTGCCTGCTCTGCCTGCCTCCCGGCCTTCCAGGGGATGATCCATCCAGAACAGAAGCCTTTCTCGCATTTCATCCGCATCCTTCACGCCAAATCCTCCGCCTGCGGCGCACAGCCCCTGCCAACTTTCCTCAAAATCTTCCCGGTGGGGGCCCATCAGTACGGGAACCTCCGCCATGGCGGGTTCCAGAGGATTGTGCCCCCGCAGGGGAACAAAACTTCCTCCCACCAGGGCGCCATGGCCCAAAGCATACAGATCGTTCAGGATTCCCATGCGATCCAGAATGACAAGGGAAGCCTCACTGGGCGGATTCCGGGAAAAAATCCAAGGTTCAAGGCCCAAACTCCTGAACCGCGTTTCAAATTCAGGGCTTTTTTCCGGATGCCGCGGAACCACAAGGGTCAATAGATTCCGCCCTTCCATGCAGGGATGGGAAAGCACTTTCGCCACAAAGGGTTCTTCTCCGGGGTGCAGACTTCCGCAGATCCAGATGAAAGCAGGCCTGCGCCGCAAAATCCAGGCACGCACATCCTCCAGATCCGGGTTCAGGGGATCGGGCATGGCGCGGTCATGCTTCAGGTTGCCCCAGGGCAGAAGACGCTCCCTCCCAACCCCCAGGCGCTGCAGGCGAAGCCCATCCTCAGGACTCTGGGGAACGATGGCTTCAAAACGGGTCATGGCCGGTCCCATGAGGAGGGAAAGCCTCGCATAGCCTTTCAGACTTTTATCGGAAATTCTCGCATTAACCCAGAGGGCGGGAATCTTTCTTCTGCTGAGGGCGTGCATGAAATACGGCCACAGGTCCGTTTCCACGAGAACAAAGAGATCCGGAGCCAGGGCGTCCAGCATCCTGTGTACGGCCAGGGGATGGTCCAGGGGAAAATAATGGATCGCCGCCACCCGGTTTTTGAGGTGTTTCTGCGCAGCCTCCATGCCGCTTCGGGTGGCGGCTGTGCAGACCAGGCGGATGTCCGGCCTTTTTTCACGCAAGGCTTCCACAAGGGGCAGGGCAGAAAGCATTTCACCAAGAGAAAGGGCGTGTATCCAGATGCAGGGTCTTGTGTCTTTCTGGGTCAAAGGCCCCACATCAGGCCAGAAACGCGCCCGGAAACGATGGGGTAAAGCCCGGAAAAGGGACATCACCAGGACCAGCGGCAGAAAAAGGAGAAACAGGAAACGAAGCATTTCTGCATACAGGGCCAGTCCCGCCCATGCCAGCGCCATGGAAAATCTGTTTTTTGTCATCCTGCTCCCACGTCCTTAGGATGCAATGGGTAAGAATCCCGCCTTTCCTGCACCTGCTTTGCCCTCACTCCACCCCGAGAAGGCCGTAAACTCCGAGGGCGCCAAAGAAAAGGTTGGGCATCCAGGCGGCAAAAACCGGAGGCAGGATACCGCCGTATCCCAAAGACAGGCTGAAGCTGTAGCATATCCAGTATAAAAAGGCGACGCCCATCCCATAGCCCATGCCCACCGCCATGTTTTTTTTCATGGAAGGCCGCAGGGCAATACTCACCGCCAGCATGGAAAGCACAAAGGCGGCAAAGGGAAAGGCCGTTTTACCGAAAAGATCCACCCGGTAACGGCTGGTGTCATAGCCTTCCCCCTGAATCTTTCCGATATAGCGCCACAAAGCGCGGATTCCCATTTCCTCGGCTCCCCTGCGGGTTCGCTCAAAATCCGAGGCCTGCAACCCCACCTTCAGCATCCACTGGGGATGAAAGCGGCTGGTGAAGGCTCCGGTTTTCTCATCCAGATCCTGGATCACCACCGCTTCCAGCATCCAGCCTTCAGGCACAAAAATCCCGCTTTGGGCCAGAATGCGGCGCCTGGGGAGAAAGGTATCCCTTCCTGTCTCGAGAAGATGCACGCCTTCCATGCGCTCATTTTCCACATCCACCTCCCGGATGTGGATAAAGAAGGTATCCTGGCGAATTCGGATATTTTCCCTGCGGTTTGCACTCACCGCACTGGGATACAACTCTTCGTAGCGGATCGTGTTCACCCGCGCAGCGGCAGAGGGCGCGATCATTTCCACCACAAAGAGTCCGAGAAGACAAACACAGGCCGCAACCAGCATCACAGGCCGCAGCAGCACCCCAGGTCCGATGCCGCCGCCTTTGAGGGCTGTGAGCTCATTGGAGCGGTTCACCATTCCAAGGGCTGTGAGAATGCTCAGAAGAAGGCAAAGGGGCAGAAGCTGAACGAGTTCCCTCGGCAGCCGGAAAAGCACATAGACCAAGGCCCTTTTCATGGGAAGGCCCACGGCAAAAAATTTATCTGCATTGCTCAGGTAGTCCACCACGAGAAAGACCACGGCCACAAGCAAGAGGATCATGGCAAAAAAACGGAAAATCTCACCGGCAATGTAGCGATCCAGACGGCTCATCTTTTCCATCCCCTCTGTCGGCCCGCCCACAGGGTCCGGGGCATCAGGGGTTTTTCCGCCGCAACCCGGCTAAGAAGCCAGAATCCCGCCACCGTCGTCACCCCATTGGGCGTCCACATGGCAAGCCCTGGGGGATAGACCCCGCTCTCCCCAAAAGACCAGCCCATGGTGAGGAGCATGTAATACATGAGAAAATACAAAAGCCCATTGCCGATGCCCGAAGCCCGCCGCCTTTCCAGGGTGTTCACGCCCAGGGGAAAGGCCAGAAGTCCCAGGGCCAGACAGGCCGCAGGCAGAGAGAATTTTTCGTGAAACTTCATTACCGCCGCATTATACGATTTGGAGTTTTCCGGAAGGGTGCGGATGTAGGCCCGAAGTTCGTTGAACCCCATCTCTTCCTTGTCCTTGCTCTTCCGCGCCAGGGCAAGGCCCTTTTCTCTGGAAAGATCCAGGGTCAGTTCATAGTTTTCAAAGGAGATGGCATGCACTTCCGTATTTTCCGCACCACTGCCCCGTAAAATCATGCCTTGAGAAAGCTGAAGCCTTGCAAGCCCTGCGGCGGCGTCCATGTGGAGACGGCCCTCGGGAGCCAGAACCGTTCCCATGCCCCCCTCCCTGAAATCTTCAACAAAAATATCCTTGAGCTTACCGCTGTTGCGATCCATTTCCCCCACATACAGGGTGACACCGGAAAACATATCGTTGAAAACCATGGGTTTCAGCGCCATGTCCCCATGCTGGAGCGCCAGTTCCGTAATCACCCGCCTGGACTCCAGTTTCCCCCAGGGCAGGCCGTACAGGGTCATGAGGGCGGTCAGAAAGGCCGCAAGGAGACAAAAGGCCGCCACAGGCGGTAAAAGACGCCAGATGCTGTACCCCCCCGCTTTCAGGGCAAGAATTTCCCTGTCTCCGGACAGGCGCAGGAAGGTCACAAGCACGGTGACCATCACAGCCATGGGAATGGTGAACTGCAGAAAAAAAGGGGCTGCGCAGGCCATGAGCCAGCCCACAGACCCCAGCCCAATGCGGTAATTCACCACAAGATCCGCTATTTCCAGCACCTGGGTGATGAGAAACAAGAAGGTGAAAAACACGATGTTCAGTGTAAAGGGAAAAAGCATCTGGGAAAACAGATAGCGGTCTATCCTGTGCATGGGCCTCTCCCTTTTTCTGAGGTTCGCACGAACCTGAAAAACCATAGGCCGACCTGACACTCCGATCTCCTCCCCATTTGCCCCCTGGCATTCCGGCAGAAGGAAGCCATCCCCATTCCGGGGTCCATTTCCATCAGGGTTCTTCCGCCTGGGGTTCGGCGCATCCGCTGGCAGAATTTTCTTAACGGATTTCAGGCCCGCGCACAAGGCCAGCCTGGGTACGGTCCTCGATTTTCGGGGCCAGCCCCCTTCCATTCAAAAAAACAATGTTCAAAACATGGAATTGACAAACAGGAAAAATACGTGTTGTATAGGCAGAAACAAGGTACCCAAAAATCATCAGCGGAGACCCCCTATGCCCGCCCATTCTCCTTCCATTTCCCGAAAAGAACGGGAATTCATGCAACGTCGCGAATCCATCCTGAACACGGCGCTGACCCTGTTTGCGGAAAAGGGTTTTCATAAGGTTTCCATGAGCGAGATCGCCAAGGATTCGGAATTTTCCGTAGGATCCCTATACAACTTCTTTCCCAACAAAGAAGCCCTTTACAAAGCCATGATCCTTGAAAAAACCGGCGGCATCTGCCGTCAGCTGGACAAGGTCATGCGGTATGACTGCGATGATCTCAGCAAGATATGCCGGTGGGTGGTCAGAAAAGTGGAATTGTACAGGGAAAACATCGGCATTTTCCGCCTTTTCTTTTCAGAAACCATGGGCATCAATGCCATTGTCCGGGCGCAGATATCCACCATTCTCAAAGAAAAGCAGCAAAAACTCCGGGAAGACCTCGCCACCCTCTTTGCTTCAGCCATGGAAAAGGAGCTGCTGCCCCCCATGGGCGAACCCATGGTGCTGGCAACCGCCCTGGACGGCATCTGCAATGCCCTGCTCAGCGCAGAGGAGGAAAGCGGCTTTCAGAACCCCGTGGATGCCCACACCATCTTAAAAATCTTTTTTGCCAACATCCCCCTCCCCCCGGAGATCCGGCAGGGAAAGGCATCATCCTCCCCACGCATCCGTGCGGACCGCACACGTTCCGCATCCGCGTCCTCTCTCACCGGCTGATGTGCTTTTCTTTCCTCAGTTTCCCGCAAAAAAGTGGGTTAACTCCCGGCTCTTAAAAAAAAGCCTCCCCATGGAAGTACCTCCACCGAAGGGCAAGAGGGGTTTTACGGGTATTCATTGTCGGAGTTTTCATGTCTTTGCAGGAAGTCTATCCCAAAATCCGGCCTGCCATCTTTGCCTTGGTTCCCAAATACACCCACCCCAGCCACAAAGGTGGGCTCCCCCCTGTGCTGGGAACGGGTTTTTTTGTCCGCGAAGATGGCCTTGCCATGACCAATGCCCATGTCATTGAAGCCTTCCGAGAAGTTTTCCGCCCAGAGGATGCTCCGGAAAAGGACTGGCCGGTCCAGGGACTTTTTTTTGTGCGCAAGGATGAAGAGATCCTCGCCATGCGGGTGGATGTCCTGGCTGTCATCGGTTTGGGATCCTTTCTCATGAATTTTCCCGGCAGATCTTCTGCTCCGGACGTCGGACTTGTGCAGATGGATGTGTCTTCCGTACCCTTTTTATCCTTAAACCCCCAAACCGAACTGCAAGAGGGGATGGAGGTGGCCACCGCAGGCTTTCCATCGGGAAGAAGGGCTCTGGAAAGCCCCGGCGGTCTTCAGCTCGGTCCTACCCTGCAAAGGGGCATTGTCAGCGCCCTTCTACCCTTTCCGGGTCCCAGACCCCAGGCCTTTTCCGTCAATATCATGACCCATGGTGGTGCCAGCGGGTCACCGGTTTTTGATCCCAGAAACGGAAGCCTTCTGGGAATTCTCTTCTCCAGCCTCCAGGATGTGGGAAGCCTGGACCAGGGCAGGGATACCTATGCCATGCCCACCACCATCACCTATGCCCTGCCTTCCTCCTATCTCCTGCGGGTGATGGAAATGGCTCCTTCTGTCCTCCGCTCCACGCCCTCCTTCGACCAGCGCATTACCGGAATAAAAACATAAGCCTTCTTTCAAGCCCTTCCTTCTCCATTCCCCTCCGCCCCAGTGCAAAAAAAAAGCCCCTGTCAGCACAGGGACGTGCTGGCAGGGGCCGCAAGAGAGGGTCAGATTCTTTTAAAAAAAAGACCTTTTTCCCTGTTTTTCAGAGGTGATCCGGGCTTGGAAGGCCGCTTTCTTCCGCAGGAACCCTGCGCACCCAGAAAACCGCGCCAACCCCGAGAATCAGAATGCCCGCAAGCAGTCCCGCCCCCACACTGCCGGTGAAGCCCATGACAAGATATCCCAGGGCCGCAACGCCAGCGGTGAGCAGGGCATAGGGCAGCTGGGTCATCACATGGTCCATATGATGGCAGGACGCGCCTGTGGAACTCAGTATGGTGGTATCGGAAATGGGAGAGCAATGATCCCCCAGAACCGCACCTGCAAGCACGGCCGCAAGGATGGGTAAAAGCAGTTCGGGTGCAACCCTTGCCGCAATATCTCCGGCAATGGGAAGCATGATGCCAAAGGTACCCCAGCTGGTTCCCGTGGCAAAGGCCATGGCCCCTGAGATCAGAAACACAAGAACGGGAATCAGGGCCACGGGAATGGCACCATCCATAAGACCTGCAAGGTAAGTTCCCGTCTGCACGGCCTTGATGATCACAATGATGGTCCAGGCAAAGAGCAGAATCCAGATGGCAGGCAGCATGGCCCGGGTACCGCTTAAAACGGCTTCCCCATAGACCCGCGCCGGATGACCCGCCATGCACATGCGGCCAAAGGTAAGGGCCAGACCGGCCAGACCGCCATACAGGAGGGATTTTGCCACATCCGTATTTTCAAAGGCGCCAAGCAGGGAAAAAGGCGCATCCTCCAGGGCCTGGGCGCCTGTCCAGATCATGGCCGCTGTGGTAGCAATGATGAGCACAAGGATGGGCTGAATGAGGTCCTGCACAGACCCTTTGCCCCCATCGTCCACAGACTCTATGTTTCCTGCAATGGGAGGTCGTTTCGGGTCATAGAGCTGCCCCTCTGCGGCCCTTTCCTCATGCACCCGCATCGCTCCGAAATCACGGCCTGTCCAGGCAATGAAAAAAACCAGCATGATGGAGAAAATGGCATAATAATTCATGGGGATCATGGCTATGAAAGCGCCAAGGGGGGTATGGGGAACCACAAAGGCATGGGCTGTGAATACCCCGCCGATGAGGGCGATGATATAGGCTCCCCAGCTGGACACCGGAGAAATGACACAGATGGGCGCTGCGGTGGAATCCAGCAGGTAGGCGAGCTTGGCCCTGGACACACCATGGCGGTCTGTCACAGGCCTCGATATGGAACCCACGGCAAGGCTGTTGAAATAATCGTCAATGAAAATAAAAACCCCAAGGGCCGCGGTGAGAATACGGGCTCCCCTTCTGGATCCCACCCGTGCCATGGCCCACTCTCCAAAGGCGCGGCTGCCGCCGGAAAGGGCAATGGCACGGGTCATGATACCCAGAAGAATGAGAAAAAGGATAATGAACACATTCCAGGTATTCAGCGCATCGTCTTCCCATACCAGAGAAAGGATGGTGCTTCCCAGGTAGGTCAGGGTGGCGATGGGAGAAAAGCCGCAGAGCATAAAAGCTCCCACCCCAATCCCAAGCCCGAGGGAAATCAGCACCCTGCGGGTCAGTACGGCCAGTACGATGGCAATGACCGGAGGCAGAAGGGACCATGCCGATGTTTCATAGCTCAGAAGTTCCATAAGTTTAACCTACGAAGCCGCCCCACAGCGGCCCCGTCCTTTCCGTCAGAGAAGTCGGGATGGAAATATGATCCGTTCATAAGAAAAATCCGCCCAAACCGGGGCCGCGCCCTCTGGAGGCCGGACGCGGCCCTCGGTTTTTTTAAACACATCCTTACATATCCGCTCTTTCGCCCCCAATGCTCAGGCGACTTTCAGTTTTCTTTCCAATCGTGCAAGGAGCTGGGAAATGATGAAGGTGAGAAAAAGATAAATAAGAGCCGCCCCCACGAGAAACTGCACATAATCGTAGTAACGCGCTCCCATCACCCTGGCCGAATACATGAGCTCCCCAGCCCCGATAACGGAAACCAGGGAAGAATCCTTAAGCAGGATGATCACCTCATTGCCAAGGGGCGGAATGATTTTCCGGAAAGCCTGGGGCAAAATAATATACCGCATGGCCTGGCTGTGGGTCATGCCCAGAGACCGCGCCGCTTCCATCTGCCCCCTGGCAACGCCCTCAATGCCCGAACGCACGATTTCCGCCACATAGGCCCCGGAGTTAAAGCCCAGGGCGATCACCCCAGCGGCCAGAGGATCCGGCGTCATGCTGTTTCCGGTGAGCGCCATGTAAAGCTGGGGCACCCCGAAATACACGAAAAAAATCTGCAAAAGCATGGGGGTTCCACGCAGCACATAGACATAAACGCCGCTGATACTCCGGAAAATCCGATTATGGGAAACCCGGCCTATCCCGGCGATGCAGCCCAGCAGAAATCCCAGCAGAACGGCCCCAAAGGTGAGCTGAATGGTTACAACCGCCCCTTTGACCAGAAACATACGATGCTGCCAGAGCAGCGCAAAATCCAGCTCCATACCCTCTTCTTACCCCTATTCCCCGTATCGAAAAAAAACTTCTTGCCTTCGCACCCTTCAGGGACAAAAAGCCTTGTGTCCGGCTTACACGCCCCACTTCTTACGCAGTTCTTCCAGCTTTCCGCTCGCTTCCACCTTTTCCAGGGCCGCATTCAGGGCATCCAGGAATTCCGGGCATCCCTTGCGCACCACAGCCGCCACTTCCTCGTAATTGAGGGGCTCGTCCAGCTGGGCAAAGCCGAATTTTTCCACGTAATTTTCCGCAATGGCCACATCCAGCACAGCCCCCTGGGCCGCCTTGTTCCGCAGCATCATCACCGCCGTGCTGGCGTCATCCACAATGCGGGCCGTAGCCCCTTCAATGGCCTGGGCCGCATCCGCGCTGGTGGAGCCAATCTGGGCAGAAACCACCTTGCCCTTGAGGTCTGCCACCGTCCGGATGCCCGAATCCGGATTGACGATCACCACCTGGCCGCTCTTGTAGTAAGGACGGGTGAAATCCACGCTCTGCTTGCGCTCTTCCGTAACAGAAAAACTCGACATCCCCAGATGAACCTGTCCGCTGCGCACGGCAATGAGGATGGAATCAAAACCCATGCCCTGGAATCTCACCTCAAGCCCCATTTCCGCAGCCATGGCGCGGATCAGGTCGATATCAAAACCCACGATGTTTCCCTTGTCGTCAATGCTTTCAAAGGGGGGGTAATCGGGGCTTGTGCCCACCGTGAAAAAACCAGCGGCCTGAATCTGCTGCCAGGTGCGGCATTCCGCCATGGCCATGGAAGTCCAGGCCAGCGCCATCAGGGCCAGTACAACAATTTTCAATGCATGCCTTGCCATTTTGCCTCCTCCGCGTTTTTACCTTTCTGGATTCACGTATGGATCGTGCGCGCCCCAAACCCGTCCTTTCTGATTCACGCTCACGCCTTCCTCCGGCCTTTGCCCCTTGGGGCAACGCTCCCGCATCCGGGTGGAAGTCAATCAGAAAGCCTTGTTTTCCGTACGTCACGCATCCCGAAAATCAGAGCCCGAGGGCTGCTGTGTAAAAGGACTTACTAAGCGTCACACAAAGAGTTGTCAAGCCACTTTCTTCTTGCGATCCGATGGGTTGCCTGAAAGGTCAGACCCTTTGGGTCCAAAAGCATTCCTGCCCACGACCTTTTCCGGTCCTTCTCCTTTTTATTTTCATCTTTGCCCAATTGATTCTTGATTTTTTTGGCCCTGCCCGTACACTTCACCCCTGAAACCATCGTCCCCTGGACAGGGGACGCCTCCCCCCCCTCTCACTTCATGGAGGTTCCATGCAGACACAGTCTCAGAATATCCTTTACACCAGCGGTCATCAGGGTACGGAGAGTGAATTCGGTCGAATGGCCGCAGAGTACGGCATACAGGAAGTGCATTTTTCCTGGTCCGGCCGCACCATTGAGCGTCACCACGCCATGCAGATCCTTGACGCAGACACCCTGGCCAAGGGCGATGTGAGCATGGAGATTGTTTCCAAACGCATGGGCCGGAGCTATTCCAGGGTGGATACCATCCGCAAGGTCATGCAGCTGCTTTTCCATACCATCAACCACGGGCATCAGGTCTTTGCCGTGGGCTGGATCATGGAAGACGGCACGGTCAAAGGGGGCACAGGCTGGGGAGTGGAGCTGGCCAAGTTCTTCAACCGCCCCCTTTCCGTCTTTGACCAGAAAGCCATGGGGTGGTTCACCTGGAAACAGACCAAATGGGAGCAAGACACCCCCCGCATCACCCACGCCACCTTTGCGGCCACGGGCACCCGGAACCTCACCGAAGAAGGCCGGGCCGCCATTGCGGATCTTTTTGCACGCTCTTTCAAAAAAGCCTGACCTTACCCTGATAACCTTCATCTCTCGGTTCCCCTCCCCGGAGGGGAGCCGGATAGGGCCTGAACGAATGACACCCACACTCCAAGATCTCATCCAGGACGTCAAAAACCACCCGGATTTTGCAAAGGCTGGCATGATTCTCTGCCATAACGGTGTGGTCCGGGAAAGCAGCAGGGACGGCAAGCGGGTAAAGGGACTGCGGGTTTTGGTGGATCACGAACGCCTTGCCCAGATCCTTGAAAGGGCAAAGACCATGCCCGGCATCGTGGATGTGCGGGTCTGGATCCAGGAGGAAAAGGATCTTCAGGTCGGCGATGACGTGATGTTCATCGTTGTGGCCGGCGACATCCGGGAGCATGTGGTGAGCACCCTGACCTCCACCCTGGAAGCCATTAAGAAAGAGGCCACCCGGAAGACCGAATACCCCTTTTAAATTTTTCAGGGGTTGATAAAACGGACTTTCGGCAAGCCCCGCCCCATCCGGCATTGCAGAAAATAAGGAGCCCCAGAATGCATGAGCTGACCCATCTGGACAAGGAAGGCCGGGTGCGCATGGTGGATGTATCGGACAAGGAGGATACCCTGCGCAGGGCCCTTGCCACGGGTCGCATCCACATGCAGCCTGGGGTTCTGCACCAGATCCTTGAAGGGCAGGGAAAAAAAGGAAACGCCCTGGAAACCGCCCGCATTGCAGGGATCATGGCTGCCAAGCGCACTGCGGAACTCATCCCCCTCTGCCATCCTCTGATGCTGACCTCCGTACGGGTGGACTTCACTCCGGACACCGAAGGCAGCAGCATCGGCATCCGCGCAGAAGTGAGAACCACGGGCAAAACCGGGGTCGAAATGGAGGCTCTCACAGCCGTGACCGTGGCGGCCCTTACCTTGTATGACATGGTCAAGGCCATGGATAAAACCATGGAAATAAACGAAATCCGGCTGATGGAAAAGGAAGGCGGTAAGTCCGGCGCCTTTATGCGGGAGCCCCTGTGAGCGATCTTCTTGTGGACGGATGTGCAAGACCTGTCACGTATCTGCGCATTTCCGTGACAGACCGCTGCAACTTTTCCTGCTGCTACTGCACTCCTTCCAAGCCCAACCCCAGGCTGAGTCATGAGGATATTCTGAGGTTTGAGGAAATCCTCACCATCGCCCGCATCGGCCTTGACCTGGGCATCCGGAAAATCCGCATTACCGGTGGAGAGCCCCTGGTCCGAAAGGGCCTTCTTCCCTTTCTCAGAACTCTGGGACAGTTGCCCGGTCTTGAACGTCTCGCCCTCACCACCAACGGTATGCTCCTGGAAGACGCCCTGCCCTTTCTCCGGGAAGCGGGTGTGCATCAGATCAACCTCAGCCTGGACACCCTGGATCCTGAAAAATTCCGGAAAATTACAGGCAAAGATGCCTTTCACGTTGTTTGGCGGGCCCTGACAGCCGCCCTGGATACGGAAGCCTTTACCCTCAAGCTCAACGCCGTGGCCCTGAGGGGGGTGAATGAGGCGGATCTGCTGCCCCTGGCCCTTCTTGCCCAGAAATGGCCCATCAGCGTCCGCTTTATCGAGGAAATGCCCATCGGCCATGCCCAGAAAAAAACAGGATCTCCCCTGCTTGTGCCTGAGATTCAGAAACACCTGATGCCACTGGGACCACTCACCCCCCTTGCCAGCGGTTTCACGGACGGACCGGCCCAGCGTTTCACCTTTCCAGGTGCAAAAGGAGAAATCGGCTTTATTCCCGCCCTCAGCCGCCATTTCTGCAAAACCTGTAACCGCCTGCGCCTCACGGCCAATGGCAGGCTGCGGCCCTGCCTGCTCTCGGACGCCTCCACGGACATCCGAACCGCCCTGCGCCAGCATGAAGACGAAAACACCCTTAAGGCGCTTTTCCACAAAAGCCTGCGTCACAAAGGCGCAGAGCATGTCTTTGAGCCCGGCGGCACAGGGCAGGTGGATACGGCCATGGCCCGCATCGGCGGATAAACAGAAAGAGGCATTCCCCATGCCTCAGCGGGATCTCTCCACACCGATACGGGGGCACATATGCGCCACAGGGCAACGGCTGCACCAGGGAGAAAGGGGACGGCAGAGCACCTGCCCAAAGGCCACAAGCATTTCGTTATAGGAGGCCCAGTATTCCAGGGGCAGGCGTTCGCGCAGGGCCATTTCTGTCTGTTCCGGCGTCTGAGTGCGCACATAGCCCAGGCGGTTTGAAATGCGATGCACATGGGTATCCACACAGATGGCGGGGATTCCATACCCCTCCACCAGCACAAGATTGGCGGTCTTCCGCCCCACACCGGGCAGCTCCAGCAGGGCCTCCATGGAGTCCGGCACCCGGCTCCCATGCTTTTCCATGAGAATCCCGCAGATTTCCACAAGACGACGGGCCTTGGTGGGATAAAACCCCACAGGAAAAATCAGCTCCCGGATGGTCTCCTCCCCCAGGGCCCGCATGGCCTCCGGGGTGTCGGCCCTTGCCAGCAGCCTGCGGGCCGCAGCTTCCGTGACCTCATCTTTGGTTCTCAAGGACAAAAGCGTGGCCACCAGCACCCCGAAGGGGCTTGCACCCGTTGCCGCCATCAGACTGATGACAGGCGCATCCCATTTCTGGTATGCCTCTGCCAGGGTTTTCATGAACGTATGAATACAAAAGGAAGAAAACAATCCCATGCCCTTTCCCGCACTTTCCGGTGGCCGGATTTTCCATGGCCTCCTCATTCTCATCTGCCTGGCCTTCGCCCTTTTCGGCATTCATGTGCTGCGCATGGCCTATCACCTGGAAGAGCCCGGCCATTTTATCCTTTTTTTCTTTGCCGCCAATTTCATCATTCTTTTCAGCCTCACCTTTGCCCTGATCTTCCTTCTCCGCATGCGGCAAACCAAAGAAAAAAATCCCCCCGCAGATGAGTGAACCTCAGAGTACGGGAGAAAAAAGCCCTGCAAAACGAACGACCACCCGGAAAAACCATTCGGGCTTTGGCAAAGCACGCCCATCCACCTCCCTGGATACCGCAAAATCCCTTTCCAGCATGTGAAGAACCCTGGCCGCAAAGGCCGCATCCGCAGTCACAAGGGTGATTTCAAAATTCAGATGAAAGGAACGATTGTCCGCATTGGCCGTACCCACCGCAGCAAAGCGGTCATCCACCAGAATCACCTTCTGGTGCAGAAAACCCGGCAGATACCGGAAGATGCGGATGCCCTCCATGGCAAGCCTTGGCAGGTACACATAACCGGCCAAGTGAACCAGGCGCACATCCGAGCGCAGGGGCAGAAGAATCCGCACGTCCACGCCCCGGAGAGCGGCCATCTGCAGGGCCTGCATCACAGCATCGTTGGGAATGAAATAGGGACTTGCGATCCAGACCCGTTTTTTCGCAGATAAAATGGCGTTCACAAAAAAAAGGGAACAGGCCTCCGGATTACAGGCGGGATCTGTGGGAAGAACCAGCACAGCCGCACCCTTCCTTTCTCCCTGGGGCCGAAGCTCCCAGTTCAGTGCAAGGGGCGTTCGTGTGGCCCAGTACCAATCGCCTTCAAACACCCGCTGCACAGCCAGCACCGCAGGGCCTTCCACTGCCATGTGGGTATCCCGCCAGCATCCGAATTTCCGGCTTTTTCCCAGATATTCCCTGCCCACATTATGGCCGCCCACAAAGGCTTTTTCACCATCCACCACCACAATTTTGCGGTGATTTCGAAAATTCAGCTGGAAACGGTTGAAAAGCCCTCGCCGGGTAAAAAAAGGACAGAAAAGTACACCCGCATCCATCAGTCGGGCGCCGTATCCTTTTTTAAGCCCCCTGCACCCGATCTCATCATAGAGAAAATACACCCGTACGCCGGACCGGGCCTTTTCCATGAGCAGCCTTTGCAGACGCCTTCCGAGGCTGTCATCCCGCACAATGAAAAACTCCAGGAGTACATAGTCCCTTGCTTCGGAAATGGCCTTGAAAATGGCTTCGAAGGTTACCTTGCCATTGATGAGGAGCTGAGGCGTATTCCCCAGGGTAAAGGGGGTTCCGGCAAGACTCTCAAAAACCCGCAAGGCGTCATCCCGGTCTTCCGGAGCAAAGGCCCGGAACGCTTCCAGCGCCGCATTCTGATCACGGACCTCCTGCATTTTTTCCTGGTATCCCTGGCTTAAGGCCTCCACATAGCCCTTGAACCTGTTCCTGCCAAACACCCAGTACAGGGGCAGAGTCAGCCAGGGAAAGGTGATGAGCGCGATCACCCAGGCCACAGCGCCCTGGGAGCTCCGCACATGCATCACCGCATGGATGGCCATCAGGATGGCCAATCCTTCCACAAGGGCGATGAAAACGGCAATGAGGGTCAGCAGCATCGCAGACCTTTCCACAAAACCGTTCCACCGGCACCCTTCCGGACTCCGGCGCGCAGCCCAAAAAGAAGGGAGATTGTAAGATTTCCTGCCTTCATCACGCCGCTCATCAGATTCCCCCCTTCAAAACACAGCAGGAACGTTTCATGGCCCTGCCTTCCATCCCACAAGCCTTGGGACCTTTGGGAAAAACCCCAAAGCCACCAAAAAAGGCACTTTATCATGTTTTCCGAAAACATCCCCCCATTACCGAAAATCCCATCCGCACAAAGGCTCTTCACCTTGGCCCGGCATGCTGCCCCCGGATCTCAGACAGAAGTTCTTCCCGCGCAGTGTGGATGACCGTGAGAATTTCCCTTCGAAAATCCTCCCGGCTGACGGCCTCTTCCAGCATGAGAAGCATCTTATCCACCGTCACCCCCGCCGCAATGCCCCCTGCGATGCCGCCCAGCACCGCACCCGCAGGCCCTCCCACAAAGGCTCCCGCAGCAGCACCTGCGGCCGCACCCGAGGCAGCTCCCGCTCCCTTGGAAGCCAGCACCTTGCCAAGGGATTTGGCGGCCAGCTTGAACGTGTTCTGCGCAGCCACCTTGCCCACGGTTTTTTTCACAACCAGCCCCGTTACCACACCAGCGGCCGCCCCTCCGGCGGTCACGCGTTTTCCAAAGGATATGGCGTCCGCATGAATGGAAAGATCCAGCACTTCCTGAAGGGATGCCCGCAGGGCCACCTCATGGGGGATCGCATTTTCCTGTTTTTCCACAAGATTTTCCGCAAGAATCCTTTCCACCGCCGCCTTGTATATCTGCAAGGCCTCTCCATGCGCCTCCAGCATACGCTGAAGGGCCGCATCCACATCGCGGAAAGGATCCCCATGCATGAGATGGGCCTCCAGCTTCCGGATCATGTAGGTTTCAAGCTTTCCGATGAGAAGCCTGCCCATACGACCGTACTCCGCAGGCAGGCTGTAATACCAGTCCAGATACCGCTCCACATTGACCTCCATCCGGTCAAAGGCACGATCCACCTGCCCTTCCAGATGCACAAGGGAAAGCTCCACCCGGTGCAGGGCCTCCAGGCGGGCTTCGCGCAGCGCATCCAGGGTACCCTCCCGGAAATAACGGGCGTCAATTTCCTCCACCCGAAGCACAAAGATCGCCTCTGCCTCCTGCCGGGTCCGGCCCAGCTCCGGATGCTGACGCAAGATCCATTCAAGCCCCACCATGGCGGGAAGGTAACAGAAGAAAACAACAAAAACCCCCATGGCACTGAACACCGCCACCTGAACAGGGGTTGCCTGTGGGGGGATATCAGCGTCGGAGAGGCTTCCCCATACCCTGCGGAACTCCCGACCCGGAATGAGAAAACAGGAAAGCATGGCGCAGACATTGAAAAAAAAGACCCCTCCTCCCAGAAGCAGAAGAAAAAGGGTAAACCCCACATCCCCACCCCCCATACGCCCCGCAAGGTAGAGTCTTGCCCCTTCATAGGCCGCAAAAAACTGGGTCAGCTCATGGAAAAGCACACTGTCCCCCATGGCGGGAAGGGTTTTTCTCTGCACCTCTATGGCTTCCTCCAGGGAAGCCAGGCCCGGCTCTCCTCCAAAGGCGTAAAGGAGCAGACCGTAGAGAATGAGAAGAAGAAAGGGCGCTGTCCTCCGGGCCCAGACAAGGGCCGTTGCCGTCACAAGCCAGGGCTTCAGCTCCGGGCGGAGAATTCTCCGCACGAAAAGAAAAACCATGCCCAAGATCGGCAAGGCTGAAAAGAGAACCAGCCATTCCAGAAACGTGCAGAACCGGAACTGGATCAGAAGAAAAAATGACGAAGGGATGGCCCAGAGGGCCCAGAAAACCAGCCTGAAAAACCTGCGGGAAAAAATCCGGTGCAGCCAGCCTCCGGGCCTGAAAAAGACAAGGCTCCGGATCTGACGCACGGTTCCGAGATAAAAGCCACTGACCACAACGGGCAGACTGAAAAGAAAAACCGCCAGCACGAAAAACCAGAACGCCTGGTATGCCACTTCCCATGACACAAAGACCAGTACAGCCCCCAGGGCCACTCCCTTCAGAAAATAAGCGGGCATGGAAACCCTCAGGCCCGCTGCAAGATCTTCCATCATGTCCTTTCCCTGCATAAAGACGAGTCTGCGAATGTTTTGCAAGCGAATCTGTCTCCCGTAGCAGATTTCATCGCATGCTGTCGAGGCAAATGGAAAGGGCCGTGGGAAACAGGTACAGACTCACAAAAGGCGGGGGGCGGGATGGTAGATCTTTTGAAAAGACGGAACAGCAGGGGCATACAGGAGGATAGGATGCGTCTCAAACCCCTTGATCAGGGCCGTTTTACGATTGCCTGAACGATTCCGCCCCTCATCCAAAACAAAAAAGGCTTACAGCCTTAAGCTGTAAACCCTTGGTTCCCAATGGCGCGCCCGGAGGGATTCGAACCCCCGGCCTGCGGATTCGAAGTCCGACGCTCTATCCAGCTGAGCTACGGGCGCAGAAGAAAGTTTATGGGGTGAGTAGAGGGGCTCGAACCCTCGACCCCAAGGACCACAACCTTGTGCTCTGCCAACTGAGCTATACCCACCACAAAAATCGAAAGACTCTCTACCAGGACGCCATAAAAAGGGCAAGCCTTTTTTTCTGTTTTCAGGAAAAAATAAAAGAATGCTGAAAGGAAATGTTGACCCCGAAGGCCTTATGCTCTAATTCTAACGGGATTCCATGGCAGGAGCCCGCCCTCCTGCCCGACAGCAGATGGGGGTAAGCCCTCATCCCCGACCACAGCAACGCTTCCCTGGGAGTGAGAAGAGTCTTGAAAGAAATTATTCTGGGTACGGCCGGTCACATTGACCATGGAAAAACCAGCCTTGTCCGCGCCCTCACAGGAACGGATACGGACCGGCTCAAGGAAGAAAAAAAACGCGGCATCACCATTGAGCTGGGCTTTGCCGCCCTGGATCTTCCCGATGGCAGGCGTCTTGGGGTTGTGGATGTTCCGGGTCATGAAAAGTTTGTCAAGAACATGGTGGCAGGGGCTTCAGGTATCGACATCGTGGCCATGGTCATTGCTGCGGATGAGGGAATCATGCCGCAAACCCGTGAGCATCTTGAAATCTGCTCTCTCCTGGGCATCCGCCATGGCCTGGTGGTGCTGACCAAAAGGGACATGGTGGACGAAGACTGGCTGGACATGGTCACCGAAGATGTGCGGGATTTTCTTTCAGAAAGCTTTCTGTCCGAAGCGCCCATCATCCCGGTCTCCTCCCATACAGGGGAGGGCATGGAAGAGCTCATCGCCGCCATCTCACAGCTGGCTTCCCTGGTTCCGGACATCCGGAACACGACGGTCTTCCGCCTGCCCGTGGATCGGGTTTTCACCATGAAAGGCTTTGGCACGGTCATCACAGGCACCCTCATCTCCGGTTCCGTGAGCACGGGCGATACGGTGATGGTCTACCCCGCCCTCACCCAGTCCCGGGTGCGCGGGCTTCAGGTTCACAATCAAAGCGTTCAGACCGCCGTGTGCGGCCAGAGAACGGCCATGAACTTTCAGGGGCTCGATCTTTCGGAAGTGCAGAGAGGCGATGTCATTGCCCCGCCGGACGCCTTAAAAAACACCTTCATGGTGGATACGGACTTTCAGTACCTTTCCAGCAATGAAAAACCGCTTAAAAACCGCACACGGGTGCGCTTTCATGCGGGCACCAGCGAAATCACGGCTCTGGCCATTCTCCTGGACAGGGACAGCATGGCTCCGGGCGAAAAGGGGCCTGTGCAGTTCCGTTTCGACACCCCCATGGTCTGCGTCCGGGATGACCGCTATGTGGTGCGCTCCTATTCCCCTGTGCGCACCATCGGTGGAGGGGCCATCCTCAACCCCGTGCCCCAGAAGCACAAGCGCTTTCAGGAAAAAATCATCTCCGGCCTCAGTCATCTCAGTGAGGCGGGCGGCGAGGAGGCCGCAGCCTTCCACCTGCTCCAGGCCGGACCTTCGGGTGCCACCATGTCAGACCTCAGGCTGGTCACCAATCTTTCAGAAAAACAGCTCACAACGGTTCTGCAGAAACTTCTTTCCGCCAGAATCATCCTTGTGACCGACAAGGAGGCCAAAGCCTATATTCACGGCGAGGTCTTCGCCCAGCTCTGCAGCTTTGCCACAGATTATCTCTCCGAATATCACAGAATGCACCCCCTGAAAGAAGGGATCTCCAAGGAAGAGCTGAAAAGCAAGTTTCCCGCCTACATCCAGGGCAGGCTCTTAAACCAGGTACTCAACCAGCTTGTCAAAGACGGAGAAATGGTTCAGCAAGGGGATCTGGTCCGGCTCAGCAGCCACAAGGTGGCGCTTCAGGTGGATCAGGAAGCCCTGCGCAGTCAGATCCTCCGGATCTATCAGGAGGCCGGTATCACACCGCCCTATTTCCGGGAAATCATCCGGAACCTGGATCAGGCCCAGGCCCAGGCCGCTCCCGATGTCATGCAGATTCTCATACGGGAAAAGGAAATGGTCCGGGTTAAAGAGGATCTTTTCTTTCCCCGGCCTGTTCTGGAAGAGCTTCAGAAAAAGGTCATTGATTTTCTGCTTCAGAACGACGATATGAACCCCACACAATTTAAGGATGTCTGTGGTGGCATTGCCCGCAAATATGTGATACCGCTCATGGAATATTTCGACGGCACACAGCTTACCATCCGGGTCGGGGACACACGCAAGCTCCGCAAGCGCGATATCCGGGAAGTCTGATTACAGGAAAAAGGCCCGCCCAGAAAACCCAATACCCATGAAGGACAGGTTCATGCACAAAGATCAGGAAACCAAAACGCCATCATCCGCATCTTCAGACACCAAAAGCCTCAGCCCCCGGCACATCGGTGCGGTGATTTTTTTCACTCTCTTTGGCCTGTGGCTTCTCATCACCCTTGTGGGCCTCATGAGTTCCGGCCCCAAAACCCTCAACCCGGATCAGGCCCAGGCTCCGTATACGGCACCCGCCATGGATCTCGAAGGCAACAACCGTCTTGTGCGGCCCGGTGATGAAGGCCATGTGGCCGTTGCCCCGGTCCGGGAAACGGACGCGTCCATGCCCATCCCTGCCACTGCCGCCAAAACCCAGACCTCTCCGAGTACCCCCCATGCAGGCATTTCCGGCTCTGGAGGCCATCCCAATGTGGTGGGCTGGACCTTTGTGGAAGCCGCCCAGAAACCCATGCGCTATGAACTGTACGATCGTTTCTGGGGATGGCGTCCCAATGATCTCATCCGTCCCACGGACAACGTGAACAACTTCCAGCTCGGAACCCTGGAGGTCACCCGCCGCACAGCGGTCAAGCTTGCCGAAGATATTTCCCGCACAGGCAGCACGGCCTCCTTTGACCCCAACCTGGAAAACGCCATGAACTGGTTTATGATTCGACCCACCAAGTTCTGGTTTCCATCCGCAGAATCCAAATACAAGGCGGGTCTCAAGGAATTATCCCTTTACCAGGAAAAACTTGTGGAGGGCAGAGCCAACTTCTACAACCGTTCCGACAACCTCATTCCCCTGCTCATCGCCTACAAGAACCTTCTTGGAAGCTGCAACGACAACCTGATCAAAACCCATGAAAGCAACGGCAGCCCCGTGAGCTTTTTCAAGGCAGACGATTATTTCTATTATTCCAAAGGGGTTACCAGCGCCATGGGCACCGTTCTGGAAGCCATAGAGCATGACTTCTATCCCATGCTCCAGAGCCGTGGCGGCCTCGAAACCCTGCGCCGGGCCATCCAGTCCTGCAAATACGCCAATGACATTGATCCCATCGTCATCCTTAACAGCGATCTGAGCGGCATCTTCGCCAATCACAGGGCCAACCTCGCCACCCACGTCTCCCTGGCTCGCTTTTATATTGGTGTGCTCATCACCACCCTTTCCACCTGATCAGAAAACCTGCACCCATGCACGAAAAAGGGGCCAGCCCATCGGGCGGCCCCTTCTGCAATCCCATAAAAAAAATCCCGTCCCTTTTGTCAGAAAGCCGCCACAAAATCTGCGGTGATGGCATCGAGAAAAACCATGCCCTCTTCTGTCAGGCGACAGTATCCCCCTTCCAGGCAAAGAAAACCCTGATGCCCGTAGCGTGAAACAAGATCTCCGCAGGTCTCCACAAAGGAGCGGCCCGTCAGCCGGTCAAAGGCCGCCACCTCCACTCCCCTGCGGGTTCTGAATCCAAGGTAAAGGGCCTCGGTACCCATGGCTTCCCGATCAAGGGTTTCTTCCATTTCCCTTGGCACAAAGCCCTTTTTTGTCCCATCCAGATAGGCATCCAGGTCACAGGCATTGGCCCAGCGTACGGGAGGAAGGTAGCCGTGGGCTCCGGGTCCCAGCCCCAGCCAGGGCCTGCCTTCCCAGTATCTGCGGTTGTGCCGGGACTGACAATCCGGCTGCCTTGCAAAATTGGATACCTCATACCAGGGGTAGCCCGCTTTTTCCGTGAACGCCAGGGTGAAACGCAGAAGGTCTGCCACGCAGCCCTCATCGGGAGCATCCATACGGCCGGATGCAAGGGCCCTTCCCATGGGGGTGCCTTCCTCAATGCTGAGCATGTAAAGGGAGAGATGCTCCGGTGCCAGGTGAAAGGCCCTTTCCAGATCCCTGATCCAGCTCTTTCTGTCCTGACCGGGAAGTCCATAGATGAGATCAAGGCCCATGTTGGTGAACCCCGCCGCCCGCCCCGCCTCCCAGGCCCGGATCGCTTCTTCCGCCGTGTGTCCCCTTCCCAGAAGGATGAGGCTCCGCGCATCAAAGCTCTGCACCCCAAGACTTAAACGGTTCACCCCAAGCCTCCGGAGGGCCTTGAGACTTTGTCTGTCCACGGTTCCGGGATTGGCTTCCAGGGTGATCTCCGCATCCCGCTTAAGACCGTAGCGCTGGTCCAGGGCCTGGAGAATACGGCCCAGATCCTCCGGAGCCAGAAGGGAAGGGGTTCCCCCTCCGAAATAAAGGGTGTCGAGGGAGCGCCCCTGCCATGGACTCATGCGGATCTCCCTCTGAAGGGCCTCCACATAATCCCCCATGCGCCCCCTTTCCAGGGTGGAGTAAAAGTCACAGTAAGCGCAGCGGCTCCGGCAGAAAGGCACATGCACATATGCGCCAAGGGAAGTATCCATCAGATGAAACGCCGCATGAGATCATCCATCACCTGCTCCAGATTGTCCGGCCGCACCTCATAACGCATACAGGCCTCCTCCACCCGTCTGCGGCGGGAAGGGTCCTGAAAATCTCCCATCCCCCGGTAAAGCCCCATGCGCCGCCCCACCTGGTAGAACATGCGCTCTTTCTCCGGAAGATCGAGAAAGGACTGAATTTCCGCAACCATCTGGGGTTTGGCTTCGGGAAGCCTGCCGGACACGGTCTCAAAAAGATTGAGGATGTGGTCGCTGGTCACGGTGCTGGTAATGCCTTCAAGGGCCAGAATGAAGCCTAAAATCTCCCGCGCCACCTCTTCCCCGGTACAGGGTGTGAAAAGGCCTGCCTGCCAGTCTTCGTAAAGCTCCGTATGCCGGGGCAGGGCCAGGGTTCTTAAGCGGATGAAGTCCGGATTGATCTGATTCAGGGCATCCGCCGTGTCCAGGGCATGGGCCTCGGACAGATCCCTTCCCCCAAGACCGGGCATCACGTATTCGGAAAGAGAGATCCCCGCAGCCTTCACCTTCTGACCGGCAAGGATATGCACATCCCGGGTCACTCCCTTTTTCACCCTCTCCAGTACGGCATCACAGCCCGACTCCATGCCCACATGGATACGATTCAGTCCCGCGTTCGCCATTTTCTTAAGGTTGATGTCGGAAATGCCTTTGAGGGTCTGGGATCTGGCATAGGAAGTGATCCGCTGAATCCAGGGAAAGCGTTTTTTGAGATGATCAAGAACCCGGAGCAGCTCTTCGGGTTTCATGATGAGACTGTTGGCATCCTGAAGAAAAACGGATTCCATGCCATGGGCCATCCAGTTCAGGGCCGCGTGCAGGGCATCAAGATCCGGTTCGGAAAGCCTCTCTCCCGCCCGCATCACCATTTCCCGCGTAAGCGGCCCGCCTGCGGCATCCGCCTGAAGGCGCTGGATATGCCCATGCACCGCATCAATGTCCGCCAGCACATGCTCAAGGGGTCTTAAGGAAAAACGTTCTCCCTTATACACGGGGCAGAAGCGGCAGCGGTTCCAGGGGCAGTTGCGGGTCACGCGGATGAGAAGGCTTGCCGCCTCGCTGGGAGGGCGGATGGGGCCCTGCTCAAATCCCGCATAAACCGCATCCTTTTTCCACGCAGAGGATTCAGGCTCCGAAGCCCTGGGGTTTTCCCCCTCCCTGCCCCCTTTGTTTTTCTCTGTCATCTTTCCTCCTTTTCCGTCAGCCTCTTTGCGCTGACAGTGGATTTTCAAGATAGGGATCTTCCCGCCAATGGCAAGCCCTGTCCATTTCCTCTTTTGACACCTCCCTCCAATCGGGCTATACATAGCCCTCGGATGACAGCCATGGAGACTCCTTTGATGAAACCTTCCCTTTTCGCCTCTTTTTTTCTCTGTCTTTTCCTCCTTGCGGCCACAGGCCTTGTCCTGAGGGATGGACTCCGCCACTATGCCGCCAATCCGAGAGATCCCCAGGGCCCGGAAGTCTCTTTCATCGTGGAGCGGGGCGAAGGCTTCCGCACCGTGGCCGAGCGCATGGAAACACAAGGCCTCATTGAAAATGCCCTTTTCTTCCGCATTCTCGCCCGGATTCAGAAAAACGACACCCGCATTCATTCCGGCGAATACACCATGTCTTCCGCCCTCAGCCCCCAGGACCTGCTCCGCATGATGGTGGAGGGCCGGGTGAAACGCTATCGACTTACCCTGCCCGAAGGCCTGAGGATCACAGAAATTGCCCGACGTGTGGCGGAAACCGGCCTTGTTGCCAAAGAGGCCTTCGTCCATGCGGCCATGGATGCTGAATTCACCAGAAGCCTTGGCATTCCGGCGGATAACCTGGAAGGCTACCTCTTTCCGGACACCTATTTCTTCACCCGGAAGGACACCGCCCACACCATGATCCGCACCATGGTGCAGCACTTTCACCAGGTGATGGACGCAGAAAAAAACCAACGGGCCCAGGACATGGGCCTTTCCATCCATCAGGTGGTCACCCTGGCTTCCCTCATTGAGAAGGAAACCGGGCATCCGGACGAAAGGCCCCTCATTGCATCCGTGTTTCACAACCGCCTGGCCAGGGGCATGCGCCTCGAAACGGACCCCACCGTGATCTACGGTATCCAGAATTTTGACGGCAGAATCACCCGAACCCACCTGCGCACCTGGACCCCCTACAATACCTACCGCATTCACGGTCTGCCGCCAGGTCCCATCGCCTCTCCCGGAAAGGCCTCCCTGGAAGCCGCCCTCTGGCCTGCCAGCTCATCCTTTCTCTTTTTTGTTTCCAGAAATGACGGTACCCATCATTTTTCCACAGAGCTTTCGGAGCATAACCGGGCCGTACAGCAATATCAGCGCAGCAACAGGGCTGTGGGAAAGTAGGGTGATGGACCAGTCTCCAGCCTACCGCCATATGTGCCGCAAAGCCCGGGAAATCCAGAATCAGTGGGTTCCGGCGCGGGGGGATGTCTACCTTCTCGCCAGAGGAGAAGACCGGCCCCAGTTCTGGATGGACGCCACAGGGCCCCAGGCTTTCCGCAAAGGCTTTGCCATTCTCCGGGAAAACGGAATCATCCGCATTGAACCACGCATCTGGCTACCGCGACAAAATCAGCTCATGGACCTTGCCCAGGTTCCGGGGGTGCGGTTCCAGGATATGACCTTTCGCTTTCACGCCTTTGCCGGAAAACCCCTGGACCGGGAAAAAAACCCGGACCTGCGCTCCCTGACCACCCTGGAACAACTCTGGCTGGCCTTTGTCATGATAAGCCGATTCGGAAAACGTTGGGATGGCCTCACCTGGGCTCCCATTGCACCGGTGACAGCCTGATCCCGAAACCGCCTCCTTCTCTCCCAAGGAAAAAAAATCCCATGCAGCCCTTTTCTCCGGAAACCTGGAATGCCGAGGCCCTTGCGGGCCAACGCCTCATGCTGGGGTTTGAAGGCCCCGAATGTCACGCCGCAGTCCGCAGCACCCTGGCCCGCATCCGACCTGCGGGCATGGTTCTTTTCACCACCAATGTCCGCACAAAAGAGCAGCTCACCCAACTCATCGGAGATCTTAAGGCCGCAGCCCAGGCCGAAGGCCTGCCCCCCCTCATCATCGCCATAGATCAGGAAGGCGGCCCCGTGGCCCGGCTGCGGATGCCTGCTTTCAGGGAATTTCCCGGTATTGCCGACTTCACGGGCCCCAGGGAAGCTGCCCTGCACGCCCAGGCCATGGCCGAAGAACTGAAATCCCTTGGCATCACCATGAACCTCGCCCCTGTTCTCGATGTCGCGTCCCATCATCCCGCCAGCATCATCCGACATCGGGCCTTTCAGGGAGACGCCGCCAGGGTCAGCGCCATGGGCCTTGCCGTGATCCGGGCCTATCAGGAAAACGGCATTGCTGCGGTGGCCAAACATTTTCCCGGCATTGGCCGCACCGTGCTGGATTCCCACCACGTGCTTCCCTACCTGGATGCGGAAAAATCCCTGCTTGCCCAGACGGACTTCCTTCCCTTTCAGGCCGCCATCCAGGCCCAAGTGGCGGGAGTCATGGTTTCCCATATTCTCTATGAAAAACTGGACCCCGCATGGCCCGCCAGTCTCTCCACGCGCATATGCCGGGATCTGCTCAGAAAGGAAATGGGGTATGAGGGGCTTGTCATGACCGATGACCTGGATATGAAGGCCATCCGCCTTCCCATGGACCTTGCCATGGCCCGTCTTGTGGAAGCGCAAGTGGACCTCGGTCTCATCTGCCACGAAGGCCCTGCCATTGAAGAGGCCTTCAAAGCCCTCACGGACATGGCCCAGAATCCGGAAAAACGCCCCCACTTCATCCGCTCCGCCCAACGGATCCTGGCCCTCAAAGAAAAGACCCTTCCAAAGCCCTCCTCCCCCACCTGGTCCTGAGCCGCCAGATTCCGTAAAAAAACCGCTGGGAAGGCAGGCCCTCCCCCAGCGGTCATGGTTGCAGTCACAAACCCCTCCCTCCTCCAGAAAACCCTGGCATTCCCCAGAAAAGGCCGCAAGATCAGGAAAATGACATCGGATGGCCGGGTTTTTCCTCCGCAACAGCCATCAGGCCCTACTCTCGGCCACCAGCCTTGCAAAATGTTCAAAGGAGCGATCATAGGTTTTTTCCGCATCCGCAGGAAAAGCACAGGCCGGCAACTGGCGTTTGGCCCTGTGATAACGGATACAGGCGCAGCAGTTTCCCTGCCTGGGGCAACCGGGATAGGTGCAGGCGCAGGTTTTTCGATTTTCCGTCTGATTGCAGGTCATAAATACTCCTTATTTACCATCTTTCCATGCCCAGCCTTTTTTTAAACCTTTCCCCAGGCTCTTTCCCGACTCCAGGGGATGGGGGCCTTATCCGAGCAGGGCTTCAAGGTCTGCGGGTAAAACGCTCCAGAAAGCCGCCTTGCCCGGCATCAGACTTCCCAGATGGCCCATACCGGGCAAGGATGCCACATTGCCCGAAGTGAGCGCCAGGGCCTGCCTGAGCCCCAGGGGCTTTTTTTTCAGAATAAAACGCACCTCTTCCCAGACATCCAGATCCTCATTGGATGCCAGGCTGTCCGTACCCAGGCAGCAGGCAATCCCCGCATCGAGAAAAGCGGTGATATCCGGGCATCCCACCCCGATCCCCGCATTGCTGCGGGGGCAGAGACAGACAAGACTTCCACTTTCCTTTAAAAGGCGCAGATCCTTAGCATCCACATGCACACAGTGTACAGCCAGGGTTCCAGGCCCCAGAAGTCCCTCCTGCCAGGCCATGGACACAGGCCCCACCCCTGGAGCCCGCCACTTCTGGGGAAGGACAGGTCCGCGCATCAGATCATAAAGAGGGCCTGCACCCGTACGCAGCATTTCTTCTTCTTCGGGAAATTCCGCAAGGTGCATGGAAAAAAAATGGCCCTTTCCAAGGGACCAGGACCGGGCCTTGCGCAGATGTTCCGGAGATGTGGAATACAGGGCATGACCCGCAGCCGCCACATGACGCCATTGCCTGGGATCGAGGGACAAAAAAGGCTTTGGCAGGGGCGGATGAGGGTCTCCGGGCAGGGTGAAGCCAAAGGCCTCACCGCAGAGGGTGTAATGAAGACCTGCTTTCTCCAAAGCCTGGGATACAGGCCATGGGTTCCGGCTGCCAATGTCCACCACATGGCCTGTGCCCGAAGCCCGAAGCCCCTTTGCCGCACTTTCCAGGATTTCCGGATCGCAATCCTGGAGATTGTTTTCAAGGAGGCTCCGCAGCCAGGGCACAAAACCTTCTTTCAGCCGGGTTTTTCCCTTGCAGTGACAGAGTTCCATATGGGTATGGGCATTGCACACCCCAGGGGTCAGGGTCACCTCCCCCAGGTCCTGTACCTCACCGTCGTAGCTTCTGCGTAAAAGCCTGTAAGACCCCACATCCAGGATCCGACCTTCCCGCACCAGCAGCAGGCCATCTTCCACCACCCTCTCCGGAGAAAGGCAGATTCTCCGGGCCCGCAGGGCCTGGGGGCCGTGATCATTTTTCTCATCCTTCAGCATACAAAACCCTGCCCGCAGACCCGTACGCAATCCCTGCCGCTTTCCTTGGCATGGTACATGGTTTTATCCGCCTTCTTGGATAATTCCGTAAGGTTGGTACCATGATCCGGGTAGATGGCAATGCCGATGCTGGCTGTGATCAATAGTCTGTGCCCCTCAATCTCAAAGGGAAGGCGCAGCCCTTCCCGGATTTTTTCCCCCACCCTGGAGGCATCTTCGGGCTTCTCAATTTCCGGAAGAAGGATGACAAACTCATCCCCGCCGATGCGCGCTGCCGTATCCGAATCCCGGAGCAGGGTCCACAGACGAGCCGCCACTTCCTGGAGAAGACGGTCGCCCACCCCATGGCCCAGGGTGTCGTTAATGGGTTTGAAGTGATCCAGATCCAGGAACATAAGGCAAAGCCGACCGCGGCGTCGGCTGGCGGCGGCCATGGCCATCTCCACACGGTCTTCAAAGAGAATGCGGTTGGGAAGGCCTGTGAGGGTATCATGCAGGGCCATGTGGGTCATGCGCTCTTCCAGAAGCTTGCGCTCCGTAATGTCAAAAAGGGTTCCTGTGCTGGAAGGCCTGCCTCCGTACACCGCCTGCCCTGCGGTCAACTCCACCCACCGGGCTTCACCGGCCTTGGTCCGTATCATCAGCTCATACCGGGGAGGGGCGGGCTCTCCGCTCTGACGGGCCAGGGCATTTTCCAGGGCCATCTTGCGGTAATCCGGGTGGATGAAATGGATGAAGTCCTCACGAAGAAGCTCTTCTTCCGAATACCCGAGGATATGGCTCATGGCAGGATTCACCAGCACAAAACGTCTTCCCTGCAAAACATAAATTCCGGCTGCGGCGTTGTGGGCCAGAGAACGGAAACGGGATTCACTTTCCCGCAGCTCCGTGTTGGTTGCTTCCAGCCTGGCATGGAGCATGTCGCTGATGTGCGCCACTTTCCGGAACTGTCGGGTCAGTTTTTCATACTTCTGGTAGAGAAAACGCAGATCTTCCAGAAGATCACTTCCGGCCAGAAGATCACTTCCGGGTGAAGGATGCTCGGCAAGTTTATCCCCGATTTCCTGCAGGCGCTTCTGATGTCCCATCATGGATATCCTCCGCCATCCACAGCTTCGGTGGTAAAGGGAAGGGAGAGATCCTCGCTGAACTCCTCGGCAATGTCCAGGGATCGGTCATCCTCCGGGTCATAGCGCCAGATCACCGCAGTTTTCCTCCCGCTCTGATAGGCTTCTTCGGCAAGGTCCAGAATATCCATCACCGCCTTGACACTGCTGGTGTTGAGGTAACGGACATGAAATTCGATGACAAGCCCCGCATCCGGCTCACTGAGATGGGCACTGATGGCCGCAAGGATGGGCTCATAGAAAAGCAGCACATTTTCCGGATAGGATTCTCCCGTAATCCGCAGAAGATTCTGTTCAGGCTCAAAGAGCACCGCCGGTGTGGAGACAGTGGCGTCAATACGGATGGCTTCCATAATATACTCCCAGGGTCTTCAGATCGTAGCGGAGAGGGTAAAAAAGGCATACACGCTGTCCACAGGACGCAGGGCATAGGATAAAGGCTCCTTCGCCAGACGCGCCATACTGATCAACCCAAGTCCCGCGCCTGCCTGAGGGTCCTTGTCCCTTGGCTTCCTGAGGGTTTCCTTGTACAGCCTGCGCAGGGCTGAGGCATCCAGAGTCCGGAGATGATCAATGTGAGCAAGGAGGCTGCCCGTATCCCCATGGGCCACCGCATTGCCCGAGCTGATGATGTAGCGATCCCCGCTCTGGCGCACCACCACAATGGCATTGGCCAGACGCTGGCTTTCCGTCTCACTTCCCGCTCTGCGGGCCGCATAATGGCGGATGTTCTGCACCTGTTCAATGTAGATGGAAAACACATCAAAAACCCGGCTTTTCTCCACACGTTCATTTTCCAGGTGTTTGCGAATGGCAAGCCCCAGCTCTTCAATGATGGTCTGGCTCAGGGAGCCATTGAAACACAGCATGATCTCCTCACGGGACAGAGTCTGCTGAAGCTCATAAAGATCAATCTGCGCATGCGACATGGCCTACTCCTTCACGGAACTTGGAAAATTTTCAATGCCAGGATCCAGGACGATCCCTTTCTGATTTCCCCCAGAGACCACCGGCCTGAACCCCATAACCGTGATATCATCCCGCTGATCCCCCGCCCCCTGATAGGCTTCAAGGGCCTGCTCAAGCCCTTTTTTCTGCATTTCCATGGGAAGGGAACTTAAGGCTCCCAGGGTGGCCACAAAACGACGGTTCCCGAAACTTAAGCCTTTTTCGCCCCCCACCTGATCCAGAAATCCGTCACTACTCATATAAAAAGTCATCGTTCCATCCAGCCTCAGGCTGTGCTCTTCAAAGGAGAAAAAGGGGTCGCTGCGGCGATATCCCAGGCTCTGCCGGGATCCCCGGATCTGGGTGCAGACCCCTTCTTTCACCCCATACAAGGACAGACGGGCTCCGGCAAAACGCATGCCTTTTTCTTCCGGATCCAGGCAGCAGAGGGCCATTTCCAGCCCATTGTCCATGCGTCCCTGATTCTGCTGACCATGCAGGGCCCTTTGCATGCGGCGATTAAATTCCCCAAGAAGCAGGCCGGGATGCTCCGGTCCCATCTCATTCACCAGGCCATCCAGGATGGCATGGGCGCTCATGCTCATCAGCGCCCCCGCCACCCCATGGCCCGTGCAGTCGCCAAGGCCCAGGACAAGCCTGCCACCATAACGGCGGACAAAGGCAAAATCGCCTCCCACCCCATCCCTGGGCCGCAGGATCAGAAAACTCTCCGCCAATTCGGCCCGCAGGGAATCCTCATCCGGCAGAAAAGCCCGCTGCAGGGTCTGACCATAGGCCAGGCCCTGTAAAATCTTTTCATTGGCCTCTTCCAGGCTGCGGGTGCGCTCCAGGACCCGCGCCTCCAGGGTCCGGGTGTGTTCCTCCACGGTCCGGGCCATGCCATTGAAGGCCCCGGTCAGATGCCCGATCTCATCTTTTCTCCGGATCGCAAGCCGCACGTGGTAGTCGCCCTCGGCCATACGGGAGGCGGCTGCGGCCAGTTTCCGTATGGGCGTCACCACAGAACGGTCGATCATCATGAGAAGCAGAATGGTAAACAGCAGAAAGAGAAGAGCTGGAGCCACAAGCATCCGGGCCAACCTCTCCATACCCGAAAGGCTGGCGAGATCCACCATGGAAAGGATAATCCAGTCCAGCTCCGGCAGGTAACCGATGGCCGCTATCCTTGGGCCGTCTTTCATGGAAAACTCCAGCACAAGGGAGGAAACGCTCCCCCGTCCCAGAATGACGGATATGGCTTCCCGGAGCTTTTTTTCATCCTCCTCCCCTTCCAGCAGGGAAAAGACCGTGATGAGGTTCTCCTCCTGCTGGGAGTGGATATTCATATTGATCAAAGCAGGATTTTCATGGGCAATGACAACACCCCGGCGATCCATGACAACCGCACTCACCCCGTGTTCCCTGGAATCCACAAATTCCGAGATAAAGGCGGAAATGTCGAGACCCGTTCCCGTGATTCCCATCCTTTTGTCCCCATCCAGGATCAGGGTATTGATCCACAGCTTCTTCACCCCCAAAGCATGGTTGACATCCACATTAAAACTGTAGGGCTGGGGCAGGTTCATGGCTGTGAAAAACCAGATATCCTCCGGTTTTCCGGGATCCAGGGTTTTCACCCACTCCCGGCCCCTCCGTTCCCCCTCGTGGGTGTCGTAGTAGTAGTCCAGACTGTCATCAAAGGCCACAAACCAACTTCCCCACTCAAAAAGCCTGGCAAAACTCCGCAACTCCCCAAAGGCTTCTTCCCGGAGTCCTTCGTCCCTCTGCGCCAGAGCCCAGCGCCTGAGAAAGGCCGAATCCGCAAGCTTCCGGCAAAGGGCCAGCTCCCGGCCGATGGCGCCGCTGATCCGCTCCTTCTGCCAGAGGATATGACGCACAGCAAGGTCCCGGCCCAAGCCTTGGCTGATCCTGTGGGTCATACCCGTCCAGACCAGAAAGCCCACGGCCCCGGCGGGGATCAGGAGAAACAACACAAGAAGTAAAATCCGCTTTCGGATGCCCATGCGCGCACGCCTTCGCTGCTTTCTTCAGAACCTTTTTTCGAAAATGCCCCGGAAAAAACCCTGTTTTTTATCACCTTCCGCTCTAATGCCCGATCTTTCAGCACAGGGTGCAAGATAGCAGAATCCAGCGTTTTTGCCATGGATTTTGTAAAGACCCGTCCAGCCTCTTCCGGGAAGGCAATTGACAAAATCCTCGGTTGTTGTGTAAGAATTCTCCACACCTCACTGAAAAATTCCTGCAACCCGAACCATGGATCGCCCTATGCGCCCTTCCTTCTCCCTTCTTCGGGAAATCCTTTCGGACCTGCCCTCCGGCCAGGGCCTTTCCGGCCTCAGCATGGGCGTGATCACAGGCCTCATCACCCTGGTGGTTCAGGTCTCCTTTGCTGCCATGATCTTTGCAGGCCCCCTGCAGATACACGCCCAACGGGCCATGGGGCTGACACTCGCGGGTGCCGTGGTGCTGCTTTTCCTCACAGCCCTGTTCGGAGGCTTCCGATCCAGCATCAGCTTTCCCCAGGATGCCTCCACCGCCATCTTTGCAGGAGCAGCCGCAGGCATGGCCGCAGCCCTGGTAACCGCAGATCCGGATACGGTTTTCATCACCCTGGTGGCAGCTCTCATGCTTTCCACACTGGTGACGGGCCTGTTTTTCATTCTGGCCGCACGTCTGCGTTTTGCAGAACTTCTGCGCTTCATGCCCTATCCCGTGGTGGCTGGTTTTCTTGCGGGTACAGGCTGGCTGCTCACCGCAGGCAGCCTGGAAGTGATGACCGGGCTTTCCCTTTCCACGGAAAACCCTGGCCTTCTTTTCCACAAATCCATGCTCATGCTCTGGGTTCCCGGCCTCATCTACGCCCTTGTTCTTTTTTTCTGCCTGCGCCGCTGGTCCCATTTTCTCATACTCCCCGGTTCGCTGATGGCGGCCTTCCTCCTCTGCCACGCCGCCCTGGCTCTCCTGGGTATCTCCATGGAAGAAGCGAGAAACATGGGATTTTTCTTTACCCCTTTCTCCTCAGCCCGGATCTGGCCGGTCTTCAGCCTTTCGGATTTTTTCAGGGTCGAGTGGACGGTAATCCTTGAACAGACCCCCACCCTGATCCTCATTCCCTTCATCGCCCTCATCGGCCTTCTGCTCAACACCAGCGGCATTGAACTGGCCTCTCAGCAGGATCTGAATCTCAACCGGGAACTCATGGTCAATGGCGGGGGTAATATCCTCGCCGCCTTCACAGGCGCGCCTGCGGGCTACACCTCCATCAGCCTTTCCCTGCTGGGATTCAAGACCGGCGCCCAGACCCGCCTTGTGGGCCTCAGCGCTGCGCTTCTGCTGGGCTGCACCCTCTTTTTCGGAGGGCAGATTCTCTCCTTTTTCCCCAAAGCCCTTCTCGGCGGTTTTCTGCTCCTGCTTGGCCTCTCCTTTCTCTCGGATTTCATCCTCGACACCCGCAGCCGCATGCCAGGCCCTGATTATGCCATTGTACTGGCGGTTTTCGGCATCATCGGCCTTTTTGGCTACCTCCAGGGCGTGCTTTTCGGGCTTTTTTCCACCATCGTCCTTTTTGTCTTACGCTTCAGCCGCATCCCCACCCTGGCCAGGGCCGCCACAGCCGCATCCATCCGCAGCGCCCGTCAGCGTCCTTTGCCCCATCAGCGCATGCTTCTCGAAAACGGCCATAAAATTCAGGTTTTTGAACTTACCGGCTATCTTTTTTTCGGATCCATCAGCACGCTCGCCTCCACCCTCCTTGAAAAAATCGAAGGTCAGCAGCCCCGTTGCATTGTCATGGATTTCAGCAAGGTTGCAGGCTTTGATGTGTCTGCGGTCAACAACTTTCTCCGCCTGGCCCAGAAACTTTCCGGCCGCAACCTCACCCTTGTCCTCGCCGCAGCGCCGCCCCGCTTTGAAACCCTTCTCCGCCAGGCCGGAAGCGAGACACTGAACGCAGCAATTTTCACCTTTGAAGATGCGAACACAGCGCTGGAATGGAGTGAGGAAAGGGTGCTGAAGGAAGCACAAAAGGAGGCGAGCCAGACCCTGCTCCAGGAACGCATGAGCAAGGACGCCCTTTTTGATGCGGTGTCCGATGGTCTCTTAAAAAATCTTGCGCATCAGGAAAAGGTGGAATCCCTGCTCAAGAAACTCCATCCTTTCCTTGAAATCAAAAGCATTGAAGCCAGGGCAATGATCCTGCGCTCCGGCCAGAAGGTTGAAGCCGCAGTCTTTGTGCAGGAAGGTTTCGTACGGGAATACCGGGCAGGAGAAGGCGGCAAGCACATCGCCCTCCGCACCTTAGGCCCTGGAACCTTTTTTGCCGAACCCGCAGCCTATGGTCCCTGGCTCGCCTCCCAGGCCTATGTGGCAGAAAGCCCCGCAGAGCTGGCCTTTCTCACGCCTTCCGCCTTCAGAAAGCTGGAAATTCAGGATCCCAGTACAGCCCTGGAATTGCATCGCCTCCTGATTTCAGGCTGCCTGCGGGAAGGGGAATGAGGGATTCTCCCTATCGCGGAATATGCTGAAAGATCTCATCCGCAGCCACCAGGATGTCCACGGGCGCATCATAGCCGATCTCCATGGCTGTGCTGAGATTGATGGCAATCTTCGGAGGATCCTCAAAAATCATGGGTAGGGTTCCAGGCCTTTCTCCGGAAAGAATGCGCACAAGAATTTTTGCGCTGAAATCCCCCACATAAAAAAAACCCACCTGGGAGATGCTCATCAAAAGCCCCATGCGCACCTCATCACTGCCGGACTGGGAAAAGGTGGGAATCTGATCCTTCAGGGCTGCTTCCACAAGAAGGGGAAGGGTTTTTGCGTTCAGGGACTTCTGGGCGGTCACGTACAAGGCATCCACCTCCCGGCCAAGCCTTGCGTAGCAATCCAGAAGCAGCGCCTCTTCGTCGGTCTGCTCCCTGCCGTCGGGAATGGCGCAGGTAAGCACCTGAAAACCGCGCTCCTCCCCCACGGCCCGCACCGTATCCAGAGCCGCATAGCTTCTGCCCGCCACCGTATCCTTGAAAACCAGGCCCAAGCGCTCAAATCCCACCGTATCATGGAAAATCCGCACCTGTCTTTCATAGCGCCGGGGATCCATGCGGGCATGGAGCCATGAAGGATCACCGGGACGTCCATCCCGAAAGAGTCCTGCACCCACGGCGTCACTCACCGCCATCACAAGAACAGGAACCCCCGGATCCTCCTTGCTGAGATCCTGACCAGCCCAGGTTCCCATGGCCAGCACAAGATCCGCTTTTTTTGCCTTAAGATCCTGGTAGAGACGGGCCTGCACAAGGGGACGCCGGGCATTCTCCCAGTCGCAGGTATAATAGTTCTCTTCAGGAAAGGACAGGCGCGGTGCTTCCAGGGCAGCGGCCCAGGTCCAGAGCTCCCGGCTTGTTTTCAGCTCTGCGGCCGGACTTTCCGGAAGCCAGCCCATCTGAAACAGGGCATGGAAAAGCGCCCGCATGGAATCACTGTATTCCCCATAGGGTCCGCCTTCCACATAGGCCAGCCGCCAGGGCCCGCCCTCCTCCCTTCCCCCCGAAGCCGCCAGGGCCTCAACCGCAATGGCCGGGGAAAGCCCCATGAGCATCCCCAGTACCAGCAGCCCCAACCGCATTCTGCCCATTCGCCACCACCCGGTACGCATCTTTTTCCTCCTTTTACATCCTCGAGATCCTGAATGCTTCGCCCTGTTTCCGCCGCACCACCACCAGAACCCCGTCGGATTCCTTAAGATCCAGCCCCTGGGCCATGGGGTCCCGCCGTGGAAAGGACCAGGGATCCTCCCCGTACTCCATACCCACAGCCCTGCGGACAAAACGCACGGTGAGATTCCGTACCACCGCTTCCACCCTGTGCGCGTCCCCTTTCACATGGTCTGCGTAAATCTGGGTGAAAAGGGAAAAGGCCTCTCCCAGCACCTCAGGCGGCAGCAGAATCACTTCCTCATCCTCTGCCAGGCGAGGCCAGATATCATAGTATGCGGAGTATCCGCCTGTCACAAGTCTCACCCAGGAATAAAGAGATGCAGGCTGCATACAGGTGGTGAAAAGAATATCCGGCTCAAAGGACAGGATCCAGCGTGCCATGGCCTGTCCCAATCCCCGGATCTGCACTTCCGGAAGCAGGGCCCGGATGTGTACATAGGCGGCTTTTTTTTCCACCCCCGCATAAACCGCAGGCCCGATGTCAAAGGAAGAAGTACCCACAAGTTCGCCATCCCGGCTGCGGACAAAAAGTGCATACCGGGTCCGGGGCAGAGGATCAAAAAAATAATGGCGCACCACATAACGCCAATCCTTTTCTGAAAGAAAAATCTTTGGAAAAAAAGCGGTCAGCTCTTCCTGCAGGGTTTCCCTGGCAAGGTCAGACCAACGGAGAATCTCCTGCGTGGAAAAGGCCTTGGCCCGTAAATCCAAGTTTTCAAATTCCTGCAAGCAGATATTTTTCATGCTCTTTCTCCACGCATGGGACGAGCGGGAATGCTCAGCGCACCAAAAAGCAGGGTGAGGAAAAGGTAGCTGAGACCCACAATCAGAATCGCTTCTTTCACCTCGCCTGCGGCCAGAAGAATGCTGAAAATGAGAGGCCCCGCCACCTGGCCCAAACGCGCCACAAAAAAGATAAGCCCCATGGCCCGCCCTTCCCCCACCTCCCGGCTCACCGGCAGGTTGATGGCGTATGCATTCCGGGCGGCATTGAAGCAGGCGGCAAATCCCAGAAGCAGAATTCCCAGCCCCACGGCCATCAGGCCCTCCCACAGGTAAAAAATGCCAAAGGCAGCACTGCCCAGAAGACCGGCAAGGGCAATGGGCAGTCTCGGCAGACGGCTACCCAGGCGTCGGGTGATCCAGGGTGCCAGGTAAATCATGCACACCCCATACAGCATGAAAAAACGACCGATGGTTGACTGACTGACTCCCATGGCATTCAGGTAAATGGGGCTGAAATAATTCATAAAGCCCACAAGGGCGATGGCTGCGGGCAGGCTGCTGCAAAAAATCACCGCGAGAATACGGCGATCCTTGAAAAAAAAGATCAGACTTTTCTCCGCAGGGGCCTGATCATTCCGGGAAGCTAAACCAAAAAAGCCTTTCAGGTAAAAAAAGGATGCCGAAAGACTCAGAATCAGGGCAAGACCTCCCAGAAAAAACACCGGAGGATAGCCTGTCCGGTCCGCCAGCAGAGCGCCCACTGCGCTGCCGCAGATGCTTCCGGCAATGCAGCCTGCATAAAATTCCGAAAGTCCGATTCCCCTGTTCTCCCTGGAGCTCACCGCCACCACAAAGTTCTGGCCCGCCATGTAGGCAAGGCCATAGCCATAGCCCACAACTCCCATGCCCAGAAGGTAGAAAAGGGGAGCCTGGGCCCAGGCGGCCATAAAGAAACCACAGGCCGCAAGACCAAGACCTGTGAGAAAAGGCCACTGCCAACCCGCCCGATCACTCCACTTGCCAGCCCCCAGAAAGGCCAGGGCCGTACACATCATCTGAATGGTAATGGGCAGACCCAGTACGGTTTCTTTGGGAAGTCCGGCAATGGGCTGATAAAGAACCGCCATGTGCAGGGGCAGAAAGGAAATGGCGATGTCCGTTCCGAAAAAAAAGAAAAAGGCCATCACCCGCATCCGCGAAACGCCGGGATTCCAGGTGGTCGCCGGAATTTCTGCGTCACCTCTCTTCCGGCTTCGCGAGAGAAAGGCCAGAAGCTCGGAGCCCAGAAAAAGGGAAACCAGCGCCACCGTGCCCGCATCCCAGTACAGGGCATGGGCCTGCCTGCGGATGTGGGCCCGGGAAAGCTGGGAGCGGATATACCCCCTGATCTCGCCTTCCACAGAAAGGGGGATGGAAAACACGTCCCTGTCTTCCTTCGGCCAGGGTCGCGGCGCATTTTCACGGGAAAAAACGCCCGAAGAGCTGTGCAGCACGCGAGAGGAGGCATCTGTGATACGGATCTCAGCCACCTCAGGAAGCCGGGCCAGGCTGCGGGCCAGCAGCACATCCACCTTATAAAGGCGCTCCAGGGAGAGACCAAGGCGCAGCAGGTGCTCCACCTCCTTCTGCAAAAGCCCGTTGAGTACAAAAACCCGTTCTCCGTAAAGGTGGGAAAGATCCGCCTCGTAGGCCCGCACCCGTTCCGCAATAAAACCTGCCTGACAGAGGCAGATCACCACAAGAAGCAGGCGGTGCAGGGAAAAACGCCTGGCCGGCAGACCAAGGAGGAGCAATCCCAGGCCTGCGCTAAAAAAAAGACTTCCGGAGAGAAGGCTTTTCACCAGCATGCGTTTCCAGGCTTCCCGAACCGGCCCATGATCAATGGTGAAAAGCACAAAACCCACACCCAGGCCGTCAACGTCCTCAAGGGTGCGGAAAATCACATGGCTGTCCCCGTGACGCAGGGTTTTGGACGCATCCTTCTGGATAAAAGCCAGCACCCGCTTTTCAGGAAAGGTTCCCACCAGATCCCTTTGGGTGCTGTAGCGAATTTCTCCGTCCGCCAGCAGTATATCCATGCGGTTTCTCTCTTTTTCCGGCATGGCAACCATGGCCTCGGTCAGAAGATCCGCCATGCCGTAAAAGTGGGGAAGGGATTTCCCAAAACGCAAAGATTGTTCAATGCGCCGCTCCAGCTCCCCGGCCTGCACCGCATAACGGCCCAGAAGGGATTCCGTGTAGCGATTTTCCAGGGTGAGCAGAATCAGGGCCGTTGTAAAGCCAAGGCTGATCAGAAGAATGAGGGCACAGGCCGTAAAAATCCGTATTTTTCCGTTGGCAAACGGGTTATGCGCTGAAAGAATCAATGCCCGCTCCTTCTTCCAGACGAAAGCCCGTCCAGACCCCCTCCCAGAGGATTTCCGGATCGCCATAGAGGTACCATTCCCGTTTTCCGGGGATCACCGTGTAGCCCGATGCATTCATGCGTCTCCGGGCCATTTCCGGCACAACACGGATGGCATCCCCCTTTCCCAGCACAGCCGCACAGGCCAAAGCGCCCGTACCGCAGGAAAGGGTTTCGCGCAGATTGCCCCGCTCAAAGGATCTGAAAAAGATCACTTCACCGTTCTGACTGGCTCTGGCCACCATAAGGTTGATGCCCTCAGGAAAAAGCCCCGGATACTGAGAGGGAATCTGCCCGCCCAGGCGACGGAGCAGGCCTTCGCCCCCATCCTGCCGGGATTCCTCCCCTCCCTCCATTTCCGGGAATAGAGAAAGGGCCCCTTCCCTGGGCTCTATGTCCGATGTGCGCACCACAAGATGGGGTTCTCCTGTGAACACGGGGTAGGCCCTCAGGGAAAAGGTCTCCTCCGCCTGCGCGGTAAACCCCTTTTTCCGACGCGCATCCAGGTGCAGGGACAAAGGTCCCATGGGACTGGAAAATTCCGGATAGAGATCCGGCCGGAAAAGAAATTCCGGCATGGGTTCCGGTGCGGGTACGCGGATCCAGCGTCTTCCCCCCGTTTCACCGGAAACCACCATCACGGGTTTTCCCGTGGGAATCTGGGTTCTGAAGGCCGTGGCCTTCACCCCATAGCGATCCGCAAGGTAACGTCCGGCGCAGAGCAGACCATTGCCACAGCTTAAGGACTCCGATCCGTCGGGCTCCAGAAGACGAAAGGAAATGCCGGAAGAATCCGTTGGATGCTTTCCTCCCAGGCGTATCAGCCCGTCTCCGCCCACGCCTTGGTAAGGATCCGTAAGTTTTCTTGCCAGATCCGCCATCAGGACGTCCGGCATGGGATCCCGGCCCAGCTCATCCACAAAGATAAAATGATTGCCGCAGACATGCATTTTAATAAAGGGAAGGCGCATTCAGAAATTTCTCCCTCAGAAAATCTTTAAAATTTCCACACCAAAGATATAGAGATGGAGCCATGGCGTCCGTATGCCGAGGATTGCTTGCCGTATATATCCAAAAAGTCTCCGATTGTCTTCCTCATTATTGAAATTCTTCTTTCTGAAGCCACAACGCTTCCTGCATTTTCACCTTTACGGCAAAAAACACTTCAGGCATATTGCCACCACGTTCATACTTTTTATAAGTATAAAGACTTACCCACGGCGTGTCGCCCCAGGTGGCTGCGACTGAAACAGGAAAAGACATGAAGCAACACCTTCCCTGGATGGCGGGTCTCCTCGCCCTTTGCATCGCAAGCCTGCCGCTCCCCCTTCTGTCCCAGGATGCCTCCTTTGCGCCAGAGCCCGAATTTCCTCCCACCCTGGAGCTCAGCCTCACCGAAGCCATTCACCTGGCCTTAAGGCAGAACAGAACCATTGAAAGTGCCTATCTTTCAAGAATCCTTGAAAAATTTCAACTGGCCCAGAACCTCGGCCGTTTTTCCCCTCACATTGACATCAGCCCCACAGCCACGGCCAGAACCCAGGGATCAACCACCGATTATGCATCCGATGGCCCCGAAACCCTCAGGCCCCAGACCGACATGGCCGGATTCTCCCTTCTCAGCAGCCTCACCCAGAAAATTCCCACAGGCGGTGAGATTATTTTTGCCTGGGAAAACGGCTTTGAAAGCCGCTACCTCCATGAGACCGGCGCTTCCGGAGAGCAGCAGAGCGGACTTTCCCAGTGGTCCATCGGCTTTCGCCAGCCCCTTTTAAAAGACGGGGGCCTTGCCTACAATCTTGCCCCCATCCGACGGGCGGCCATGCAGGAGGAAAACAATATCCGCTCCTTAAGGGACACCCTGATTTCCACCGTATCCGGCGTCATCCAGGATTACCGGACGCTTTTATCCCTTTACCAGGATATGGAGGTTCAGGAAGACGCCCTGGCCAAGGCAAGGGAACAGCTGGAAGTCACCCGCATCATGATTGAAACGGGAAGGCGTGCGGCCAACGAAATACTACAGTCCGAAGCCAATCTCGCCCGCCAGGAACTGGCCTTTGAAGAGGCAAGGGCCCAGATGGACGATGCCCACCTGGCCCTTCTGCAACGTTTAGAGATCAGCGGCGACACCACCCTCATTCCCACGGAAAAAATCACCTACAAACCCATACAGCCCGTTTTTGAGGAATGCCTGGCCCTGGCTCTGGATCGGGACAACGCCTACCTCAGCGCCCTCACTTCCCTGGAATTATCCAAAATCAGCGTTTCAGACGCCGAAAATCAGAGGCTCTGGAACCTGGATCTGGAGGGCGCATACAAAGACGGGTGGCATCACCTGCGCCCCGCCCCCTCCTACCGCCAGGAAGACTGGTGGGTGGGACTGAGTTTAAAAATCCCCCTGCCCCTCTACGGAGATGCCAAGTACAACCGTGAGATGCCCCTTCTTTCCGCGCGTATTCAGCTTCGCAAGGCACAGATGCAGCTTCTCACAGCACGGGAGTCTCTGGAAAACAACATCCGCAATGCGGTGCGTCAGGTGGCTTCCAGCCTCAAACGGGTGGAGCTTGCAACCAAGACGCGCCAGTTTTCCGAAGAAAACTTCCTCGTGAGTGAACTCCAGTTCAAGCTGGGAAGAATTTCCAACGCGGACTTCATCCGCGAACAAGACAAGCTCCGGGATGACAGGCTGGCCGAAATCCGGGCCATCATGACCTACCAGAATACCCTCACCCGTCTGGATGCCATGCTCGCCACCACCCTGGATACCTGGAACATCGCCTTTATCACCGAGCGGGCCGATCTTGAGACTGAATATCTCGGCAACAACACCTGGATGCTGAACCGCTGACCCCTTAAGGATTCCCATGACTTCCGAGCATGATCTTCAAAAGGATTTCCACGAAAGCGTTCTCCACAACATGCGTGACGGGGTCATGGCCCTCAGTTTTGAAGGCCGGATCACCCTCTTCAACCCTGCGGCTTCGGCCATCCTCGGCCTGGACGGGGCTTTGGTGCGGGAAAACACCTTTGCAGAAGTCTTCCTTGCCGCAGAAACGGACAACGACGCCTTCAACCAGATGGTGCTGGATGCGGTGACCCGTAAAAAGGTGGGGCAAAGGGAAACCGTTTCCTTTATCCGTCCCGATGGCCGTGAAATGACCTTAAGCCTTTCCTCTTCCTGGTTGCAGCGGGAAAACGACCGGGAAGCCCAGGGTGTGGTGGTGGTCTTTTCCGATATCACGGAGCTGAGGGCACTCCAGGAGCAGGAAAAGGAAAACACCCGCAGACTGGCCAGGGCCTACGAGGAGCTTGAAACCACCAATCTCCGTCTGACAGAGCTTCTGAAAAAAGTTCAGGTGGTCAGGGGCTTTGCCACCCTGGGCATCATCCTCTTTTTTGTGGGGCTTGGGTATTTTCATTTTCAGGGTTTCAGGGGCCTGCGCACCCCTTCCATACCCCATTCCACCCCAGGCTCCGCAGAAGGGGAAAGGCGCTTTCATACCGTAACAGGCAGCCCCGTTTCCTCGAACATCTCCCTTTCCGGCCGTCTCCAGCCCCTCGAGGAGATCATGCTCACAGCGCCCTTTGACGCCAAAATCCTGGAGCGCCATTTTTTCTTCGGTCAGGTGGTCAGGGAAGGTGAGCTGCTCCTTCTTCTGGACACAGCGGAGATGGAGGTGAAGCTCCGGGAAGCAAGGAGCAGCCACATCAAGGCCCAGCAAAGTTATCAGGAACTGGCATCCTGGGAAGACAGCGTGGAAATGGCCAGAGCCAGACGCAGTCTGCAGCGGGCGGAAAACAACCTTGAGACCCATGTCCGCCAGCTGGAGGAAGCCTCCCTCCTCTTTGAAAGGGGAATCATCCCCGCCCAGGAGCTGGACCGGGCAAGGCAGCAGGTGGAAACCAGCCGCATGGATCTCATTTCCAGCCGGGAAGAAATGGCCTCCACCCTCAAAAAAGCCAATACTGAAAACCTCAGCATTGCCCGAATGGAGCTGGACAACGCCAGGACCCGGCTTCTCGAAGTGGAGCGCCTGATCCAGAAAGCCGAAGTCCGCGCACCCGTATCCGGTGTGGTGATCCAGCCTGTCACGGAAGACAGCAAAAAAGCCTCCCTCGATCAGGGGGCCAGGGTGCAGGCAGGGGCCTCCCTCCTTGCCCTCGGGGATCTCAAAGGCCTCCGGGTACTCTCCCGTGTGGATGAGGTGGATATCGGAAGACTCTCCCTGAACCAGAAGGTAAGGGCCAGGGGCGATGCCTTTCCCGGCATTGTGCTGGAAGGCCTCCTGACCCACATTTCAGCCCAGGCCACCGCAGGCAGCGGCCGGGATGCACCGGGCTTTGACGTGCAGGTCACCATTCCCGAACTTGAGCCCAGGGCCGGTTCCGCCATCCGGGTGGGCATGAGCGCAGACCTTGAAATCCTTGTGTACGACAATCCCAAAGCCCTGCTGGTTCCCCTTCATCTGGTGCGGCCCATGGGGAATCGTACCTGGGTGCGGGTTGTCACGGCAGAAGGGCAGACAGAGGAAAGAGAAGTGACAACGGGCATCACCACCTTTGGCTCCGTTGAAATCCTCTCAGGCCTTGAACCCGGAGAACGCCTCGGGGAATGGACGCCATGAGCCTTCTCAAGCTGGAAAACATCAGAAAATCCTTTCATCTGGGACCTGTGCAGGTGCATGTGCTCAAGGGGGTGAGCTTTGAGGTCAGGGCCGGGGAGATGCTTGCCATCATGGGCACTTCGGGCAGCGGAAAATCCACCCTCATGAACATCATCGGCTTTCTCGATCAGCCGGATTCGGGCCGCTATCTTCTGGAAGGACGGGAAACGGCCAGGCTTTCGGACAAAGAGCTTTCCACCATACGCAACCAGAAAATCGGCTTTGTCTTTCAGCAGTTCAATCTCCTGGGAAAACTCACGGCCCTTGAAAATGTCTGCCTTCCCCTGGTGTACCGGGGCATTCCGGAAAAAGAGCAAAGGCCCATGGCCATGGAAATGCTGGAAAAGGTGGGCATGGGCGACAGGGCCGGGCACAGACCCATGGAGCTTTCCGGCGGACAGCAGCAGCGGGTGGCCATTGCCCGCGCCCTGGTGGGCGCTCCCTCCATTCTCCTTGCCGATGAACCCACAGGCGCCCTCGACACCCGCGTGGGCCAGGAAATCATGGATCTTTTCCTGGAACTGAACAGCACAAGGCAGATCACCACCCTTATCATCACCCACGATCCCCGCATCGCAGGCCAGTGCCCCGGCACAATCCGCATGCAGGATGGTGCCGTTGCCGGAACGGAGAAAGCCCCATGATCCTCAAAGCCAATCTCCGGGAAGCCGCACGATCCCTTGCCGCCTCCCGCCAACGTTCCATCCTGGCCCTTCTTGGAATAGTCATCGGCATTGCCTCGGTCATCGCCCTCGTTTCCATCGGTTCCCTGGCCCAGCGGGAAAGCATGCGCCAGTTCATGGAAATGGGAACGGACATCCTCTCCATCCAGAGGGAGCAGGGGCGGGGCGACAGGGAATCATCGGGCTTTCAGCTTCAGGATATCCTCGCCATACCGGAAAGCCTCCCTTCCATCGATACCGTGGCCCCCTATGCCTCTTCCTATGGAGAGCTGAGAAAGGACGGCAAACGCATGGCTGTGCCCCTTCTCGGGGTCACCGCCTCCTTTCTGGACATGAACAAGCTTGCCATGATCGAGGGCCGCTTCATCTCCGACCTCGACGGCCTCACTCCCCATGCCTGCCTCAGCAGCAACCTCGCCCAGAAACTCAAGGCCCAGGGAATCGCCACCCAGCCCGGAAGTGAGCTCTATTATGAAAACCGCAGAGTCACTGTGGTGGGCACCCTTGCATCCGCGCCCATGGGTGGCATGCGGCCCTATGAGATCCAGGAAGGCCTCCTCCTGCCCCTTCCTGCCCTGCTGCGCATGCCTTCCCAGAGTGGCATTCACACCTTCATGGCCCGCCTGACTCCGGGTTTCAGCACAGCCCAGGGTACGGCAGAAATCCGCAGCTATTTTTCCGGTCTTCCGGGAAAAACAGAGCTGCGCATCATGAGTCCTGAAGAAATTATCGCCCACATGGAGCGTCAGTTCCGCATGTTCACCCTGCTTCTCGGAGCCATCGGCAGCATCTCCCTCATTGTGGGCGGTGTGGGCGTCATGAATGTCATGCTGGTCTCGGTGACGGAAAGAAAGCGCGAAATCGGTATCCGCAGGGCTTTAGGGGCCAGAAAAAAGGACATTCAGTGGCAGTTTCTCATCGAATCCGTTCTCCTTTCCCTCGTGGGTGGACTTGTGGGAAGCCTCATCGGTGTGGCCACCTCCTGGGGCATTGCCCGGTTTTCAGGATGGCAGTTTGAGCTGATCCATGGCGCCCTGATTCTCGGCGTCGGGGTCTCCGTAGCCATTGGCATCTTTTTCGGCTACTATCCCGCACGTCAGGCTGCGGCCCTGAACCCCATCCAGGCCCTGCGTACGGACTGAAAACAGCTGTTTTTCCCTTACCCTTTCCCATGGAAACGGCACCTATGAGCAAGCCAGCCCCCTTTTCCCCTGAAGTGGAAAAACTTCTGAAACTCATGGAACAGATCTGCCATGATCTGGCCTGGAACCGTTATGACCGGGCAGAAGCCCTGTTTGAACTCACCCGCAGTACAATCTATCCTGAGCCCATCGCAGGGCTTGCGGAATCCTTTGGTATGATGCTGGTCAAAATCGAGACGCGGGAATTTCAGATGGAAGAGATGCTGAAAAACCTCAAAGAAACCAGCAAAGCCCTGGAAATCTCCCGCAGGCAGCTTCTCAAGGAAAACGAAGGCCTGAAAAAAGGACTCATGGAGCGCTTTTCGCCTAAACGCATTGTGGGTCAGAGTCAGTGCATGCGCCATCTTCTGGATCAGACGGAACGCATCGCAGACACGTCCGTGAACGTACTCATCACAGGCGAAACGGGAACGGGAAAGGAGCTCATCGCCAAAGCCCTGCACTACAACTCCATCCGCAAGGCAGGCCCCTTTATCGCCATCAACTGCTCAGCCATTCCGGAAAGCCTTTTTGAAAGTGAGCTTTTCGGCATTGAAAAGGGCATCGCCACAGGGGTTGCCATGCGAAAGGGCCTTGTGGAGCAGGCAGGCGGGGGCACCCTCTTTCTCGATGAGATCGGGGACATGCCCTTGAACATCCAGGCCAAAATCCTGCGGGTGCTGGAAGAACGGGAGGTCACACGGGTGGGCGGCTCTGCCGTCATTCCGGTGGATCTGCGGGTGGTGGCCGCCACGCACCGGGACCTGAAGGCTGAAACAAAGGCCGGACGTTTCCGGGAGGATCTTTTCTTCCGCCTTAACGTCATCTCCCTTGCCCTTCCCCCCCTGCGGGAGCGGTCCGAAGACATCCCCCTGCTGCTTCAGCGTTTTCTCGATCTTCACTGCCGTCAGATGAACCGCCCCCTTCTCAGGGTCAGCCGGGAAGCCATGGACTGCCTTATGGCCTATCCCTGGCCCGGCAATGTGCGGGAGCTTGAAAACGAGGTGGAGCGGGTGGTGGCCCTGTCCTACGCCCAGCAAATCCGGGTGGAAGACCTTTCCCCCCATATCCAGAAGCCCCGCCGAGACCAGATGCTGGAAGGGGATGCGGTGGCAAACAAAACCCAGGAGGTCAGGGAAACGACATTTCTGCCTGAATCAGAGTCGAAATTCAGCCTGGAAGCCAACGAAAAAAAACTTGTGGAAAAGGCCCTCAGCGCTGCTGGCGGCAACAAGAGCCTCGCCGCCCAGATGCTGGGCATCAGCCGGGAAGGCTTGAGAAAAAAACTCCAGAAATTCTCCTGAGATCTGGCGTCTCCCGCACCTCTTCGTTCTCTGTCAACCAAGGGGGAGGGCCGGGTTTTGGTTATGGATTCTGGTTTTTTCTGCCATCTGTCCTTCATTCCCAAACCAGGCAAGGATACGATCCCAGAGTGGCCAGGCCCTGTCCCGGAAGTAGCCCATATGTCCTATGGAACCCCATGCTTCCACCTTGGGGTCGAGATCCATTCGGGTCAGACGGGCTCCGCTGTAGCCCTGCATGAAGGCATCCCGCGAAACAGGCAGCGCCCACAGATCATCCAGAGCGGAGATGCCCAGAAGGGGTGTGCGCACCTCTGCGTAAAGGGCTTTCATGTGGGGCATCTCCGGGTCATCGAAAAAATAGTGGGGAAAACGGCACCAATGCCGCCACTGCTCATACACCCCAAGGGGCAGATCCTCCCCCATGCCCAGCATGGCAAAGGGGCAATACCCCTTCCAGCGGGTCAGAGGGGGCAGCACCACGTTCCACAGAAATCGGACACGCAGGCTTTCTGCAAAGGGCATCCAGCCATGCCATCCCGCACCCGCGCCCAGGGTGCAGCAGGCGGTCAGCAACTCATGGTTGGGCAGAAGCCCCAGAGCATGGCCTCCGTAAGAGTGCCCCACCAGAAAAAGAGGCTGATCCGCTGCGGCCATGGCACCCACCGCTGCGGCAAGGTCCAGACGACCCCAGTCCAGGCATCCGGCCTCAAAACCTTTCAGGTTTGCGGGTCTCGACTTCCCAATGCCCCGATAATCCAGGGTGAGAACGGTGAATCCCTGCCTGCTGGCATGGCAGGCAAAACGACGGTAAAAATCCTGGGGAACGCCCGTGGCTCCGGCCACCACCATATGACCCTTTACGGGACCTTCCGCCTCAAAACGGGTTGCAGCCAGGGGATATCCGTCGAGAGCGGAGAGTGGAAAAGGCACCCCCTTGTCTTTGCTTGTCATAGTCATGGTCCACTCCTTTAGGTTGGGGTTGCGGGAAAGAAGAAAATAGTACGCACGCAAATCAATATCTCCAAACTATTCCTCGTGCGTAACAATGTCAAGCAAAAGCCCTGACCTGCTGCGGATCCATGTGGTCAAGATGACCGGATTCATGGTAAGGGGCACCATGCAGCTCACGACAGACTGCCCCGCAAAGGCCCGACCTGAAACCAGGCTGGAGTAGAGAAGGCCATGCAAACCAGACCAAGGTGGGTTTTTCGAATGCCTTTCACGGATGCAGGCCAGCGGATAAAAATCCGAAACCGGACGCTCCTGAAACCTTCTTTTAAAAGACCGGCCCCACTAAGCCGCCTGACAGGATACCGATGAAAGAGACCCTCAAACCCCTATGGCTCATCACCCTGCTCCTCTTCCTCACCTCTCTCCTTCTTCTGGCTTCAGACATCGGCCAGCGCAGACCCGCCACCCAGGACACGAAAAAGCCCTATCCCGACATCGCCATCTTCCAGATCACCTCCACCTTTCTCATTGATGCCCATGTGAAAGGCATTGTGGATCGGCTGGAAGAAAAGGGAATGCTGGCCCCGGACCGGAAAAACCTTAAAATCTACAACCCCCAGGGGGATATGCCCACGGCCAATGCCATTGCAAGGGACATCGCGAGCAGCCCCTTTGACGTGGTCATCACCTCCAGCACCCTGGCCCTCCAGACCTTTGCCAGTGCCAATGCCGCCACCCGAAAACCCCACATTTTCGGTGCGGTCACCAACCCCTACACCACAGGGGTGGGCATTACCGGGCCAGAGCCGGATCAGCATCCGCCCTACCTTGCGGGCATCGGCACCTTTCAGCCGGTGCGGGAAGCCATCACCATCGCCCGTGAGATGCATCCCGGCCTCAGACGCATCGGAGTGGTCTGGAACCCGGCGGAACAATCTTCCGAATCCTGCCTCATCGAAGCAAGAAAGACCGTGAAGGATCTGGACATCCAGCTCATGGAAGCCATTGCCGCCAACACCTCGGAAGTCTATGAAGCTACCCAGTCTCTCATCTCAAAAGGAGCGGAAGCTCTGTGGATCGGAGGAGACGTGGTGGCCACGGCCTCCATCGGCCTGATGGTGAAACTGGCCACCCAGGCGGGTATTCCCGTGTTCACCAACGATCCTCTGGATGCGGCCAAGGGAGCCCTCTTCGGGCTGGGGGCCGATTACGGGACCGTGGGAAACCTTACGGCAGACATGGCCATTGCCGTGCTGGAAGGTGAATCTCTCGCTTCCTTCCGCATAGAGAACGTGGTGCCCCAGCTTCTCGATATCAACCAAGAGGTTCTAAGCCTTTACCCAAAGTGGCGGATGACAGAAAGACTTCAGAAGATCCTTCAGAAACAGGAGAAAGTCCCGGAGCAGAAAGCCGTGAGACGAAAAGAACCTTTCCGCATCCGCATGGTACTCTACAGTGAAACGGAATTTGCCGAACGCTCCAGAGAGGGCTATCTGGAAGGCCTTCGCAAGGCGGGGCTGGAACCGGGCCGGGACTACGAGATGCGGATCTTCAACGCCCAGGGCGACATGGCCACCCTTTCCAGCATCATGCTCTCCATTCAGGCGGATCAGCCGGATCTGGTGATGGTGGTTTCCACCCCCACCCTTCAGGCAGCCCTGAGGCAGGTGGCCGACACCAGCCCCGTGGTCTTCACCGGCGTTGGGGATGCGGTCAGGGCCGGAGCGGGGAAAAGCGAAACGGATCATCACCCCCATGTGACGGGCATCACCACCCGATCCCCCTTCCGGGGCATGGCGGCCCTCATCAAAGAAACCCTGCCCGGAGCAAGGCGTGTGGGCACCCTCTTCACCCCTGCGGAAATCAACAGCGAACTCTACAGATCCTGGTTTGCGGAAGCCCTCGGGGATGAGGGGATTGAACTTGTCTCCCTGCCTGTCACAAGCCCCTCCGACATCCCCCAGGCAGCGGAGGAGATGACCCGCCAGAACATCGGAGCCGTGGCCCAGATTGTGGATAACTTCACCCGGCCCGGCTTTGCCCTCATCGCCCGCAGGGCCGATGAGAAAAACCTTCCCGTCTATGTCTTTGACAGCGCCCAGATGAAGGAAGGCGGCACCCTTGCCCTGGCGCGGGACTACCATGATGCGGCCCTTGAAGCTTCGGAAATGGCCGTGCGGATTCTGAACGGCGAGAAGCCCGCCGCCATTCCCTTCAGAAACGCCAGCATGGAAGCCCTGATCCTCAACCCGGATCTGGCTGAGCGCTACGGGCTTTCCATCAGTGAAGCCATACGGAAAAGAGCGGCTCTGTATCCATCCGCAGCACAGCGGCCTCTTTCACCGGGAATCGGTGACACGGGTTGTATGGTGTCGGTAACTCCCCAAAACCCGACGCGGTTTTGAAGAAAATCATCGGCCTGGAATCGACGGAGGATTGAAAATGGCAACAATGAATTTCAATACCACAAACGCTACTTTCCGCCAGTTGCTTGGAAATGGCCTGAGTTACCGCGTTCCACCCTTTCAGAGGGATTACTCCTGGGCCGAGGATGAGTGGGACGACCTCTGGCAGGACATCCTCGGGCTTTTTGAGAGCGATGGAGAACCCGCTCACTATATGGGCTACCTTGTTCTTCAATCCTCCGATAATAAGCGGTTTGACATTATTGACGGTCAACAGCGACTGACCACACTCAGCGTCATGATTCTTACCTGCCTGGGACATATGCAAGATCTTATCCGCAGCAACCTGGATGCAGAAAACAATGCCAGGCGCAAGGAGCAGCTGCAAAACAGCTACATCGGCTACCTTGATCCCGTCAGCCTGGTGCCCCGCTCCAAACTGGAGTTGAACCGTCACAATAACCGTTTCTATCAAACCTATCTGGTTCCTCTTGAAAAGATCCCCCAGCGGGGCCTTAATGCCTCTGAACATCAGTTACGCAAGGCCTTCAACTGGTTTAAAGACAAGGTCAGATCACGCGCAGGTATGACAGTAAATAGTGGTAAAGAACTTGCGGCTTTCATTGAATCCCTTGTTGACAGGCTATTCTTTACCGTCATCACGGTCACTGACGAGTTAAATGCGTTCAAGGTATTTGAGACCCTCAATGCCAGGGGGGTAAGACTTTCAGCAACCGATTTGTTAAAAAATTATCTTTTTTCCGTTATCAGTTCCCAGGATACCCATGAAACAGAGCTGAAGGCCCTGGAGGAACGATGGGAACGCATCGTTGGCCTTTTGGGGAGCGAGAGTTTTCCAGAGTTCCTGCGGATATTCTGGAACAGCCGCAACAGGCTTGTGCGCAAATCCGATTTATTCAAAACAATTCGAACACGGATCGCTACGCGGGATTCGGCTTTTGAACTATTGCGGGATCTGGATCATTCAGCAGCCGTCTATGCCGCACTTCGTGACCCCCAGGATCCTTCCTGGAAGAGCGACGAAAAAGTGGCACTTGCGCAGTTGATTCTGTTCAACGTACGCCAGCCGCTGGCCATGCTGTTGTCATGTCATACCCGTTTTCATGAGACGGACAGAGCAGACTTCACCCGCATTATGAAGGCTGTGGCGATCGTTTCCTTTCGTTATAATGTGATATGCAACCTTCAGACCCATGAGCAGGAGCGATTGTACAACGACATTGCCTGGAGGGTCTCTTCGGGTAGCTACACCCGGCCATCTGAAGTGATTTCCGCACTCCGGGACGTGTATCCCGATGACACCCGGTTCAAGGCCGCTTTTGCTGAGAAGGAACTGCGCACAACAAACAGTCGAAACAAAAAAGTGGTACGTTATATCCTCTTCGAAATAGAAAAGCAGCGCTCTGGGCAGGATTTCGATTTTGAAAGTGCCACATACAACCTGGAGCATATCCTTCCTGAGCACCCTTCCGAAGACTGGTCATACATCGAGGAATCCAAACAGGATCGCCTGATCTACAGAATTGGAAACATGACTCCCCTTGAAACCAGCCGAAACCGGGATCTGGGCAATGCAGACTATTCCACGAAGCGACAGGTTTTTCAGCAAAGTACCTTTCAGATTACCAGGGCAGTTTCAGAACACTATGAAACCTGGGATGAGACCAAAATAGAAGCCAGACAAAAACAGTTGACAAATATTGCTGCTGGCATTTGGAAAATTGAATTCGGAGGGTAACTGTCAATGGCCGTTCGGATTCTGAACGGCGGGAATCCCGCCGCCATTCCCTTCAGAAACGCCCGCATGGAAGCACTGATCCTCAACCCGGATCTGGCTGAGCGCTACGGGCTTTCCATCAGTGAAGCCATACGAAAAAAAACGACCCTATATCCCCATGCAGAGCTGGAGTGAGGGGGAGATCGGAGAAGCAGGCCCGGAATCACGGATTACCGCAACCCCAATATCGGGGATGTGCTGAAGACCTTCGGTTTCATTCAGGCCTTTGGAAGGGGAATTGCCATTGCACGGAGGGAGATGGAAAAAAACGGAAATCCGCCCCTGGAATTTGAAACCAGCCCGAGTGCGGTGATGTGCACATTGAGGAGAAAAGCATGACGGCACCCGTACTGACCTTTTTCAACAACAAGGGAGGGGTTGGAAAAACCTCCCTCATTTACCATCTGGCCTGGATGTTTGCCCGTCTCGGCAGACGGGTGGTGGTTCTGGATCTGGACCCCCAGGCCAACCTGACCGCAGCCTTTCTTGATGAAGACCGCATTGAGGCGCTCTGGAATACGGAGGATGCAGGCAGCACCATCTACCAGTGCGTCAGCCCCCTTGCCGGTGTGGCGGATATTGCTCCTCCCCTGCTTCAGCCCATGGCGGAAAATCTCCATCTCCTGCCGGGAGATATCCGGCTTTCCGGCTTTGAGGAGGCGCTCTCCAAAGAGTGGCCGGACAGCATGGGGGACAAAAACCTCTACCGGCCCCTGCGTATCCTCAGCGCCTTCTGGCAAGTCATGCAGATGGCCAGGCATCAGGTGCAGGCGGAGATCCTTCTTGCTGACATCGGCCCCAACCTTGGTGCCATCAACCGTTCTGTCCTCCTGGCAACGGACTACGTTGCCATTCCCCTGGGGGCCGACCTTTTTTCCCTCCAGGGGTTAAGCAACCTCGGCCCCACCTTAAGAAGCTGGAAAAACCTGTGGCAAAAACGTCTCGGCAACTGGGAGGAGAGCCCCGAAAAAAAGCACTACCCGGATTTCAGGCTGCCTTCCGGCAAGATGCAGCCCATCGGCTATCTCTGTCAGCAGCATGGGCTTCTTCTGGAACGCCCGGTGAAGGCCTATGACAAGTGGGTGCAGCGCATTCCCGCCGTTTATCGGGAAGCCGTTCTGAATGAAGCCCCGGTTCAGAATCTGCGGCAGGAAGACGATCCTTTCTGTCTTGCCACCATCCGGCATTACCGCAGCCTGGTGCCCATGGCCCAGGAACGCCGCAAGCCCATTTTCAACCTCACCTCCGCCGATGGGGCCATTGGCAGCCATGCCCATGCGGTGAGTGACGCACGGAGGGACTTCAGAATTCTTGCGGAAAAAATCGCTGAAAGAACAGGGCTGGCTCCAGCCCCCAAGCCATGACACCCCGGACCTGGCAAGGGACCTCCGAAAGTAAGCATTTCGCCAGCATCCCATCGGAAATTTCCGCCCGGTCTTTCCACCGAGGCATCCTGGGTCAAAGCCAGCTCACTGCCCGACACGCACAAGCCGGGCGTGGCCGATGCGCTTCTTGCTGCCCTGACCGGCAAGGCCGTTGATGAAAAAAAAGTTCCAGGCAAAACCGCTGTCGCTGGAAATGGAAGAGGCGGACCAAAACCAACCCTCACTGGGAAAGACCTTAAGATCATAGGGCGCAAGGCTTCTCAGCTCCTCTATGGTCGGAACCCGAAAACCGCCCGGTGCTGTCAGGGTGCTGGCATCGTACCAGGAACCGCGCCATGCCGCACCGCTGCATACGGAGTCCGTCCAGGTCTGACCATGGGGGCAGCGCTGCCACTCAAGGCCCGTGCTGTTATCCCGCAGAATCGCCCCATTGCTCCCCGCCACAGGCTGAAAGCGGGATTCTGCCTGTACACTTCCTGCTGCACAGCACAAAACCACAACGCCCGTAAAAAGAGTGAGATTTTTCCTGAAGTTCCTTATTTTCCCAATCCATTTTTGCACCACGGCCCTTTCCTTTCTTCAAGAAGATCCAGGCGGTGCCTGGCTGCGTCCGGGTTCCCTGGCCCGGCACAAAACAGTACCGCCCCACACGACCGCCATCCGCCTTAAAGCCAAAAGCAGGCTCCTGCCCCATACGCCTTTCAGGGAATGGGCCGGAATGTGTCGCCCATAGACGAAGGCCCGCTGCCCGAAAATGCCCCGGACCCGATGGGAGCAGGACGGGAACTCTTGTACGTCACCGCAACCCGGTTGCCGTGCATGAATACCTTTTCGACGCTGTAGCCATTGGCCGCATAGCAGGAAGGAACATCATAGGCGATGGAAAATACCGCTTGAGGGATATTCCCATTATATCCCCAGGCTTTCAGGCCCTGGCGGATGCAGGACTGATCCGCCAAAGCATCCTTTGGAGGCGGATAGATGAACTGAAAAATAAAAGCAGAGACAAACCCGACCATAAAAACAAGAATACCGCGAAAATACTTTTTGCCTTTCATCATACCCTCCCGTCGTTTTTGTTAAAATTCCTGCACCTTATTTTTATCACCACACCTTGAACGAATGCACAATCCATGCCCATAAACCCATGCGCGTTAAAAGGGGCACAAAAACCGGACGGCGACGAACCCTGTCCCCCGCACCCATATCCCCATGGCAAAAAGCCTACTTTCCTGCCGCCCACATTTCTGGCAGTTTTCCTTCCCCCGACATCTTCAGAAAGACATGACCCAGAAAGCATGCCATGGGTCGGAAGTCCTGCCCAGTCCGTGCCAGCCCTGCTTTTATCCCTTGGAAATCCCGTTTGTATGGTATAACCGTCTATCCTCTGATCTTCAATACCCGGCATCAGGGCCAGAGAACGCCTCGTGCCGCATTCCAGAATACCGGGAGATTCCCGGCGCAGGAAAAACAGGAACCCTTTTTCCGGTTTCCGCGCATGCGACAGAACAGATAAGGATCCGCCATGAAGCTGACCTTTGAAAAAAAAGCGCCCTATCTCCTCGTCCGGGCGGCAGGCAGGCTGGATGCCGCCTGGTCGGAGTATTTCAGCACCACCCTTCTGGAGGAAATCCGCAAAGGGGAGCACCGCATACTTCTCGATGCTTCCGGGCTGGCCTTTCTCAGTTCCGCAGGCATCCGCGCCCTGCTTCAGGTGGCAAAGGCCCTGCACGCTGTCCGGGGATTCTGGCAGATTGTGGCCCCCAATACCTTTGTGCGGCAGATCCTTGAAACATCGGGATTTACGGACTGGATGCAAGACAGTCTGCCCGAGGATTTTCCTCTGGACACAGCCCAGGAGCCCCCCGTAGCCCCAGACAGAAAGGCAGCAGAAGCGCCTTCGGGGATCACCCATTTTGTGCTGAAGGAAAGGGCCTCCCTGCACCTTGCCATCCCCGCAGACTGGAAACCCTGGAAAAAGGCCGTAAAGGAAGACCTCAGAAAAATCACCCTGGATGAGGAGGTCATGGCCTTTGGCATCGGAAGCCCTGCCACCTCCGCCGAAGAGGCTCTGGAAGGTTCCGGAGAATTTGCGGCACTTGGGGGACTCGTGGCCTGTCAGCCGCCGGACGGGGAAAGTCCGCCGGATTTTCTCATCCGGAAAGGGAACTATATCCCGGAGCTCCATGTGCTTCAGGCCCTGATCTGCCGGGGGGAAATGGGCCATCTTCTGCGCTTTGCGCCGGAAAGGGAAAACGCCCTTTTTCCCCTCTCCCGGATTCTCCGCCTCCTTCTGGAAAAAACCTCCGGAAAACCCGCAGGCTTTGTGCTGCTGGCCGAAATCGAAGGGCTTGTGGGGTGCAGCCTCATCCGCTCCCCGGGGCGTGGAGATCTTCCCGAGTCCATGGCCTTTCCGGAAATCCGGAACTGGCTTTCTTTCTGTGGAGAACGCTGCCATACGGGCCATCAGGCCCTTGTCACCGGGGTGGTGGCAAAAAGCGCCTCTCCTTTTTCTTCAAAGGCCCTTCTCCTTCCCCTGCCCTCGCACCCGGACATGGCGCTCCACGCCCATGCCCTTGTCTTTCCCCATCAGCCCCTGCAAAATGGCGTGATCGGACTCCATGAATCCGCAGGCCGCTTTTTCCACGGCCCGCCCCCCATGGCGGTGCTGCACCTCATGGAAGATGCCCGTCCCCTCACCGGTCTTGGAGAAAGCACCTTTATCCGGGGTGCCTGCTGGTTCCATGCACTTGAAAATTCTGAGGACTTCCTATGAATCTTGTCATCGGCGCGTTCACCATGGGGCTGATTCTGGCCCTCCTTTCCCTCGGCACCCTGATCAGCTTCCGCATGATCCGCTTCACGGACATCACGGTGGATGGCTCCATCACCCTGGGCGCCGCCATTTCCGCTGTCATGCTCATGCAGGGCCATGCGCCCCTCACGGCCCTCCTTGCCTCCCTTGCGGGCGGAGCACTGGCCGGAACCGTGACGGGGCTGCTGCACACCCGCTTTAAAATTCCCCAGATCCTTTCCGGCATCCTTGTGATGACGGCCCTCTATTCCGTCAATCTCCGGGTCATGGGCCGCAGCAACATTCCCCTTCTTGATGTCAGCACCCTTTCCGATCCCGTGGAAAAGGGGCTTTTCGCCCTCACGGATGCTTCCCGGATTCTTCTGTGGGGCTGGCAGATTCCTTTAAAGGATATCGCTGTTTTTCTCACAAGCCTTGGCCTTTGTGCGGGGGTGGGCTTTCTGCTCTGGCGCTTTCTGCTCACCCATTTCGGAACAGCCCTCCGGGCCGCAGGCCATAACCCCCAGATGGTGAAAGCCCAGGGCGTGAATCCCCATACCATGGTCATCTTAAGCCTCGCCCTTTCCAACGCCCTTGTGGCCCTCTCCGGCAGCCTGCTGGCCCAGTATCAGGGCTTTGGCGATGTGCAGATGGGCATCGGCATGATGGTCTGGGGCCTTGCCAGCATCATCATCGGCGAGGCCCTTGTGCGGCGGGGCGGCCTTGGCGTGGCCATCACCGGCGTCATTCTGGGAACCATCCTCTTCCGGCTCCTCATCGCCATTGCCCTGCGCTGGGGCATGAATCCCAATGATCTCAAACTTGTCACCGCCCTTTTTGTTTTTCTGGCCCTCATCGCCCCCCATGGCGCAGAAAAAATACTCACCTTCTTCCGGGGAGGAAAAAAGCGTGCTTGACATCCAGAATCTCTCCCAGACCTTTTTTCCCGGCACCCCCAACGCAGTTCAGGCCCTTCAGGGGGTATCCCTGCACATTGAAGAAGAAAGCTTCACCGCCATCATCGGCACCAACGGTTCCGGAAAAAGCACCCTTCTCAATGCGGTGGCGGGCACTTTTCTGGCCGATCAGGGAAAAATTCTCCTGGACGGGCAGGACATCACCCGCTGGCCCGAGCACAAACGGGCTGCCCTCATGGGCCGGGTCTTCCAGAATCCCTTTGCAGGAACAGCTGCGGAAATGACCCTTGCGGAAAACCTTGTCATTGCCATGCGAAGGGGGCTGAAGCGCCCCCTTTCCACCGCCCTTTCCCGGCAGGTGAGAGAAGAAATGGCCGAACGGGTGGCCTCTTTGAAAATGGGCCTTGAAAACCGCTTGGATAATCCCATCGGCACCCTGTCCGGCGGTCAGCGCCAGGCCCTGACCCTGCTCATGGCCACCTGGCTCAGGCCGAAGCTTCTGCTTCTCGACGAACACACGGCGGCCCTTGACCCAAAAAGTGCGGCCCAGGTGGCAGACCTCACCCGGCGGATCATCCGCAGCGAAAAGCTCACGGCCCTCATGGTCACCCACTCCATGCAGCAGTCCGTGGAACTTCCCGACCGCATTGTCATGATGCACAAGGGAAAAATTGTGGAGGATTACGCAGGGGAAAGAAAGGGCCGGGTACGCATCCCGGATCTCATGGCGGCCTTTGACCGGGTGAGGCGAAGGGAGCTTTTCGATGCTTCCGTGGCGGAGGTGGTGGCGGAGCAGTATGTGTGAGAAGGGCATCCCTCACGGACCCTCCATACTGGCAACAGAACGGCCAGGTGCCACCCAATCTGGCAGCTCTGAGAAAAAAAGCAGCACCCTTTATGGCGATCAGATCCCCTGAAAGGATATACGCGTACAATCTTCCCAGGCTTTGCAATGCCCTTCTGAAAACAGCAGGCAGATATGGCCCACATATTGCTAAAATCTCATCAGAAGGACATTTAAGGATCTGATTTCTTCCCTGTCTCCGCCTGGCAGGCTGGATCAGGGGGGATCAGACAAAAAATCAACGGATTAAATACAAAAGGTGCTGCCATGAAAAAACAAACAACCTGCATTCCGGCCCTTGCCTGCCTTCTCGTCTCAGGTCTGGTTTTCACCACAACCGCCTTTTCCAGAGACTGGTCCGGAGATATCAGGGGCCGCGTTATCACCTGCAGGGTCAGTGACATCCAGAAAAATTTTCTCGGTATCTGGAAAAGCTTTAATGTCAGCTTTGAAAGCGGGATGGCAAGGGCCCGGTTCTCCTGTTCAGGAAATCCCTGGCTGGATGAAATGGTCTGCCTGCAAAATTTTAGTGAGGGAGGCTTTAAAGCCGAAAGGGAGCGCATCCAGTTCAACCTGGTACCGGGAACCTCTGACGCAGAATACAAAGTCTGCGCAAAGATCTATGAGATGGCCCAGTTCAGCCTGAAAGAATCCGGCCCCATCCGGCCTCACTGACATGCAGGCTTCTTTCATTTGAAAAGCCTTGCCAGAAAACTTACAGGAAAGAAGCCTCTCCATGAAAAAAAGCCTCTGCATCCTGAGCATTCTTGGTCTCACCGCCATCGCCCTGCCATCCGGAAGTCAGGCTTTCTGGCCCCCCTTTCTCAGGGGATGCCCGGATCTGATCCACTGCGACCTCATTCTTACGCACAACCTCTTCAACCAGAATCAGCCTGAACAAACCGAAATACGCCTGGGCACTCTCTCCGTAGCCACATGTTTTTCACTGAAAGAGCTGGGATGCAGACCCTGGGCATGCGCCTCGCCCCATGCAACAACGGATGAAACCTACTGGAAAGAGGCCTGTGGACAGCATTTTCCCTACGACACCTCCCGTCATCCAGCACTGATGCATCACCGGATCAAGGTAAGTTATCCCTCCTTTTAAACCTTTGACGCTGTCAGAAAGCCTGAAAACCCCATGCCCATATCCAGATCTTCTTCTTTGCTGCTATTTTCCTTTCTGTTTCTCACCGCCTGTAGCCAAAAGCTCCCGGCTCCCGGAGGGATCGCAGACCTTGACACCCTTCCCCAGCATGTGGCCCCCTATATTGCCCACCTTTCCCCGGAAGATTTCTTTCTTCCCAAAGATGCCCAGCCCGGTCTTGCTGCCACCTATGAAGCCCGTTATTTTTCTCCCTGGGAGAACCCCCTCCTCCCGGAAAAAGAAAATCCTTTTGCTAAAATCCAGCGTTTTGAAGGCAAAGAGCTTTACGGTGAAAACCTGCTTCCCCGGCCAGACGGATGGTTTGAGGCCATGAAAGGCCGTATGGCTCCGGAAAAATGGCCTTCCATGGAAAAACCCGCCATCAGCGTGACCGCAACATCCCTCAGAATGCTGCCCACGGTAAGCCCCCTCTTTTACAATCCCGCAGATCCCGGAGAAGGTTTTCCCTTTGATTATCAGCAGGATTCCCTGATCCCCCCAGGGACCCCTCTTCTTGTTCGTCACGCCTCCGTGGATCAAGACTGGTATTTTGTCAAAGCCCCCTGGCTTTCCGGGTGGGTGCGGTCTCAGGAAATCGCCTGGGTGGATGAAAACTTCATGGAGGCCTTCCGCTCTCCTGAAAAAATCACCTTTATGGAGGATGACGTTCCCGTTTTCACCGAAGACGGAGCCTTTGCCCTGCAGGGGCGCGTGGGGATGATACTGCCCCGCCATCCAGCCAAAGAAGACGACGGGAAGGAATACTTTTTGGTCGGTCTTCCTCTGAGGGGAGCCGATGGCCGGGCCGTTCTTGGGAAAGGACGGGTTCTCAAAACCCTCGCCCATTCCTGGCCCATCCCCGCCACACATGAAAATTTTCAACGCATCGCAGAGGGACTTATCGGAAAGAACTACGGATGGGGTGGTCTCTATGAAAACCGGGACTGCTCGGCCCTGACCCAGGATATCTATGCAGCCTTCGGTCTGCCCCTTCCCAGAAACTCCAGCCAACAGGCCAAGGCAAGTCAGTGGATTGCCCTTGACGATCTTTCCGCCAAAGAAAAGGAAACACGCATCATCGAAGAAGCCCGGCCCCTCGGAACGCTGCTCTTCATGCCCGGTCATGTGATGCTCTATCTGGGGCAGGATCCTGTATCCGGGAAGCCTGTGGCTCTCCACAGCCTCTGGGGACTGCGTACCCGTGTTTCCGGCAAGACGGGAAGATGGGTCATCGGGAAAACCGTCATTACCTCCCTGAAGCCGGGGGAAGAGCTGCCCCACCTCGCCCGGCCCGATGGGGTGATACTGGAACGGATCACGGGCATGGGCCATGTGCAGAACGCACCAGAATAACCTCGTCACCAAAATCCCCTGGGAGACCAGCGCCGGGCTGTCCATCCGGAACAGTCCGCCGACCTTCAAAAACATCTTGGGAGTCCTTATGCATAAGATCAGTCACACACAACTGCGGGTTCCTGCGACAAAAAGCTTTCTTTCCCTTGTTCAGGGCCATGTGCGCGAGATGGCCCGCATTGCGGGCTTCCCGGAAAAGGATGTCCGGATGCTGGAGCTGGCCGCGGAAGAGGCCTTTCTGAACATCTGCATTCATGCCTATCCCGATGGCACACCGGGGGACATGCTTATCAGCGCTGAGCTGCTGGAAGGGGAGCTTCGGCTGGAGTTCAGCGACCAAGGCCTTCCCTTTGACCCCGCCTCCCTCCAGACCCTGGAACGGCAACGGGAAATCCCCGGCCTCGGCCTCAGGCTCATCCACCATGCGGTGGACGAAGTCCTGTGGATCAACCGGGGCAGAAAAGGCAAGGCCATGTGCCTCGTCAAAGGGCTTCCCCAGGACGACAAGGAAAAAGAAGTAGAGTCCGGCTCCCTTCCCGGCCTTCATCAGAATGCGAAAGATCCTGCGCAAGAACCGACTGCCCATCCCCTGCCTGCGGACGAAACCTTCGAAATCCGTCCGCTTCAGCCTGAAGATGCCATGCAGGTGGCCCGTCTGTTCTGGCTGACCTATGGATATTCCTACAAGAACGAAGCCTTTTACAAACCCGAAGGACTTCTGGATCTGGTGGGACGGGGCCTTCTTTTCAGCTATGTGGCCGCCACCGAAGACGGAAAGATCGCCGGTCATGCAGGACTTTTCAGGCCGGAGCCCGTGCCCATGGCGGAGATGGCCATGCTGGTCATTGATCCGGCCTACCGGGGCCGGGGACTCATGAAACCCTTTATCACCCGTCTCAGAAAGGATGCCGGGGAGCTGGGCCTTTTCGGGCTCTCCCTCAATCCCGTGACCAGCCATTCCCACAGTCAGCGGGATGTCATTGCCATGGGCGCAGCGCCCTGCGGTCTGGAGCTTGCCGCCTGTCCGCCCCGCCACTTCAAGGCCATGGGACTGGAAGATGGCCCCCAACACCGCGAATCCTATCTGCACTGTTTTTTCTATCTTAAGCCCCCTCCTCCGGCGTGTATTCATGTGCCAAAGCGCCATCAGGAGATGACAGAACGCATCTGCCGGAATCTGGGACGGACTCTGATTTCCAGCCCGGATGGGCGTGAAGGGAGCCTGCATGCCCCCCCGCAGGAAGGGGCCTATTCGGTGTCCTTTGACCGAGGGCTTCAAAAGGGTGTTGTGCGGATATCGCGTGCCGATGAGCGACAATGGCCGGAAATTCTCCGGGCCACACGGGATCTCATGGATATCGCCGGAGCGGAAGTGGTTCACATGGATCTGCCCTTGGCCCAGACCGCCACGGCCTTTCTCTGTGAACAGGCCGAGGCTTCCGGGTTCTTCTTTGCAGGAATATGGCCCCATGGAGCGGAAGACGGGGACATGCTGAGGCTGAGCCGCCTTGCCACTCCGCTGGATATGGGGCTTTTACGTCTGCATTCGGACTTCGCCCAGGAACTGGCGGCCTATGTGGGCACGGAGATGGAACGGGCAATGGGGATGAGGGAGCAGGGAAAGCCTTATACCTGAAAAGGGGGCGGCGGCTGGACGACGCGGAGTACCGGGCAGCATGCGGGTGACAAAACTTCTTTACGACTGCGGGCGAAGGCCTGCTTCAGTTCCGCCAGCCCTGATCTCACTTCCTTCACCGTTGGGAGATCAGCGCCGGGCTGTCCGTCCGGAGCAGTCAGCAGGCCCTCATCATGGCATTGCAACCATAAGAAGGTCTGGGTATAGCGACTACGAACCGGCCGGATTTCATCCGACCCTACATCCCGGAAGCCATGCCGCAGGCGCTGCGTCCGTTGATGCGGCAGATCAGCCGGGCCACCAGCGGTCCCGTCAGAACAACGGAAAAGAGGCGAAGGGTCTGGAGAGAAAGCACAAAGGCAAGATCACAGCCGGAGTCTGCGGCGATGATGGCAATAGAATCGAGACCTCCGGGGCTGGTGGCAAGATAGGCCGTGAGGGGGTCAACATCTGCCCAGACGGTGAGCATCCAGGCCGCAAGACCACAAAGCGCCATAAGGACGAGGACAGACAGAAGGAGCTGAGGCAGAACGCGCACGGTGTAGCGAAGGGTTTCGGGGGTGAACCGCAGGCCGATGTACCAGCCAAGGCTTGCGTACGCCGCCCAGAGCAGCCAGGGCGGCAGGGCAATGTGCATCCATCCAAGGGAATTGAGTACAGCCCCCACCACCATGGGCAGAAGAAGAGCGCCTGCGGGAATGCGGCCCATGCGACCAATCACAATGCCTGCTGCCACCAGGCCAAGGGTCTGGACCAGAGGAATGAGGGGCACATCCAGGCCCGGTGACCAGGTGGGAGCCGGAAGATCTCCAGCATGCCCTCCCAGCAGCAGGTGGGACAGGGCCGATGCGGTAAGAACCACCACAAAGACCCGCAGATACTGCATGAAGGCCACCATGCGGATGTCCGCACCAAAGGATTCGGCCATAGCCATCATGGCAACGGCTCCGCCCGGTGAGGTTCCCCAGGCCGCCGTGTTTCCCGGCAGGGAGCCAAAACGCATCAGCCCGTGCCCCACCAGGGCTCCAAAGAGAATGACCAGGGCAATGGCAAAAAAAATGGCGGGCCAGTTGCGGATCAGTGCAGCCAGAATGGACGGTGTCATGGTAAGGGCCACCATGCAGCCCACCACAGATTGCCCCCCGGTAAAGGCCCAGCGGGGAACCGTCAGATTCACACCGCGCAGGGCAAAAATCATACCGACCAGCATGGGCCCGAGCAGGGTGGCCGCCGGAAGCGAAACCCACTGCAAGACCACCGCCAGAACAGCGGATAAGAGGATCAGAGCGGCCCAGATAACAGCTTTACGGATAGGTACCATATGGGTCTCCTGCGACCAAAGCCGCTCCCTTTTCAAAAAGAATCGTTTTGACCGATGCAGATTCAGGCATAGACCCTCTGCACCGCTGGTTCACGCTGCCAGACAGTTTTCTCCCTCGTTACCAGCCATAGGTACTGAAAATCTCTTCCAGCCCTGCATGGAGGGTTTTCCCATAAAACTGAATGAGTACATCAGGCCTGTTGGTAAAAATACCATCCACCCCGTTTGCATTTGCTCTGTCCATATCCACGGTTTCATCAAGGGTATAGGCATGAACCAGCAGGCCCATCTCATGGGCGAGGTTGTTGAACCAGGGATCGATGAGGTCCATGTAACTCTGATCCCCCTTTTCCGGATCATTGTATCCGCTAAGCCGGGTTCCGGGCCCAACGGCCAAAGCACCGTTATCCTTTGCCCATTGCAGCCACATCCTGTAATTTTCTTCGGAAAGCATTTCCCATTTTGCACTGAACTGCGCATAGCTTTCCCCTTCCGCCTGGGCCAGGGGCTCATCTTTTCGCAAGGGGCCATAGGTTTTGGAAAGATCTGCGCCAGGAACAGACTGATCCACCTTTTCGCTGCCCCAGTCCAGGGCTTCCTGTTCTGTGTACAGCCAGAGCAGAAAGCACTTGGGGGTTTCCGGCATGTATTTATTGAGAAGCGGCAGGCTTTCCGGCTCAAAGGTCTGAAGAATGGTTCTGCCCCTGGTGAACTGGATGCCAACATTTTTAGCAGGATCAAATCCGGCGGGGGCCTTTTTCACAGAGGTGGCCAGCCAGCCTCTTTTTTTGAGAAGTTCGTAAAGATCCTTTTCGATGCCGGGAAAAAAGGTGGCGACCTTTGTTTCGATGTAAAGTCCGGGCCTGTTCCCATTGTCATTGGGGTCCGGCTGGCCATTGGCAAGCTTTCCCTCTGCGATGTTAAGGACCTCCTCCAGAGTGGAGATTCTTGCGTTCACAAAGGCGCTTCTGGCTCTGTCAGGAAACTTCCCATTGAACCAGGAACCTGCGTCAAGACGCTTCACTTCTTCAAGGGTAAAGTCGCTCATCCGGTTTTTGGCTCTGTCGGGAAAGACATCCAGAATATTGGATTTCTGGGAAAGATCATTGCAATGGGAAGCAATCAGAACGCCGTCTTTGGTTCTCTGGAGATCAATCTCCAGATATTCGGCCCCCATCTGCCGGGCAAGAATATAAGCCTGCTCCGTAGATTCCGGGGCGTAGTACGAAGCTCCCCTGTGGGCAATGACGGCTTTGTGCGGTACACCGGCCTTGCTGCTGAGAATTTCTCCCCGGCCTGCCTTTGCCGTATCCTGCAATGCCTTTGTACCGGCGGCTTCCCTGTTTCCCACACAGCCCGTCGCCAGAACCGCTACGGTGATAAGAAAGGATACTGCCTGTGACACTCTTTTCATGGATACACTCCCCCTTGTTGTTTTTCCAGAAAATCAAAAATTTTACGGATGGGAAGAACGGAACATCCTGCGCATCTCCTTCAGCGCAACGGCAACCACAGCCAGGGCAAGTACCATCAGCAGGATATCCGTGACAATGAGGGGCATTTTTCCCGCTGGAATATACTTGTCAAAGAGCATCACCCAAAGGGCCCAGAGCGTGGTCGCCAGCATCAGGATGGCTGGGATGAGGGTGAAGAGCGCGGGTTTATTCCGTCTGACCAGCCATACGGAGACCGCAATCAGCCCGAGGGCGGCAAGGAGCTGGTTTGCGGCTCCGAATACAGGCCAGATGAATGTGAAGGCATTGGTCCAGCTCAGCCAGAGCATCAGGCCTGCGGATAATGCGGCATTGAAAATATAAGACTTAAGAATGGCAGGAACCTTTTTGAACAGAACCGACCACAGCTCTTCAAAAAGATAGCGGTTGAGCCGGACGGCCGTATCCAGCGTGGTCACCACAAAACCTTCGACCATGAGAATTCCGAAAATGGCTCCAAAAGCCACGGGCAGTCCAAAGGCCTTATGAAGAAGGGCTCCCATGCTCAGGGCAAAGGCAAGGATGGGGTTGGAGGCTCCCGACTCCGGCCAGACAATCTGCAGGTAGGAATCAAAGGAAAGCCCTGCGGCAAGGGTTAAAAGAACAACCAGCGCAAACACGCCCTCCACCACCATGCCTCCGTACCCGATCTTCCGGGCATCCGATTCAAAACGGATCTGCTTGGAAACGGTGCCACCGGCCACCAGGGAATGAAAGCCTGAGATGGCGCCACAGGCAACGGTAATAAAAAGAAAGGGCCAGATCATCCCGAGCTTCAGGTTGCCCTGGGCCACATTAAAGGCCGGTGCCTGGGTAGTTGCCCCTTTAAGACCGGCCACCACAATCGCCCCCAGCAGCAGCACAATACCGGCATAGAGAATAAAGGAGTTCATAAAATCGCGGGGCTGCAGAAGGGTCCAGACCGGGGCACCGCAGGCGATCACCACATACACCGTGAGAATGATCATCCAGGTATGCATGCCAACGGATACGGGAAAAAAGATGCCGAAGATGACCGACAGGGTCACGATGGTAACCGCAACAGGGGTGACAATGGCAGAACGCATGTTTCTGCGATAAAGCATCCAGCCGATGAGAGGGGCAGACAGAGTGAGAATAATCACGGATGTGGATGCAATGCCGCCGATTTTAGCCCTTTCGATGCCATCGGCACCCACGAGGGTCTGAAGAAAACCGGAGCCGCTGATCTTCATCTCAGCCACAGGAACGAGAGAGGTCAGTGCCGTTGCACTGAGACCCAGAAACGCGGAGGTCACAAGAAGGATCATCACCGTTGTAAAGGCAATGAAAAGAAAAAACCCGGCCTTTCCCAAAGTCGAGCGGGAAACTTCCGCCATGGAACGGCCCTTTTCACGGAGGCTCGTGAAAAGGCAGGTGTAATCATGGACAGCACCAAAAAAGACCGTTCCCAGAAGAAGCCAGAGCCAGACCGGAATGATGCCAAACAGCATGGCCACCGTTGGGCCGACAATGGGCCCGGCACCGGCAATGGAAGCAAAATGGTGGGAGAAGGCAATTCCGGTCCGGGTCGGAACATAATCCCGTCCATCCTCCAGGGTAACTGCCGGAGTAGGATTTGCATCATTCTCATCAAAAATACGGGCAATCATCCTGCCGTAAAACAGGTAGCCTGCGCCCAGAAATACCAGTCCAGCCAGAAGAAGCACGAGAATATTCACAGGTATCGCCTTTAACTGAAAAGAATCATTGATCATACCAAAGGTGCACCCCCTAATGACCTGTGCTCCCTCGTCCAACAACACTGGCAGGGGTAATGCAACAGCAATGCCAGAGCAAAACCCCTCTTGACCGGAAAAAACATCAAAAACAGTCCTGCCAACCGCCAACAAAATTGGCCTCTGCCCATAAAATTATCCATTGCTGCACAAATAGATTCACAATGGAAAAAAACGGGCAGGCACAATCAAAAAACATGAAGTCTGTGTAAAAAATTCTGCAAAAACCTTTCAGGAAAGCTCAATCACAAAGGAAATATAGGTATATCCGGAGATATGGATATGCTGCACGTCCTTTGCCATTCTGGAAAGAATCAGAAGACCCACCCGATCCAGCTCCGCTTCCGTGGCATTAATGCCCGTAAAGGGCCGCATCCCCTGATCAATCTCATCCACGGTTTCGCCGATAATCACCTCCACAAAAACCCCTTCCTCCCAGAGCCGGACAGAAAAAAGGCATTTCTTGTCCGATGATTCGGCATATTCGATGAGGTGGGAAAAGGTTTCTTCACAGCAGAGCCGCAGACGCAAAAAGGCCTCATCCCCCATCCGGAAACCGGCTTTCAGCTTCTCAAGCCTTTCTAAAAGTGTCTGCATGGCATCGGATGTGGGGTTAAGGTGCAGGGCCATGCCCGGTCTCGGAAAAAGATAGAGCAGGGTACTGAAAAAAATGGCAACGAACCCACCCATGGCCACCCCGTTCTGCAGAATGGGCGAAAAATCCACGGGCATGATGGAGGGAAAGAAATTCCGTGTCTCCGCCATCAGTCCTGCACAGAGGGAAATCCCCAGAATGAGACCCATCTGAAAGGAAAGGCCCGAGCGCATCACGAGCCCGAAGCCTGCATAAAACAGCATGGCGCAGATGGGCACAAGCATGCCACCGATCACGGCGGAGGGGGCATCGAGAAGAAAGCCGGAGACCTTGGGCATGAAGGCCAGCACCAGGAGAATCAAAGCCCCCATGAGGCCCACCCGTTCCGAAGTGACACGGGTCATTTTAAGAAGTGGAATATTGTCGCAGAAGGTCGCCACAGGTGTCCCTCCGGCAAGGCCGGAGAGCCCCTTGGCCAGCCCGTCCGCATAAAGTCCGTTCTGAATACGGGTATAATCCACTTTTCTGAAGCCTTTTACGGAAATCTGCTGCAAGAGCATGATATTGCCCGTTCCTTCCATGGCACTGACCAGGGCGGCAATGAAAAATGCGCCTAAGAGGGGCAGCCAGGCCATCTGAAAATCCAGTGCCAGACCCGGCCACCGGGCCTCAGGCAGTCCGAACCAGGGCGCATGGCGAACATGCTCTAAGGTGAAAATCCCCAGAAAGGAGGCCGCAAGACAGCCTGCGGCAATACCCAGAAGCGGTGTCCAGAGACGAAGCCTGTGACTGCCGAAAAGCATAAAAATCACAAGAACCCCCATGGTCACCAGCCCCACAAGGTAGTTCCCGAATGAACCGAAATGGGCCTGGGAAGAATCGCCCCCCTGCCAGAGTTCAATGGCAATGGGCATGAGGCTTAAGGCCACGAGAATGATCAGCACCCCACCTACGGCCGGTGTGACGATATGGCGCAGAAAACGCAGAAAATAGGAATACAGAAACACCACAGGCGCAGACAGAAGGGTCATGGTGGCAAGAAGCGGCAGGCCTCCCATGTCCACCGCCATGAGGGTGCAGGCGAGAAAGGCGGAATAGGAACCCATGAAGAGGACATGACCGCACCCCAACCTACCCGGCCGAAATGCCTGAAGAAAGGTACCAAAGGCCGCCACCAGCAGCGTGGCGAAGGTGACAAAGGCCACCTGATCCGCAGGTGTGCCGGTGGCCTTGCCGATCATGTTGGGCAGAAAAATAATGCCATCAAAAATAAGAGATACATGGATCAGTCCAAGAAAAAAGGAGAGCGACCATCCGGGCTCTCCCATTGCCGTCCTGCCATCTTCCCCGCTTCCACAAAGGGGCTTCATCCTGAATATCTCCTTACCATGGTAAAATACCGCATCATCCGAACCTCACCGCAGCTCACCATCAACGACAATCGTCAGAAAAAACAAAACGGGTATTCTGTGGTCGATCATACCCGAAACCGGAGCTTTACAGGCTAAAGACATCGTGGCACAAGGTATGCAATCAATAAAAAAATGCCCACAGCCCCTTGGGTCAAACAGGATGCCCCCTTACGCTCCCATTCTCACAGAACGCAGGAAGCATGAACATACACCCTGAAGGCAAAACCGTATCTTTTTATTCTATCCTTTCTTCGGCGATCCGCCTTGCGGGCCTGCTGCTGGCAACGGGCCTTCTGGGTCTATGCCTGCCGTCCGGACCTTTCTTCTGGCTGCCCCTGGCTGCCCTTGTCCCTTTTTTTCTGGCCCTTCGGGGATGCCAGCCTGCTGCGGCCTTTACCCTGGCATGGGCAGGAGGAAGCCTCTTCTGGCTCATGTCCACCTTCTGGATAATGAACGGCTGTCGGGAGCTGATAGGCTGGTCCGTGCCCGCCTCCCTCATGGCCACCCTGCTCTTTGTTCTGTATCAGGGCCTTCCCTACGGGCTTGCGGGTCTTGTCTGCGGCATTACCCACAGATATGGAAAAACGAGAGGCCCTTTTTTCACCGCAGGTATTTTCACCCTCTTCATTGCCCTCTGGCCAGGCCTCTGCCCCGGCAGTCCTGCCATCAGCCTTTATTCCTGGACCCAGGCCATACAGATTGCAGACATCGGTGGAATGCATTTCGTACTCCTTTTCATGCTTCTTTCCAATGCCCTTCTGGCAGAAATTTTATCCCCCTGCCCTATTCAGGAAAAAATCCGGCATTCCGGCCTTTTCATTCTCCTTCTCTTCCTTGGGCTGGGCTACGGCAGTCTCTGCCTGAAGGAAATGAAAAACCTGGAGGCCATTTCTGAGGAATCCCACATCAGCGTCCGAACCATCCAGCCCAATATCCCTTCCAAAACAGATCCTTTGAACAAAAATCCGCTGCAAAGCAATCATGCTGTTCTAAGACAGCTTACGGAAGAATCCGTCCATCATGCACCCCGGCCGGATCTCATTCTCTGGCCGGAAGCCCCCGGCACCCCGGCCTGCGACAACCTGGACACAGAGGCGCTGGCCCGGACAGAGGCCCTTACGGAAGCTCCCCTTCTCTTTGCCTGCACGGAATATCAGTATCGCTTCAAAAAACAAGATCCCCTCATCCTCCCGGACGGGACGATGGCCGGTGCAGGAATCCCCCTTCGGGAAGTCAGCGCCATGTACAACAGCATGGCCCTGCTGGAAAACGGGCAGATAAAAAAAATCTACCGCAAGACACGGCTGGTTCCCTTTGGGGAAGCCACCCCCTTGGGCGAACGCTGGCTTTTTTTAAAAAAATATCTGGGAAGGCCCTACGAATACCACCGTGGTCCAGGGCCCGATCTCCTCTATCTGGATCAGGGCTTACGCATCCAACCCCTCATCTGCTTTGAAAGCGGCTTTCCGGACATAACCCGTTCGGGCGCTGCTCTGGGCGCGGATGCCTTTGTCACTGTCGCCAATGACGGCTGGTTTATCCATGAAAAAGCTGCGGAACTTCATCTGGGGCTGGCCCTGTTCCGGGCTGTGGAACAGCGAAGGCCCATGATCCGTGCCACCAATACGGGCATGGGTGCCCACATTTCTGCCACAGGCAAAATTGAAGACGGCACCCGGACTCCCATGGATGAGGCCACGTACCGTCAGGTTCGCCTGCATATTCCTGACATGCGGACCCCTTACCAGATCATGGGTAACTCCTGGCTTGGGGTGCTGGCCCTGATGCTTGGTGTCATCGCTTATGCGCCCCTCAATGTTTTCCACTCAAACGGTGTCAGAAAAATCACCGCCAGAAATACGAAAACCCTGAGTGGCTAAATCCTTTTCCAGGGCTTTTTGCCCCAGAGATGGCGGTAGAGCCCTATCTATCAACCAGATCCAAGAAAGAGGTCCCCATGTCCATGCCGCTTCGTTTTTCAAAAACCATTTTTCTTCTGATGCTTTTCTCTACTTCTTCCGTTCTCGCCTGGGAATTTCCTGAAAAGGTATGGGTGAACCATTCCATGCCTCCCACCTACTGGATGAAGGCAGGCGGAATGCTCCCGCAATCCGGATGCAGTCTGCAACGCTACGAGCTTTTCCGGGCAGGCGGTGCGCCCAAAAACACCTTCCGCATGGCCGTTGTCTGCCCGAAAGAGGAAAAATTCTGTGTACAGGTTCTTGCCGATAACCAGCCTGTGGGTGCCCTGCCTGTGGAGTGCATCCGCCCCGTTCCGGAAAGCTCTGTCCACATCGCGGTCTCTTCCTTTCTCTACACATCCGGAGACAAAAAATAGGAAGTTTCTTAAAAAACATGGGGAAAAGACATGAGAACGCCTCCCTTGCCTTTTCCCCACCCCATCACTGCCCCTCACGCACAAGGCGCGCCTGATTACCGTTTCCCGAAAGGCTGCGGGCAAACCGGATTCCATGGCTTTCCGCGTGTACCGCATTCCCATGGGATTGCCTGGACGGATCCAGGATTTCATGCAGGTTTTCTGATCTCCCCCCAAAAAACACTTTTATCCAGGCTTGGCATGGTCGTGCGGGAATACCTCTGAGACAAGGCAAAAAGAAATTTTTCCCCTTTAAATAAAAGAAAACTGGCAGAGAGGCCTGATTTCAGCTACATCCTTTTCATGTGAATCATGCCATCTGAAAAGCCCAGGCGCTGGGACAAAAAAACGCGTCCGCAGTCCCCCTTTTCCAGTCCGCCGGAATGGCGGCCTCGTTTTTGCTTTAAAGGCTGCATGAACCATAACGGCACCTGAAAAACCGGGAGCCGTCCTTTTTCTCCATGGGGGATACATGCTTCTTACCCTGCAAAGTCTCATGGGCCTTCTGGCCTTCATGCTCATCGCCTGGCTTCTTTCCGAAAACCGGAGGGCCGTACGCCCCCGCCTGATCCTTTCCGGGCTTGGACTCCAGATTCTTCTGGCCCTTATTCTTTTCAGGATACCGGCCTTTGCAGACTTCTTCCTTTTTCTGAACAAAGCCGTGGAAGCTCTGGAAGCAGGGACAAGGGCAGGCACCACCTTTGTGTTCGGGTATCTCGGCGGCGGCACACTTCCCTTTGAAGAAGCCGGGTCTGGCGCTGCCTACATCTTTGCCTTCCGGGCGCTTCCCGTGATCGTCGTCACCGGAGCCCTCAGCACCCTTTTCTATCACTGGAAAATCATTCCCGTGCTGGTCCGGGGGTTCTCCGCAGTGCTCCAGCGGACCATGGGCATTGGCGGTGCCTTGGGAGTTGGCTGTGCTGCCAACATTTTTGCCGGCATGGTGGAATCCCCTCTTTTTGTCAGGCCCTATGTGAAGGCCATGACCCGCAGTGAACTCTTCACCCTCATGACCTGCGGCATGGCCACCATCGCAGGCACCGTACTGGTACTGTACGCAGGCATCCTCGGCCAGGTGGTTCCCGGCGCTCTGGGCCATATTCTGGCGGCCTCCCTCATCAGTGCCCCTGCTTCCATCCTCATTGCAGGCATCATGATCCCGGAATCCGCGCCGCCCACCCTCGGGAAAATCACCCCTCCCGTTGAAAGCAGAAGTTCCATGGATGCCGTGGTCAAGGGCACCACCTTCGGCCTTCAGATGTATATCCAGATCGTAGCCCTTCTGGTGGTGCTGGTTGCTCTGGTCAGTATGGTGAATCAGGCCCTGGGACTTTTCCCCCCCATGGCGGGCGAAGCGCTCACCCTCCAGGGACTTCTCGGGCAAATCATGCGACCTCTGGTCTGGCTTGCGGGCATCCCCTGGCAGGAATCCCATGTGGCGGGCAGCCTCATGGGGGTGAAGGTCATCCTCAATGAACTACTCGCCTACCTCGACATGGCAGCCCTTTCCGAAGAAAGCCTTTCTCTCCGGAGTCGCCTCATCATGACCTATGCCCTCTGCGGCTTTGCCAATATCGGAAGCCTTGGCATTCTCATCGGCGGACTTTCCAGCATTGCGCCGGAAAGAGTGGATGAAATCGTCACCCTTGCCCCCCGCTCCATCCTTGCCGGGGTGCTGACCACACTGATGACAGGTGCTGTGGTCGGCATATTTTACTGAACGCACCCAATACCTCTGATGGAAGGAATAAAGCATGCTGACCTTTGCCGAAGAAATTCTCCTTTTAGCCCTGGATGACCAGAAAGGGGCCTTCAAGCCTCTGCCTCCCCAGACCCTGAAGCTCGCCCTCGCTGGCGCCTTTCTTCTGGAACTGGCGCTTTCCGGCCACATTGACACGGATCCTGCAACCCTCAGGGTCATCCACACAAACCCCACGGCCAACCCTCTCATGGATGAAATTCTGGATCGCCTTCACCCATCTCCAACCCTTCATCCGACGGCCTACTGGCTCAAAGAAATCGCCTGGGACATACCGCAGATGGAACAAAGGGTTCTTGAAACCCTTGTGGAAAAAAATATTCTCAAGGTGGAAAACCATAAAATTCTGTGGGTTTTCACCATACGTCGTTATCCCATGATGGATGGCAGAGAAGTGCGGGAAGTCCGCTCGCGCCTGCGGGATCTCATTGAAAGCGACGCCATTCCCGACCCAAGGGACGCCGTGCTTGTGGGGCTTGTGCATGCCTGCAACCTTTTTGAAGATCTTTTCACCGAAGAAGAGCTGCGTCGCTTTGCCCCGCGCATCCGGGATCTCGCCAGACTGGAACTTATCGGCAGGGAGGTGAATCAGGCCATTACCAAGGTCTCCATGATCCTTACGGAATCCATGTCCGCATCCATTTCCGGAATCGTATAGGAGGCAGAAGAAACCATGAAAGCCATGCGCCTTGTGCTGTGGAGCACAATGGGAGGCTTCTTTCTCCTGTCAGTCCTTCAGGCCGGAGCCTTATCCATGCAGCCACGACCTGAACTTCCCCATGCAACAGGAACAATCACCATGCAAAGTCCATCCCCCGCACTCACACCCTTTCTGGAACAGATCCGCAAGGCCGGAGAAGCCTTCCGGCAAAACGGCAGCCAGCCCACCTTTGCCAATGCAAGGGAAGGCCTTGCCACCCTCACCCGAAGCTTTGTCACCCAACCCCTTCCCATGGCCAGGGTGATGGATGCCCTCATTCCGGGCCCCCAGTGGGATGTGCCCGTACGCATCTATCACCCCGATCCGGAACAATCCCTTCCCGTTCTTCTTTTTATCCACGGCGGGGGACATATGGCAGGAAGCATTGCCGTTTATGACGGCATTGCCCGCAGGCTGGCAAAGGCCTCTTCCCGCATCACCCTTTCCGTGGAATACCGCAGGGCTCCGGAATGCCCTTATCCCTCAGGACTTGCCGATGTGACCCAGGCGGCGGAGGGCGCTTTGAATCTTCTGGAAAAACTTGGGATGCTGCATGAAAAAAGACTTGCCATCGCAGGAGATAGCGGCGGCGGAGCCCTTGCGGCCAGCCTCAGCCACAGAGCAGATCATGGTGCGGGGTTTTCCATCGAAAAACAGGTGCTCATCTACCCCAGCCTGGATTACACCCTCTCCCAGCCCTCGGTGGAGAGCCTCGCAAAGGGCTATCTTCTGGAAAAGGAAAAAATCCTCTGGTATTTTGACCACTATTTTCAAGGTCGTGAAAACCGGAAAACCGCTTCTCCCCTTTTTATGGAAGTGACGCACCCTTTTCCGGAAACCCTTGTGGTCACCGCAGGATTCTGCCCTTTAAAGGATGAGGGAAAGGCCTATGCAGAAAGGCTGAAACAGGCGGGGATTTCTGCCATGCACGAAGAATTCGGGGAAATGATCCATGCCTTTTTAAATCTTGAAGATCTGGTTCCGGAAGACTGCGAGAGGTTCTATAACCTTGCGGGGAAGTTCCTTCAAAAAAAGACCCATGAATGATGTTTCATCCCTATCCTTTCAGGAGGAAATCATGAAAAAAATGCTTCTTTTTCTTCTCGTTCTTCCTTTCATGCTGACCTCGGCCCAGGCCCGCTGTATCGAGAACCGCTCCAATGCCAGGGTCAAGGTGGATATCAGTTTTATAATGATCGAGCGCATCCAGGAATGGGTGAACGCGGGAGAGTCCCGGTGCTTTCCCTACAATTTTCTTGCAAACACGCGGCTTGATGCCGTGGATACCAAAGAATACGGCGTGGCCGTCTCCGGAACCGCCAACTACGTTTTCACCACCAACAACACCAAAATCACGGTGACGGAAGGCAGGCGCTGGTCATCCAATGGCGTGACCTATGTGCGGCTGGACTTTTCCAGGGAAAACTGAAAACCCCCTCCCCCTAACGCTAAGGAGATCTCCCATGAAGCGCCTTGTCCCCTTTCTCCTGCTGCTCTCTGCCGCCACAGCCCTTGCCTCGGACATTCCGGAGTCCTTTGTGGAGATCCGGGAAGTGATCCCCGATGTACTCATGGACATCCGCTATGTCACGGAACACAATTTTGTGGGCGCAAAGGTGGAGGGCTATGAAGCGGCCAAATGCTACCTCACCCGCAAAGCGGCCGAGGCCCTTTCCGGCGTTGAAGCCGATCTCAGGCCCTTTGGATTCGGGCTTAAAATCTATGACTGCTACCGCCCCCAACGGGCAGTGAATCATTTTGTGCGCTGGGCCGAAGACCTCAACGACACCAAAACCCGAACGGAATTCTACCCCACCGTGGACAAACGCCACCTTTTCCGGGATGGCTACATCGCCAGCCGTTCAGGGCACAGCCGGGGCAGCACCGTGGATCTCACCCTTGTGGCCCTGCCCCCCAAACCTCAACCTTCCTTTATTCTGGGAAAAACGGAGCAGAAAGCCTGCTTTCTTCCGATAGAAGAGAGGTTCAGGGACAACGGCCTTGACATGGGAACGGGCTTTGACTGCTTCCATGAACTTTCCCATCCCGAAAATCCTGCCCTTTCAGAACAGCAGAGAGCCTATCGCCTGCTTCTGAAAACCCTCATGGAAAAACACGGATTCCGCTATTATGACAAGGAATGGTGGCATTTCACCCTGAAAAACGAACCCTTTCCGGACACCTATTTTGATTTTGTCGTGAAGTAGGCATGGAAGAAAAATCATTCTTCCAGATTTTCATAGGCTTCAGGAAGAAAACGAGGCGTGCAGAACACAAGAAAAACCAGATCCTCCCCGCCCAGACAGGTGATGCGCTGGGGACAATCCGCCGGGATCCATACCACATCCCCTGGTAAAACCTCCTGGGGCGGTAAGCTTCCCACCTCCATCCGGCCCCTTCCGAAGAGGATGAGGTAGCGTTCTGTTGTATTTTTCAGCCTGTGCCACTGGGTGGTGACACCTGTTTTTACCCTTACCCTGGCAATGGAAAGACCCGGATCTTCACTGCTGTTGGAAAGTTCCTCAATCCAGCAGCGTTCTTCTGTGTAAAAGGCCTGGACTTCCCTTGATTCAAGTATCCGCTCTTTCATGAGCCTCCTTAGCATCTGCGTTTTCCATACGCCGTCCGCCTCCTGATGGATGGAAAGCGTTTCGCGGCGTTTTTTATTTTTTCACAAAGGACACAGCATCCATGAAAATCCGTTTCTTTTCCCTTATTCTCACAGGTCTTCTCCTCTTTACCCTCAGCAGCAGCACAAGCGCCGGAGAAACGGGGCTTGTGGTGAAGGAACTGGCCAGAACCGGAAAAAGCTGGGACGGCGAAACCCTTCCCGCCTATCCTGTGGGGCCCCCTGAAATCCGCATCCTCAGTATCACCATCCCCGCAGGTCAGAAGCTCCCCGTTCATCACCATCCCGTCATCAATGCGGGGGTTTTGCTCTCAGGCCAGCTCCGGGTACACACAAAAGAAGGCAAGGTGCTGGATCTTTCCGCAGGAGAAGCCATTGTGGAAGTGGTCAACACCTGGCACTGGGGCGAAAGCATCGGAGACACACCCGCCCATATCATCGTCTTTTATGCAGCAACGGCGGATACGGCCATCACCGTAACCCAGGAATAAGTTCTCAAAGGGGGCGGAAAAAGGCTGCTGAGGGGCTTCAAGCGCCCAGAATCCACCCCCGGTCATAAAAAAAGCTGGCAAGCCTTCAGAGGCCATGCCATAATCCTTGCGCATAAAAATCCTTCAGAACTTCATAAAAACAGAGGATCTCCCCCATGGAAATCACAACCCGCAAAGAAAACGCCGCGATCGTTGTATCTGTCAAAGGAAGAATTGATGCTGTCACAGCGCCTGCCTATGAAAATGCCATGAAAGGCCTTCTTGAAAAAGAATCGGTTTTTATCCTTGATTTTCAGAATCTTGAATACATCAGCAGCGCAGGACTCCGGGTCATTCTCGCGACGGCCAAAAGTCTGAAAGCCAAGTCCGGAAGAATGGTCATGGCCCATGTGGTCGGTACGGTGCGGGAAGTTTTCGATATTTCTGGCTTTGGGGCCATATTCAGCATGTATGACTCCGTGGATGAGGCCCTTTCGGGTCTTGCGTGAGGATACCCATTATGAACAGACTCCGGGTCAACGCCACCCTTGATCATCTGGCCGACCTCCTCAACTTCGCAGAAACAGAGGCCGAGGCCGCTGGCCTTGACCCGGGAAAATGTGCAAAACTCACCCTGGCTCTGGAAGAAGCCTTTGTCAATATCTGCTCCTATGCCTACCCTTCGGAATCGGGTTTTGCCGAAGTTGCCTGCGGCCTGGAGCAGGATTTTTTCATTCTTGAACTCTCCGATACAGGGGAGGCTTTTAACGTCCTCTCCCTTCCTGATCCGGATACCACCCTTGGCATTGAGGAAAGGGAAATCGGGGGTCTTGGCGTCCACTTTATCCGCACATTCACCGATGCGGTCCATTACCGCAGGGAAGAAAACAAAAATGTGCTGCACATGGGCTTTCGCATCAGCTGATGGAGTATCTTTGTGCTTACTTCCTTAAAAAGCAGAATCTGTCTTCTCATCAGCCTCATGCTGGCCCTTGTTGCGGCCTTTGTGCTGTATTTCACCCACAGGGACGTGGTCATGGCCATGTCAGGTGCAGAACAGCGCAGTGTGCGTAACGTGCTGGAGCTTGCGGAACTGAACATCCGAAGCGGGTATGCCAACCTGCTTTACAGCCGCGTGGACGCCGTGATGGCCCATCGCCGCATGCTGGAAGGCATGGTTCACATCGCCACCAAAGGCCTCGACGAAATTTTCTCCACCTCTTCTGTCCCTGGGAATCTCCCCCACCCGAAAAAAGAAGAAGCCCTTCGATGGATTAACGGCTTGGCCTCCATGGACGGCTCAGAATTTCTCATCCTTGATTCCAAAGGCACCCTTCTGGCCCATCCGGACTCCGGGATCCGGGGAAAAAACCTCAACATCCTTCAGGATATCAAGGGCATCCCCCTTGCCGATGCGGTGCGGGAAGAGGCCACGCGCCTGGGCAGAGCCAGCACCACCTTTTTCTGGACCCTCAGCCCGGATGGGCATCCCACCAAAAAGTTCGGCTGGTTTGTGCATTATCCGGCCATGGACTGGATCATCGGAGCCACGGCCAACATTGAGGCCCTGGAGCAGGAAAGCGAGCGCAAAAAACAAGAACTGCTCAAAAATCTCAAAGCCAATTTCGACAGCATCCGCATTGCCCGGTCCGGATACATGGTGATTTTTGATACCCAGGGCACCCTGCTCATTGGACCGGATCATGGCGGTTTCAGGCTCTCAGCACCCCACCCTGACTCCGGAAACCCCCTCCTTGGGGAACTTCAGATCCTTGCTGCATCCAAAACACGGGAACCCATGCGCCTGGTCCTCTCAGACCCCAGGGGAGAGCTGCGGGAATCGGAAATTTTCTCCACCTACTTCAAAACCCTGGGGTGGTATGTGGCCGCCATCGCCTATGTGGACGAAATCCATGCGCCGGCCAGAGACCTCGTGCAGCGCCTAAGCCTCATCATCGCCACCCTTTTTCTCATCAGCCTTGCTCTGGGTCTCTGGCTTTCCGTCCGAATGACCCGCCCCCTCAATACCCTCGCTTCCTATGCCCAGGCCCTTCCGGAAGCTGATTTCACATCCAGTACCGAAGCCAGCCACAGCATCCGCCACCTGCCCCTCAAGCACAAAGACGAGGTGGGCCGACTGGCCAGGGCTCTCATCTTCATGGAAGGCTCTTTGCGGGAAAACATCCGCTCTCTGATTGAAACCACGGCCATCAATGAGCGCATGGAGGGCGAGCTCAATGTGGCAAGGGAAATTCAGCTTGGGCTTCTGCCCAAAACCTTTCCGCCCTTTCCCCATCATGGGGAGTTTGACCTCTATGCCAGCCTGGAGCCCGCAAGGGAGGTGGGCGGTGATCTGTACGATTTCTTTTTTATGGATGAAAACCGCTTCTGTTTTGCCGTGGGCGATGTGTCGGGTAAGGGTGTTCCCGCCTCCTTGTTCATGGCCATCACCCGAACCCTCTTCCGGGCAGCGGCGGTACGGGAAAAAAACCCGGCCAGCATCATGGCTTCCATGAACAACGATCTGGCTTCCAGCAACCCCAACTCCATGTTTGTCACCCTCTTCATCGGGGTTCTCGATCTTGCGACCGGCGCTCTTGTCTATGCCAATGGCGGCCATAACCCCCCCGTTCTTCTTGCTGCGGGAAAACCTCCCCTTTTCATGACCGGCCGCAGCGGCCCCCTGGTGGGTGCCATGGAAGATATGCCCTATGTGGCCCTTCAGACCCAGCTTGACCCCGGAGACACCTTGTTTCTCTATACGGATGGGGTCACTGAAGCCATGGATGCCAATCAGACCCTCTATTCCGACGAAAGACTCCTTCGCACCCTCTCAACCCTTACGGAGCATTCCCCCAAAGCCCTGCTCAGGGCCATTGAAGGGGACGTGGCCCTGCATGTGGCCGGAGCCGAACCTTCCGATGATATCACCATGCTTTGCCTGCGTTATGCGGGTCATGGGGAGTCCGCCGCCGCGCCCGCCTGAAAATCCGCCATGGGCAACCAGGCTGCCAGGGTTTCCGCAAGGTCCTGGCCTGAAAGGGGCTTACTCAGATAGGCGTTCATGCCCGCACGAAAACAGAGCTTCTGATCATCGCGCATGGCATTGGCTGTCATGGCAATCACGGGGATGTTGGGGTTCACACCCGCCACCTCTCCGTTTCGGATTCTCCGGGTGGCTTCCAGACCATCCACATGGGGCATCTGCACATCCATG
>Ga0265295_1000257_pt1 | contig 109486 bp, 99 predicted proteins | sample Munlansysbiofilm_FD_192503 | JGI IMG/M metagenome (GOLD analysis project Ga0265295, IMG submission 192503) | Leachate microbial communities from a municipal landfill in Southern Ontario, Canada - Methane capture system biofilm | ecosystem: Engineered > Solid waste > Landfill > Unclassified ...
TATTTTTGACGAGCCCACTACAGGCTTACATTTCCACGATATTCACAAGCTAATGTCGGCCATCAATTCGCTGATTGAGCACGGGCATTCTGTGCTCATTATCGAGCATAACCCCGAAGTAATAAAAACAGCGGATCATGTGATCGACCTGGGTCCGGAGGGGGGCAATGCGGGAGGCCAAATCGTATTTACCGGGACACCGGAAGCACTGGCTGCGTGTGGAGCCGGTTATACGGGAAAATTTATGAAAGGAAAAATCAAACGTCAATCAGGCGTAATTCCACCGGATATGGAACCCCTTTAAAATCTTCAATATATTTATCTGAAATTTTTGCGATAACTTCTGGCGTAAAATCGCTTTGCTTTTGTTGTATATCCTTCAAAACCTGCTGGTAAAAAACCTCACTAATCACGATACGATCGGAAATGGCTTTCCGGGTTAAACGGGCCGTCATATCAATATCAATTCCAAAATAATCGTTATAATGCTCCAGAAACGTTATGTTGTAAACTTCGGTACAATAATGCATAGCAACTTTACAATGCATAAAAAGGTCGGGCAAAGGAAAATTTTTAATATTATCGATCGTGGCATATACCTCCTCAAGCAGGGCAAAACAGCTATTCAGCGTTTCTTTGCCTTTCAATGCATCGAGTGGAATAAAAAGCATAATTTCATCACCGATTCCTTTCACAATATGGTTGGGGAAATCATTCAGGAATGAGATAAAATTGAATGTATTGTTTAATTTTCGTCCCCAAACTTCTATTCCGGATTCATATTTTTCCGCGGTGGAGCCCACAAGGTCAATAAACATACAGATACCCGGAGTTTTCTCCAGGCTTTTCAGTGTCTCGGAAAGGCTTGTGGAAACCGGGTTTTTATCATGGATGAACCGCGCCATCCTAGAAGTGTTTTAATGCGGATTCCCGATCAACTGCGATGGTAAAAATCGTGGTAAAACCAGAAATTTCAAATATTTCCCGAATCCCTTCCTGCATATTGCATAGCACCAGTTTTCCACCGGCAGCGCCAACCCGCTTAAGGGTCATCAGCATCACGCGCAATCCGGAACTGCTGATATAGTCGAGTTCCTTCAGGTCGAAGATAATATTTGTATTTTGTTCGGAGAACAACAAATTCATCTTCACTTCCACTTCGTTGTAATTTGTCGTATCGAGCCGACCCCCCAAGGCGACAACACATACTCCACCAACATCACTCACTTCAATTTTCATTTTTTATCTCTTTTTTGTCAGATATACAATATTGTGATTATTTTTTCTTTCGTATCGAACGGAATCCATCAGGGTATTGACCAGATGAATTCCAAGTCCTCCAATACTACGTTCTTCGAGAGGTTGATCGAGACTTTTGGGTTGTTCTTTCGCTGTCGGGTCGAAAGGCAGGCCATCATCGGCAATGGATACCCTGAGGGTAGTATCATCAACAGAGAAATCCAATTGTATGGTATGTTCTCCAGTATCCGAAAACCCATAGAAGATAATATTGGTAACCAACTCTTCGAGTACTAGATTCAGATTCATCACCACTTTCAGTGACAGGCCCCATTGATCTCCCAACGATTCCAGAAATTGCGCCAGATATTCCAATTGAGAAATATCATTTTTTAGCTTCAAAGTGTGGTCAGCCATTCCATTTTTAATTACCAAGCTAAATTACAAATAATCCTGAGAGATAAAAACAAGCACCCGAAGAAATTATATCTTTGTAGGCAAGTGCAATGCCTATGGAACGAAATGAAGCCCGGTTAAGGATTCAGGAATTAACCCAAACGCTGAACAAACATAACTACCTGTATTACATCAAGGCGGATCCGGAGATTTCTGATTATGCATACGACTTTATGCTAAAAGAGCTGGAACAACTGGAGTTAAACTTTCCCGAATTCCGGCTTCCTGATTCGCCTACTTTACGCATTGGCGGTGATATTACAAAGAATTTTGAACAGAAGGATCACGCTTCGCCCATGCTTTCGCTGAGCAACACCTATTCGGAAGAAGAATTGATGGAGTTTCACCAGCGCACCGTAAAATTACTTGGAAGCACACCGGAATATATTTGCGAGCTAAAATACGACGGGGTGGCCATAAGCCTTACCTACGAGAACGGCCTTCTTTTACATGCACTGACACGAGGCGACGGCTTGCGTGGCGACAATGTCACGACCAACGTTCGCACAATCCGGACCATTCCGCTCCGATTGCACGGAGATTACCCAAAGCGGTTTGAGATTCGGGGTGAAATTATCATGCCCCACAAAAGTTTTCAACACCTTAACGAAACCCGGATGAATGAGGAACTGGCTCCATTCGCAAACCCACGGAACGCGGCAGCAGGCACTTTGAAAACGCAGGATTCAGCGGAAGTGGCCCGGAGGGAGCTGGATTGTTTGCTCTATTTTATTCTGGGAGAAGAACTCCCCTATTCCAATCATTATGATAACCTGAAAGCGTCAGTACGCTGGGGTTTTAACATTCCAAAAACAATGACCCGCTGCCACACGCTAAAGGAGGTAATGGAATACATAAAAATTTGGGAGAAAGGGCGTTATGAGTTACCTTATGCCATCGATGGGGTAGTAATAAAAGTAAATAATTATTCTTTGCAGCAGCAATTAGGTTTCACCGCGAAAACCCCCCGATGGGCCATTGCCTATAAATTCAAGGCAGAACGAGCCGCGACCATTTTACGTGAAATAACCTATCAGGTAGGCCGCACCGGAGCAATAACTCCGGTAGCCAACCTCGACCCCGTACCGCTCGCCGGTACAGTGGTAAAACGTGCCTCACTGCACAATGCCGACTTCATTGCCGCTTTCGATCTGCATAAAAACGACCGTGTTTTTGTGGAAAAAGGAGGAGAAATTATCCCAAAAATCGTTGGTGTGGATCGGGCGGCGCGCCTTCCGGAAGCTCTTCCATTCCGCTTTCCGGAGCAATGTCCCGAATGCCATACACATCTGATCCGAAAGCCCGGGGAAGCCGCACATTATTGTCCGAACGACCTCCACTGTCCGCCCCAGATCAAAGGCAAACTGGAACATTTTATCAGCCGAAAAGCCATGAATATCGACAGTCTTGGAGAAGGAAAAATCGGTATTCTATACGACAACGGTCTGGTACATAACCTGGCCGACTTCTATGATTTGACCTACGAAAATCTCTTCGGACTGGAAAAAGTTATTCAGGATAATGATGGAGAGACCCGAAAAATCAGCTTTCGTGAAAAAACAGCCAACAATATTCTCCAAAGCCTGAAAGAGAGCAAAAAGGTTCCTTTCCCCAGGGTATTGTTTGCATTAGGAATTCGCTATGTGGGCGAAACCGTGGCCAAAAAACTCGCCATGCACTATAAAACTATCGATGCGCTGGCCAAAGCCTCTTACCTTGAACTCATGCTGGTGGATGAAATTGGGGAAAAAATCGCTGAAAGCATTATCAGCTGGTTTAGCAACGAGGAAAACCGCGCATTAATTTCACGATTAAAAGCGCATGGAATTAAGATGGAAATGGATGCATCCGCCACTATGGCTGAAACGGATTATTTACAAGGGAAAAGCTTTATAATCAGCGGAGTATTCGCCCATTTTTCAAGAGAGGAAATAAAAGAAGCCATCATACGGTTTGGGGGACGCAACGTGAGCAGCATTTCAACAAAGACGGATTACCTGATAGCTGGCGATAAAATGGGCCCCAGCAAAAAAGAAAAAGCCATTGAACTGGGTATTCCAATTCTGACGGAAACCGATTTCATGGAGATGATCCGAATGCCAAAACAGTAAGGGTGAATAGCAATAAAATTCCCTTGGTGGAATACAAAGGTAACGAATTACCGGGCTTCAAGAGTAATATCAGCGTTGGTGGCATAAACCGAAACCATAGCTTTTGTTCCGGCATTGCCCCACAGCGTACCAGAACAAACCTGAGTGGATTGATTTTCATCGCATTGATCCAAACCCTCAGTGTCGCCAATAATTTTGAGGTCACTATAGGTAGTCCGGGCCAAAAATTTCCAACCCATCGCCTGTGTTAGACCGCAAAACACATCAGCGTAAGTTGCTGATATATAAATATTTTCTACGGAAGAAGAAGCATTCTCAAGGTTTAGTTCTCCGTAGGTAAGGGAACCATCAAATCGCTCATCCAACCTATTAATACGAATATCAGAGAAATCAGAGGCAAGCTGAAGGGAATTCACTTGCCCGATGTTAACCTCATCATAAGAAGATTCGAGGTGCATTTCGTCTGCTGATCCGACTTCAATTTCAGAATAAACACTACTGATGGTGAGGGTTTTCAGCTTTTCAAAGGCGACCTCCGAATAAGCCAGGCTAATGACACCCCCGGCAATTTCTGCAAGAGTTCCCTCACTATAAACAGCATTAATCTGGTTAGTATCGTTTAACAAGCGTCCGGTAATAAAATTGCTGTAGGCCAAATCAAGGGTTACCGGGCCACCCAGGTCAGGGAGCATCACATCGCCGTAGGTATTACGGATAATATACGCCAGCGCAGCAGGTGCATGAATCACATAATCAATGGAAAAATTCTTTCTTCTGAAGCCTGAGTTTGAAAGGTGGGTTTTGGCTGTCACACCCCCGGAATCAGCGGAAAAACGGATGGTGGTGGCCTGAAAAAAATCTTCGGCTAACCGTTCGTTTCTGGCTTCCACCATGAGGGTTACTGTTATTTGTACCTCATTTTTATCCCAGATTTGCACAGAAATATCCCCATACACGTTGGTAATGTCGATAGAATGATTGGCAGCTACCTGAAAAGTTTCTTCGTACACTTTCGTATATTTACCGGCAGAAACGATTGTGCCACTGAAAAGGGAAAAAAGAGCAGACAGAATCAAAATGGAAACTTTCATATTTTTTTTTGGATTAATTTAACGCTCCCTATGACCCCCCCAGGCCACATAATGTTACAGCACACAAAAAAAAAGTACATTTGCAAGGTTAACGAATAACTATGGGAAACCGAACAACAGGAGTATACTTTCTTGTAATTCTATCGATGTTTTTTTGGGGGATGACCTTTGTATGGACTAAAGTGGTATTAACCTACTGGAACCCGATTACGATTATATTATTCCGTCTGATAGTATCCTCAGCGATACTCTATGCTTTTATCCGGCTTTTTCGGCGGGCTGAACCGATTGCACGTGAAGATTACGGATTATTTCTGCTCTCAGCGCTGTTTAATCCTTTTTTTTATTTTATTGGTGAAAATTACGGCGTAAAATTTTCAAGTCCGACGGTAAGTGCTGTGATAATCGCCACCATTCCGGTATTCACTGCCATCGCAGCACGATTTACCTACAACGAACGATTAACGGTCTTCAACACGATCGGGATGATCCTTTCGTTAGGTGGAATAGGCGTTATGTTATCGGGCCCTGACTTAAGTTTTGAAGCTTCGTCAAAGGGAATCGCATGGCTGGGACTGGCAGTAATAAGTGCCGTCTTTTATGCGCTGGTATTAAAAAAACTGACCGTAAAATACCGCTCAGTCACTATTGTGGCAACACAGAATTTTATTGGGATATTTTTCTTTCTGCCTTTTTTCTTTATTTTTGATTACCCCCAATTTATTGCAACCCCCATCACTAAAGAGCTAATTACGAACCTGCTGCAATTGGCCGTATTTGGCAGTTCGCTGGCTTTCATTTTTTTCACCATCGGAACCCGGGAATTAGGGGTAAGCCGTACGAATCTTTTCAGTAACCTGATTCCCTTTTTCACGGCTATAACCTCCTTTATTCTGTTAAAAGAATCATTCAGTACATTAAAAATTCTTGGAATGTTAACTGTAATCATCGGGGTTTTTATGTCACAATTCCGAAGAACACGAATCACACCTCCTATGACATAAAAACCGATCCGCAGGGGAGGAAAGGATGAAATACAAAGAAAAAAACCTTTCAGGCGTGTAAATTTACTTTTTTTTTCTATTTTTGCTGCCCGAAAGTGATGGCGGGGTAGCTCAGTTGGTTAGAGCGTCGGATTCATAACCCGGAGGTCACGAGTTCAATTCTCGTCCCCGCTACAAAAACCGTTTCAGTCTTATGGCCGGAGCGGTTTTTTGTTTTCCTCCGTTCCCCGGTTTCGCCGATCGAGAAAAATCAAAATACCTGATCAGGAATGTTTTTCTTCCATCGCACGTTGCTCGTCAATGCGTTGGTTCAAATCGCTGAGTTTATCCTTAACAATCTGTAGTGTTTCCGATTCCTTCGCCGAAAGGGACTTCCTTTCTTTTTTGCTTTCCAGGTCAATCTTTTGCATCGTGAGTTCATACCGTTGCCGAATGAGCTTATCCATTTTTTTCATAAATGTAAGTTTTTGTAAAGATACAATTTTCAGGGCAATTGCCTTTTCAGGGCAAAAGTCATCCCATGGAAAATTGTATCTTTACGCAGAAAAAAAGAGCATGATGATACAAACGACAGCCATAGATAATCTCAATACCTTGCTCCAGGAAATGGAAGCAGAAGAGGTTTTAACGTATATCACCAATAAATTTGGAAACCGTATCGCTTTGTCTTCTAGCCTTGGGGCAGAAGATCAGGTATTAACTGACATGCTGGTGAGGGTGAACCGCAAAACGACCATTTTTACGCTGGATACTGGAAGACTTTTCCCGGAAACGTACGATCTGATCGACCGTACGTGTCAAAAATATGACATTGGTATTACGATCTATTTCCCGGAGGCCCGGGAGGTGGAAAAAATGGTTAATGAGAAGGGGATCAATCTTTTTTACAAAAGTATCGAAAACCGCAAACTTTGCTGCGAGATACGCAAAATCCATCCGTTGCAACGCGCCTTCCAAGGGCTGGATGCATGGATTTGCGGCCTTCGAAAAGAGCAATCTGTAACCCGTGCCGACATACAAATGGCAGAATGGGACGAAGCCAATGGGCTAATAAAAATAAACCCGTTAATCCACTGGACGGAAAAAGAAGTCTGGGACTATGTTGAAAAACATAATGTTCCGGTAAATCCATTGCACAAAAAGGGGTATCCCAGCATCGGATGCCTGCCCTGCACGCGGGCAATCTTTCCCGGAGAAGATATCAGAGCCGGCCGATGGTGGTGGGAAAATCCCGACACCCGTGAATGCGGGCTGCACAAACGATAAGACTGAAAACGTTTGCACTCATTATAATATCTACATAAAGTATTTATTATCAATAATATAAACTCAAAACACGCGAAATAAAGTCCCGTTTTCCCCTTTTACTATTAACAATAACTTCATCTGATTCTATCGCTATACGTTGTAGCTTATACTTTATTTTGCACGATTTTTAATTATCCATCAAAAAATAACAAAGATGAGTACAACAAAGCACTACCTGAAAGGAGATAAAATCTGTAAAGTAAAATTCAAAATATCGGCTGAATTCACACATTCGGCCCAAAGTCTTCAACTGGCAGGAGACTTTAATGCCTGGAATACTGAAACGCATCCCATGAAACCATTAAAAGACGGATCTTTTACAATTTCACTCAACCTGCCCACGGCACAAACTTACCAGTTTCGGTATCTGGCTGATGGGGTACGCTGGATCACAGATCCCGAAGCGGATGGAATAGCTGAAAGTCCTTATTCAGATGCAAAAAACGCAGTACTGATTCTTTAGATTATTCTATTCGGATACTCTGAACAGGATGAATCCGTGCGATAATTCCTGAAGGAATAAGGAGCATGGCCGAACAAACGAAGATTGTTCCGATATTGATTAACAGAATATGCCCGACAGAAAACGCCACGGGAACCGTGTTGACGTAATACGATTCCTGAGGGAGGGTAATTACCCCGGTAAAGTGCTGAAGGAGTACCAGTGTCAGGGCGATGGCATTACCCCATAGCAGCCCGGAACCGATAATACGTACGGCATTAAGAATAAATATATTCCGGACACTTTTACTGGTTGCGCCCATGGCCTTAAGCACACCAATCATCCGTGTTCGTTCGAGAATAAGAATCAGCAGCGTGGCAATCATAGTGATACCAGCTACGATAACCATTAGCAGCATGATAACAATCACATTGGTATCCTGTAAGGCGAGCCAGTCGAACATTTGCGGATATAAATCGCGTATCGTCCTGGAATCCAAATCATAAGGAATAATCTCGTACAGCCGGCTATTCAGTTCTTCAATTGCATTGAAATCGGAGGAGAAAACTTCTACGCCGGCAATGGCTGCCTTGTCCCAGTTATTCAGTCGCCGGATATGACGGATATCACAAAGCGCATAAAGCTTATCAAACTCCACCAGGCCGGTTTCATAGACTCCCGCGACAGTAAACTTGCGGGCACGGGTATGGCTTTCATTTACAAAATAAACAGGCACATCGTCACCGGGATGAAGATTCAGTCGTTTTGACAACACTGAAGAGATTAGCAGGGCCGATGAAGTTTTTGCTGTATCACGAACAGCAAAGGCCTCCCCCTCAATAATCTGATCATTAAACCAGCCCCAATAGAAATCCGGGCCAATGCCTTTCAGCACGACACCTTCTAACTGTTCACCGGTTTTAATGATTCCGGCTTTGGTGGCAATACCCTGTACGTGAACCACCGGGGGGGTTAGTCGAACCGAATCCATCCAATCCGCATAGTCCAGCAGGGGTTCTTGCTCCCATGAGTCGTTACCGGAAAAGGGTGTAATCCGGATATGACCGGCAAAACCCGCAATTTTATCCCGAATTGCCGTTTGAAAACCGATAAGAATCGCATCGGAAAGGATCATCATCATTACTCCCAGTGCGACACTGATTACAGCAATACGGATAAAGGAACCGCTAAAAGGGTTCTCACGGGTATTAAGCATTCGTCGGGCAATAAAAAATTCAAATCGCATGGGTACCAACTGAGAATGTCAAAGATACACAGATTTCGCAAACCAATTACCGGTAGACACTGGGATTTAGTAAAAGGCGGCTGAACAATTCATTACAAATGGAGCATAGTACAGTTTGGCGCGAAAATCTTGCGTAAGCATAAAAATGCAGTATCTTAGTGCGATAATATAAAAGAGCAAGAATGAAACGTTTTCTTCTTTTTCTGTTCAGTACGCTGATACTGCAAAGCAGCGGCGGGTGTCAGCGGCTCGGTAATGCAGAAGAGGTGGTATGCGGGGCAGCCCAATTCGGGGAATATGTGCCCTTGTTACAAAACAAGCGGATAGCACTGGTCGCCAATGCCACCTCGCAGGTAGCGGGAACCCATCTGGCCGATACACTGGCAGGGATGGCTCTGCACCTTAGCACCATATTTTGCCCTGAACATGGATTTAGGGGAGAAGCCGAAGCCGGAGCAGGGATTGAAAATGGCAAGGACCTCAAAACCGGAATTCCGATAGCATCACTTTACGGGCAGCAGAAACGTCCTACAGCAGCCATGCTCGAAGATATCGATATTGTAGTATTTGACATTCAGGATGTGGGGGCCCGGTTTTACACCTATATCAGCACAATGAGTTATGTTATGGATGCCTGCGCAGCGTATGGGATACCCATGATCATCCTTGACCGCCCAAACCCCAACGGCTATTATGTGGATGGGCCTGTACTTGAAGAGGAAAACCGATCCTTCGTGGGGCTTCACCCGGTTCCAGTAGTACATGGCATGACGATGGGCGAATATGCGCAAATGGTTGCGGGAGAAGGATGGCTGGAGAGCCAGAAAAAACTTGAATTGACAGTTATTCCATGCCTGGGATACGACCACACGACCCGTTATAAATTACCGGTAAAACCCTCTCCCAACCTTCCGGATATGAAAAGCATTTATCTGTATCCGAGCCTCTGTCTTTTTGAAGGCACCCTTGTAAGCATTGGCCGCGGTACAGATAAACCCTTCCGCCAGTATGGCCATCCGGATTTTCCGGAAACAGGATATACCTTTACGCCGGTAAGCATCAAAGGGGCAAGTGAGCATCCAAAACACGAAAACCGTGAATGTCATGGGTATTTGCTGGATGCGGATGCAGCGCGATTAGAAAAAACCGGCAAACTCGACCTGAGTTATTTACTCCATGCCTATTCACTGTTCAACGATTCTGGCTTTTTCACTTCCTTTTTTACAAAACTTTCCGGAACGCCAACGCTTCAGGAACAAATTGTGGCAGGATGGAGTGAGGAACAAATCCGGAACGCATGGCAGGAAGACCTGAAGGCCTTCAAAAAAATCCGGAAAAAATACCTGTTGTATAAAGAAAAATAAAAACAGCGGAGGTTTATATCCGCTGCCTGTTTTAGTAAAATTGTTTATAAGATAAGAATTGCGTCCCGGCGCGTATCAGAGAGTTCGTCCCGGATACACCCTTAGTGCTTCTTTCAGGCATTTCATGGAAGCGTGGAGGTCATCGACATTTAATACATAACTAATGCGTACCTCATTCATTCCAGATCCCTGAGTGGCATAAAAACCGGTTGCCGGAGCGAGCATCACCGTTTCGCCGTGATAATCAAAGTCCTCGAGCAGCCAGCGACAGAACCTGTCGGCATTATCGATGGGAAGAGAGGCCACAACATAAAAAGCTCCTTTTGGTTTTGGACAGAAAGCGCCTTCAATGGCATTCAGATCGGTATAGACCACATTGCGACGGGCGTCATATTCTTTGAGTACAGCCTCAAAATAAGCGAGAGGCACATCAAGAGCGGCTTCTGCAGCCACCTGACCAAAGGAGGGGGGGGACAGCCTGGCCTGCGCAAATTTCATCGCCGTGGCCAATACCTCTTTGTTCCGGGTAATCAGGCATCCGATACGTACGCCGCAGGCGCTGTACCTTTTAGATACGGAATCGATAAGAATTGTGTGGTTTTCGAGTCCTTCGAGTTGCATAACCGAAGTATGGGTATGGCCATCGTAACAAAATTCACGGTACACCTCATCCGCGAAAATAAACAAGTTATATTTTAACGCCAGATCGCGCAACACCATCAATTCTTCTTTACTGTAGAGATAACCGGTAGGGTTATTCGGGTTACAGATCATGATAGCCTTTGTTTTTTCGGTAATCACCTTCTCAAACTCCGTGATGGGGGGTAATGCAAAGCCATCGTGTATAAAGGAAGGGATTGGACGCACGACTACGCCGGAATTCACGGCAAAGCCGTTATAATTGGCATAAAAAGGCTCAGGAATAATAATCTCATCACCTGGATCCATTGTGCTCTGCATGGCAAAGAGAATAGCTTCAGAAGCCCCGGCAGCGACAATAATCTGATCGGCAGTAATGTCAATTCCAATACTTTTATAATAGCCGGTTAATTTTTCACGGTACGAGACATTGCCTGCAGAATGGCTGTAAGCGACGACCTTTTGGGTAAAATTTTTAACCGCATTAACCATAATTTCGGGTGTTTCGATATCAGGCTGGCCGATATTCAGATGATACACCTTAAGGCCCCGTTTTTTTGCAGCTTCTGCATAAGGGACCAGTTTACGAATGGGGGACTCGGGCATCTGCCGTCCTTTTACTGATATTTCAGGCATTGTAATGGGTTTTGTATGATACGTTAAACGAGGCAAAGTTATAAAGAAAAAGTAATCTTACGCAGTGTTGATTTCCGAAAAAGAAAAAAAAGAGGCTGAAGAAAAAAACAGCCTCCAGAAGATCATTTTTTGATTACTATTTCTTTGGATTGGCAATGGGAGCACCTGTATTATCTAGTACTTTTTCCGGAGCCTCCTCTTTAGGCTGAGGAATTACGTTTCCGGCAATACGGAGCACAACGGTTGCATTGGAAGCATTGGACTGCACGGTAACACTTTTATTGATTTTTCCCAGCCGATTGGTGGCATACTTTACTTTTATCACTTCGGATTTTCCGGGGAGAATGGGTTTCCGGGGCCAATCGGGAACAGTACAACCACAGGAGGAACGCACATTACTCAAAACCAGCGGTTCTTTTCCTGTATTAGTAAAAACAAACTCACAATTCCCATCCCCATACTGATAAATTGTACCATAATCATGGACAACTTTTTCAAATTCGATTTGGGGGGCATTGGGGTTAGTATTCACATTTTCTTTATTGACATTTTGCGCATCAAGCACCAGTGAACCTGAAAACACAACAGCAAACAATAAAACTATTTTTTTCATAAGCAATATATTAATAAATTTTAAAGATGAAAAACGGTACATATTCAGCCACAAATTTAATATTTTCATAGAACAACTAAACAAGAGACTTTAAAAATTCAGGTTATGGGAAGAGAAAGCCTCATTATTTTTCATCATTTCAAGAGCCAGGAGGTACTCTTCACTAATCGTATTTACGATCTGAAAATAGCTGGAAACGCCATACAAATTTCTTGCCACAAGGGCTTTTATTTGGGTAGTAATTATTTCTTTTGATTGTGTCAGGCCATCCGTATCGGGTTTCACCCCTTGTTCTTCAGCATACTCCACAAAATCATGGATAAAGGCATCGTCAATTGAGAAGTCTCGGATAAAGGCATCGAGTGAAGAGTAAGCGGATTCCAGTTTTTTCCGATGGGTTTCCATATACCGCGTAACGAAAGAATTCTGGACGCCTTTACGCCAGAGGTTCATATAGTAATCGGAATAGAGAGTGGAGTCGTAGGGAACGAAAATATCGGGCATAATTCCGCCACCCCCATAAACGATTCGTCCGCCGGGCGTGGTATATTTGAGGGAGTCAGGAAAATGAATACTGTCGGGGTGCATAAGTTCACCATGATTCCTTCGACGGTAGAGGTCTTTAAAATAGGATTCCACCCCATCGTCGTAGGGTTTCTGTATGCACCGGCCTGTTGGGGTGTAATACCGTGCGATGGTAAGGCGAATCTGGGAGCTATCGGGTAGCCAGAAAGGGCGCTGGACAAGTCCTTTCCCAAAAGAGCGGCGGCCGATCACCAAACCCCGGTCCCAATCCTGCACTGCACCTGACACAATTTCAGAAGCGGAAGCAGAACCTTCATTAATTAACACGATAAGTTTTCCATTTTCAAAGCGTCCTGCGGTTGTGGCTGCGGCATCCCTGCGTGGAGTGCGTCTTCCTTCGGTATAAACAATCAACTTTCCGGCCTGAAGAAACTCATCGGCCAATGCGATGGACACATCCAGAAAGCCACCGCTGTTATTCCTCAGATCAAGGATTAAATTTTCCATTCCCTGACTTTGCAGCGACTGCATCGCCACAACATATTCTTCCATGGTGGAACGACTGAACCGGTTTAATTTAATATATCCGGTAAGTGGGTCGGCCATATAGGCGGCGTCGATGCTATAGATCGGGATTTTATCTCGGGTAATTGTATATTCAAGCAATTTATTTTGTCCTTTACGATAAATCTCAATGGTTACCTGCGTGCCTTTATCGCCACGGAGATGATCGCGAACCCATTCATTGGTAACTTTTGGACCGAAAGCCTCCTCGCCATCAATGGTAATAATTTTATCGCCGGCCAGAATTCCCAGGGCTTCCGACGGGCCTCCGGTAACTGGCGAAACCACAAGAATCGTATCCTTATAGATTTGAAACTGAATGCCAACTCCCTCAAACTTCCCTTCCAGTGGTTCATTGGCTTCCCTAACTGATTTTGGATCCATATAAACGCTGTGGGGATCAAGTTCCTTAAGCATTTCAAGGAAGGCCACTTCCACCAACTCGTCAGAATCCACCTCTTCCACATAAAAATAATCAATAATAGAAAGGCCACGTGACAGTTTATCGGCTGATTTTTTTATATCGGATTCCTGAGCTGCAAGAGGAAAAACTACAGAAACAAACAACAAAAAGGCAAAAACAGGAAATAAAAAATGTTTTATCATAGTCAGTATATAGCTTAAAATTCAAAAGATGTGTAAAGGTAGAATAAATTAGCCAGACAGAGTTTGTATCTTTGGGTTTTTAAGAATATTTAACACTGAGAAAAAATGACGGAAAGCAAGCCATTACAGGTAATTTGGGCAGGAATCCGCATACCGCTAATAATAGTTATTTTGTGGTTTACAATACATTACACCGACCAAATGCTGGAGTTTAACCTGAATCAGTTCGGATTAATCCCACTCCGATTAAAGGGGCTGGCCGGAATTGTAACAGCGCCACTGCTGCACGCCGATTACCGGCATATTTGGAGCAATGCAGTTCCGTTTATTGTGCTGGGAGGCGGCCTGTTCATTCTATACAAACCCATTGCAGTAAAAATTCTGATGTTTGCCTGGGTAATCACGGGATTATGGACCTGGTTTTTTGCGCGTGGGGAAAGTGTACATATCGGCGCCAGTGGAATAGTATATGCGCTGGCAGCTTTTCATCTGGCCGGGGCGATGGTCCGCCGGCGCTACGATCTGGCGGCTTTCGCACTCATCGTAGTATTTTTTTACGGAAGCCTGGTATGGGGATTTTTCCCGGAATTTTTTCCCGACCGGAATATCTCTTGGGAATCGCATTTGATGGGAGCCGTAACCGGAACCTTTCTTGCGCTGTTGTTCCGAAAACAAGGCCCTAAGGATAATATGCGTTCGGTAAGGGATCTCCCGGATGAGGATACGACGTTGCCATGGGATGAATATGAAGTGGAGGGGAAGAAAAAGAAAAACACCGATACATTAAGTACAACACAACCTGTAAAGATTCAGTACTCGTATACAATGGAAACAAAACCCCGGAAGGAAGAGTCCCATTCCTCTGCAGAAAAATCAGGAAGCCATCAGGATTTCGACCCCAATACCAATCGGTTGTAAAGGAGTAGAGCAACTACCGTAGCCAACCCGATACCTGCAAACACGATCCAGATATGCTGAGGGTGGTATTGTTCCCATAGAAAACCGGTAAGCTCATTGGGCGTCATGCGAAATGTGTCGCCGGCCAACGCATAAAGATCGTTTTGGGTAAAGGCATCGGAGAGTTCAGGATGGGCAATCCCTTTGGATGTCAGCATTTTTTTTACCAACATTGTTTTATCCGAAATCCTACCATAAACGGATCCACTAAGGATTCCGGCAAAAAAGTTTCCTCCGGCCATAGGCAAAAAAGAACAGCCCATGTAAAGTGCGACTTTTTCAGCCGGTGCAATTTTCCCGATATATTCCGTAATTTTTGGAGAACTGGCCATTTCGCCCAATCCAAAAATGAGAATAGAAACAAAAAGGAAAAACACATTATTGAAGGCAAACATCAGGCCGATACCAATGGTAGAGACCAAAATTCCGCCAATCATGGCATTAATATGCCTGAAACGCATTACAAAAGCCGATACCAATATTTGAAAAATCACGATGTATAAGGCATCAATATTGGTCAGGATTTCAGGGTTAATTTTTCCTGCGGCGGCTCCCGGAATCACCCGCGCCAGAGCTGGCCAGAACGACTGAATCCGGTCGAAGAGCACTGTAGTATCCACCCACTGGTCGATAAAAACAGGTAAAGTATAAAATAACTGGTTGTACATCGACCAAAACCCAATAATAATCAATAAAAACAAGACAAACTTCCAGTCTTTCAGCGTCATAAAAATATTTTTCATGGCAGATTTTACCGATTCTCCTAAAGATTCATTACCGGTTTCACGGTGTGGTTCTTTAAAGAAGAAAAACAGCACAAGAAAGTTCAGGCTAATAATCACTGCGGACATGATAAAAACGTAATTCCAGCTTATTTCGCGGAATTTACCGGCGAAAAGGGGCCCCAAAAAGGCACCAATATTCACCATCATGTAAAAAATGCCAAAACCAATGGAAGAGTTACTATCGTCAGTAGTTCGGGCCACAGAAGCCGAAATCACCGGTTTAAAAAGAGCGGCACCCACGGCGACATAAAGAAATACAATGAACATAGCCGGGTAAGATCTGACATACCCCATGAGCAGGTATCCGGAAGCAAGAATCAGATAGGCGACAACAAGAATTTTACGGTATCCGAATTTATCGGCTATTGCGCCTGTAATTACGGGCATAAAATAGAGTACAGCCACTACCGTGCCCATCAGAAAACCTTTTTGCGACTGGGTAAAACCCAGTGCTCCGGTATCACGGGATCCGGTTAAGTAGAGAGCAAGAACCATAAACATCCCATACCAGGCCCAGCGTTCAAACAATTCCATTGTATTTGCGGCCCAAAATGATTTTGGAAACCGACGAAAAGCACGTGATATTCGGTTCATAGCTGACAGTTTGGCGTTACACAAGCAGACAAATATAGTGAATCAACCCAAATGAAGCGGCTTATTTCAAAAAAGAAACATACGGTTTGATTTTCTCCGCCAAAGTATCAGGAATCCCGGCCCTGGTAACAAAATCAGCAAAATCGACATACAATGATTTCCTTCGGGCATTACAAACGGATTTTGTCATTTCATAGGAAAAATAGGGATGATGAAGAATAGTTTTAAATTCAGCCTGATTAATATTAAGCCGTATAACGGCTGTAGTATCTACCACCAGCAGCGGCAACAAGGCAGTGAGGCGCGAGGAATCAAAGCCGTATACTTCAGCCAGTTGCATGGGTGAAAAAAAACCTCCCAGTGCCATGCGGAATTTTATGATGCGGGAAGAAAAAACAGGTCCGATACCGGGTAATTGAATCAGGGCAGCCGAATCGGCAGTGTTCAATTCCACTACCTGAAATTTGCGTTGAGGCGGAGAGGGAATTACAGCGTTAACAACAGGCACAATACGAAGTTCAGAAACCATGGCAGGTTTCCGCATTTCTTCCCGCTCTATTTGCGCCACATAAGCGACCGTACTATCATGAAAGTCCCCGAAAAGTTGTTGATTATCATGCACCGGAGGATGGATGAATGCCTGTGTAAAAAACATCCCCAAAAAAATAATAACAAGAAACAGAAGCAACCCGTTCCGATCGCGTCGGCTAAAAGAAAAAAAACCTGCCATAATAAAGAATTTATCAGCCATTAATGCAAAAAAGAGGAGAAGAGTAACCCATGGGGGGGGAAAAACTTCATTTTTTTATATATTTGGCGGTGATACATCAATAAAAAAGTGGAAGACTTTAAATAATCGACACAAAAGCATGCAAAATTTGAACGATTTCCTTGGGCGCATCGACGGGTATTTGGGCGGTTCGCAGTGGTTTGTATTTCTTCTGCTGGGCACAGGAATTTTTTTTACTATTTATCTGGGGTTTCCCCAGTTTCGATTTCTGGGGCATGCGATACGGGTCATGCGGGGAAAATATGATGAGAAAAGCGACAAGGGGGATACGAACCACTTTCAGGCGCTTACGACGGCATTATCTGGCACCGTAGGCACGGGGAATATTGCGGGGGTAGCGCTGGCGGTTCATCTTGGTGGACCGGCGGCCATTTTCTGGATGATACTAACCGCAGCCATCGGGATGTGTACAAAATTTGTGGAGGTCACCTTGTCGCATAAATACAGAGAATTTACTACCGACGGATCAGTGAGTGGTGGCCCGATGTATTATATGAAGAACAAATTAAAGATGCCCTGGCTTGCTGTGCTGTTTTCCATAGCGACCATAATCTGTACGTTCGGAACCGGGAGCTTACCCCAGATCAACAGCATCTCAAATGCCTTATATTCCACTTTTGGCATCCAGCATATTGTGACCGGAGCAGTTTTGGCGGTGCTTCTTGCCTTCGTAATCCTCGGGGGTATAAAACGAATAGCCAAAGTAACCTCCAGGCTTGTTCCGGCCATGGCATTTTTTTACTTATTCGGAGCACTGGCGGTAATTATCACCAATTATCAAAATATTATCCCTTCGATAACCGCAATTATCACCGATGTTTTTACCGGCACAGCCGCTACGGGTGGTTTTTTGGGAGCGGGATTTGCCTTTGCGTTTAACCGGGGCGTTAACCGGGGATTATACAGTAATGAGGCAGGACAAGGCTCAGCGGCGATTGCCCATGCCGCAGCAAGGACCAAAGAACCGGTATCCGAAGGAATGGTTGCTTTACTGGAACCGTTTATCGACACCATAATCATTTGTACCCTCACCGGACTGGTAATCCTCAGCAGTGGTGTATGGCACGAAAAGTATGAAAACACTTTTCAGATGACAGACATGCAAATTCTTGCCATCGAAATGAACGACAAGAATCCGGAATCGAAAAAAACACTGATGCTGCACATCAGAAATAAAAAACCTATTCCTGTTTTTAACGGTATCCTGAATGTTGAAAACGGCATAATAAAGAACGAGGTATCGGTGTTGCATTCAAGAAGCCTGGCAGAGGAGGTTAAAATATACAAAAATAATCAGCGCTACACCGGTGAAATTCTAATCACCAAAGGGATTCCCGACCGTTCCAACAGTGAATTCCGTTTTGACGGAAAATCGCTGCTACATAGCGCACCCTTAACGACCATGGCGTTTACGCGAAGCTTTCTTGGTGAATGGGGGAAATATATTGTAGCGATTGGGTTACTTTTATTTGCCTTCTCCACGGCCATCAGCTGGTCTTATTATGGTGGCAGAGCTATTACGTACCTCATTGGGGTAAAATATGTAATTTATTACCGAATCGTATATGTTATTCTCTTTTTTATCGCCTCCTTTATCGATACCACGTTAATATGGACCTTTTCGGGTATTGCCATCGTATTCATGGCACTCCCGAACCTGTTCGGGATTCTGATGCTCCATAAAGATATAAAGAACACACTCCATACCTATTGGGAACATTTCAGCCGTTCACATCCCAATGAAAGGCAACCCCGACAGATCAGGTATTAATTAACCGATCAGGCCGATACTATAGAGGAATACCATAGCAATGGCCACCGGAGCGACAAACCGGACGATAATCAAAAAGAGATTAAAAAGCGGAAGATGCAGGGTTCCTTCATTCGAGAGTTCAGCTTTTGTTTCCCTGGGTTTAAGGTACCACCCGATAAAGAGTACAATCAGAAAACCACCGAAAGGTAAAAGGATTTTCGAGCTGGTAAAATCCATCACATCAAAGAGATTCATTGACCCGATTCGTAATCCGGGAAGAGCGCCCTGTGAGAGGGTACAAAAAACTCCCATAAAGGCAATCGAGAGCGTTGCAATCCAGGTGGCACTTTTACGATTCATATTGATTTCCTCAACAAAATAGGCGACCACTACTTCCAGCACAGAAATGGAGGAGGTGAGTGCAGCGACCAACAGCAGAATAAAGAAAAGAATAGAGAAAAAATATCCGCCGGGCATTTGAAGAAAAATATTTGGCAGCGTAAGAAAGACCAGTTCCGGGCCTTCTGCCGGGTTTATTCCAAAGGCAAAAACGGCCGGGAAGATGGCCACTCCGGCCAGAATAGCGATAAAGGTGTCGGAAAACGAGACAATTACAGCAGAGGAGGTTAGATTATCCTTCTTTCCGATATACGATCCATAGGTAATCAAAGCGCCCATTCCGATGGAAAGAGAGAAGAAGGCCTGTCCCAGAGCCTCCAGGATAACACGACCTGTAACTTTAGAAAAGTCAGGCTTAAACAGAAACTCCAACCCTTTTACGGCGCCTGGCAGTGTGACACTGCGGACACAAAGGGCTATAATAAGAACAAGGAGAAGCGGCATCAGAATTTTCGAATATTTTTCGATGCCTTTCTTAACCCCGGAAAGAACGATACCCGCGGTGAGGGCCAGAAAAAGCAATTGCCATAATACCGGCCGCCAGGAACTCCCCACAAAAGACTCAAACATCGTTTTAAGCCCTTCGGGATTTTTCCCGGAGAAGCTATTGGAAACAGATTTAAAAACATATTCGAGTGTCCAGCCGGCCACGGTGGAATAGAAAGAAAGAATTACAAAAGCCGTCACCACACCCATAAGACCGACGAAAAACCAGGGTGTACCCGGAGCAAGTTTTTTAAACGCCCCATAGGCATTCCTTTGCGCCCGCCGGCCAATCACAAATTCCGACAACATCAGTGGCATTCCGATTAACAGGATACACAGCAAATTAATAAGAAGAAAGGCACCACCGCCATTTTCCCCAACCACATAAGGGAATCGCCAGATATTGCCCAGCCCAATTGCACTTCCAGCCGCTGCCGCAATTACGCCAAACTTGCTTCCAAAGCTACCCCGGTCGGAAAGATTAAATTTTGCCATAGTCAGGTTTTCTTATTTTCGATTCAGCATCACAAAATTAAAAAATCAACTGAACTTCCCTAATCTTATAGCTGTATTAAGCCAAAATTTTTTCGGAAAGAAAGGACTGAAAAAAAATTACGATACACCGAACTGAACAAAAGCCATCTGTTACACGCGCTGCTGTGTTAACAGAGCATAGCCGATCATACAATCCAGACATCTTTTTTCGTCACAATAAGATGATTTCAGCTGCAAAACGGCCTGACTATGACCTGCAGAAGTGACCGCAGGTGCTATCGCATTCCACTTTCGGATGATTTTATTTTTTTCCGGGGGCATACGATAAAGCAGATCGGGAATTTTGGAAAGTTTCGCTGGATTGGCATGTTGCAAATAGGCAAAGGCCACAGGGATGACAGAATTAATAATTATGGATTGCACGGTATCCGGGCCTGTTTTTTTTAAAACCGGCGTGGAAGCGACATCAAATTTCAGGTGAGAGGTCCAGTACTCTGATGCCTGTAGATTAAAGGCATCAAATAACAGGGTTTCATCCGGCGCATGCAAAAAAGCAGAAAGCCGATGGCAATTGCGGTTGAAAAAAGCCGCCATCTGGGCAATCCGCACAGTCGGAAAACCGGAAGGGCGAATACGCATAAACTTCCAACATGAATAGGGCAACGTATGTAAGTCGTACTTATGTTTTAAATACTGATATTCATAAAACAGTGCCTGCGGATAGGGGTCACGAAACTGCGACGAAAGCATACCAGCCTGGCCAAATAGCAAGGCTTCGAGCGTTTGGAGGTGATCGGCATTTTTCAGAATAAGGGAAACCGGGGTAGCCTGCGCCAGTAATTCGAAAGCGGTTGCATTAACCGTGGAGCCAAAAGCTTTGGCCAGCATAATAAATAAAGTTTGCATCCAGGCACCGTTCCAGCGGGAAAGCACATCAGAGACATAATGCATTTTTTCTTCCAATCGCTCAAGCAGGCACCGTTCCAGCATTTTTTCAATTTTAATAGTTGAAACGGAGTCCAACAGATGCTCACAAGGAATCCAACGTAATGCTTCCATCATTCTGCGGTAGGTTTCAGCCGGAGCTCTGGCAACATAATTCCGCAACTCAACCTGCGGAACCGTATATCCTACACTGGTTGCAACAGGCTGATCACCGGTATATACCACATGCAACACCGTATTATTAAAGGCGGGATCAAACTGATGCCGGTGAATATACCAATCAGAAGCCACATTATGTATTTCCACATTTCCTACCCAAATCATATCATCCAAACGAATCCGGGCATTAAAGAAATCGGGACCGGAATCGTGGTTTTCGGTTCCGGGAGACAACACCTCAATTTTTTGTCCATCGACGGTAAAAAGCGGTGGATCATAAAGCCGGTATTTCCAGATAAAAGCCAAAAAATTTTCATTCATAGGGCAAACTCTTTTCTCTTCATCCTGAAAAAGGGAAAAAATAACCCATTGGCCTGGCGGCAAAAATTAATATTTGGAATAGACAGGCAGATCGTTTATCTTTGTACACCTAAGACAGTACATTGCGTTTATGGATGAACAAAAAGCACTACTTAAACGTATTGTTAGTAAAATCAGGGTATTAAGAGAACGCCATGAAGAACAGACGGCTGCCTTGGAAGTATATCAATTAAAAATTATCCGGATGGAACTTCGGATTAAAGAACTAGAATCGGAATTAGAAAAAGTAACTACAAATAAATCAATTTATTACAAAACACCAGGTTCAGGAAAGAGCCTGCCGGAAAACAAAAAAGCCGGCATTGAAAAATTGGTGCGGGAAATTGATCATTGTTTGAATCTGTTAAACGATAATAACTAACATAAAGAGAATTAACCATTGGAAGACGAACTGAACATACAGGTATCTATTGCTGACCGTCTCTATCCGATCAAGGTGAATACAACCGACAGGCCGTTGGTTGAAAGTGCTGCGCGAAGGATTAATGCAATGATTACCGAATATTCAGAACGGTATGCTTTCAAAGATAAACAGGATTTGCTGGCCATGGCTGCCCTGCAGTACAGCACACATCTTGAAAAACTTGAAATAAGCAGGAAAGAGGACGAAAAGCACTATCTGGAAGATCTTCTTTATCTGGATAAACTATTATCGGCATAGGTATAGAGAAAAACAACGAACGTTCTTTGCATAAAATATAACCCGCATTAATTCAACAGTTTTGAAACTCAACATTATGTTCATTAGGGCATAACTCTGTTGGTTCGTAGGACAGGCCTCATTCCCCCGGGAAATTGCATCTGCAATCAGTGGAAGTTCGAAAAACCCGGTGTCCCTATACGTGTCAAATAGGGGTTTCATATACTCCGGAATTAATTGCGGGTTTTTTCATTTTTCCTGAGCCGATAAAACAAACTTATATGGAAATACTATTTTATATCATTGCGGGAATTGCCGGCCTGGGAGTCGGAATTCTCGTGTCAACTACTTTTGTGCGTAAAGCATTGGAGAAAAAAAGCTTAACGATCCTGGAAGATGCCAAAGAAAAAGGTGAAATCATCAAAAAAGAAAAAATTCTTCAGGCGAAAGAAAAATTTCTCCAGCTTAAAACCGACCACGAACAAGTAATCAACGAAAAAAATCTCATTCTTAGTAAAGCAGAAAACAAACTAAAACAAAGAGAACAGCTGTATACGCAGCGCATGGATGAATTCCAAAAAAAACAAAAAGAGCTGACGACCATAAAAACCAACCTTGGACAACAACTTGAGCTGGTATCAAAAAAGCAGGAAGAACTACAAAAGATTCATAGCCAGGAAATTGAACGGCTTGAAGCACTTTCAGGATTATCTGCCGATGAAGCGAAGGAGCAGCTCATCGAGAACCTGAAGAATGAAGCAAAAACTGAGGCCATGGTGCATATCAAGGACATTGTCGACGAGGCCAAACTTACGGCCAACATGGAGGCAAAAAAAGTCGTAATTGAGACCATACAACGCACCGCAGCCGAACATGCCATCGAAAACAGTGTTTCCGTATTTCATCTGGAAAACGACGAAATTAAAGGCCGGATTATCGGGCGCGAAGGAAGAAATATCCGCGCACTGGAATCGCTCACAGGTGTTGAAATTATTATCGACGACTCCCCGGATACGATCATCCTGTCGGGATTTGATCCGGTTCGACGCGAAATTGCGCGGCTTTCTCTCCATAAACTGGTAACCGACGGCAGGATTCACCCGGCAAGGATCGAAGAGGTCGTTTCGAAAGTTACCAAACAGATTGAACAAGAAGTCATCGAAACCGGTAAAAAAACCTGTATCGACTTAGGTATTCATGGCCTACACCATGAATTGGTAATGCTGGTAGGAAAAATGAGATACCGTTCATCATACGGACAAAACCTGCTGCAACACAGCCGTGAGGTAGCCAACCTCTGCGCCACCATGGCTGCAGAGCTGGGATTGAACCCCAAAAAGGCCAAACGGGCCGGATTACTGCATGATATAGGCAAGGTTTCGGATCTGGATCCGGAGCTTCCACATGCATTGCTGGGTCAAAAACTGGCGGAAAAATTCAAAGAGAAGCCGGAAATTGCCAATGCAATTGGAGCACACCACGACGAAATCGAGATGGAAACCCTTATTGCACCCATTGTTCAGGTGTGTGATGCCATCTCCGGGGCACGCCCCGGAGCTCGCCGTGAAGTGGTAGAAGCATATATCCAGCGTCTGAACCACCTGGAAGAAATGGCACTCTCCTACCCCGGTGTAGTAAAAACCTACGCCATACAGGCAGGCCGGGAACTCCGCGTCATTGTTGGTGCCGATAAAATTTCCGACAATGAAGCACAACAGCTATCCTTTGAATTAAGTAAAAAAATTCAGGATGAAATGACCTATCCCGGACAGATTAAAGTAACCGTGATCAGGGAGACAAGGGCAGTCAATTACGCTAAATAAGCATAAACGAAATCCGGGGTAAAACCTACTGGCCACCTTCCTTAGGGCAGGGTGGCCATTTTTTTATAAAAGCCCTACCCGGTAACTATCAATCCGCTGCCCGTGGGTCGGGCTTCAGCGGAAGCAATGCCATCTTTTCCACCTCCAGACCAGGAGATCCAAACTCAGTCACAACCGTTCCAAGGAGCAGATATACTCCTTTCCCCCGGAAGGGATAGTACTTTAAACGATCAGGAAAATGAATCGTATCGAAAAACCGGCCATGATAATCAAGGAAGCATCCAAAGTTCATCAATTCACCTTTCACTGTCTTCACATACTTCAAGGTAACCAGTTGACCGGCCATACGCACCTTCTTTCCCACAAAATCGGGGAGATTATGGCTCATTACAGCCCCACGATATCCGGTCTGCAACATATCGAACCACGAGAGGCTAACGGGAAAACCGAGGAGTTCCGTTTCATCGTATGCATCTTCCAGGGCATCCTGTTCGAGTACAGGGAGGGTATACGCTTTCACGGGCATGTTAAACAGAGAGCGGAGGTGCGAAAGCGGACGGGCACGTCCGAAGTAAAGGTGTACATTCCAAAGCAGTGCGGCTTTCTGCATCCCGGTAAAGCGTAAGGCCCCGACACGAACCAGCAGCACCACCTGTTCCACCCCTGCCTCCACACGGCCAAGGAAATCCTGCAAACCGGCATAAGGGCCATATAATTCACGGTTAGCCACAATTCCCTTTCCCACGCGTTCCTCCAGGCCCTGAATATGAATAAACCCCATATAAATGGTCTCCTCCAGCAATCTGGTTTTATAATAACTCCTGTTGACACACGGTACCGCTATGTTGGCACCCAAACGCCTGGCCTCATTAAAATAAACCCAAGAATGATAGTATCCACCAAAGTTATTGATTACAGCAGTCATAAATTCTTTAGGGTAATAACTTTTCAGATAAAGGCTTTGAAAACTTTCCACGGCATAGGAGGCGGAATGGGCTTTTGAGAAAGAATATCCGGCAAAGGATTCGATCTGCCGCCAAACTTCCTGCGTTACGGTATCAGGGTAACCTCGGGCATTGCAGTGAAGAAAAAACTTATCCACAATTCTCTGAAATTCAGCACGGGAGCGAAATTTTCCACTCATAGCGCGACGCAGCACATCGGCATCAGCCAGATCGAGCCCGGCAAAATGATGACACACTTTCAATACATCCTCCTGATACACCATCACGCCATAGGTTTCTTTCAGTTGTTCCTCCATTATCGGGTGCAGGTATTGAAAACCACCGGGGTTATGAAATCGGGAAATATATTCCCGCATCATGCCACTCCGGGCAACGCCAGGGCGAATAATCGAACTTGCAGCCACCAGCGTAAGATAGTCGTCACACTTCAGTTTTGTCAGCAGCTGACGCATGGCAGGGCTTTCGATATAAAAACAACCGATGGTTTGTGCTTCCTTTAATTTTTGTTTCACCAACGGGTCAACCTTAAATTCATCAACCCGGTGAACATCGACGGAGAGACCATGGGTTTCACGGATAATGGCTACACATTCCTGAATATGGCCGATACCGCGCTGACTGAGGATGTCTAATTTTTCAAATCCGATGGTTTCTGCAACATACATATCCCACTGGGTAGTAGGAAATCCTTTAGGAGGCATATCCAAAGCGGTGTAACAGGTAATGGGTGCCTCAGAGATAAGGATTCCTCCGGCATGGATAGAGCGCAGATTGGGAAAATTCTTCATTCGGGCACCTACCCGTTCGATATGGGCCGCAACGGAATCTTTAGCCAACAGTGACTCCGGTTGGTGTACCAGGCGGTCGATATCGCTCTTGGGCAGGCCATAGACCTTACCGAGCTCCCGGATAATAGAACGGCCCTTAAAAGTTGACATTGCACCGAGTAATGCGGTATGGGCATGCCCGTAGCGCTTAAAAATATAATCGATCACCTCATCCCGTTCTTTCCAGGAATAATCGATATCAAAATCAGGGGGACTGGTTCGTTTAGGGTTAATAAAGCGTTCAAAATAAAGGTTCAGACCAATGGGATCGACATCGGTAATGCGGAGACAATAGGCCACAACACTATTGGCGCCACTGCCACGGCCCACATGGTAAAACCCGCGTGAAAGGCTGTAGCGGATGATATCCCAGGTAATAAGAAAATAAGAAGAGAACCTGAGTTTATCAATAATTTCCAATTCATGCTGTACCCGACGCAGCGCCGTACTATCATGAGCACCGTAACGGTAACGCATCCCGTCGAGGGCCAGTTTCTCGAGTAAAACTTTATCGTCATAGGCGTTGCCGGTAAAAGTTTTCTTATTTTTTGGGGAAGCCAGATCCGGGTCGAAGGTACAACGTTCAATCAGCCGTTCGGTATTACGGATAACAGAAGGAAAAGCGGAACAGGTATTCAGGAGGTCGTCGGAAGACAGAAACACCTGGGAAGGATCGGCAAGATCGAAAGGCCTGACTTTAGAAATCAAGGTATTCAAATCGATGGCACGGAGGATTTTATGTAGTTCAAATCCTTCTTTGCCGTCGAAGGTAACGGTATGCCAGAGAATAAGCCGGGAGGAACGGGAACGAAAAGGAGAAGAGAACAGCGACTGCACCTCATGGGGTTGCAGTGCGATGTATTCATTTTCCTGAAGGTTTTCGGGGGATATGCCGCGCAGAGGATAAAGGGTAAAAACATGCGACAAGGTGCCCGGGCGTGGCGGGTACGGGGTATGGCTGAGATGACAGGCGGAAGCAAAGGCATTAATTTCGTGCATTCCCGCATTGGAAGCAGCCAGCAGAGTATACAGCCAACGGCCGTCGGCACGGAATTCCATACCGGCCAGTGCCTTAATTCCCGATTTACGGCAACAGGCGACAAAATCAGGAACTGCCGATGTATTATGGATATCGGTAAGGGCAATGGCTTTATAGCCCAGGAGAACAGCAGTATCAACGATACGCTGAGGCGACAAAGTGCCATAGCGCAGGCTGTAATAAGAGTGAGCGGCCATCAGCATACAGCATCCTTTCCGGGATAAAGGGATATGGCACGACACACAGCCTGATCGCCAAAACGCGCACGAATACAGTCTATAGCCTGATAAAGCGAAGCCATTTCCGGTGTATCGCCAAAGAGGGTAAGCTGGGTATTTCCTCCCACCAGATCGCTAAACTTCACGCCAATAAGGCGAATCAGCATACGGCGCTGGTACACCTGATCAAAAAGCTTTCGGGCAACCTCCATCAGCACATGATCGAAGGCCGTATAGGGTATTTTTTGCTGATGCGAAAAAGTATTAAAATCAGAATACCGGATTTTCACGGTAATACAGCCGGTAAGTTTATTTTTTTTCCGAAGTTGAAAGGCCAGTTTTTCAGTCATAACCATCAAAATTTCCTTCATTTTCTGCACATCGATGGAATCCTGTTCAAAGGTAGTTTCATGACTCATAGATTTTTTTTCAGCGTAAGCGATCACGGGGGTAAGGTCGATGCCATTGGCTTTTTTCCATAGTGCAATGCCGTTTTTCCCGAGTACCCGTTCCATCATTTCGGGCGGGATATCGCGCAGGGTGGCAATCCGTGCCACGCCCATAGCACGAAGGCTTTGATACGTTTTAATTCCGATCATAGGAATTTTCCGGATCGAGAGCGGGCCCATAAAAGGGCGAACGACAGGTGCCCCGACCTGCATTTCACCATTGGGTTTCGCCTCACCCGTAGCTATTTTCGCCACAGTTTTATTCACGGAGAGTCCAAAGGAGATAGGCAAGCCGGTTTCACGAATAATCCTTCGGCGCAGTTCATGCGCCCAGGAGTAGCTTCCAAAGAAACGATCCATTCCGGTAATATCCAGGTAATGTTCATCAATGGATGCCTTTTCGAACAATGGGGCACTCTCCGCAATAATTTCGCTCACCATACGGGAATAACGTGAATAAGTATCCATATCACCGCGGATAAATACAGCCTCTTTACAGAGGCTTTTGGCCATTTTCATGGGCATAGCCGAATGAACGCCATAGCGTCGTGCTTCGTAACTGCATGCCGACACTACGCCACGATCCGACATTCCACCCACAATCACCGGTTTCCCTTCGAGCGCACGATCAAGAAGCCGCTCCACCGACACAAAAAAAGTGTCGAGATCCATATGCAGGATCGTCCTGTTTTCCCGTTCTGAAATGAATTTTTCTTCTTTGTGTGCCATTTTTTGATCAATAGCGTTGTATGTTAGTATTTTTATTATTACTTTTGATGTGATTTTAATCAAATTGACGATTACAATATAATCAAATATTTTTATCAGGTAAAATTTTTAACAAAAACAGGCAAGATGAAAACTACCTTTTGTCAAAACATAAAATTTCTCCGCACCCGGCGGGGCCGCACCCAGGATGACGTGGCTTCGGCGTTAAACATGAAACGTTCGACGCTCAGTGGTTATGAGAACGGAGTAGCCCAGCCCAACATGGAAGCGCTGGTAGCCTTTTCAGAATATTATAAAGTAGCCATCGACAGTTTGATTCGGGCAGATTTAAGCCATTTATCAGGTTTTGAGCTTTCGCAGCTGGAACGCGGATACGATGTGTTTGTGCGGGGTACGAACCTGCGCATACTGGCGACAACGGTAAATTCCCAAAATATTGAGAATATCGAATTAGTAAATGAGCGGGCCAAAGCCGGTTATACCACAGGCTATGCCGATCCCGAATATATTAAAGTATTGCCGACCTTTCACCTCCCCTTTTTATCGAAAGAGCGGAAATACCGTACCTTTCAAATCAGTGGCGACAGCATGCTGCCCATCCCCGATGGTGCTTACATTACCGGTGAATTTGTACAAAACTGGGAGACTATCCGCAATAAATGGCCTTATATTGTACTCACACTCAACGATGGTATTGTATTTAAAATCGCAGAGAACCGCATTAAAAACGAGTATAAACTCACCCTCCACTCGCTCAATACACTCTACGACCCCTTCGATATCCATGTGAGCGAAATCCGCGAAGTATGGAAATTTGTTAATTATATCAGTCCTGAAATTCCTGAACCCAACCGTGAAATCAACAAATTGACCGATGAGGTGACCCGGCTCAAGAAAACCGTTCAGGCTATTCAGTTAAAAATGGATCTGTAACCGATGGCCCGATATGCAATAGTGGATATTGAAACCACGGGAATGTCGCCGGGAAAAGACCGCATCACGGAAGTGGCGATTTACCTTCACGACGGAGCAAAAGTCATTGATACGTTTGTCAGTCTGGTGAATCCGGAATGTAAAATCCCATACCGCATCACGCAACTTACGGGTATTGATACAAAAATGGTTGCCGGAGCACCCCGTTTCTGTGAAGTAGCAAAACGTATCGTGGAAATCACGGAAGAGGCTGTCTTTGTTGCACATAATGCCAGCTTTGATTACAATTTTATACGCAGTGAATTTCGCGCACTGGGATACCCTTACGAACGGCAAACCTTATGCACAGTGAAACTCAGCCGCAAACTGATTCCCGGCCTACCCTCTTACAGCCTTGGAAATCTCTGCAAATCGCTTCAAATCGACAACAACGCACGCCATCGGGCTGCCGGCGATGCCAAAGCCACCGTCAGGCTGCTCGAGCTGCTGTTCACCAAAAGCCCGGAACCGGAAAAAATCAACCTGAAAGGCCTCCCTGACCAATTCAATACAGCACGGATCAAGGAACTTCCTGACCAAACCGGTGTATACTTTTTTCACAATGCAGAAGGAAAAATTATCTACATCGGAAAAAGTAAAAACATCCGCAACCGTATTCTTCAGCATTTCAACAATACATCAACACTAAAAGCCATGGAGATGAAACAACAAATCGCTGACATAACATGGGAAATTACGGGGAGTGAACTGATTGCCTTGTTGCTCGAATCGCACGAAATAAAAAGCCACATGCCGGTTTTCAACCGTCAGCAACGCCGAACCTACTTCAACTGGGGCTTATATCAACAAATGGACGACGAAGGGTATATCCGGCTCCGGGTGGATAAAAAAAGCGGAGAAGAAGGGCTGGTGACTACGTATGCTGGCAAAAAAACAGGCCGTGAGGCGCTTTTCTATCTGGCCGGACAACACAACCTATGCCAGAAACTCTGCGGACTATACCCCAATTCAGGCGCCTGTTTTCAGTACTCCATCCATGAATGCCGGGGCGCATGCATTGGCAAGGAACCGCCTGAATCGTACAATCTAAGGGTTCTTCAAGCCATTGAACAATACCAGTACCGGCATAAAAATTTTTTCCTTTTCGGAGAAGGAAGAGACCCGGACGAGCGTTCAGTCGTGTGGATAGAAAACTTTATATACAGAGGCTTTGGTTTCTTCGCAAAAAATAATCCTTCCTCTCCGGCATTGTGGGAGGCCTGTATTAAATATTATTCCGATAATAAAGACATACAAACCATTATCAACGGGTATATTAAAAAGCACCCTGCAATGAACATCCAGCCTTACAGCGACTAATCCAACAGGAAAAAGCAGAACGATTCACAGGAAAATGTGTTTCTTTGCAGAGATAATTTATTAGAAGCGTTTAAGAGCTATGGCCAAGGTGGTTGTCGGGTTATCCGGCGGAGTTGATTCGAGTGTTGCAGCCTTACTACTGAAGCAGCAAGGACACAACGTAACAGGGATTTTTATGGTAAACTGGCACGACAGAACCGGTGCACTCACCAGTAATTGCAGTTGGGAAGACGACTGGCTTCTGGCTCGCATGGTAGCCGAAAAAATTGGAATTCCGATTAAAAAAATTGATTTATCCGATGCATACAGAAAACGGGTAGTGGATTATATGTTCTCAGAATACAGTAAAGGACGCACTCCCAATCCTGATGTGCTGTGCAACCGCGAAATAAAATTCGATAGTTTTGTAAAAATTGCACTGGAATATGGCGCAGAATATGTGGCCACAGGTCATTATTGCCAAAAAAGTGAGATCAAAGGAAAAACGGGAAAAACCTATTATCAGTTATTAACCGGAAAAGATCGCAATAAGGATCAAAGTTACTTTTTGTGCCAGCTTACGCAACAACAACTTGCATTGGCCTTGTTTCCCATCGGAGCACTGGAGAAGCCTGAGGTTCGGCGCATTGCAGCCGAAGCAGGTTTACCCACAGCAGAGCGAAAAGACAGTCAGGGAATTTGTTTTGTCGGGAAAGTTGATCTTCCCACCTTTTTGCAGCAGCAACTCAAGCCAAAAACCGGACGTATCATGTTAATTCCTCCGGATTCACCTCATTACGCCCCGTTACCCTCCGATGCTACACTTTCGGAACTCACACAACCTCATCGTTACCATCCGGAAGAAGGGTTAAAAACCGGAACACACCATGGCGCACATTTTTTTACGATAGGACAACGCAAAGGCATAAATGTCGGGGGCATGAAAGAGCCTTTGTTTGTCATCGGAATTCATATTGAACGGAATGTAGTGTTTACCGGAATGGGAAAAAACCACCCTGGATTATTCCGAAAAGGGCTGTTTATACGAAAAGAAGATATTCATGCGGTTCGACCCGATCTGGCGCTGAATCCAGGGGAGTCACTACGTGTAGAAGCCCGAATCCGTTACCGGCAGCCCCTGCAATCCGCTACCCTCATCCGGAGGGAGGAAGGAATTTACATGATCTTCGATACCCCACAGCGTGCCATCACCGCAGGACAATTTGCAGCATGGTACCTGGAAGAAGAGCTTATTGGCTCCGGGGTCATCGAGGCATAAAACAACGGGCAGTCGTTCTTCCACATTGGGGTTATCTTATTAACAGAAAATAAGTTAACAGGATGAATCGATATCCTGAGCAAAACAGAATAATCACTTCTGCGATTGCAGAAAATTTTTGCAGCGAAAAAAATCAGAAATGAGGCAGGGGAAAAAGGTGGGTTTCGCCTTTTTCCCTGCATTTCTTTTACCTTCCGGGTTTAAAACAATCCGGTAATATTTCCATCAGCATCCACATCCATCATCTCAGCTGAAGGCGTTGCGGGGAGCCCGGGCATACGCATAATATCGCCTGTAATCGGGACCAGAAAACCGGCACCGGATGCGATTTCTATTTCTCTGACGGTGATCACAAAATCCTTAGGGCGGCCAAGTAAGTCGGGATTGTCGGAGAGTGATTTTTGTGTTTTTGCAATACACACGGGCAATTCATTTAAGCCCAGCGAAGCAATTTTTTGCAAATCCTTTTTCGCTTTTGCGGTGTAATCAATGGCCTTAGCGCCATAAATTTGTGTAGCAATAGCTTCAATTTTTCTTGGCACATCCCATTTCCAATCGTACATTGGCTGGAAATTACAAGTGCAACGGGTAGCGACATCGACAACTTTTTTTGCCAGATCGATGGCACCATCGCCACCTTTGGCCCAAACATCGGCTTCTACGGCAGCGATATTCAGTTCACGGCAGCGCTGTTTAATAAAATCCAACTCTTCCTGACTATCGTTTTCAAATCGATTAAGAGCAACAACAGCACAAACATTAAAGCGCTGAATATTTTCGACATGTTTCTCAAGATTCACAATTCCCTTCTTAAGCGCATCCATATTGGGTTGCTGGAGATTTTCGGGGGTTGCGCCGCCATGGTATTTGAGTGCGCGCAGGGTTGCCACCAGGACCACTGCTTTCGGACTCAGTCCGGAATAGCCACATTTAATATCAAAAAACTTTTCAGCACCCAGATCAAATCCAAAGCCAGCTTCAGTGACTGCAAACTCTGACAGAGAAAGTCCCATACGTGTGGCAATGACCGAATTGGTACCCTGGGCAATATTGGCGAATGGCCCTCCATGAATAATGGCGGGAGTACCTTCCAACGTTTGCACCAAATTGGGCATTATTGCATCTTTTAATAGCGCAGCCATGGCTCCGTGAGCATTGAGGTCGCGGGCAAAAACCGGTTTTTTATCGTTGGTATACCCAATAAAGATATTTCCCAGTTTTTCTTTCAGATCGGTAAGGTTTTCCGCAAGACAAAGAATAGCCATAATTTCTGAGGCGGCAGTTATATCAAAACCCGTTTCACGGGGCACGCCCATAGTCCGTCCGCCGAGGCCTACCACCACATGGCGCAGCGAGCGGTCATTCATATCCATTACCCTTTTCCAGACTACGGTGCGGGGGTCAAGGCCCAGGCTACGCGAAGTGCTTTGTACGTTGTTGTCAATCATCGCAGAGAGCAGGTTATGAGCCCGTTCAATAGCCGCAAAGTCACCGGTAAAATGAAGATTGATATCCTCCATTGGCAGGACCTGGGAAAACCCTCCGCCTGCGGCCCCGCCTTTAATTCCGAATACCGGACCCAAGCTGGGTTCACGAAGTACCACAGTAGTTTTTTTTCCAATCTTATTTAACCCCTGTGCAAGGCCAATCGACATGGTTGTTTTCCCTTCTCCGGCCGGCGTGGGTGATATGGCAGAAACGAGAATCAACGTGTTCTCACTGCCCTTTTCACGGTCGATATATTTCAAGGGAATTTTTGCCTTATATTTTCCATAATGCACTAAGTCATCCTGATCAATACCCAAAATGTCAGCAATTTCGTTAATATGCTTCATTTTCGCCTTTCTGGCAATTTCAATGTCTGTCATACGTCTGAATTTTATGGTTTTAAGAAATGTTGTTTGAATAATCTATATGATAAATAACGTAACAAATAATACGCATTTTGGTTTACTCCGGACAGGAACAGGAGGGGAAAATACCTATCAGGGGAAACCCCCGGAAACGTCAAAACCGGATTGTAAGATAAACAGAACCATTGATTTATCTGAACAGAAAAAGAATTGTACTTTTACTCCATGAAATCCAGGCCACGAGAACAACGGTTAATCCGTGCTATTCGAACACAAACACTCATTTTTACAGGTGCGATAATTATACTATTGCATGTAAATTTTACACCCAAAAATAAAATCTTAACCAAGGCCAGTTGCCGCAGTGATACGATACCTGTACCTGAGGCTGCAGTCGGAAAAAACACAGCGATTACACATTTGGCAGCGGGCCGGGAGGGGGTACTGATTTGCCGCGATTACTACGCCTTGTTGTACAATGAAGCCCGGGAGCAGGCCGACTGGGTGGCCTACAAAATCACTCCGGAGATGATCAAAGGGAATGCAAAACGAAAGAATAATTTTAAACCTGACCCGCTGGTACCAGAGGGATCAGCGCATCCTAATGATTACAAAAAAACAGTATTCGACCGCGGCCATTTGATGCCGGCAGCGAGTTGCAAATTTAATCAAAAGGCCATGGACGAAACCTTTTACATGAGTAACATAAGCCCCCAATACAACTATTTTAACCGGGGCATCTGGCGGCTGATTGAAATACAGATCCGTGACTGGGCAGTAGAATTGGGGGCCCTGTATATAGTGACAGGACCAGCCGCATACTTTCCCGATTCGGTAATTGGAAAAAATCAGGTGTCGGTTCCTTCTCATTATTATAAGGTTGTTATGATTGACGACAGTATTTCAGTACACATGGCAGGATTTTTACTCAAAAATGAAAAGAGCAGCCTGCGTCCCCGCGATTATCTGGTAAGTGTGGATTCTGTAGAGGTATTCACCGGACTGGATTTCTTTCCGGAGCTCGCCGATAGTATAGAATCCGAGGCAGAACATAAAATCGATACCCTCTTCCAGAGGAAATAACCCTTCCGTTTCATTCCAATGAAATTAGCCTAAAAATGCGAACGACCTGCATTATTTTGTAGTTTTGCGGCCACAAAATCCGAAGTATGAAGGTGCATACGAGTGATGTTTTAATCATTGGAAGCGGTCTGGCGGGGTTGCATGCAGCCTGGAGGCTTCCTGTCACAACACAAATCATTCTTATCAGCAAAGCTACAGAGCCCTTTGCCAACTCATGGCATGCTCAGGGTGGGATTGCGGCTGCTCTGGGAAAGGACGACACCACTGCATCACATTATGACGACACCCTGCGTGCCGGCAGTGGCATTTCCGACCCGGACGCCACGTTAATATTGGTAGAAGAAGGAAAAACGCTGATGCAGCAACTCATCAACGAAGGATTACATATTGATACTCAAAGCGGTGCACCGAGTCTGGGGTTGGAAGGAGGACACACCCATCGCCGGATACTACACCTCGACGGGGATCTTTCAGGCCGCAGAACCATGGAATTTCTCCATCAACAGCTCCTTACGCGCGATAACATCCAGATCTTCCACGAATCGGAGGTTTTGCAGCTCACCGGAGATAAAAACCAATGCCATGGCGGATACATATACCATCACGATACCGGGGAAGTAAGTGTTGTTTACGCCGGAGCTACGCTAATGGCAACCGGCGGGATGTCGGCACTTTATCCACGATCGACTAATCCGGCCTACAGCATCGGCGATGGTGTCGCCATGGCCTGGGAAGTCGGTGCAGTACTTCAGGATATGGAGTTCATCCAGTTTCACCCCACTGCATTTTGTCTTCCCGGTGAACGGGCGTTTCTGATCTCTGAAGCCGTCCGCGGAGAAGGAGCCAAACTCGTTAATAACAACGGTAAGCCGTTTTTATCGTCGCTCGGTGAATTAGCCACCCGTGACCTTGTTTCGCGCGCCATTATTAAAGAAATGGCATCGACGGGCGAGAAAAATGTCAATCTTGACTTGCGGCACCTCGATAAAAAGTACATCACACAACGATTCGCATCCATTCATCAGTTTCTTCAGTCGAAGAATCTGGATATGACCTCTGATCTGATCCCTGTAGCTCCCGCAGCGCATTATATGGTTGGAGGCATAAAAACCGATCTTTGGGGCCGTAGCACGCTGAAAGGGCTGTATGCAGCCGGAGAAGTTGCCTCAACCGGCGTTATGGGCGCCAACCGTCTGGCCAGCAACTCACTGCTTGAATGTATTGTTTTTTCCAACCGCGTAGCGGAATCCATCGTGAACGATGCTCATCCGCTCCCAACACCAAAAAAAAAGTTTCTCAATTTCTCCTATCAGGCGAATCAACGCAAGACCTATCAGCGTATCCGGCAAAAAATTGAAAAATATCTGCATTGTTATGCCGGAATTATTCGGGATGAAAAAGGGTTACAAATTGGTATTGAAAAAACAAAGGCACTCCTGAAATGCGCACCGGAAGGATTATCCTATTATGGAATAAAAAGTAAATATGCCTTACATAATACCCTTTTTGTCATGGAGAGTGCTTATGCCAGAAAAGAATCGAGAGGGGTTCATTTTCGTGCTGATTTTCCCGAAAGTAAAACCGAATATCTGAGGCATTCCGAAATTCAAAAAGGCAAAGAAATCCGTTTTAATTGCATCTGAAATCGATGCGCGATAATAATTGCCTATATTTGCGCCAATTTTATAAAAATGGAACAGACAGATCTTTTTGAAATCAGGCGGATGGTGCATAATGCACTGGAAGAAGACATACGATCGGGAGATATTACTACCGACAGCATCATCCCCTATTCAGCTACGGCCAGTGCGGAACTCATAGCCAAAGAGGAAGGCATAATCTGTGGACTGGAAGTTGCCGCAATGGTTTTTATGACTCTGGATAACAAAACCGAATGGCATCCCGTAGTGAATGAAGGGGATTTCGTTTCCAAAGGAGCGCGGATTGCTTTGGTAAACGGGCAATTCAGAGCTCTACTAAGCGGTGAACGAACCGCACTAAACTTCCTTCAGCGCATGAGTGGTATTGCTACAAAAACAACCCAATTCTGTAACGAGCTACAGGGATACAAAACAAAACTCCTCGACACCCGCAAAACCGCACCCGGCCTAAGACATATCGACAAGTATGCTGTAAAAACCGGAGGAGGAACAAACCACCGGTATGGTCTCTACGACATGGTGCTGATTAAAGACAATCATATCACACTGGCAGGCGGAATTACACCGGCCATAGAGGCAGTAAAAGAGCGGCACGGAAGCCTTTATCGCATTGAGGTAGAATGTGCTTCGATTCAGCAGGTCACCGAAGCCCTGAAAGCCGAGGCTGACGTGATAATGCTTGACAATATGCCTCTCCCCATGATGAAGCAAGCCGTTGAATTAATTGGAAATCGTGCAAAAACTGAGGCCTCCGGAAACATCACGCTGGAAAGATTGCGCCCTATTGCAGAAACCGGAGTAGACTATATCAGCTCAGGCGCATTAACACATACGGTTAAAGCCTTGGATATAAGCATGTTAATAAAATAACAATTGCAACATAATGAACCCTCAGATTCAGGACGAAATAGAGCAACTGAAGAAAGAAAAAGGTGCAATCCTTCTGGCACACTACTATACACGGCCGGAGGTACAACAATTAGCAGATTTCACCGGTGACTCACTGGAATTGTCGCGAAAAGCAAAAGAAACCAAGGCCAGGATCATCCTGTTTGCAGGCGTAAAATTTATGGCTGAAACTGCCGCTATCCTAAGCCCCGAAAAAAAAGTTCTGCTACCGGAAGGGAATCCGGGATGCTCACTGGCCGACAGCCTCACGGCCGAAGCATTACGGAAATGGAAAAAAAACTTTCCGGAAGCAGTGGTTGTTTCCTATATCAATAGCACAGCTGCGGTAAAGGCAGAAAGCGATTATTGCTGTACGTCGGGCAATGCAGTAAATGTGCTCAAAGCCATTGCTGCAGAGAAAACGATACTATTCTGCCCCGATGCGCAACTTGGGGCATGGGCAGCCAACGCGGCAGGCCGAAAAGTAGAGCTTTGGCAGGGCGGCTGCCACGTTCATGTTGCTATGAATAAAAATCTGCTAAGCACCATGGCAAGCCGTTATCCGGATTATGAAATTTTGATACACCCCGAAGCACTTTGCGCAGTGGAATTACCGGAGGCTCTTAAAAACCGGACATACATTTACAGTACCAGTGGCATGATCCAACACACCAAGAAAAGTCGATCAAGTAACTTTTTAATTGTTACGGAGCCGGGTATTTTATACGAATTACAGAAGCAAAATCCGGGAAAAATATTTATTGCTATCGACCCGTTTCTTGTGTGTGAAGGGATGAAATCGATCACACCGGAAAAACTGTTAGATTCGCTGAAAACTGAAACTTTTATTATTAAGATCGATGAAACACTGGCTGAACGAGCGCTGAGGCCCATCAGCAGAATGATTGCCATCAACCGTTAGTTTGCCTTTCCAGGCCGGTATACCGGAGCCTTAAGCCAAGTATCCAGCGTATCAAAAACCAATTTTTGCTGAGCCTCGGGTAAATTTCCAATACGAGTCAGGTGTGATCCCCCGGGTTTAACAATCTTCAACACCTTAGGATTTCCTTCAGCGCGGGCTGCCGTAGCACTCCAGGGATCGTATTCTCCGTACAACCAAATTACCTGCTCCGCCTCCTTCTGAATCCATTGATCCACTGCATGCATTGTTGAAAAATTGTAAGTAGTATCAGCATTTTCAGGCATGAAAAACATAAAGGTACTGTCGCGACAAGCCGTTATTTTTCCATCAAACAGGGAAAAATCATAACTGTACATTCCAATTTCAGTAAGTGCCTGATAAAAGAAAGGCTGCATATCCGATTTACTTTCTTCGGCGAAGAAATCGAATCCGGCAACCTGATCAAGGTGACTGACCGCATCTTTAGGTTGAGTTTGAGGCCCAGGAATATTATCGCAACCGACGCCCCATTGCCAAAAAGCAAAAGCATACTCGCAAATCACCAACTCATAAGCTGCTTCCTTGCCCATGCTATAGGTAAGCCCTTTTTTATCCGTCAGATAATCAAATATGGGAAGAAATTCCTTTTTGTTCTCCAACAGATACTTTTGGAAATCATATATTTTTTCCCGGCATGGCTCCGTTCCGACGGTTTTAAGGAATGAAAATATTCTGGGATCTTCCCGGGCCAAATTTATCGGACAAACGTATCCTACCGTAACGTCTACATCATCGGGATAAAAAAAACGATGGTAAGTGGCCGTTTGTCCTCCTTTTGAGATTCCGGTATTAATCCACTCGCTGCGCTTATAGATGGTTTTCAGGAGTTCCACAATGCGATGGTGATCAGCGGCAGCATTTGCTACCGTCAGATAATCCCAACCCATGGAATCCGGGACTGATGCTTCAAAAAACCGATGTTCCACCACGACCTGATTAGCCTGAAGGTAACGGGTCAGTTCGCAGGCATATTCAGGATTATCAGCATAGGCGGCGGAATACCCCTCGGTAACCAGCACTACAGGCTGTTTCATACCACGGTGCGAAACAAATACCCGTTGAGTAAAAGATCCTTTTCCGGGGTCGCTATGATCGAGGGGTTGGAGTACATGTAATTCAAAAAAATCAGCCGTCGATTGTTCATATTTGGCCACTTGCACTCCGGGAAGTTTATCGAGTTTCCGGAGCAGCAACAGATTGACTGAAGTTTCCTGAGCAAAAATAATTTCACTACCAAACAGCACCAGCAGTGCAACAAGGAATCCATGTGTAATTTTCTTCATTTTGTTAAATTTAATTTCATTGCCCCTATGAAATACAGGGTTGGAGAGAGAAACACTCCTTTTCCTGACGGTAATCCTACAACCGGTTTGCATCATAGTTTACAATTGTTAATTAACCCTATTACTATTTTGATTTTTATAAGAATGGTTTAGCCGGCGGGAAGGCCATTGGGCCAAAACCATACCGGAAAACATCAGTAAAGCACCTGAAAGAGAAAGCCTGTCAACCGTTTCATTCAGAATCAACATGCCGCCAAGCATAGCAAAAACGGCTTCCATACTCAGAATAATCGCTGCCGGAGCCGGCCGCGCTGTTTTTTGTCCCAACACCTGAAACGTATACCCCACTCCTACAGAAATAATACCTCCATAAAGGATTGGAAGCCGTGCAGAAAAGATATCCATCCAGATAAAAGATTCAAAAATGAAAGCCAAAATCCCGCTAAAAACTGCGCAGGAAAAAAACTGCACCATACTTAATTTCAATGCATTAAAACGTCCTGTTAACTGCCCGATTACGATAACATGAAGCGCGAAAAAAAGTGCTGACACCAGCACAAGGGTATCACCGGCAGTAAAAGTCAGGGCGTTGTGCATTGTCAGCAGGTACATTCCAGTTACTGCCATTGTAGCGGCCAGCCAAACCACCGGGCGGGCAGGTTGTCGAAAAAATAATCCAAGCAACGGAACAAAAATCACATACAAGCCAGTGATAAATCCCCCGTTGCCAGCAGTAGTATCAACCATACCCATTTGCTGCAACGAAGCACCGGCAAAGAGGACTACACCAGCGAAGGTGCCCCAGAGCGCAAGGTTACGTGCCGACAATTGTTTCTCGTATCGGGAAGGCTTTTCCGGGAAGATAAAAATCAGAGGCACGAGCGATAAACCACCCAGGAAAAAACGGATGGCATTAAAAGTAAAAGGCCCGACATGCTCCATACCCATCCGCTGGGCCACAAAAGCAAACCCCCACACTGCAGCGGCAGTAAGCAGCAATAAAGAGGAGCGAAGCGTACTTTTGTGCATAACTTACAGGGATGCTTGTTCTGTTCGGCGGATAATCTCCTCCTGAAGATCATCGCCCAAATCGTTAAAATAATCACTATATCCGGCTACCCTGACGATAAGATCGCGGTATTGTTCAGGATTTTCTCTGGCATCACGCAGAGTTTGGGCATCCACAACATTGAACTGAATGTGATGCCCGTTGAGGCGAAAATAGGTACGAATCAAGGCCGTAATTTTCTGATAACTATCGACAGAATTAAAAAATGACGGTGAAAATTTTTGATTTAGCAACGTACCACCGGTTTTCGTATGGTTAAGTCGGGCTGCAGACTTGATGACTGCCGTCGGGCCTTTGATATCAGCACCCTGCACAGGAGAGATGCCTTCTGACAGGGGCATTCGGGCCAAACGGCCATCAGCGGAGGCCAGCATGACCGATCCAAAATATACATGAGAAGTTGTAGGAAGCAGGTTGATCCGGTATTTTCCGCCACGCGGTGTATCGTTTCCATTCACGGCATTATAAAACGCATTAAAAGCCTGAAGGGCCTGCTGGTCGGCATATTCATCATCATTTCCATACTTTGGTGTTTGATAAATAAGTGCGGCGCGCAAAGATTCAAAGCCTTCAAAATTACAATGCAGGGCCTCCAAAATTTCCTCCATGGTGTAATTCTTTTGGTCAAAAATATGATATTTCAGTGCCGTTAACTGATCGGTCAGACTTCCTAAACCGACGCCCTGGACATAGGAAGTATTATATCGTGCTCCACCGGCATTATAATCTTTTCCATTGGTAATACAATCGTCGATCAGCACCGAGAGAAAAGGAACGGGAAGGTAATGCGCAAAAAGTTTTTCAATAATATTATTACCGACAAGTTTTATGGCGACAAAATAATTCAGCTGTTTTTCCCAGGCCTCCATCAGGGCATCGAAGGAAAAGAACAAACGCGGATCACCGGTTTTCAGGCCGATAAGTTTTCCGGTTCGCGGATCGGTTCCATTATGCAAAGTAATTTCCAAAATTTTTGGCAGGTTCAGGTATCCGGTTAGCATATACGCTTCGGTACCGAAGGCACCCGATTCGACACACCCACTAGCACCACCATTGCGGGCATCCTCAATGTTTTTATTCTGATGAACCAGTTGTTGGATAATTCCATCTGTATTAAAAAGAGAAGGCTGGCCGAATCCTGTTTTAATAATCTGTAAGGCACGATGAATAAGGGTATCCGGATTTTTCCTGCTAATTTGTACCATGGAGCCCGGCTGAAGCAGCCGCATCTCCTCTACCGTATCCAAAATCATAAAGCTAAGCACATTAGCAGCATCGCTGCCATCGGGTTTCACACCACCGACATTAATCAGGGTAAAATCGGTATAGGTATTGCTTTCCTGTGCGGTAACCCCAATTTTGGGTGGTGAAGGATGATTATTAAACTTAATCCAGAACGCCTGAAGTAATTCACGGGCTGAAGACTCGGTTAATGTACCGCGGGCTATTTCCTTTTCGTAGAAAGGGAAAAGATGTTGATCGAGCCGGCCGGGATTAAACGAATCCCAGGGATTTAGTTCCGTGACAACGCCCACATGCACAAACCAGTAATATTGAAGCGCTTCATGGAAAGTTTCAGGAGCCTGAGCCGGTACTTTGCGGCATATCTGCTCCATACATTCCAGTTCTTTGCGGCGTGAGGGATCCGGTTCATTCTCAGCCATCAGGGCCAGCACTTCCGCGTGCCGGTGAGCATAGGCAATAATCGCTTCACACACCACCTCCATTGCTTCCAGCTCTTCCAAACGCTCAAGTGCGCCAAAGTCACGGGCAAAATCAAGCGATCGCATCTGTTCACGTATCTGACCTATAAAATCGTTCATGCCGTTTTGGTAAATTTTTGAACCACATACTGTATGCCCCGGGGCTCTTTGTTCCTGAAACTCGGTAAAAACACCTGTTTCATAGGCCCTCTGCCACTCCGGTTGCATTCTTCTCATGATTCGGTCACGCTGGGTACGCCCCTGCCAGAACGGGATGATCTTATCCCGGTATATCTCACGCATCGTGTCATCCGACTGGAATGAAACCTTTTTGCGGTTATGTAAAATTTCCAGATCCTCGAGTGAATGAAGACAAATTTCAGGATAGGTAGGTGTTGCTTTGGGCGCAGGGCCGCGTTCTCCGACAATCAGTTCACCCTCGGAAATATGAATTTTTTTGTGGCGGAGCACATACGCAAAGGCACGGGCACGTTGCATGGGTATAGAAAGACCCCGGATAGCATCCGAAGCATAAAAACCAGTAACCAGAATTGCCCGTTCGGGCGACAAAATATTTTTCGCATTCAAACTTTCGTTGCGCAGTTTTTGAATCCGTTCTGAAAGCATAAAATTATCCTCCTATAGTAACATGAAACCCGGCACAGCGAAAAGCACGGGCAAAATTATTTATTTCTTCCTCCGTCGGCTCCTTCCAATCCGCTACACGATTGGCTAATCCAAAGCGCCGGTACTTGTTGGCAGCAATGGAATGATAGGGCAGGATGTCGATGGCCTCAATGTCGCTGCGGTGAGGCGCTAAAATACGAATATAAGCCGAAAGCGTTGCCGCATCATCCTGAATTCCGGGAATATAGGGAATCCGGATACGCACATTACATTTTCTTTGCAACACCTCGTGCAAGTTAGCAAGAATTGGTACCAAATCCACTCCGGTCAATTTGCGGTGTATTTGTGCATCCGTATGTTTGAGGTCAAAGAGAAAGAGATCGACATAAGGAAGCACAGCAGCCATAATTGCAGGGGAAGCATACCCACAAGTATCCAGTGCAACATGAACCTTTCTTTTTTTAAGCAGAGGAAGCAACTGCAGAAGAAAAGCGGCCTGCATGAGCGGTTCTCCTCCGGAGAGGGTAACCCCACCCGATGATTCCTCCATGAAGAGGTAATCCTTCTCCAGTTCATTCATCAAGGCAGGGGCCGTATATTCCATGCCGACTATTTCATCGATCCACACCGATTTATCTCCCATTGAAAGCTTTTTTTTGACAGATTGTTGTGCCGCGTCAATTCCTTCCGGATTATGGCACCAGAGGCAGCGCAACGGACAGCCTTTAAAAAAGACCGTAGTACGAATACCCGGACCATCATGGACTGCGAACCGCTTTATATCGAAAATTATTCCTTTCTCCAAACCCATACGCTTGTCGTAGTTAGTATGCGAAACAATAAATTGTAATAAAAAAATACCGGAAAAATGCTGCAACCCCCGCAACAGGCAAAGAAAAAAACAAGGACTATTTGATCCAGCATTCATAGAGGCCGATACCATAATGGCCATAGAGCTGAACAACATACCTGTGCATAAAAAAACTTATTTATGCAAAAATAGAAAAAAGCAAACAGGCACTACCTGCATCCGTAAATTAAAAAAAATAAAAAAAAATACAGAAGGTATTGTACGAAAGAAAAAACGGCGTATCTTTGCCATCGCAAACGACATAAGTTTGTAGAAAACACGGTCTGGTAGTTCAGTTGGTTAGAATACCTGCCTGTCACGCAGGGGGTCGCGAGTTCGAGTCTCGTCCAGACCGCAAAAAAGGTTGCTCAATTTTGAGTGACCTTTTTTCGTTTTTGTGCCCTTTAAAAGACACCAGAATTTTATAAAAAAGACCAGACTCACAAAATTTACCCCTGGTCAACTTTCGTACAGAAGAAAAAAAATTCCACAGAGGCTTTCGCGATCGGGAATTGGCGTACAGATTCTCATTATCGCCTGACAGCACCCCAACAAGCAATAAAGCCTATCGACCATGGATACCTAAAGGGTTTCAATTGCCCGATTTGCACGGTTGAATTATTGAATTCCCCTTTTCATAAAATAAAGGCCTTATCATCTACCCTCGCGCTTTACCCTTTATAGTCAGTAGCTTATGGATTTAACGGTAGGATTGATGTGTTCCGGATATCGGTAAAGAATAGAAGCATTGAGGAATTACAAACCTTAAAGACGGCATATAATAACGCATTTATAATAAATTAAGAATTCTCTGAAATCAATAGCGGGATAATCAAATTCTGATAATGAATGTTGTATCCTAATAATAATCAATTTTTTGGAAAAATTGTTTAAGAAAATCATCCCAAATTCAGCCATAGATATTGATAACAGGGAATTACCTGCAGGGGTGTGCCAGATGTTGATTGCAGGGAAAAGTTTGATAATCATAATAATATGGTTGTTTCATTATAAAGGATAAGATAAGGCAGATATTATTTTCGTGTTGAAAACCAAAGCCCATAGGCTGGGTTAACCCGCAAATTCACAATCATGCCTTCCTGCATCACCCGGCCAAAAATTTTAATCGGTTTTCCCTATCACTCATCTAAAATGCTTATTTTTAGTCTTTAATACCTATACCAACTGATTATAGGCCGATGGAGAAAATTTTAATAAAAATCCCGTTCCCAATTCGTATGAATTCGATATCAAATGAATATTGCGGGATGCCAATCTTATTTAGAACCAAAATAAATTATAGTTATATATTTAATTATCTGTATATATCTTTACTTAAATTTATAATTTTATCCCACATAAAAGGATTTTCAAACAACAAATAACAAAATTCGATATGAAGGCATTACTATTGTTTATTTTTCTGACCGGATGTTTGCTGGGGCTCGTGGCGCAGGATTCGCCCACATTTTATACTCCCCGGAAGGACAGTCCCATCTGGCAGCAAAAATCGGCCGATCACAGCAAGTTTGAGGTTTTACAAAAAGACTTTGACAACCCCCATGCGCTTACCGCGGCCTGCCTGAGCTGTCATACAGAAAGAGGAAAGGAAGTCATGCAAACGGCGCACTGGAAATGGGAGCGGGAAGCCTATATCGAAGGGCGGGGAATCACTTCGCTGGGTAAAAACAACTTACTGAACAACTTCTGTACAGGAATAGGAGGCAGTTGGGGAACCTGCACACGCTGTCATATCGGGTACGGCTACGAAGACCAGAAAACCTTTGATTTTAAGAATGAATTCAACATCGACTGTCTGGTATGCCATGATAACTCGGGCACCTATCGTAAAGGCAGTGGGATGGCGGGATATCCGGATCCATCCGTCGACCTGGGTCATGTTGCCCGAAATGTAGGCCTTCCCTCCAGGGAAAACTGTGGAACGTGCCACTTCCATTCTGCAGGAGGGAACAACGTTAAAAACGGCACGCTGGATATGGCGTTGCTCGATTGCTCACCCGAAACCGATGTGCACATGACTTCCGAAGGAGCGGATATGAACTGTGTAGAATGTCATGAAACGGAGAAACACCAGATGAAAGGAAAATATTACGGTGTCTCCTCCATGAATCGCAACAGGGCCTCCTGTACACAATGTCATTCCCTGCGCCCCCACATCAATGACGTGGTAAATGAGCACACCATCAAAGTTGCGTGCCAGACCTGCCACATCCCCACTTACGCCAAAGTAAACAGCACAAAAACCAGCTGGGACTGGTCGACAGCCACAAAACTAAATGAGGAGGGGGAACCCTTCTCCCTTGATGATACGTTAGGGAATCACACCTATTTATCCATTAAAGGCAGTTTCACCTGGGGTAACGATCTGGTACCTGATTACATTTGGTTTAATGGCACGGCCGACCATTACCTGATCACCGACATTATTGATACGTTTCCGGTACAGATTAACACGTTAAAGGGAAAATATGCCGATGAAGAGGCCAAAATTCATCCGGTCAAGATTCACCCCGGCACGCAGCCTTGGGATCCGGAGCTCAAACGGTTAATACAGATGAAGGTGTGGGATAAAGAGCCGGGGAAAGGTGCGTTATGGGTTGATTTTGATTACTACAAAGCCATAGAAGAGGGCATGAAGTCGGTGGAGATTCCTTGGAGTGGGAAGCATGATTTCATTCATACCGAAATGACCCTGCTGCTTTCGCATATGGTAGCACCCAAGGAGCAAGCGCTGACCTGTAAAGATTGCCATACGCGGGAAGACGGAAGGCTGGCCGGGCTGAACGACTTTTATATGCCCGGGCGCAATTACAATGCATCCATTGAAAAAGGAGGAATACTGTTGATCATCCTAAGCCTGATCGGTGTTATTATCCATGGTGGACTTCGGATTTTTTTCGCAAAAAAACACTAATCCAAACATTTCGGACATGAAACCAAAGAAAACAAAGGAAGTTTACATTTATCATAAATTTGAACGGTTCTGGCACTGGTCACAGGCTGCACTAATTTTCTTTCTGGCCCTTACGGGATTTGAAATTCACTCTTCATATAATCTTTTTGGGTTTGAAACGGCCGTAACATGGCACAACTATGCGGCCTGGGCATTTATCGGGCTTATTGGGCTCGCCATTTTCTGGCATTTTGTAACCGACCAATGGCGAAATTATATTCCGACCACAAAAAATCTTAAAGCGCAGATTGAATATTATCTGACCGGAATTTTTCGTAATGCGCCACATCCCACAAAAAAAACCACCCTTAGTAAACTGAATCCATTGCAGCGCCTGGTATATCTGGGATTAAAGATTCTAATCATCCCCGTGATGGTTGTTTCCGGCCTCTTATATATGTTTTACCGATACCCACAGGGCAGCGGGGTTGAATCACTGGGCATTTCAGGATTAAAAGATGTGGCTATCATTCATTCGGCAGGTGCATTTTTGTTACTGGTGTTTGTCATTGTTCATCTGTATCTGATCAGCACCGGGACCACAGTAACCAGTAATCTCAAGGCCATGATAACCGGATATGAAGAGGTGGAAGACGATAAAGCGGAAGAAGAGAAGGAAGACACGAATAAAAAAATGGATCAACCACAATAAAACAAAAGCTATGGAAAAAAAGAGCCGATATATGAATTCGTATCTTGCCGGTTTCCTGCTGGGCCTGGTATTACTGGGAGCATTTTATTTCAGCGGGCGAGGATTAGGTGCCAGCGGTGCGATGAAGAGTGTAGTGGTAAGTGCTGTGAATGCCGTAGCTCCTGATCATGCCAATGAAACAACTTTCTACAGTAAATACGTTACCGGTGGACAGAAGCCATTGATTTCATGGCTGGTTTTTCTGGCTATAGGGATGGTAATTGGCGGAAACTTTTCGGGGATTGTTTCCGACAGGATGAAATTCACCATCGAGAAAGGCCCGCGTATCAGCAACAGAACACGGTTAATTATGGCCGTTATTGGAGGGATGTTGTTTGGCATCGGGGCACAACTCGGCAGAGGATGTACCAGCGGAGCTGCCCTTAGCGGGATGGCAGTGCTCTCTACAGCGGGTTTTCTTACCCTGATCGCCATCTTCGGAACAGGCTACCTCATCGCCTGGATGTTTAAAAAACTTTGGTTATAATTTAAAAACAATACTATTATGGGACCATTAGTACCCTACGGAATCATCAGCAGCGAATTTGATTTAATCATTGCACTGATTATCGGCGTACTCTTTGGCGCAGTCCTCGAACAAGCCGGATTCGGAAGTTCAAGAAAGCTGGCCGGGGTATTTTACGGCTATGACTTCGTCGTTTTACGCGTATTTTTTACTGCCGCGGTTACCGCAATGGTCGGATTGATACTGGGTAACCATTTCGGGATTATCGACATGAACCTGGTGTTTATCAATCCCACGTTTTTATGGAGTACCCTTGTTGGTGGGGTTATCATGGGCTTTGGCTTTGTGATCGGGGGATTCTGTCCTGGAACAAGCCTGGCGGGAGCAGCCACAGGAAAAATCGATGCCATGTTCTTTTTAGGAGGAATTCTGCTGGGAATATTACTTTTTGCGGAAAGTTATCCGCTATTTGAAAATCTGCACAATGCTTCAGCACTGGGCCCAATAAAAATTTATGACACCCTCGGCATTTCACAGGGGCTATTTGCCTTTCTGCTTATTGTCATGGCCATTGCAGCGTTTGCTATCACACAACGCATTGAAAATAAAATCAACGGAATTCAACAGGTAAAACAAAGCGTTCTGAAAGGAAACGGGATTGCTGCGGCAGTGCTTGTACTGCTTGGTGTTGTAGTGTTATTTATTCCGGCAGAGCGAAATAATAAAGGCAGTATTCCGGCAGCAGAGGAGATCAGTGCACTACTCAACGACAACAGCCGTTTCATCGATACCGATGAATTAGCCTTCAAACTCATGCACAAAGAATTCGCACCGGTACTGGCAGACATCAGAACTGCAGAAGAATACAACTATTTTTCTCTGCCTGGTGCTGTTCACATTCCGCTGGATGAAATCACGGCCCCCCGGTGGAGAGCCTTTTTCAATGACAAAGAGGAAGTAATTCTTTATTCCAATGCTGGTGTACTAACAGAAGACGCCTATGTGCTTCTTTATCAATCAGGTATAAAAAATATCAGAATTTTGGAAGGGGGACTGAATACCTTTTTTGAACAGATTTTTGCTGCTGACAACGCAGCGCTTACTCCTACCAGTCCCGCCTACAAGCCGCTAATGGATAAATACCAGTTCCGGATCAAAGCAGCAAAATTCTTTCAGGGCATTGAAAACAGCGCCAAACCATCAGTGGTGGCACCCGTGAAACCAAAAATCATTGCTGTGGAGGGCGGATGTTAAAGCACTCTATAAAAATAATACTCGTGAAATCAATACTGTTATTCTATGAAAACAAATAAAATTACCATAGCAGCCCTTTCATTCCTGGCCCTTGTGCTGCTGGGTTTTGTTTCCACTACGATCTTGACGCCCAAAACCCCTCCCGGGTACATCGACGGGCGTATCGAGTTTTCAAAGGATCATTATTTTTCACTACGGGAGCTGTATCAGGCGCTGAACGCGCCCGAATCTCCGGTAATGTTTATCGACCTCCGGCATGCCGACCGTTTTGAAATTCATCATATCCCCGGAGCCGTTAATATGCCCGTAGAAAAAATCCTGTGCCACAAATGTATCCGGCAAATCCGGCATGCCAACAAACCTATTGTTTTGGTTGCCGAAACCGAACGTGCCGCAGTACAGGGATGGATTATCCTGCGTAATGCCGGCTTTAACGACCTCAATATTCTCGCCGGAGGGTATGATTTCGCCCGCCAGAATGTAATCAAATCCTACAAGCCTAAATTTAACAGCTATGCAGAAGAAAAAGCCAAATTCGATTACCCGAAATATTTCTCGAATACGGAAACATCTGCTCCAGTACCAAAACCGATTATGAAAACGATTCAAACGACGCCAGCCGCCGGAGGCTGTTGAACTAAAATTCCATTTATTCGTTTACTACTCTAATCATTTAATTTTGTTGTACTTATTGTTGACCAAATCACAATAATAAAGACAAACAAAAAGATATTCATTTATTGATATTTATAGATAATAAAAACAAAAAACATGATGATGAAAAAAATCACAGGGTTACTGATAAGTTCACTACTGGCAGCTGTTATCCTTGGCAGTTGTGGAGGGAACACCACGCGTGAAACGGATGATACCGCACAGGCCGTGCAGGTAAAGCAGAACCAATTTGAAAATTTGATTACGTACATTGAAAATTCCGGTGACCTGATCAACAGTAAAATTGTGCCGACAATGATCGATGCCGAAGAAGTTTACGCTAACCTGAACCATTACCCTGTCATTGATATCCGCAGGCCGGCTGATTACAACAACGGACATATCAGCGGGGCCAAAAACCTGCAAATGGAAGAATTGATACCCTATTTTGAAAACCAGATTGATGCACCAAGTTTCTCGAAAATTGTCCTGGTTTGTTATGCCGGGCAGTCATCCAGTTTTGCTACATCGATACTTCGGATGCTGGGATATGATAATGTATTTGCCATACGGTGGGGCATGAGTGCCTGGGATGCCAGTTTTGCCGGGGATCGATGGCTCAGCAATAGTACGAACAACTTTGCAGACCAGTTGGAGTTGCAACCAAACCCTAAAGGGCCGGCAAACGGATATCCGGAGGTAATGACAACAAAAACAGATGGATACGCCATTCTCAGGGAAAGAGCCATCCAGCTGCTCAATAACGGATTTGAAAAATATAGTATCAATGTTAACGAGCTGTTTGAAACCAAGGATAACTATTATATTATCAACTATTGGCCAGAGGATCTCTATTCGCTGGGCCATTTCCCAGGAGCCATTCAGTATGACCCCAAAAAATCGCTAGGTCGTGCGACATTTCTAAGTACACTGCCACCGGACAAAACGATTGTACCGTATTGCTTTACGGGACAGCACAGTGCGTTTGTAATTGCCTACCTTAATCTGATTGGTTATAATGCTAAATCTCTCAATTACGGGGCAAATTCCTTTATGAACGGAGTCATGATGGAGCGGGATCCCATAGTATACCATGCCTTTTCCAAGACAAGGATTCACGGGTACCCCTTTGTAGTCGATAAGTCAGACCCTGCCGCACAAAAAGCAATGCCTGTTGGGGAAATAAAAACTGCCCCTGCCGGAGGATGTTAATCCGGATATAAACTATAGAAAAAAGGAAGAAAACATCCAAGCATACAAAATGGCCATTTATTTCTTCTTCTGACTTTCGTGATGATCCCTGCAAAGGGACAATTGATCATCAGCCAACAGCGGCCTTCGCGAAAGGAATAGCATTATGGCACAAATCCCTAAGGAAAAACCATACAGGCATTTAATAACCTCTTGCGGTTGCACTCTTTCTGGAAAACCCCGAAGCTTAAAGCCGGCTAGGTCTATTGTTTAGGAACAAACTGCAATCCCCGCCATCCAAAGGTGGAAAACATAATTCATCCCAGAGCGAGAAAAAGCCGAAAAAAAGACTGGCAGAGGCTGCCCCAACCGGCAGCCTCTGCAAATTCCTCACAACTTCACTTCCACATAGAACCGGCCATTGGCCTTGTAAACCGGGAAGGTATTGGTATTAAATTTTTGCGATAAAGGTAACCCCAATGCCTCAAGTACCCGCCTATCCAACACCAGATTCTCATCAAATACTACATGTGAACGGCCCTCAAATTTTTCCAGCATCGCACCCTGTTCAAATTTACGTAACCCTTCTTCAGAAAACTCCAGTACAAGGGTACTGCCATCTTCTGTTACCCCAGCAACCACAGCCATTTCTGTTTCTGAAACAGGAAGATTATCCGTAAATTGAATAAAATGTGCGAAGCAAAGTCCAAACCCATCGAGACACATTTTCTTGGCCGACCGAAAATAAGAGGTAAAAATAATTTTAATTCTGAAACGGGGTTCAGAAAACTGTATTGTATTCCCGACACACCATGGTGCTGCCATACTCAGCAGCAACACTACCACCCAAATTTTTTGCACTTTTTTCATCTTTTTTGTTTTATGGTTAACAGATTTATTTAATCAGGCACGCAACCACCCCTCCAATTATAAGGATGCAACCTGTTTTATTTCCTGCTAAGAATTATCGTTAACTATCATCATTTCCTGTTAATACAAAAAAATCAAAAAAATAACCCTTCCGATGGAACTTTTTTTTAAAAAAAACCATTATTATTCGATGAAAACGGAATGTATCCAGACGCTTGATCTGAAATTCCGCACTCCCCCATGTCCTTATAAAAAAATGTGTTTGTATCTTTGTAACAAAAGGAAACGTATGCAGCAATCTGCAATCCTCTGTTTACTATTCATTATGGGAATATTTTCATTTTCAGGATCCAGGGCACAAAACAATGAATCGCACAGAAAACCAGTGGCGGCGGGACGATTTTATCCGCACGCCCCCGATGTGTTAGAAAAAGAGATCCGGGGTTTATTTAAATCGTCGGATAGCTTTGCCGAAGGGATCCTGCGAGGCATGATTATTCCACATGCCGGATATGTATTTTCAGGAAAAACTGCTGCAGCGGCGATTTCACAAATCAAAAAGCCATACGTTTACCAACGAATTTTCATTTTAGCACCAAGCCATTATGTTACCCATTCCGGAGCGTCGCTCTATGCCCCGGGAAACTACATAACTCCACTGGGCATGGTTAGCACGGACCATGAAACCGTGAAAAAGCTCTTGCAAAATCCTTTTTTTAACTACCTTCCCGAAGCGCACACACGCGAACATGCAATTGAAGTACAACTTCCGTTATTACAATACTATTTTGGTAAAGAAATGCCCCCCATTGTACCCATCGTAATTACTACCCAGAACGCAGACGAGTGCTGCAAACTTGCTATGCAGCTCAAACCGTGGTTCACAAAAGAGAATTTATTCATTGTCAGCTCCGATTTCAGCCATTACCCTTCGTATGAAGAGGCCCGGCTTGCCGACAGAAAAACAGCGGAAAGTATTCTTTCCAATCGTGCGGAGCATTTTCTTGCCACAAAAACGGCAGTTGAGCGGGAAGGAATCCCAGGGCTTTCCACTGCAGCCTGTGGCTGGAACAGCATTTTAACCTTGCTTTGCTTATCGGAAAAAGAAGAAACAACACACTATGAAATTTTGTCGTACACCAATTCGGGCGATCATCCGCAGTACGGCGATCGTAATCAGGTGGTAGGGTACAACGCTATAATTCTAAAAGACGGGATAAAATCGTCGGAAAACGACTTCAGCGTTACAGCCGAAGAAGGCCAGGAGATCGTTGCTTTTGCACGAAAAACCATACAGGAGGTGGTGACCGACGGAAAACTTCAGGAAATGGACATCCAATCTCTGCCGGATATTTTTCATTGGAATTGCGGCGCCTTTGTCACGCTTCGAAAAGAAGGAGCACTGCGTGGATGTATTGGCCGGTTTGGTGAAAAAGAGCCACTTTGGTTGGTTATTCAGGAAATGGCGGTTGCCGCAGCACTCCACGACAGTCGCTTTGATCCCGTTACGACGGAGGAACTGGATGCGCTGCACATCGAGGTCAGCTTATTGACCCCCATGACGCCAGTCACCGATACAGCCACAATCATTCCTGGGGTACACGGGATATACATCCGTAAAGGAGGCCGTTCAGGAACATATTTACCACAAGTGGCGATTGAAACGGGATGGGACACCGAAGCCTTACTTGGACATTGCAGCCGCGACAAGGCCGGCATCGGATGGAACGGATGGAAAGAGGCAGAACTCTTCACCTACCAAGCCATTCGGTTCAACGAATCGCTATCGGGGGAGCACTGACCTACATTTTACCATCGGGATATTGTAACGCTTACCCGTATTACCGCAAACAGATTGTTTCTCTGAAAGGACAATTTTTACAAACGTCGGAATCCTCAGTAGCCTGAAAAGGAATCTCAGGATTAAACATGCGTAGCAGTGATTCGCTAAGCCATTTCGTGAACAATTCAAATCGCTCCAAAGGGTTGGAGTCAATTGATGTGAAGGATAACAGATAAATCGGATCCTCGGATTTTTTCAACGCCCAGACCCCGGGTTCAGGCAATGGCGTATCAGGAAACTGTTGATGAAACAGCCATTGGTACATATATAATTGAAATTGGATGGATTTTTTTGCCCTTTTATCCTCCAGTATTTTTTGCGCATCCATGGGCCTCATATTATTCATATCTATGGTGCCGGTTTTATAATCGATCACCCGATCCGTTCCGTTAACATTATCAATACGATCTAAAAAACCTTTTAGAAGCACGTCAAAGGTCGTTCCTTTGTCGGATTGCAGCGTGAGGTGGGTAATCATTTTACTTTCTAAAGCCTTAACCACAATTTGATCTCCTCTGCTGATGCAATATTTTTCATACCGCAGCATACGCTTCACGTAAGATAGAGCAGCATTAAAAGCCATCAGGTTATGCCCATATAAAATATCACTGCGCGGAAATTTTTCCAAGAAAGCATGAATCAGTGTTTCTTCCGCATTTTTTAACATTGTCTCCACATCCGGCAGGGCCAATTCTTTGTTCAGGTAAGGCACATAAAGATTCTCAAGGGTTTTATGGACGGCAATTCCAAATAAGCGATTATCGATCAGTTCTTCCACTTCATCCGGTTCAGTGGCGCCCATCACACTGGAGAAGAAAAAGCGTAATTCACACGAACGGTAAGCATTCAGCGCAGTGGGGGCTAATCCTTTTGCCGCCAGGGCATACAATTTTTCCATAACGGCGGGGCTTTTAATCACCGAATCAGGACCCGTGCCCGAATTTGGGACCTGATGATCGATAACCACATGTGTAGTAATAGATATTCCGGGATTATACCGGGGAAGTTCATCTTCCAGTTGCATCAGAAAACGGCTCGGTTCCCCTTTCCCTAACCCTTCGGAATTAGTGTCGTATAAAAGCCACGCGTTTTCAGCACGTTGCAATAACCGGTAAAAATGATATGCGTACACGGCATTTTTTTCCTTATAGGAAGGGATTCCAAAAGCTTTTCGGAGGTCGTACGGAATCAACGAAGAATAATTTTTCTTTTCCGGTAATACTCCTTCATTAACAGAAATCATTATCAAGTTTTTGAAATCAAGGGTACGGGTTTCGAGCATTCCCATTACCTGCAGGCCAGTCAGAGGCTCTCCGATAAAAGGAATCTTTATTTCTGCACCCATTTGTTGGGTGATAATTTTTAATATACGGATATTACCGATATCAGAAAAAGAGTCCAGCAATCGCTGTAAAAGATTAATGAATGTAATTCCCTGACATACAAACTCATAGTCATATTTATTTGTTTCTGATTTAGTTTCAAAAATCCGAGAATGGATCACAGCAAAGAGACGACTTATTTTTTCCAGTGCCTGTTGTGGATTGACGGGTAAAGTGCCAGGGAAGAGTTTCAGTGCATCAATAGTTTCCGGGTCGCTCACCTGAAGGATGGATTGAAGCGTAGCGACAGGATAGAAAATCCGGTTTGATGTATTCATTCGATCCACCAATTGATGAGCTCTACCCAAGTCGAGCCCGGGGACAAACTGCGCCCAGGGATGCTGAAAAAGAGCGATCAGATGGTGGTAATAATAAAGCTGTTTTTGATTTCGTGTTACAGCATTTGATTCCGCATCAGCCCAAAGGTTCAACAAAACGGCAATCAGATCGCTGGCAGCAGTTACAGAAAAAGGGAAACCCATTGTGATATTAAAAGCGCCTGCCTTTTCAGGTATTGCGCTCACAAAGGGAATCAGCAGCTCTTCGTCAACGAGCACAACGGCGGTATCCGCTGAACAATAATCCGGTGACAAATCAGCAAGGATATTGGCAGCTGCTTTAGCCATGGTAATCTTACCAGAGGCGCTGACGATATGAATAGATTTTGGTTTGCTGAAATGATCAGCTATTGGGGAAAATCCATTGTCGGGATATTCCGCCTTCATTTCCCGCAGGAAGCGTCCGGCTTCCTGTTTTGGATCGTTCATATAAAACGCATCAGCATCAAAAAGCACTTCTGCAAGGCCTTGCTCCCTCAGATGGAAAATTATCTCCTTTTCGGTAAGGCTCAGGGCGTTAAAACCCGCAAACACCACTTTTTTCCAGGATAATCCGGAAGATATACGGGAAATATTCTCAGCCACATAACGGAATGCAGCCCCCTGATAGGCCGACGATTGTGCGGCAAGCCGTGTATTTAGATGTGTATAATATGATTTCAAGGAAGCAAAAAAACGAAGATAGGATTGTTCCATAGGCGATAAAGGTTCCCCCGGATGCCATTTTTCCATGGCCTTGATTTCCGACAAGTTCTCGAAGAGTGCTCCAGCATCTGCGCGATAAAGATCAATCTCGTTAAAATCGTGTAGAATCACCCTGCCCCAGTGCAGAAATTCATCAATGGTACGGTCAGATTTACCAATTTGCTTGTGTACCTGAAAAAGTTCAAAGAGCAATGAAAAAGAAGATAGGATTGTTTTTCCGGAAATTTTTTCGATAAAATCCTCCATACCAAATATTTCCGGAAGCCAAACCGGTTGGTGTGTACTTTTTCCGAGTTCAGATTTCAAAAAAACACGAGCACGCCGATTAGGGAGCACAACACATAGTTCCTGCATACTGTCGGAATAGTGCTTCAGCAGATGCCGGGCCAATTGGTTCAAAAAGCTATTCATAGGCAAATCATTTTGTATTCATAAATCTGAGCGAACGATTTTCCTGGTCGTAAAAACGCCATTGGATCGTTTCACAGGTTGTATTTTTTTACCAGGAAAGTAGATGCATAATGGAGTGATTCAGGTTTCCCCAAGTCTATCCAGTACTGCCACCGACAATCCATACCGCTGATTTTCCGGTGAGTAATCAGCGAGAGATAGGCAGGAATGAGCGGAAATGCAGGCGGATTTATGGTGCGAAGTGCCGGTATCATTTCGGGGTTTATCATTTGGATGCCGGAAAAGGCATAGGGTGTCAGTTGGGGCTTCATAACAGGGATAATTTGTTCACCTGTTTTTCTGTTCTCCCAACCGCAGAGCTGCATGGATTCATCAAACAAAAGATAGCGGGAAGTTTTCCGTGTGGACACGCAAAGGGTGGCTTCATTATCCGAAGCGCAATGCGCCTTATAAAAAGCCGCCAGATCCATGTCGGTCATAATATCCACATTATGCACCAAAAAAGGGGTTTGTGAAGAAAACAATCCAGCGGCCTGTACCAATCCTCCGCCGGTATCGAGAAGGGCTTTCGTTTCATCCGAAACAGCTACCTTCACACCAAAATTACCATTCCTTTGCAAGAAGGCCACAATTGCATCACCGAAATGGTGTACATTGACTACAATCTCGGTAAATCCTGCAGCCACGAGTTTATGCATAAGATGCCAGAGCATGGGTTTACCCGCTATCTCCACCAGTGCTTTCGGGGTTTGTTGCGTCAGTGAACCAAGCCGGGTGCCTTTTCCGGCAGCAGGAATAAAAACCTTCATGGTACGGAATGTTTAGAACAAAAATAGGGTTTCTGATCCAGCAGAAAAAGAAAAACCGGAAAAGGAATTTCGCTAAACAGAAAATTTACTGAAACAGGTAGAATTTACGGAACTAGAAATGGCTTCTAATTTTTGAATTGCCGGACGACTATTTATCATTTGCAGTGGCAGGTTTGCAAAGTTGTTTTTTTTTCGTCGCACCCAGACCACACTTTTTACACACAAACTTCACGGCCTCTTCCTGATGCACCCTAGAGCCCTGTTTACACATTGTTTTAGGCATACGAAAACTTTACTTTCCCAAAATAACAATTGTAGCTCAGGATTGTTCCCGATGGTTGAGGATAACGTCGATGGCAGGAAATTTTTTTCGCAGGAGCAGAGTCAGTTGTTCTGCGCAGTAAACCGAGCGATGCTGTCCTCCCGTGCACCCAAAGGCGACCGAAAGCGAGGTAAAGCCACGGGAGAGGTAATTTTCGACTGCATTTTCTACCATGCAGCAGGATTGTCTGATAAAAACTTTTAATGCTTCGTGTTGTTGGAAGAACCGGATTACCGGATCATCTTTTCCTGTAACGTGATGGTATTGGGGATAACGCCCGGGATTGGGCAGCGCCCGGCAGTCGAAGACAAAACCACCGCCATTAAGGCCCGGATCATTGGGATATCCTTTTTTGTAAGAAAAACTCGATACAAAAACCTGCAACTTTCCTGACCGGTCAGGGGTAGTAAACTGCTGCAGCTGAACCAACTTCCGGCATACTTCGTTTAATTCCCGGAGATCTGCCCAAATCTCTGACTGCTGCAGTAACTCTTGCAAATTTTGCAGTGCAAAAGGAATACTCTGAATAAAATGGAGTTTTTTTTCCATCAGGCCCCGGAACCCATAGGCGCCAAGAACCTGTAATGTGCGTAAAAGTGCAATGGAGTAATAGCCTTCGCGGAATGCTCCGGCAGACTGTTGCAGTTGTGAAAGGTTACGTTCAATAAACCCATCGAGCAGCAATTCCCTAACCTTGGGTGGAATAGTAGCCCGGGCCTGCCAGAGCAACGAGACTACATCATAGGCCCGCGGGCCACGACGGCCACCCTGATAATCAATATAACGCAACCCAGAAGTAGTAAGCATAATATTACGCGATTGAAAATCACGGTACATAAAAAAATCCGAAGGGATCTGCAGAATCCGTTCACTAAGGGTTTGAAAATCATTTTCGAGCCTGTACTCCTGAAAATTGCCTGTCATGGGCTTAAGGAAACAGTATTTAAAATAATTCAAATCCCAGATTATCGTATTTCTGTCGAAAGAAGCCACAGGCCATGCATGGCTGTAATCCAGCTCCTGATGGCCCACTGTCTGAAAGCGGGCCAGGTCATCCAGTGCATTTTCGAGATAATATACAGCTACACTGCCGGGAGAATACTGTTTCTCCTGCTGCAACACACTAAAAAGCGATTGGTCACCCAGGTCTTCCAGAAGATAGGCGGAAGAACCATCGGCCACCTGCAGCAATTGGGGTACGGGAAGGCCTTTCGAGGAGAAATGGGTGGTAAAGGCAATAAAAGCTTCATTCTCTTCCCGGCAAGGGCCAAAGACACCAATTGCAGTGTATTGGGGTGTTTTTAATCTAAAATAAGAACGATCGGAACCAGCGCCGGCGAGTGGTACGATCACTTCCGGATCAACGCCGCACCAGGCTTTGAATAAGGAAATTAGAACAGGTTTATTCATGAGTTCCATAAAAAAACGGCATACAAAAATAAAAACTTTGCATGCCGTAAAGGTACATTATTTAAGATAACCTAGCATTTTACTTTTCTAACTGCATCAATCACAGTACCGTCGACCCACTTAATAATGGCAACGATTTCGTCGCTAAGTTCGGGTTTATCGGGGACACCACAGATTGCCTCAGCTTCTTCCTTGAGTTCCAGAATCGATTTTAGAGGCAACCCAGCGTTTTTAATTTTGGCAATCAGGTCGGTACGTTTTGGATTCACGGCGATGCCGCGTTCAGTAACAATCACATCAATCATTGAACCCGGGCCCGTGATGGTAGTAACGGCATCTTTCACAACCGGCATGCGGTCGCGGAAGAGCGGGATGGGCAGGATCACATTTTTTGCATGCAGGCAATTCTGCCAACCCCCAATACCGTGGAGCAGAAGGCCATCGGAATGGGTAACCACATTTCCATTGAAATTCACATCGACTTCTGTTGCGCCAAGGATCATAATATCCATCATAGAGGTAAGATTACCTTTTGAATGGTAATTATAGGCATTAAATACAGGATACGGAATATGATTGGGATTATTTTCGATGGATTGAATGGCATCGAGGTCGAAGGCCTGAGCATCGAGGATATAATCCATGACTCCTTCTTCCATCATTTTCACCATATAGCCTGTAGAACCGCCGAATCCGAGGCGGCATTTCCATCCTTTTTGTTTCAGCACCTGATGGGCATACCAACCAATGGCGAGCGATGTTCCACCAGCTCCGGCCTGCATATAACATCCATCATGGAGCATTCCGGTAGCCACCATCATTTGGGTAGTCAGTTCGGCAATGTAGAGCCGGTCGGGGCTTTTCGTAATTTTTGTAGTACCGGAAACAATTTTTTCGGGAATACCGATTTTATCTACGACCACCACATAATCGACATAGTTGCCTTGTAGTTCCATCGGATAACAGGGGAATTCCACCAGATTATCGGTAACAATAATCACTTTATCGGCGAAGAGATGGTCGGGATAAGCGTACCCCAGCACACCGCAAGCGCTGGAGCCGCCGGTTGCCCGTGCATTACCAAAAGCATCACTGCTGGGAGCTACCAGTACAGCAATATCGATTTTCACTTCACCATCCTGAATAGCCTGTACCCTGCCGCCATGGGAGCGCAATACAGCCACCCCTTTCATTTTTCCTTCAGAACAAAACCTGCCCAACGGGCCATTCATGCTCCCCTCAATACGGTTTATTGTACCCTCTTCGAGATAGGGAATCAGTTGAGAATGACAGGGGAACGAGGCCGAGGGGAACCATACCAGGTCTTTAACCCCTTTTTCGTGCGCAATATCAAATACCAGATTAGAGATCAGATCTCCATCACGCAGGTGATGATGCGTAGAGATAGTCATGCCGTCTTTCAGTCCGCAGCGTTCCAGTGCCTCTTCGAGTGAACCCACCACTTTATTTCCGTCGTCGGGATAATCGATGCAACTCGGGATAGCGGGTGCATATTTCCTGCCGGAAGGCCTGTGTTTACCGACTCCTTTAAAAGGAACCATTTCCATTCCATTGACGATCGTAGGGACGATGCGTCCTACTGCATTTTCAACCAGTTTATCGTATTTCTTCATAATAATCTTCTTTCCATGTTTTTGGTAACAATCCCATATTAACTGCCATTTCGATGGTGTGCACTGCACGTTTCACTACGGGAGGATCGATCATTTTTGATCCCAGGGCCACAACGCCAAGGCCGTTGGCAGTAGCTTCGTCAAAGGCGATCACAATTTTTCTGGCCTTTTCAATTTCGACACAATCGGGGCCAAATCCTTCGTTAATCACTGCAATCTGACGGGGATGAATACAGCCCATTCCATCGAAACCCAGCGCTTTGGAATTCTTCACATTTTCGCGTAACCCTTCCTGATTGGAGACATCGGAATAGACCGAATCGATGGCTTGTATACCAGCGGCTTTACAGGCATTCACAAGCCTTGTACGAGCATAGAACGACTCCTGTCCTTCCTGCGTGCGACGGGTGCCCAGATCAGCCGTAAAATCCTCCAGCCCTATGGCTGCAGCAACCACATTTTTGGCAGCAGTGCATATAGAGAAAGCATTTTCCACCCCCAGTGTACTCTCAATAATCGGCATCAGCCAAATTTCTCCTTTAAGGTTATGGAGCGACTGCAGGCGGGCAATTTCTTCATTTACCTGATGAATCTGTTCTGCATGTTCACATTTGGGAAGCAAAATCAGATTCACATTATGAGGAACAATAAAGCTGAGATCATCAAGGCCTTTAGGAATTTGGTTGATCCGCACCATCCGTTCTGCACCGTAGAAATCACAATTCCGCAGGGCATTACGCACGATAAAGCGGGCCTCGAATTTTTTTTCCGGGGCTACAGCATCTTCCAGGTCAAGGATAATCCCATCCGGACGATGGATGCCAGCGTTAATCATGAGCATAGGGTTATTACCGGGCAGGTAAAGGCGTGAAAATCGACGCCGGTCGCGTGCCGTCGTGTATTGATTCTGTGGAAGCATGGGGAGTAAAAACTCCTTCTCCGTTTCGCTTACCTGCTTAACGGCTGCCTCCAGGCGTGCTGCCATCACAAAAGGCAGCGCCCCGGTATCTTCTATGTCGAGTTTAGCATTCGTTACGGAATAAAAACTGAGTATATCCCGAGCCTGTTGAAGAATGCGCCTGCCATACAGGACTTTCACCTTGCTTGAAAGGTCAATTTCCACTCCGTCCGATGCTGTAAGTGCGAGACTTACAAAACAATCAGAACGAATGCCTGTACCTTTGTTTCCAATGTTTGCTTTTTCTACCAAAACGGATATTTTTTATAGGTTTAACATCAACGACTTTTTGATTAAAAAAAAAGAAGTGTAATTTTGCATCAAAAATATTGAATCTATTATTATGAGAATGCGAAACTGATATTTTTTTTACGAATAAATAAAACAGACAACAAAAATAGCATTTATGCGTTGTACTAATTAAACTAAAACTATAAATCAGTATCACTAAAAAAATCAAAAATGAAAAAATTATTTCTCTTAATGATGGCCTTTGTTGCAGGATCTGCCATTTTATTTACATCGTGTAATCCTGATGAACCCACAGACGTTGAACCTACGATTAGTTTTAAAACCGGTGCTGACTACGTGTCAACCAACGTTACCGTAGAAGCGGGATCAGTCATTACTATCGGCATTGATGCTGATGCCAACGAAAATTCAGGTGCCTTGCTCACCAATCTGAACCTGAAACGGGCTTTCGGTGTTCAAACCACACTTTGGGATACAGCCATTAACGTGAACACCTTCAGTATTGTTTTCGATCTTACTACCTTCCCTGAAGCGGGAGAAGAGACGGTTACCTTTACAATCACGGATGCAGAAGGCGAAACAGCCGAAGTATCGCTGATAATTACCACAGAGATTACGTATCAGCCGTTGAATGTATGGGAAGACGTAACGCTGGGTGATCAGGACAGCCAATTTGGCAGTTCGTTCGCCAGTATCGACGGAACAACCTATTCACTTGCAGAAGCCAAAGAAAACAGTGATAAAATTGATTTTGTCTATTTTTATGGTGCCACCAACCATTCAACAATTTGTGCTCCTTCGGCTGATGCAGCTGCAGAGGTGTTCAATAACCCCACAACCGGCGTAGCCACGTGGACAAAACGTAATGCCACAAAATTTATGGCGACTACAACCACTGTTGACGAATTTGACGCCATCCCGGCCGATAACGACACCCAGGTAATTACACTGGCGACCGGCGCCGATCAGGAGCTCATCAACAATCTCGACCAAGACGGTGCACCGGTTGTACTGGCTTTTGAAACAGAAACATTAAAAAAAGGATTAATAAAAATTCAGGAAATTGTTGTGGGTAGCGGAGTTGGAACCCCGGGACATATTCTGATTACGGTAAAAGTTCAACAATAATACTTTTCAGAAACCGAAAAAAAAGCTGTCTCCCTGAGGGAGGCAGCTTTTTTTTCTTACAAAGGGCAGTATGGAAGAAAAATGTAATCTATTCTTTTTTTTTATATTTGCCTGCAAAGATAAAACCATGAGAAGAAAAATTTTTTTAGTAGTACTCGGATTAATTACCCTCTCCGGATATTTGAAAGCACAGACCGATGGAGCGATAACGCCGGAAATACTCTCACGATTCAGAGAGGCCTATTCCCTCACTCCTGAAAAACGGGCCGCTACCAATGCCATGTACAAAACCGATATACGAACCCTTGCGCTGAATCATGAAAACGCCGGAAAAACAGATCCATACTTCTCGCATCGGGTATCGTCAAAAGGAATTACCGACCAAAAAAGCTCAGGCCGGTGCTGGCTCTTTGCCAGTTTAAATGTTATGCGGCCAAAAGTAATCAGCACGTATAACCTGGATCAATTCGACTTCAGCGCGAACTATAACTTCTTTTACGACCAGCTGGAGAAGGCCAACCTCTTTATGGAAGGCATTATTGAAACACGGGCGTTGGAACTTAATGACCGAAAAGTGGAATGGCTGTTAAAAAATGCGATCGGTGACGGGGGCGTTTGGAATGGATTTGTAAATATGATTGAAAAATACGGCCTGGTTCCGGCAACGGTAATGCCGGAGACTCATGCCTCCGAAAACACCGCCATGATCAGTCGGTTAATCGCCAGAAAACTGCGTGAAAATGCATTGCAACTCCGTAAAATGCATGAGGCCGGAAAAAATCTCCCCATGATACGAAAGGAGAAAGAAGCCATGCTTCAGGATATCTACGCGATGCTGGCTGTATCCCTGGGCGAACCTCCAACCACCTTCACATGGCGCTACAAAGATGCAGATGGGAATGTTTCGGATGAGAAAGAATACACCCCTCAATCGTTTTATACCGAATTTGTTGGGGTTGACCTTTCGGACTATGTAATGCTTATGAACGATCCCACAAGGCCCTATAATGCTCTTTATGAAATTGATTACGACCGGAACTCCTGGGAAGGGCTCAACTGGCGTTTTATCAACCTTCCCAATAAACGCATCAAGCAATTCGCCATTGAAAGCATAAAAAACAATGAAGCGTTGTACTTTTCCTGCGATGTCGGCAAACAACTCGACCGTAAAAACGGCTATCTTGATGTAAATAACTATGATTATGAAAGTCTGTTGGGCGTTGATTTTGGTATGGACAAAAGAGAACGCATTTTAACCTTTGAAAGCGGGTCGTCGCATGGAATGACCCTGATGGCGGTTGATCTGGATAAAAACGACAACCCTTCAAAATGGCTCCTCGAAAACTCCTGGGGAGAAGCCAGCGGATATCAGGGGCACCTCATTATGACCGATGCCTGGTTTGATGAGTATATGTTCAGAGTGGTGGTAAACAAAGCGTACATCGATATAGAGACCCTCCGGATCCTCGAATCCGAACCTACCCTCCTTCCCCCGTGGGATCCGATGTTTGCCCCGGTTAAATAATCCTATAAAACACCCCCTATGTTTACCTCTTTCGACAAAATTATCTACCGTTGGCTGATACAGCTGGGCATGAGCGAACCCTCGGCTCTCCTTACAAAAGAAATCGCCGGAGTTCTGTTAATACTGATAGTAAGCACCCTGGCTTTTATTATTGGCCGGTTTATTCTGATAAAAGTGATCTATACTTTTACGCGAAAAACCAAAAGCAACTGGGATGATATCATGTTCGACAACAAGGTTTTTAGCCGGATAGCCTATTTCCTGCCCGCCTGGATTATTTATACCAGTATTCCCCTGGTGCTGTCGGAATACGAAGTTTTAACCCATATTATCCAAAAAGGAATCAGTATTTACGTCTGGATTCTGGTGGCACTGCTGATTTCCTCGGTATTAATTTCAATAAATTCTATCTATGAAACCTATGAATCGTCGAAACACAAGCCGATAAAAGGGTACGTGTTGTTTGTGCGCATCGTCTTCTGGACCATTGCAGCTATCTGTATTGTAGCCATTTTGCTGGGCAAGGATCCCAACGCGATCTTTGTCGGGCTGGGTGCTTTTGCTGCTGTGCTGCTATTGGTTTTTAAAGACACTATCCTGGGTCTGGTGGGCTCGGTACAGCTTTCGAGCAATGATATGGTGCGTATCGGCGATTGGATTTCCATGCCCACACGCAATGCCGACGGTACGGTGATTGACATATCACTCACTACCGTGAAAGTACAAAACTGGGATAAGACTATTTCAACTATTCCCACCTACTCGCTCATTTCAGAATCATTCCAAAACTGGCGGGGGATGGAAGAAAGCGGAGGAAGGAGGATCAAACGATCGATCAATATCGACCTGAATACCATAAAATTCTGCACCCCGGAAATGTTGGAGAAATTCCATAAAATTCAGTTGTTAACCGGATATATCGATCAGAAACAAAAAGAGCTTAATGACTACAACGAGAAACACCACATCGATAACAGCGTGTTAGTGAATGGCCGGCGACAGACGAATCTGGGCGTATTCAGAGCCTACCTGCAGCAATACCTCAACCATCTTCCGGCCATTAGCAACGATATGACCTTTCTGGTGCGGCAATTACAACCCACAGAGACCGGCATTCCGGTCGAAATTTATGTATTTAGCACCATTCAAGCCTGGGGCGAATACGAAAATATTCAGGCCGACATTTTCGATCACATTTTATCGATTATTCCGGAATTTGATCTTCGGGCCTATCAATCGCCGTCGGGAGAGGACATCCGTTTTATCAGGGGGAATTAAAAACGATTTCTCATTTCCTGTTTCAGAAAATGTACGGCCCGGTCGTTGGGAGAGGGGTCGTGCTTCAGAACCGCAGAAAATAACCCGGCAGCAAGTTCGGTAGCCTCAGCCTCTGGCGGAAGGCCGGCAGCAGTTTGGTTAAGGATCCGTAAGAGTTCCTCTTTAGCTCCGGTCACCTGTTCCCAGGCCGCATCGGAAACGTAAAGTTGCTGACTCAGGTTGTGTTCATACTCATCGCGGATAGCATGCACCATTGCCGATTGAAGTTGCCTCACCGTTGCACCCTGGACAGAAGCACGCAGGATCAGATTATTAAACGAAATCCGTTCGAGATAAAGCACCAGCCGCTCATACGCCTGCAGTTGGACCGGGAATAAGGCATCAGAAGAATCAGTGGGTGATGCCAATATTTCGTTCTTTTTTTCGTTTTGCAGATATAGCCGAAATATCTGATATAATGTGCCACTGATAATTATGGAAGGGATAGTAAATTTAAGAATTTCCGTCATTATGTTCATATATCCGCTCTTTAGATTTGCAAATATCTGAAAATTAAACAAATTTTGCCTCACATTTAAACAAACTTAAAAAGACAACCCATGAATGCTGTATCCGAGCGCATTAACCGGCTGGCAGAATCTGCCACCCTTGCAATGACACGAAAAAGTTTTGAATTGAAGCAACAGGGAAAAGCGGTCATCAACCTAAGTATTGGTGAACCCGATTTCGACACCCCCGAATTTATTAAAAATGCGGCAAAGAAAGCCATTGACGATAACTTTACCCATTATACGGCCGTTCCAGGTATTGCGGAGCTGCGGGAAGCCATTTGCGAAAAATTACAACGTGACAATCAGGTTACCTATACGCCCGACCAAATCGTGGTGTGTACAGGAGCTAAGCAGGCACTGGCCAATACTTTGCTGGCGCTGGTAAACCCGGGTGAAGAAGTTATTGTACCCGCTCCGTACTGGGTTTCCTATTCAGAAATGGTTAAACTTGCAGAAGGGACCGCCGTATTTATCAATGCCGGAATTGAGCATGATTTCAAAATCACCCCTGAACAGCTTCGGGAAGCCATAACCCCAGCCACAAAACTGATCATGTTCAACTCGCCCTGTAACCCTACCGGCTCGGTGTATACACGCGAAGAGATGAAAGCTCTGGCCGATGTAATGGCTGATTTTCCCCATGTTTATCTGTTATCCGATGAGATTTATGAACACATTATTTTTGAAGGAAAACACGAATCGTTCGGGCAATTTGAAAATATTAAAGACCGCGTAATCATCGTCAACGGTGTTTCCAAAAGTTTTGCCATGACCGGATGGCGACTGGGTTTTCTTGCAGCTCCACTAACCATTGCCAAAGCATGCAACAAAATTCAGGGACAATTCACCTCGGCCACGTCAAGCATATCACAAAAAGCAGCAATTGTTGCCTTTAAAGCTAACCCTACTGAAACTCCGGAGCTTAAGGAGATGGTTGTAAAATTCCGCCAACGCCGTGATTTACTCCTCTCCCTGCTGAACACACTTCCGGGCGTTAAAACCAACATCCCCAATGGTGCATTCTACCTTTTCCCTGATGTTACCGCATACTACGGTAAAAAATACGGCGACAAGGTTATTCATAACGGCGATGAATTATGCCTTCACCTGCTTGAAAAAACCTATGTAGCGCTGGTTCCGGGTTCAGCCTTTGGGGATGAAAACTGCATACGGCTGAGTTATGCCACTTCCGAGGAAAACCTGATCGAAGCAATCAATCGGATTCGAGTTGCACTGGCCGAACTAAAATAATAATAATGACAAAAATACCGGATACACCGGATCTCTTCCGGAGAATGCAAGGAAAAAATGTATTAGTGATTGGGGATGTGATGATCGACTCGTATCTGCACGGTACAGTGGAGCGCATTTCTCCGGAAGCCCCCGTGCCGGTGGTGTCGTTAAAAAGCCGTACCCTCCGACCCGGCGGAGCCGCTAACGTAGCCGTAAACCTCAGCGCGCTGGGAGCACAACCCTGGCTCTGTTCGGTTACAGGCACCGACAAGGGCCGGGACGACCTGACAGATATGCTTACCGACTATGCCATACGCACCGAAGCGCTGGTTCAGGATGACACCAGACCAACGACCACTAAATTTCGAATCATCGGTAATAACAACCATATCCTTCGCGTCGATGAGGAACGCACCGATGATATCAGTACAGAAATTGAAAATGAATTACTCCGGCGCATTCAACAGCTAATGGACAACATTCAACCTGAACTTGTTATTCTTCAAGATTATAACAAAGGCGTACTGACAGAAAAAATTATCCGTACCACCATCAGTCAGTGCAGAGAGCGGGGTATCCTCTCTGCAGTAGACCCAAAAAAAAAGAACTTTGCAACCTATTCCGGAGCCACCCTCTTTAAACCCAACCTAAAAGAATTTCTGGAAGGAACCAATACTTCCCTCCCGGTGTTTGATTTGCAGCAATTACAACAGGCAATTACTGCATTCCAGCAGGAACAGAATATCCAACTGCTGTTGCTTACCTTATCGGAGAAGGGAATAATGTATAGCAAATTACTGACCGACTACAGCTGTCGGACAGCGCATTTCAACGCAGAAGTGCGAAAAATCAGTGATGTTTCCGGGGCAGGTGACACGGTCATCAGCGTTGCGGCGTTGGCTTTGACCGCGGGCGCTAATGTCAGAGAAGCAACCTTTTTAGCCAACCTGGCCGCCGGTCAGGTATGCGAATTCCCTGGAGTAGTACCGGTAAATAAAACAAAACTAAAAGAAGCGTATGCACGGTATTTAACCCAATATCCGGAAGGGAACAAAGTTGAATAATCAGCACATAGATACTATTTTGGCCGCAGGGGCGTTAGAAAACCATAAATCAATACATTTGAAAACAACGATTAAAAATAATCTATTCATTCTATTATGGGTCGTTGCAGGCATTACAGTGCAACTCCCAGCACGGGCACAACGCGATTTTAATCCGCCAAACCTGCCTAAGTACGATGTCCAGCCATATCATTTCGGCTTTCAGATTTCCATCAACCAAATGTTTTTTACGATCAACACCATCGGGAATATGCCGGAATACATTATTCCTTACAGCAGTGAAAAATTTCCGGATATCACGCCCTCGTATCAATCGGAAACCTCCGGACGTTACTACCTGCGCTCTGGCTCCGTTTACAGTCTGGAATCCATGCCGCGCCTGGGGTTTACCATTTCCATCATCGGAAACCTGCGGCTGATGGAATATTTCGACCTTCGATTTATTCCCAGTCTTGCTTTTGGTGAGAGACAGCTCGTTTATGACCTGAACCTGAATTATGTCAGTTCAGAAACCCTGCCCACTTCCGATACCTCCATGCGGGCCATCATGAAAAAATCGGTAACCTCAACCTATCTGGAGTTTCCATTGTATATAAAATATAAAGCCAAGCGGTTACATAATTATTCCCCCTATATAATTGCAGGGGCAAAATATTCCATCGATCTGGCCTCAGAGGCCAGAAAAAACAAGGATGAGATTAACAATAAACACATAAAACTGTTTCGCAGCGATATTTTTGGAGACATTGGCGTCGGAGTCGATTTTTATAACAATTGGTTTAAACTCGGGGTTGAGCTTAAAATGTCGTATGGAGTAAGAGACATGCTCCGCAGAGAAGACAATATTTATACGGATGTAATCGATGGCCTGAATGCTAAAATCTTCACCCTGGGTGTTACATTTGAATAGAAGGGAGTCACTAGATTATACATTTTTTTCTACCTTTGAAAACTAAACAGTAAAAGCCGAATATCATTCTGAACTTTATGGACAAGACCCTTGAAAATTTGTTCACGCATCTGAAAGAAAAAGGACAACTCAAACAGGATGTTTATGACAACACCCTAAGCGCGTTTGGTTTACTTAAAAGCACGGCAGAAGAGTTAGCCACCAAATATCATGAGATGGAAATCGACAGTTTGGGAAGAGTTCCTTTTGAATTCCACGATCGGGGTGGTTTTGAATTTGAAATTCGGTTTGGTGGCGATATTCTTCTATTTATGATGCACACCAATGTTTTTGAATTACCCCGCGACCACGAGCTGTTTAAAACCACCTATTTAAAAGAGGATAAGTCCAGGTCATACTGTGGAATTATCAATATCTACAACTTTTTAGGCGATTCCTTTAAGTATAACCGATTGAACGACCTGGGGTATCTGATCGGAAGAATTTTCATCAACAAAGATAAGCATTATTACCTGGAAGGGAAACGAGAGCTGGGATTGTTGTACAACAATTTTGAAAGCGATTTATTTGATCAACCGCATATACAACAAATTATGCAAAGTGCTATTGAATACACCATCAACTTCGATCTCCTGACTCCACCCTATCAGGCAGTTCAGCAAATTACGGTTTATGATATTCGGGCGACGCTCGACAATATGCAATTAAAAACGGGGAAACGATTAGGCTTTAAATTTCAGGCCGACACAAAAGAGGTTGATTAACAACCAAATAGAAGAATATCGCTTTTTTTTTAGGGTTTTTTAAAGAAATTTTTTGCCAGTATTCAAAATTGTTCTATTTTTGCAACTCCAAAAACGAAAGGTCCGTTCGTCTAGGGGTTAGGACGCCAGGTTTTCATCCTGGTAGCAGGGGTTCGAATCCCCTACGGACTACAATAAAAACTGAGTAGAAAGACAGAAGAGAGTAAAATGGCTAATCACAAATCATCAATTAAGCGAATCAGACAGACGAAAGTTAGACGTCTTCGTAACCGATATTATGGCCGCACCATGCGCAGTGCTGTAAAAAAATTCCGTCTCCTTGACAACAAGGAGGAGGCTACGAAAAACCTTCCCGGAATGTACAAACTGATAGATAAAATGGTGAAAAGAGGCATGATTCATAAAAACAAAGCCGGAAACATCAAATCGTCGCTGACTAAACAGGTAAACGCTTTAGCGTAACCCCATCCACGATATTTCAAAAGCCTCCTTTTGCAGGAGGCTTTTTTTTTGTATCAAGGGTTATATTTTCTCGTTTTTGGTATTAACTAGGTATGAATTATCAACAGCGACAAAGTATAAAACAGTGGGCCGAAGACGATCGGCCGCGCGAGAAACTGCTCCAGAAAGGCAAAAGTGCCCTGAGTACTACAGAGCTATTAGCCATAGTGATTGGCAGCGGGACACCCGGGGATTCAGCGGTCGACCTGGCCAGAAACATCCTCGATCGCGTCTCCAACGACCTCGTTGCCCTGGGAATGCTGGATATCAGCGACCTGACGGCGGTGAAAGGCATTGGAAAGGTTCGCGCTATAAGTATTATGGCAGCGATGGAACTGGGACGAAGAAGGAGTGTAACCCCATCGCGGGAACGAAAACAGATTACCTCCAGTAAAGATGCGTTTGAACTCATGAAACAGTTCTTTGATGATGAACCTTTCGAACAATTCTGGATACTCCTGCTCAATCGTGCCAATAAAGTAATCCGACCCTGTAATATCAGCCATGGGGGTGTTAGCGGAACCATCGCCGACCCTAAAAAAATATTTAATGCCGCCCTCCGGGAGATGGCTTCCGGAATTATCCTGTGCCATAACCATCCCAGCGGTAACGTTCGCCCCAGTGAAGCCGACATTCGCCTTACCCGCAAACTTCGAAACGCCGGTGAACTGATCGATCTTCCGGTTCTTGATCATCTTATTCTTAGCCGCGATACCTATTTCAGCTTCGCAGACGAAGGAATCGTATAAAAAAAACCGATGGCCATGCGTTTTCCGTAAAAAAAAGGTATTTTCGCACGGGAAATAATATGGGTATGATTACAGTGGCATCCATTGTCGGTGCAAGGCCGCAAATCGTTAAAGCAGCCGCGTTTTCACGTGCGGTTAGAGGGAAATTTATCGGAAAGATAAACGAAATTATTATCCACAGCGGCCAACATTATGACCACGACCTTTCGGAGGTATTTTTTGAAGAACTGCAAATTCCGGCTCCCCATTATAACCTTCATGTAGGATCAGCCTCCCATGCCACGCAAACCGCAAGAATGCTGGAAAAATTTGAAACAGTTTTCGCCGACATCCACCCCGACGCCGTAATTGTTTACGGCGACACCAATTCTACCCTCGCGGCTGCTCTCGCCGCAGTGAAAATTCATATTCCTGTAATCCATATCGAAGCCGGACTCCGGTCGTTTAATAAAACCATGCCCGAAGAAATCAACCGGATCTGCACCGACCATTGCGCAACCCTGCTCTTTTCGCCAACACAAACCGGAATCAGCAATCTCGTAAAAGAAGGCTTTCACACCCCATCGAAAAAACCTTATAGCATCGATAATCCGGGTCTCTTTCATTGTGGTGATATTATGCTCGATAACTCGATTTTCTTCGCAAAAATTGCAGAAAAAAAATCAACAATCCTTCAACAATATGCCCTGAAAGAAAACCAATATGTACTGGCTACACTGCACCGCGATTTCAATACCGACAACACACAACGTCTGGAAAACTTATTAGCTGCTTTTATTGAAATTGCCCAACAAATGAAAATGGTAATTCCGCTGCATCCCAGGACTGAAAAACAGATTGCAAAACTCCCTTCACAAATCAAAAAATCTTTCATAACACATCCTGATATTCAAATTACTCCGCCCTTATCCTATTTCGATATGCTGAAACTGGAAAAACACTGCAGGCTAGTCATTACCGACTCAGGAGGCGTTCAAAAAGAGGCCTATTTCTTCCGGAAACCCGTAATTATTATCCGGCCTGAAACCGAATGGACTGAAATAGTAGAGAACCAATGTGGAATCATCACAAATTCAATCAACGAATCAATTTTAAAGGCTTTTAGTCACTTCATAGCAATAAAAAACCTCGATTTTCCTCCTCTTTTTGGCGATGGCAAAGCAGCAGAAACAATATGCCAGGTAATTCTTGAACATTTCGAGACAAACCCAATAACAAATAACAACCCTTTTACAAAATAGCACCATGGACATCACAAGACAAGAAACCATTCTTTTAAAACGAATTAAAAAACCATTTTCAAGTTTTATTCATAACGAAGTATCGGGTGGTATTGTGCTTTTAACCTGTACGATTCTTGCACTGGTACTTGCAAATTCCTTTCTGGGGCATGCTTACGAGGAGTTTTGGCATAAGGAATTCAGCATCGGTTTTACAAATAATAAAATATCAATGGGGCTGGCGCATTGGGTGAATGACTTTTTAATGGTAATCTTCTTTTATGTCGTTGGATTAGAAATTAAACGGGAGATGCTCGTGGGAGAACTCAAATCACCCAAACAAGCTGCCCTCCCAATTTTGGCTGCATTTGGTGGAATGGTGGTTCCAGCGTTTATTTTCTTCCTTTTTAATCAAGGTACCGATGGCATTGCCGGCTGGGGAATTCCGATGGCGACCGATATAGCCTTCGCCATTGGGGTACTCACCCTAATGGGGAAACGAGCGCCCCTGCCATTAAAAATTTTTCTTACCGCGCTGGCCATTGTCGATGACCTGGGCGCTGTACTGGTAATTGCCGTATTCTATACTTCCAATTTACACCTTGATGCCCTGGGGATTGCCGGACTTATTCTGGCGTTATTGTTTATTTTTAATCGTATCGGTATCAGAAGCCGGGTGCCTTATCTGTTGGGAGGGCTACTGATGTGGTACTTCTTCATGCAATCAGGAGTTCATACCACCATTGCCGGTGTGTTAGTAGCCATGGCAACTCCAAGCAGGACGAAAATCGATTCATCCTGTTTTCAGAAAGATATCCACTATCACCTGGATAAATTCAGAACCTGGATGGATCCGGATAAAAATGTACTCACTAACCACCGACAACTGGAAGCCGTGCAGTCGATTGAACTCTGTTGTAAGCGCGTAATGTCGCCTGCGCAGCGTAATACAGAAAAACTACATCCCTGGGTAACGTTTCTGATCTTACCTGTTTTTGCTCTGGCCAACGCAGGTGTGGCATTGCATGCCGATAACCTGTTAGCTGATTTTACCAGTCCGGTTGCCATGGGGGTATTTTTCGGGTTGGTAATAGGAAAACCAATTGGCATAACCCTCTTCAGCTGGCTGGCGGTAAAAAGCAAAATGGCCAAACTGCCCGACCATACAACCTGGAAGCAGTTGATGGGCGTGGCCTGCCTGGGGGGCATCGGCTTTACCATGTCACTGTTTGTTGATAACCTGGCCTTCCCCGGGATGCATTATCTCGAAGTAGCTAAAATAGGCATCCTCTCAGCCTCGCTCACCGCCAGTGCAATCGGATTGATTTGGCTGAGCCTTGTTAAGAAAAAAACACCGGTAAAAGCATAAGTCCGATCGGCATTGATATTTTTGCAACAACGAGAACCAAAAGCCACATGCAGAACGGCAGAAGGCAGTCAGACTTACCAGCCATAGAATTGCCCGTATAAGCAAGAAAGGATTTTAAAATTTTCTTTGAACCAAACTTTCGTGCAAGTTTTGAAAATCAAAAAATTATAGTAATTTTGCACTCCATTTTTTAACAGAAAGAATCATTATTCATTAAAATCTGAAAACAATGCTCAATCAGTACGAAACCGTTTTCATTATGACTCCCGTTTTATCTGAAGATCAGATGAAGGAAGCGGTTGAAAAATTCAGGAATTACCTGAAAACAAAAGGGGCAGAAATTGTCCATGAAGAAAATTGGGGACTTAAGAAACTGGCCTACCCGATTCAGAAGAAATCGACCGGATTTTACCACCTGCTGGAATACAGGGCAGAAGGTAATCTGCTTGAAAACTTTGAAGTGACGTTTAAACGCGACGAAAGAATTCTGCGGTTTTTAACCGTAAAACTCGACAAGCATGCAATTGCATACAACGAGAAAAAACGTGCAGCTAAATCGCAAAAACAAAACGCACCCGAAGAGAAAACGGAGGCAGCTGAATAATTATCTCACATAAAATTAAAAATCATGGCAAACAATTCAGAAATCAAATATTTAACCCCGATTGCGGTTGATGTCAAAAAGAAAAAATATTGTCGCTTCAAAAAATCAGGGATAAAATACATTGACTACAAGGATGCTGATTTTCTCCTGAAATTCGTTAACGAACAGGGAAAAATTCTCCCACGCCGTATTACCGGCACATCAACAAAATACCAGAAAAAAGTTTCACAGGCAATCAAAAGAGCAAGACACCTTGCCCTGATGCCTTATGTTGCGGATTTATTAAAATAAGGAGGTAGAACCATGCAAATTATACTTAAACAAGATATACCCAATCTGGGATATGCCAACGATGTAATTGATGTTAAACCTGGTTACGCCAGAAATTACCTCATCCCTCAGGGAAAAGCAATCCTGGCTACTCCGTCAGCATTGAAAAGCCGCGATGAAGTAATAAAACAAAAAGCTTTTAAAGAAGATAAAACCAGAAAAGAAGCGACTGCCCTGGCGGAGGCCCTCAACAACATTACAGTAAAAATTGGTGCCAAAGCTGCAACTACCGGAAAAATCTTTGGTTCAGTGAACGCAATGCAACTTGCCGATTCCATCAAGGAACAGTTCAAATATGAAATCGACCGGAAGAAAATCCATGTCGATGGAGATTCCATCAAAGAAATTGGTACCTACACCGCCAAAATCATTCTTTATAAGGACATACAGGTGGAGGTAAACTTTGAAGTATTTGCCGAATAGGCATTTCAAAAATATACGTACCTTTAATCCCGGAAACATCCGGGATTTTTTTATGCTTTCAAAAAACCAAATTAAACATTTCAAATCGCTGCATCTACAGAAATACCGCACCCAAAAAGGCCTGTTCCTGGCAGAAGGAATTAAAATGGTGGATGACTTATGCAGGGCTGGATACCCCATAGAGGAAATTGTGGTAACCGAAGCCCATTATCCCCATTTGCCAACAGACACATCCATCAAAATTACCTTGGTTACCGAACCGGAACTGGCTACCATAAGTACCCTCAAAACACCGAATCAAGTGATAGCCGTTTGCCAGATCCGATACCCTGACTTATTGAAAAATCCGTCACTGTTCGACGACCTGGTGCTTTACCTCGATACAATCCGCGACCCTGGAAACCTGGGAACCATCCTCCGTACCGCAAGCTGGTTTGGGGTAAAAAACATTTTCTGTACCCCCGATACTGTAGAACTGTTCAACCCCAAAACAGTTCAGGCTACAATGGGGGCACTAGCCAGTTGCAACCTCCAGTATATCTCCTTTGATGACTTTCAGGCACGGATTCCTTTAACTATACCCATCTACGGACTTTTTCTTAAAGGAGATAAAATTTATAATTGTAGCCCAAAATCGAACGGAATTCTTATTATTGGAAGCGAAGCTCATGGAATAAGAAAAAGTATTGAATCAAAGGTAACCCATAAACTCACCATCCCCCCTTTTTACCCGCAATTACCTCATCCCGAAAGCCTTAATGCATCAATTGCAACAGCCATCGTGTTGTATCATTTTCGGATTCCAACATCTTCATGACCGATATTCAGGTTTAAAAAAAAATTATTATCTCTTTTTTTAGTACTTTTCTTGCTTTTTAAAAAAATAATTACCTATTTTTGGAGAGCAATAAGTGGTAGAAACAAATATTTAAACCAGAATAAAAGAAGTGTCTATGAACAGTACTATGCCCACTAACTTCCATATCTCCGAACTCAAAGATATGGAAAAACTTTCCGAAAGGACAAGAAATGTTTGCGTTGCGAATTCTATACCAACGCTTTACAAAATCGTCGAGTATTATTTCAAGTACGGAACTTTCAAAAACCTCCAAAACTGCGGCGCCAAAACAAATGACGAATTAACCCGGATTTCCGATAAATTCATTCGTCAATATAGCTTGACTGTTGATAAAATCAAGCTGGATCCACGCACAAAACAGTTTGAAGATTTTAAAATTTTCTGCTACAACAGCTTTAAAATCCCAACACAGGATACGGAAACTTTCCGTACCGAATTTTTCAATAAAGAATTTCCGTTCTGCAAGTTTCTGACTGCTATTCTGCAGAAAAACATGAATGAAAGGGAATTTTTTATCTTCCGTCAGAATTTCAACTATTTTACCGACAGCAATAAACGGACGCTGCAGGCCATAGGTGATATTTATGATATAACCCGTGAAAGAGTCCGTCAAATTTCCCAGAAAATTCCGTCGATGATGGAACGCATTATCTCGGTTTTTACGATGGAACACACGTACATTCTCGACCATATTTCGTACGATCTGGATTCAAAACGCGACTTGCTGATCATTAACAAACGCTCAGCCGACCGGATCAACGACAAGGAAGATATCATCATGACCCCGAAATTCTTCGGATTTGTCTTCTCCGTCCTCTTCGAAAATGACTATTCCACATTCCAGAATATGGAAAAATTGTACATGAACTACTATCTGGTAAAAAACGAACTGTATGAAAAATTTGACTTCATCGGTTGTTTCGATGCGTTAAACGACCTCATTAACGAACGGATTGAAGAGACCTATCCGCTGGAAATTGATCCATTCCTGAATAAATTTACCCGCACTACCGACGAAAAATGGATAAAACGTGCAAAAGCAGTTATGCGCCACGTTGCCAACGAAGAGCTCGAAATTGAAATCAGCACGGATAAAAATAATTTCTTAATTGCCAGAAATACGCTGGTTAAACTCTCAGAACATATCCTTTCGATTCTGGAAGAAGCCGGACGGCCGATGCAACTGGCCGAAATCCATGAAGAACTGGCCAGAAGGACCAACAGAGTTCCCAGAAATATTGAATCCCTGCGATCGTCCATACTCAGCCTTGACGAAGTATCTGCAATAGGGAAAACCAGTACGTATGCGCTGGCCGGATGGGACAATATTAAAACAGAAACGATCAAGGAGCTGGTACGTGAATTCCTGGAAAAAACCGATGAGCCGAAACATATTAACGAAATCACCGAATATGTTACCAAGTATCGTGAAACCAGCAGCAAAAACGTACTTTCCAATCTAAAACTCGATCGGTCGGAAACATTCTGTTTCTTCCAGAAAAACTATATTGGGCTGGAATCGAAGATTTACAAAGGGTGGCAAAAAAAATAATTCCCAACAATGTTGACTAAAAAAACAGGATATGCCGGAAAACAATTGTTTTCCGGCATAAACATTGTCGTACCCGGTTTGTTTACACTATAAATTAAACATGATGCTAAAAGTAATTCTTATCTCCATTCTCTTATTGGCACTTGCCGTTTCAGCCCTTGCCATTAAAATGTTTGTTAAGAAAGGAGGCGAGTTTAAAAAAAGTTGCTCCAGTGTACATCCTGAAACAGGAGAGCGCATCGGATGCAGTTGCGGCGGTGGCAGTAATTCCTGCCATAATAACTGATGTAGTTATTCCATAACCGATAAGAAACCATCCGAAGCCCAGGTTTCACTCTTGCCCTCCGCATTAATAAAAATCAAATAGGCCTCCAGTTCATTATGCTGAAGAATTACGGCTTTCCCTTTTTCAGATCCCAGCACCATAAGAGCCGTTGCCCAGGCATCAGCCACTCCGCATTGGTTGGCAATTACTGTAGCACTTAACAACGAATGAACTACAGGATATCCGGTTTGGGGATCGATGGTATGGCTGTATTTTACGCCATCCTTAATATAAAATTTCCGATAGCTACCGGAAGTAGCGAGAGCCTTTCCGGTAAGTTGAACCACAGCCTGAAGGTTTTCCCCATACGCTGCATTATCGGCAGGTTTTTCAACGCCCACCCGCCAGGGATGGTTGCCGGGTTTATAGCCCGCGGCCAGCACTTCACCGCCAATATCCACTAAATAGTTCTCAATTCCGCGCGATGCGAGCAGTTCAGCGACGATATCGACCGAAACACCCTGAGCCACGGCATTAAAATCGAGGCGCATCCCTTGCCGGGCAAAAAATACACTATCGCCCTCCACCATCACATGCTGAAAACCCACCAATGCACGTAAGCTATCTACCAATGGCTGACTAACGGGCATTTTCTCCCGAAAGGAAAAGCCCCAGGCCTCTACCAGAGGCCCCACAGTACAATCAAAAGCACCCGCTGTTGCCGCTGATACCTCCTGAGCCACCTGCCAGGTTCGAAAAAAATACGCATCCCCTTTCACTGGCCGCCGGGAGTTATTCAGCCTTGTAATCAACGAATGAGGATTATACACCGAAACAGAGGAGTCAAAACGATTCAACATCTGTTCAACCTCCTGCTGCGTAACCAGCGTATCTTCAGCGTAATAGGTAACACGATAATAAGTCCCCTGTGTTTCGCCAACAAAAGCAATTGCGGTTTTGGATTCAGGCGTACACTGGGTAAAAAAGATTAGGGATAAGACAAAAATAATCAAGCCGGAAAACGGTTTCATAGGATATCATTTTACTGGCTCAATTTACAAATAAAAACGGTTTACCCGCCAAAATCGTCATAGGCAATCATTTCAGGAGGAACTCCCAAGCTGTCAAGCATGCGAAAAACAGCATCATTCATCATGGGAGGGCCACAAAGATAATATTCAATCTCCTCCGGTTCCTCATGGGTATTCAAGTATTTATCCAGTACCATCTGATGAATAAACCCAACGTACCCGTTCCAGTTATCTTCTTTTGCAGGAGCCGACAAACCGATATGGAAGGAAAAGTTCGGGTTTTCAGCTTCAATTTTTCTGAAATCATCCACATAAAAAAGTTCCCGAACCGATCGTCCACCATACCAGAAAGTAGCTTTTCGATGGGTATGCAGGGTATTAAAAAGATGAAAGATATGGGAGCGCATAGGTGCCATTCCGGCCCCACCGCCAATAAACATCATCTCCCGGTTGGTATCTTTGATAAAAAATTCGCCATAAGGCCCTGAAATAATCACCTTATCGCCGGGTTTTCGGCTAAAAATATAGGAAGAGCAGATCCCTGGATTCACCTTCATAAAACGGTTGTTTTTTCTGTCCCATGGGGGTGTTGCAATACGGATATTCAGCATGATAATATTATCTTCTGCCGGGTGGTTGGCCATGGAATAGGCGCGAAAAACCGGTTCACTACTTTTCATTTTAAGGGTAAAAATACCCAGTTGTTCCCATTCAGCAAGGTATTCAGGATCAACCACTATATCCGATGCATAATTGACTTCCACCGGGGGTACATCGATCTGAATATATCCGCCAGAACGAAAATCGAGACGCTCACCTTCGGGCAGGCGAACTACAAATTCTTTAATGTAAGTCGCCACATTCCGATTAGAAATAACTTCACACTCCCATTTTTTAATCCCGAATATTTCAGGGGCAATCCGAATCTTTAAATCCTCACGAACCTTCACCTGACAACCCAGTCGCCAATTCTCCTGCTGCTGTTTGCGGGAAAAGAAACCGGTTTCAGTGGGAAGAATTGAGCCACCTCCGTCTTCAACCTTACAAATACAAGTACCACAGGTTCCTCCCCCTCCACAGGCAGAAGGAAGAAAAATTTTATGCGACGCCAACGTAGAAAGCAAACTCGAGCCAGGTTGTACCTCCAACTCTTTTTCATCGTTAATTGTAATCTTAACCTTTCCCTGCGGGGTCAGCTTTTTTCTGGCATAAAGCAATAAAGCCACCAACAAAAGGATTATCAGCAGAAACACCGTGATACTCACAATGACAACGGTTCCAATTCCTACACTTTCAACCATAACTTAATGATTATCAATTCAAAATTAATTTCTTTACTTAGATTTTTATGCCCATGAAACTCATAAAGGCAATACCCATTAAACCGGTAATAATAAAAGTTATCCCTAATCCTTTCAATGCCGGCGGAACATTTGAGTAACGAATTTTTTCCCGAATGGCAGCAATAGCGACAATCGCCAGGAACCAGCCCACACCGGAGCCCAACCCAAAGGAGGTTGCTTCGGCAATTGATTGGTATTCACGTTCCTGCATAAACAGTGAACCCCCAAGGATAGCACAGTTCACAGCAATAAGAGGAAGGAAAATCCCCAGAGAATTATACAGGGCAGGACTAAACTTCTCGATCACCATTTCAACTAACTGAACCATGGAAGCAATCACAGCAATAAAAAGGATAAAGCTAAGAAAGCTGAGATCGACCGTAGCCAGATCGCTGCTTATCCAATGCAAAGCACCCGGAGCAAGCAGGTATTTGTTGAGCAGGTAATCGACCGGAACGGTGATTCCCAGGACAAAAATTACTGCAACGCCCAATCCAACGGAAGTTTTTACGGTTTTCGAGACGGCCAGATAGGAACACATGCCCAAAAAATAGGCAAAGATCATATTATCAATAAAAACCGACTTGACAAAAATATTTATAAGATCCTGCATAGCGTTATTCAGTTATTGTTAGTCTTCAATTAATTCACGGTTTTTGAATCGCTGAACCCATATAATAATTCCCACGGTAATCAGAGCCATAGGAGGAAGGATCATAAGCCCGTTGTTTTCGTAACCCACGGAATAGATGCCCAGTTTTTCCAGAACGGGGTAACCCCAAATAGTTCCAGAGCCAAGCAATTCACGAAAAAACGCCACGATAATAAGAATTAATCCGTAACCGGAGCCATTCCCCAATCCATCGAGGAAGGAAGGCCAGGGTTTATTGGCCATGGCAAATGCCTCAAAACGACCCATTATGATACAGTTAGTAATGATTAACCCCACAAAAACAGAAAGCTGTTTGCTGACATCATAAGCAAATGCTTTCAGAATCTGGTCGACCAGGATAACCAGAGAGGCAATTACAACCAGTTGGACAATAATACGAATGCGTGGTGGAATTTGGTTGCGAAGCAAGGAAATCACAACGTTACCTAGCGACAATACCGCGATGACGGAAATAGCCATTACAAAGGCAGGTTCCAGTTTTACGGTTACCGCTAATGCGGAACATATCCCCAGCACCTGCACGGTTATCGGATTATTTTTTCCCAGAGGCGCTGTCAGGAGTTTTCGGTTTTTCGGTGAAAACAAGGGTTCTTTGGTTTTTACTTCTTGGCTCATAATCTGCGTTTTTCAAAATAAGGGACATACAGTTCAAAAGTACTTTTAAGCATTTCGGTGACTCCATTGGAGGTAATGGTACCTCCGGAGATGGCATCGACGCCATGCAGGGGGTTAATATTGCTGTTGGCAACACCACCCTTGACTACATTAATGGATACGAAAGTACCGTCGTCATAAAGTTGTTTATTTTTAAACTGATCCTGAAAATCTTTTTGTGCGATTTCGGCTCCAAGCCCGGGGGTTTCGCCTTTATGGCTAAACACAGCGCCGAAGATTGTATTCAGGTCTTCTTCCAGGGCAATAGTTCCATAAATAGGTCCCCACAGGCCTTTCCCCTGCATAGGAATGATATAGAGCGTCTTTTCGCCATCATTAAAAACATACAACGGCAGCATAACCTGGGCCTGCTTGTTTCCGGCCTGCCATGCCTGAAGGTTTTTGAGCTGCGTTTTCAGTTCAATATCAAAGGCGCGGCATTCTCCGGTGATCAATTTCCCCGCTTCAAAACGACAAACTTCATTTCCCTCCAGGTTGAGCACTACTTCGCGGACGATATACTGATTGTAGAGCTCCAGTGTGTTTTCTTTTCCGGCAACCACTTCGGCTGCAGCGAGGATGTTCTGCATCTTCTCGGTTGTGACATTTTTCTCCTGCATTGGTTTCAGCACCATGGAGGCGCCCGACAGGAGTGCGGCCACAATAACCACCATGATTATTGCAAACCTGAATATATACCCATTACTATACATAATTTTTTCCGTTTTATTATTTTGCAGTTACACTTGCACGCTTCAACCGACGTTTGATATTGGCCTGTACCACATAATGGTCGATCAGGGGGGCAAATACATTCATAAGCAGGATGGCCATCATGATCCCCTCAGGATAGGCAGGATTGAACACCCGTATAAGAACAGCAAACATCCCAATGAGGAGGCCATAAATCCATTTTCCTGTATTGGTTTGTGCTGCCGATACGGGGTCGGTGGCCATAAAAACGGCCCCAAAAGCAAATCCTCCCATAATCAGCTGTTCCCACGGGGGAATCTGCATATAAGCATTCGCACCCCAAAGGTTAAACACCAAAGCCATTAAAAAGCCACCAGCAAAAACAGAAAACATAATCCGGTAACTTGCAATTCCGGTAATCAGGAGAAATGCTGCTCCAAGTAGAATGGCCAGGGTGGAAGTTTCGCCGATACTACCCGGGATAAAACCCAGAAACCGATCAATGGCGGAAGGCATCAGTGAGATATCACCTGCTGCGGCAAGGCCCAAGGGGGTGGCGCCACTCATGGCATCGGGAAGGCCGGATATCCATACCTTATCACCGGAAATGTGCGCCGGATAGGCGAAAAACAAAAATACACGTGCCAGCAGTGCCGGATTGAAAATATTCATTCCACTGCCGCCAAACGCCTCCTTTCCAATAAGCACGGCAAAAGCAGTGGCCAGCGCCACCATCCATAATGGAATATCTGGTGGTAAAATCAACGGAATAAGAAAGGCACTCACGATAAAACCTTCAGCAACTTCGTGCTTTCGAATATCGGCAAAAATGAACTCAATGGTCATTCCTACGGCAAAAACGACCACCTGGAGGGGCAACCATTTTAAGAATCCATACCAAAAATTTGCAATCAGGGTACTTTCCTGATCAAGAGCCAGAAAATGCTGGTACCCGATATTCCACATTCCAAACAGAGCAGCAGGCAGCAAGGCGATAACCACGAAAATCATAGTGCGCTTCATATCAATGGCATCGCGAATGTGGCTTCCGGTTTGCGTTACCCGCGGGGGCACAAAGGCAAACGATTCAAACGCCTCGAAGGTATAATAGAATCGCGACAGTTTTCCTCCTTTCTCAAAGTGTGGCCTGACGCTATCAAATAGTTTTTTTACGGGTTTCATAGATTATCGATTAACTTAACAGCTTAATTCATCTCTTTTCGCAGGAAATCCAGTCCCTCACGGATAATTTTCTGCAACTCTTCCTTGGAGGTATTGGTAAATTCACATAAAGCAAAATCCTCCGGACCCACCTCGTAAATCCCCAAATTTTCCATCTGATCAATATCTTTCACTAATACAGACTTAATAAGATACAAGGGGAGAATATCCATAGGAAATACCTTTTCCATTTCCCCGGTGACCACAAAAGAGCGCCTACCGCCATGCATGTTGGTATCGAGGCGATAATTTTTCTTTGCCAACAGCCGGGAGAGAAAAGCATGGGTATTGGAATATTTAGCCAGACCAGGTTTTATCCACCCTAAAAACTCCGAATGATTCCCTTCAGGAATTACCGTAAGTTGATTGTCATAGAAGCCCAGATATCCGTCAGGGCTAATTTGGGTTCCAGTAAGCACATTTCCACTGATCACACGGGTTACACCTTCACGCAGGTTATTGGCCAACAACCTGTCGACGCGCAGGCCGCCAGTCACTTTATAATAACCAGTGCGCAGCACTTCAGAGCCAGTAAGTGCTACTAAACGGGAATCATCGTAATGACCCGACATAAAAAGGCGACCAATACGAAGCACGGCACAAGGAGAAAGATACCATACAACCTCGTTTTTGTTTACCGGATCAAGATGATGAATTTGAATGCCCGGTGTTCCAGCAGGATGGGGCCCTTCGAAATAATTGATCTGTACATTTTTTGAATTGGTAAAAACCTTGGAAGCGGGTGTACCATGCCGCAGATTTAAATGTACTGTACCCGGAGTAAGCTTACTAATCACATTCAGGCCCATCTGAAATTCGGGGTCGTGCCCATGAACCAGAATATCGTAATCGGGTGCGAGGGGGGCCGAATCAAAACCACTGATTACAATGGCTTTCGGTATTTTATCGTAATCAGCCACAATAGCATACGGGCGCTGTAAAAGAGCCGGCCACAGGCCTGACTCAAGCATTAGCGCTACGATAACCTCACGATTATCGTATTCCGGCTCCATCCGTTTGAACTCCACGTATTGCTGAACGCTATCGGCTTCAATACGAATTTCCTGTATTACACGCTTCGCTCCCCTGATAATTTCAGTAACAACACCACTCACTGGTGAAGTAACCCGAATAGACTCACGGTATTTATCAAAAAAAAGCGGTGTCCCTGCCATCACCCTTTCTCCGGCCTTGACCAGGAGCTTGGGATATACTCCCGGAAAATCCGTCGGCTTTATGGCATACTGCTGCGACTCCAACGGAGTTATCGTTTTCTCAGCTACACCCAAAAGTTGGATATCCAAACCTTTTCTGAGTTTAATGCTTCTCGACATATGCGTTGTGGTTTCTTTGGTTTTAGATTTTTTCGTAAATATATTAAAATATCTAATTTCTTATATATTAAAAAAGGTTGTTAATGCAATAACAACACTTCATTGATCAAGATGTTCATGAAACACCCGGTTTTTAAACCAGTCTTTTTGTATCTTTGTAAATATAGAAATATTTTTTAGATCGAAAGAGATGAAAGGCAACGTAACCCCCATTTTTTCCCTGATTTCCGCAGTAAGCACCGCCATGTTGTGTATCGGTATGGCCTGCGCGGTTAAAGCCCAAAGCCTGGAGTCGGTACAGATGAAACGTCCGGATCAAACATTTTCCCCTGACATTCAATCGGTTCAACTTAACAGGAAGGGAACCACGCTGGGTGATCCGGTGATTATTGTATCCGATGGTATTGAGTTAATATGTTCGTTTGATGATCTGAATGCCGGAGTCAAAGACTACCAATACACATTTGTCCATTGTGATCCTTGGTGGCAACCAACAGAAGGGCTTTCACGAGAAGACTATCTGGACAGTTATTATATGGAAGAATATATTCGAAGCTACGAAAGTTCGTACAACACCTTAACGCCCTATATACATTATTGGTTTGCATTCCCTTCAGAAAGCATAAAATTTCGCTTAAGTGGAAATTATTTATTAAAAGTATATGAAGATGACCCGGAGTTGCCGGTTTTCACCCGCGGGTTCATGGTTATCGAACAGGAAGTAAACATAGAAGGGCGTGTAGCGAAATCGGCGAACCCGGCACTCAGGCCAGAAGTACAGCAACTTCTCTTCCAGGTTAACCTTGGGAATAAACATTATGAAGACCCCTACCGGAACATGGAGGTTGTTGTATCGCAGCATGACCGCTGGGACAACGAGATATGGGGCAAGGCGCCCTACATGATTCGTAATAATACCATGCATTTCGATCAGGAAGGCATGTATATTTTCAAAGGTCATAATGAGTTCCGGTTTCTGGATTTAAAAAGCCTACGATATCTTCCCCAGAAGGTGGCGGAAATTTCGGTAAGTGAAGGCACTTATTACGTGGAGGTCAACGATCGTGAGCCGGGAAAATTTCTTTCATACCAGTACCGGGAAGACATCAATGGTAAATATTTAATTTTAAGCGAAGACGCCAGGGATTCGGATATGGAATCGGAATACATGAATATCCAGCTGTATTTACCTTACGACAAGCCCATTGCCGGAGCGAGCCTGTATGTAACGGGATCGTTTTGCAACTGGCAGTATCTGGAGCAAAACAAAGCCATTTATAGTCCACGCCGCGGCGGATATCTGGTGGATTTATTTTTTAAACAGGGCTATTATAACTACACCTGGGCGGCGGTGGAGCTGGGAAATCTTCCGGCGGATGCAACATTCATCGATGGTTCTTTTGCCGATGTTCAGAACCTCTACACGGTCAGGATCTATTACAAAAATCCGGGGGATTATCACTATCGGTTAATCGGCCGGCAGGTGTTCAATTCAGCGAATAATTTTTAACACTCATTCGTAACGCAATGATTCGATTGGGTTAACGCGAGCAGCACGTCCGGCGGGAATAATACCTGACAGCAGGGCTACGAAAAAGCAGAGGGCAACCCCCAACAAAATCCAAAGCCAGGGAATAAAAAAGTTGATTTTCAGTGAAACGGAGAGGAGATTTCCAATGGCGATACCCAGTACGATTCCCAACAGGCCGCCCAGTTGAGCAATCACTATGGCTTCCATAAGGAACTGGTTACGAATGGTAGAGCTTTTTGCCCCAATGGCTTTGCGAATACCAATTTCATGCGTTCGCTCCGTAACCGAAACAAGCATAATGTTCATCAATCCAATAGCGGCGCCCAAAAGTGTAATAAACCCGATAACCGTAGCGGCAAGACGCAGGTTTTTGATATTATCAAAAAGCAATTCCGAGAGGGAGTCACTTTTGGAAATGTCGAAACTACTCTCTTCGTCAGGGCGGCATTTACGGATAATCCGAAACAGTCCTTCTGCTTCGCCGAGGGCTACTTCAAGGATTTCCGGCCGATCGACAGTAACATTCAGCGTATAATTCATATTAGGCCAACCGAAGTGGGTGCGGGCAGTATTCACCGGGATAATCATGCGATTATCTTCGCTAAATCCCATGGTTTGGCCTTTTTCGTTCATCACCCCCACCACACGATAGCGCATATTTCCCACCGTAATCTCTTTATCCACCGGAGATACCGTTGATCCGAACAAATCGCGGGCAATGCTGGCGCCAATGATGGCTACCGGGCTGCCATACTGCATTTCGGCAGGAGAAAAAGTACGGCCCTGGCTTAACTTAATTCCGGCAGTAGTCAGATAATTTGCATCGGAACCCAGAACCCCAATATTGGGGTTTGTTTTTTTTGATTCATATTTAACTGTAGCGCCGCCGCTAACCCAGATAGAGACCGAAGCCGTAGCACCCTCCATCGAATATTCATCGAGAAACCGGCTAGCTTCCTCATAAGTAATAATGCGGTAGTTTCTGGCTTTGGTTCGTTTACCGCCCATGTGAATACGCATCGAACGGTTCTGAATGGAGAAGGTATTTGCTCCCATCATGGCCAGATTTTCCTGAAAATAATATTTTATGGCATCGATGGAGGTAAGAATACCCACCAGTGCCATGATGCCAATTGCGATAATCAGAATGGTTAAGGTAGTTCTTAGCCGGTGGCTTCTGATAGAGCTCAAAGAGATCGAAATGTTTTCTCTGATAAGATTTACAGCCATTTAAAAATCAGTTTTTTTTCCATACGCCAGATCGCCGGCATCGCCCAGACCCGGCACAATATAGGATTTTGCGGTAAGTTCCTGATCAACCGCCAGTGTCCATAAGGTAACCCGGTTGTAGGGCAGGTTTCGTCGCAGAAAGTTAATTCCTTCCTGAGAGGCAATCACCGAAACAATATGCACATGTTCCGGAATGCCAAAACGCTTTAATTCACGGTAGGTCATCAGCAGCGAGGCACCGGTTGCGAGCATCGGGTCGGTGAGGATTAGGGTTTTACCGGTAATATCGGGGCAGGAGGCATATTCAAGTTTGATTTCAAAATCATCGCCATGGGTATGTTTTCGGTAACAACTAATAAACGCCGACGGAGCGGTGTCGAAATAATTAAGAAAACCCTGATGAAAAGGCAATCCTGCCCGTAAAATAGTGACCAGCACCGGATCTTCGGCAGGAACCATCATTTCCGTCATACCCAGGCTGGTTACTATCTCCCGGGAAACATAGGCCATAGTTTTACTAATCTCTAACGCAAGCACCTCTCCCACTCGTTCGAGGTTACGACGAAACCGCATGCTGTCTTTTTGAATTTCCACATCACGCAGTTCGGCGAGAAAACGATTTACTATGCTATTGTTTTGTTCCAGAATATGTATCATAACCAGCGCTTTTGACGAATAAGAAACCTTAGGGTTACAAAGATACGAAAAGGGATTTACGGCCGGGAAAATATTTCTCAAAGAAAATACGGCTAACTCTTATATTTAACAACAATCTTCAGGATGGTTGCCAGTCGGTTGCTCCACAATCGAGATTAATAATCATCGAGGGTAAGCCCCAATCGTTTTTGCAAAGCAATCAGGTCAGGATTTTTTTTAGCCATCTCGAGAAACCGATCCTTTGCAGTATACGGTTTGATTTCCCGTTTTTCGTCGGAGAGTTGAATTTGCAGCCGGATGTTATTGTTATGCAGATTAAAACGTAGATAATCCAACAATTCGGCCTGATTTCGGAAAATTATATTCTCCTGCAGTTTGTTATCGAGGCGTAGCAGAATGGTATCGTTATCAACAACCTGGGTTGGATAAGCAGTAAGTGATGAGAACAATATCGGGTTAGTCTCACTGAAAGGCTGGGCAAAAGTTTCCCAAAATTTATGCACTGTAGCTTCCAGTAGGGGTTCAGCCTGTTCTTTTACGGATTCCCGCAGGGACCGTTCTCTACGGTTACGTTGCAGTTCAGACTCGGCGGCCTTGGTAACCGATATGCTTTCCCCATTGCGGATTCTGCCATTTGGCATTTTCCGTTTCTTTTCATTTCCGTTGGTTTCGGGGATACTTTTGGGTTTGCTGATAGGGGCATCCTGCTTTTTCGCTTCCGCACGAACATTGCCAATAGCACTTGTTCCGAGGGGTTGAGTCGGACTTTCTGGTGATGCAGTTATGGGCGTCGTTACTTTTGGGTTAAGGTCTTTTTTTTTTTGCACATCCGTAGTCGAAGGTGGAGGGGGATTGGATACCGCCGGCGAATTAGCAGGCGTTACGCCGAGGAGTGCAGTTTCTATAAGTAGCAGCTCCAGCAACAGGCGTTTGTTATTGCTGAGTTTATATTGTGTATCAGCGTAGCTATGTTTTTTTAGCGCTTCGATGAGGAAAAACTCGCTGCATCGTGTTCCCTGTGCCTGATAGCGCCCGGCAATGATTTCGCTTTCTTCCAGCAGCGGTAAGGTAACGGGATCACGGCTCACCAGTAGGTTCCGGAGGTGCGAGCCAAAACCAAGCAAGAAATGCTGACCCTCGAAACCACGGGTAATAATCTCATCCAAAACCAATAATGCAGCTTTTACGTCATGGTTCAACAACAGGTCGGTAAGCCTGAAATAATAGTCATAATCGAGTACATTCAGGTTATCGATAACAGTTTGATAAGTGATACTGTTACCCGAATAACTAACCAGCTGATCAAAAATCGACAAGGCATCCCGCATGGCTCCATCCGCTTTTTGGGCAATAATATGCAACGCCTCAGGTTCAGCGGTAACCTGTTCTTTTTCGGCAATCCATGCCAGGTAGGAAGCGATATCGTGAAGGGTAATGCGTTTAAAATCAAAAATCTGACAACGGCTCAGGATAGTGGGAATAATTTTATGTTTCTCGGTGGTGGCGAGTATAAATTTGGCATAGGGAGGGGGTTCCTCAAGTGTTTTAAGAAAAGCGTTGAAGGCCGCCTGACTTAGCATGTGCACCTCATCGATAATATAGACTTTGTAAGCACCCACCTGAGGAGGAATGCGCACCTGATCGACCAGATTGCGGATATCATCCACACTGTTGTTGGAGGCAGCGTCTAATTCATGGATGTTGAAGGAGGCATTATTATTAAAGGAGGTACACGATTCACACTGATTACAAGGCTCCATATTTTCGCCCGGGTTTTGGCAATTGATGACTTTGGCAAAAATCCGGGCGCAAGTAGTTTTCCCAACGCCCCGGGGCCCGCAAAACAAAAAGGCCTGAGCCAACTGCCGATTACGGATAGCATTTTTCAGGGTGCCCGTAATATGTTTTTGTCCTATAACACTTTCGAAGGTTTGCGGCCTGTATTTTCTCGCTGATACAATAAAATTCTCCATGAAAACTATGCTTCTTTTGGAAAACAAAGTTATTAAAATTCTCGGGCCTTGCGATGAAAATTTAAGGGAGGAAGATTTTTTCTTATCTTGTGCCCGTTTTTACAGCCTGACTATGGTACTCGTCTATTGTGAACAAAAAACATCCCGACTGGAATATATTTTTCGCTTGATTTTTACAGAGTTGATGCGAGTTGATGTGGAATTTACCACCCAGTCCGACGTTTACCATACGTATGCGGATGTCAGATTATGGTATGCAAAACAACCTCCGGAGCACGGGTGTCATATCGCACCTGCCGGCTTGCTGACTACCCGTGGAATTCATGAGATACAACCCAAAACCGTGGATTATGGGGGGATCACCTGTCTTTTCCCGGTAGACGAAGCGGATTTGCCTTACGACCCCTTCTCCTCCGCCTTTTATCTGGTAACGCGTTATGAAGAATACCTGCCTTTCCGGGCCGACAGTCACGGGCGATTTCCTGCTTCGGAAAGTTTTGCATCAAAGCACAATTTTTTACATATCCCGGTAGTAAACCACTATGCGCTACATTTAAAAGCCTTACTCCAGAAAAAATGGGATACCTTCCGAACGCCTGAAATACCCTACCGATTTATGCTGACATTCGATGTGGATGCTGCCTGGGCTTACCGGAATAAAGGCTTTTTCCGCACCCTTGGAGGGCTGGGGAATGCGCTGCTGCAAAATCAGCTCAGCGAATTCGCTCATCGTATCCGGGTGCTGGCCGGAAAAGATCACGATCCATTCGATACCTTCAACCAAATTTTCACTTACCAACGCAGGTATAAACTGGATATGACCTGTTTTATATTGTTAGGCGATTATTCCCGTTACGATAAAAACATACCCTGGCATAACATTACATTCCAGGATCTGATAAAACATATCGGAGATTATGCTGCACTGGGGATACACCCTTCCTATGAGTCGTGGGCCTACCCCGAACGGGTAAAAGAAGAAATAAGCCGGCTAAGCGCAATCACGCGCAGGAATGTATTAAAAAGCCGGCAGCACTTTCTGCGTTTAAGTTTCCCGACCACATACCGTACCTTAACTAACCTTGGAATAAAAGAGGATTATACCATGGGCTTTGCAGCTGATTTCGGTTTCCGGGCCGGAATCTGTTCTCCCTATTATTTTTATGATCTGGAACAGGAACGCATCACCGGATTACGGATTTTTCCATTCGCATTTATGGAAGGAACCCTAAAAGATTACCTCAGCCTTTCGCCCGAACAGGCAATTCAGGTAATTGAAAACCTTATCCAGGAGGTAAAAAAGGTAAACGGAACTTTTATCTCACTATGGCATAACGAATCATTAAGCGACACGGGTCGTTGGGTTGGATGGAAGCGCGTTTGTGACGCTATGATTGAAAAAGGCAGAGAATCGTGAAAGCAAAACCGCAACTTCATTTTTTGACCCATGATCAAATTCACAAGGAAAAATGGGATGCATGTATTCTCGCTTCTTTCAATGGCTTACCCTACGCTGAATCGTGGTATCTTGATCTTGTTTCTCCCGGCTGGTGCGCCATAACAGACGCTGAATATCAAAGGATTATGCCGCTTCCAGCGAAAAAAAAACTGGGAATCCCTTATCTTATTCAACCACTTTTTGTTCAACAACTTGGAATCTTTTCCACGAAACAACTCGATGCAACCGTGATTCAGGCTTTTCTGGCCGCCATCCCCGGAAGGTATTTTTACATCCACATCCATTTAAACACGCAGAACCACTTATTGCACCCCGCTGCAATCAACAGAAATCATGAACTCGACTTAATCGATCCCTACGCCATTCTCAGGGCTAAATATGCAGAAAACACCCTTCGCAATTTAAGAAAAGCCGAAAAGAATGGATTGTCCGTTGTTAAGCATGTGCGTCCGGAATCGATTGTTCAGCTTTTTCGAAACGATCGCGGCCGTCAAGTGACACAGTGGGGTGAGTCCCAATATACACTTCTGCTAAACCTGCTCTACACGGGTATTCACAAAAACCGGATGGATACATACGGGGTTATGGATAACAAAAACACCTTAATAGCCGCGGCAGTTTTTTTAAAAAGCCCGAAACGGATAATTTTTCTTTTCAGCGGCAACAGCACGGAAGGGAAAAAATCAGGTGCCATGCCCCTGCTAATCGACCGTTACATCGAAGACCATACGGAGATGCATCTTATCCTCGACTTTGAGGGTTCCAATGACGAAAATCTGGCACGTTTTTACCGCTCGTTCGGTTCCACCGCAATTCATTATCCCACTGTAAGAAAAATCCGTTTGCCAGGTTGTCTTCAAAAACCGGTACTCCGGATTCTCTCGCGGTAAAATGCTATGCAATACGCTCCGGTTCTAAACAAACCTGCCGGGTCGTAGTGGGGGAAAGACTTATCTGGTCTTTCTACTGACAAGTTTACGTGATTACTGATAGCGCTGGGATAATAACATAAATCTTAGACCCGGCAGTTTTCAGAAACCTGTCGGGTCATTCCGCAGCCTGTCAGCAAAAAGACCTGCCCAGTATCGCTGCTGATAGGGTTGCGCGATAGGTGATAGCGCAACACCTCGTTATTCAGGCAGTAAGATAAACCGGGCACTTCCATGGTTGAAAAAGCGACGGGCGGCTTCCTGGACTTCTTCGGCGGTGATCGTTTCCACCTGCGTAGTATATTCCTCCCAAAACGCCTTATCGGTTCCAAATCGGTCGTATGCAGATAAACTACTGAGCCAGAATTGGTTATCCTTCAAATTCTCTTGTCTCGTTTTTATCTTGTTCTCTTTAAAACCCTGTAAGTCTTTCTCGCGGGGACCAATTGATTTCAAGGTTTCCATTTCCCGGTAAACAATTTCCAGCAATTCCTCTGCCCTTTCCGGATCACTATTGAACTGCACACGCAGGGCATAATTTTCATACGGAAATTTTTCCTGAACCAACTGTACGCCCACACCATACGTACCGCCTTCATCCTCCCGAATGGTTTCGGTATAACGCACATCAAGGATATCAGCGATGGCCTGCAGCAACAGCCGGTCTTTAGCCACATCATAATCATATTCGCCTGTAAAGACTACCGCTACCGTACCCTGAGGCATTTCCATTTTATTATACAAATTCCATTGCTTATCGCCTGCCGGCGGACGAATCTGGTGATCAACGACCGTTTCCTCACGGAAAACTGCAGGCAATCCACCCAGCCATTTTTCAATCAATGGGCGTATGGCTTTACACTCCAGGTTTCCTACAAAATAGAAAGTAAATCCTGATGGGTCGCCAAAGCGTCGTTGAAAGATCCGGAATGCGGTTTGAATATCCACCCGATCGAGGTATTGGGCGGTAAAAGGTTCCACACGCGGATGGTATTGAGCCATAGCGCGGGTCAGCGTATCATAGAGGGCTACCACCGGACGGGCTGAACGGTTTTCCAGCATACCACGGGTGCGTGATACCATTCCTGCAACCGCATCCTCATCCAGCCGTGGCTCTGTAAAATACAGGTACACCAACTGCAGCAAGGTTTCAAAATCCTGTGGGCTACAGCTGCCACGAAATCCTTCAGAATATTCCGCAATATAAGGATTTACGACAGCCACCTTACCCGTTAATTTTTTTTGCAAGGCCATTTTATCCAATTTTCCCAGGCCACTTTCATGAACCACATCCGTAGCCAAAAAGGCGCTCGGCAAATCCGCGGTTTTCACTGCCGACAGGCCACCGTAACTCCAGGCCGTCATCAAAATTTCATCGTCTTTAAAATCTGTAGGTTTAAAAACGACTTTCACACCATTTTTCAGGGTCCATATTTCCGTTCCCATGGTTTTATCCTTCGACTTTTTCGCCCTTTTCCCGGGTTCGGGTTCCATGGCCACCAGAGGGGTGTCGGTCACTTTGTCTTCATAGGGTTCCAAATCCATTGCCTCCACCTTTTCAATGACGGCCATCACCGCATTCCGGTCGGGCATCACAACCTCATTTTTCTCCGGGCCTGAAATTACTACCACACGGTTCTTATCGCGGATATAACGGTCAGCCAGTGCATTAATTTCTTCCAACTGAATCCCCGGAAGGACCTCCATTACAAAATTCCGGTCATATTCAATGCCCGGAGCTGGTTCTTTGTCCAAAAAATGCGATTGATATTGCATCACCCATTCAGAAGAATTCTTTTTATCCTTTTCACGGTATAATTTCTCTATCGCAGAGCGAAATTCCTCTTTGCTTCGCTCAAATTCCGAATCCGTAAATCCGTATTCTTTCACGCGTTGATTTTCGGTCAATACCGCTTCCAGGGCTGTCAGAGCCGCATTGGAATTGGCTAATGCTCCGGCCAGATAAGCATCGACAGTACGGACATACGGTATATAGGCCGAAAAGGCATAAACAAACGGAGGATTTTTCGCTACCAGCAGTTCCTGCAGGCGTTGATTGATCATGGCAGCATATAACTGCTGCAAAATACTTTCCCGGTACCAGGCTTTATCCTTAACCGCCGGAGGAGTATGCTTATAAAATACCAGCGCCATGGTTTGTGTTGCTTCCTTGTCGGTAACCACAGATACCCGGGTTTCGATGTGCTCGGGTACTTCATAATTCACCCGGGGCAAGGCATTCTCCGGGTTCTCCAGGGCACCGAATACCGTCTTGATTTTTTCTTCGATAACCGCGCCATCAAAGTCACCCACAGCAATAATTGCCTGAAGATCGGGCCGGTACCAGTTATTGTAAAAATCCTTAATCGTCTGATATTCAAAATTATCAATAATATCAATATCCCCAATTACATCATGTGTAGCATATTTCGAATCTTGAAAAACCACTTTTTGGTATTGGTTCATCATCCGAAAATCCGCACTTCGGCCCACACGCCATTCTTCATGAATCACACCCCGTTCATTGTCGATCTCCTCATCTTCAAAAGCCACTTTCCCTGCCCAGTCGTGGAGGATCAATAAAGCGGTATCGATTGCCCCGGGTTTATCGAGCGGGACTTTTTGAAGCATATAGGTCGTATTGTCGTGGGAGGTATAGGCATTAATTTCAGGGCCGAATTTCATACCAATCGACTGGAGCCATTCAATAATTTCATGTTTTTTGAAATGCTCCGTGCCATTAAATGCCATATGTTCACAAAAATGGGCCAGCCCATTTTGATGGGGGTATTCCAGCACCGCACCGGCATTCACCACCAGATAAAATTCAGCACGCGCTTCCGGAACTGCGTTCTCACGCACATAATAAGTAAGTCCATTTTCCAAACGTCCATAGCGGACGGCTTCATCCAACGGAATTTCGTTAGCGGTTTGTGGACGGGCCACACCCACTACAAACAATAATAAGGCAATCAGCCCCATTCGCAGGTTAGTTATTTTCATCAGATATTCTTTATAATTATAAATTGCAGACACACAAAAAGATAATTCGTTACAAAAAAACGCAAAAGAGCTTACAAATTAAAACGCTCCGGATGCTTCCCTTTTTTTCCCATATAGAAATTCCGGATAATGGTAAAATCGGTTTTAAAATGGCCGGAAGGATGGATCACAGGGCCCACATAGGCCTCTTTTCGCTCAAAATCAAGCGTAGAAAGTACGATGGGAACATCGGCACGGGTGGCAATATAATAAAACCCACGTTTCCAGCGCTTCACCAGCGAACGCGTTCCCTCTGGAGTAATCAGCACATAAAGATGGGTATGCTGACGAAAAAGGCGCGAAATTTTAGTAACCATATTATTACTGCGATGGCGGTCGACCGGGATCCCTCCACATGACTTCAGCCACGGGCCCAGCGGCCACCAGAAGGCCTCCCGCTTGATTAAAAACCGGACATTGACCTCCAACACATTAAAAACCAGACGTCCAATCACAAAATCCCATAAACTGGTATGCGGAGCCATAATCACAATACACCGGGGAAGGTCTTTCGGAAATCCTTTCCCGATTTTCCACCCCAACAACCGGAGTAATGCCGCTGAAATTCGCTTTTTCATCTCCATTTTCTGTTACCCATTATTCCGGGCTTCTTTTCCGGCAAAAGTACGGAAAGTTTAAAAAAAACCGCCGCAACATTTGGATTCTTAAAAATGCCACACTAATTTTGAGTAGTTTTTTTACTCACAATTATTAAACGATTAAAAAAATACCTAACCACCTGTGACCGGGGTGGCGAAGCCGTATCCATTCAACCCTCACATCTACTTAACAACCAACACCACATACCCGTGCTTGATACGCTGATTACCTCAAAAACAAGAGTGAAGTTATTGTTAAAATTTTTTCTTAACAGCAATAATGCTGCCTACCTGCGGAGTCTTTCCGGTGAATTTGGTGAATCGACCAATGCAATTCGTGGCGAACTCAACCGTTTCGAAGAAGCGGGATTACTGGAATCTTTCTTAAAAGGAAATAAAAAGATGTACCAGGCCAATGTCAGGCATCCATTGTTCAATGACATTCACAACCTTTTACTAAAACATACCGGCATCGACCAGGTCATTGAAAGAATTCTGAACAATATCGGGGATTTGGAACAGGCCTGGGTGGTCGGTGATTTTGCGCAAGGAAAAGACAGCCCGATTATCGACCTTTTGCTTGTAGGAAAAAACATCGATATTGCCTATTTGTCCACCCTGATTGAAAAAACGGAAGCCCTTATCCACCGCCGGATTCGTTACATTATTCTCAATGGAAAAGAAGTTAAGGAAAACCTGAAAACTTTCTCAGAGGCCTTATTACTTTTCAAACGCTGACTACCGGAGGAATTGCTATCTTTGCCCACAGTGGCTTTACAAATCCAGGGAAAAAAATATTGATAACCCGTAGCAAACTACAACCATGAATAGTTGGGGAATTTTTGTCCTGTTGATCATCTTGCTGATGGTAATTGCCTTGGTAAAGGATATGTTGCGTCCGGGACTGATTCTTTTCACAGTTTTGATCATATTCATGGCTTTTGGCATCATCACCACGGAAGAGTCACTGGCGGGGTTTGCCAATAAAGGAATGATCACGGTAGCTGTACTTTTTCTTGTTAGTGAAGGGGTACGACAAACGGGAGCACTGAATTACCTGGCAAAAGTCACGCTTCCAAAGAAGAAAGCTCCCATCCATCGGCTTCTGGTAAAAATCATGGTTCCGGTTACCGTGCTTTCCGCCTTTCTGAACAATACGCCGGTAGTAATTATTTTTGCTCCGGTAATACGAAAATGGGCAGAGAAAATCAATCTTCCTCCTTCAAAATTTCTAATTCCACTCTCCTACGCTACCATTTTTGGAGGAATGTGCACGCTGATCGGCACGTCCACCAACCTGTTGGTGCATGGCTTAATGCTGGAAAACGGGATGCAGGGTATCAGTATGTTCGAATTAGCCAAAGTGGGAATTCCGGTGGGAATTGCAGGATATATCTATATGCTGCTACTGGGCAACCGCCTGCTTCCCCGCGGAAGGATCAATCTAAACAATAACTACAAAGACTTCAGAGAATATCATTTTGAGTTTGTTATTCCCGAAGGCAGTGTTTTTGTGGGAAACAAAATTTTTAATGGGGACTTGACACGGCTGAAAGACATCACGGTAATCGGTATCCACCGCCATGAAAATTTTATCCCCACAAAAACAGGAGAGCATTATATTCAGGCTAACGATCATTTGGTGGTAGAAGGGAAATCAGATGCGCTGGATTTGCTGGTCAATCAATCAGGAATTATCTTCAAGCCCCTAGTGGAGGCCAAAGCGAATATTCCTACGGAAGAGCGACGGCAAGTGGAAGCGGTGTTATCGCAACGTTTTCCCGGTATTGGAAAGACCATCCGGGATTTCGATTTTTACAGCCACTACCGCGCTGTTGTAGTGGCCGTGCACCGTAACGGGGAACAGATTACCTGCGACCTCGATAATATTACCATGAAGCCCGGCGATAACCTTATCCTGATTACCGACGATACTTTTATCCGTAACTGGGGCGATTCGCGCGTATTTTATATGGTAGCCTCCAAAGGAGAGATTCCGGCTACAAAGGATTACCGCCGCACAGCCCTGGCGATTCTGCTTGTGATTATCATGGTGCTGGGGGCCACCTTCGGAAAATATATCCCCTACAAAACCGGTAATACGCTCGACATGTTCTACTTCGCCTCTCTGGTGGCGGTTTTGATGGTTTGGACCAAAATTATTTCGGCCAATAACTATACGCGAAATATCAGCTGGGACATCCTGATCACCATTGCCTGCGCTTTTGGCATCAGTAAAGCGATGCAGAACTCGGGAGTGGCAGAAGCCATTGCTTCGGGGGCCATTCATCTGGTGAAAAACATGGGGCCCCAAATGGTACTGGCGATGATTTACCTGATCACTACAGTATTTACAGAGGTGATTACCAACAATGCGGCAGCAGCACTGGTTTTCCCTATTGCACTAAGTGCTGCTGCCCAGATGGGCGTCAATCCTACGCCCTTCTGTATTGCCATCACCATCGCGGCTTCGGCAAGCTTTAGCACACCCATTGGGTACCAAACCAACCTCATCGTGCAAAGCCTTGGTAATTATACCTTTAAAGATTATCTGAAAATTGGAATCCCGTTAAACATACTCTCATTTTTGGTCTCTGTTTATATTATCCCCAAATTCTGGGCGTTCTGAGTTATGCAAGAAAAAAACATTTATCCGGTATTCGATCGTGCCCTGACGCGCGACGATAAACAGAAATTTCTGAACCAGCATTCGCGTGTTCTTTGGTTCACAGGACTCTCCGGCGCAGGGAAATCCACCTTATCCATTGCCATTGAAAAAGAACTTTTTAACAAAGGCTTTGTATGTCAGTTGCTCGATGGAGATAACATCCGCAGTGGAATCAATAATAACCTCGGCTTTTCCATTCGCGACCGCAAGGAAAATATCCGGCGTATTGCTGAAGTGGCCAAACTGTTCAAAGATTCCGGGATAATAATCCTGGCTGCCTTTGTAAGTCCTACCCGAAATATCCGGAATATGGCCAGAGAAATTATTGGTACGGAAGATTTTCTGGAAATTTTCGTGAATCCTCCGCTCGCCATTTGTGAGGAGCGTGATACCAAAGGGCTATACAAAAAAGCAAGGCTGGGAATCATAAAAAATTTCACAGGCATCTCCTCTCCTTTCGAACATCCGGAACAACCCTTGGTAAATATTGATACATCAAAATATAATGTGGAAGAATCGGTTCAGCAAATTCTGGATCGGGTGATGCCACTGATCACCATGAAATAAAAAAAAATGAAAAACTATAACCTCACCCATCTCCGCGAACTGGAAGCAGAAGCCATCCATATCATCCGTGAGGTGGTAGCGGAATTTGAGAACCCTGTAATGCTCTATTCCATCGGAAAAGACTCGTCGGTTATGGTGCGTCTGGCCGAAAAAGCCTTTGCCCCGGGCAAGGTGCCCTTTCCGTTGATGCACATCGACTCCAAATGGAAATTCCGCGAAATGGTGGAATTCCGCGACAGCTATGCAAAAAAAAACCACTGGGATCTGATTGTAGAATACAATCGCGAGGGGTTTGAGCGGGGAATTGGCCCTTTCAGCCACGGCAGTAAAGTTCATACCGATGTGATGAAGACCCAGGCCTTGCTGCAGGCACTCGACAAACATCAGTTTGATGCCGCTTTTGGGGGTGCACGCCGCGATGAAGAAAAATCACGCGCCAAAGAACGCATTTTTTCCTTCCGGGATAAATTTCACCAGTGGGATCCGAAAATCCAACGGCCGGAATTATGGAATATCTACAACGCAAAAATCCATAAAGGCGAGTCGATACGTGTTTTTCCATTGTCGAACTGGACAGAGTTGGATATCTGGCAATATATACGGCTGGAAAATATCCCGATTGTACCACTCTATTACGCCAAAGAGCGGCCCATCGTCGAATACAACGGCGCGCTGATTCTGGCCGACGACGAACGGATGCCCAAAGCACTCGCCGACACGGCAAAAATGCGGATGGTTCGATTCCGTACCCTCGGATGCTATCCACTCACTGGCGCCGTTGATTCTGAAGCGGATACGATCGAAAAGATTGTAGAAGAGATGATGACCACAACAAAATCCGAAAGGACAACACGGGTAATCGACTTCGACCAGGAGGCCAGTATGGAGCAAAAAAAACGAGAAGGCTACTTTTAGGGAAATTTATCCACGAATTCATCGTTAACCGATAACAGTTCATAATAAGAAATACCCAAAACAATCAGCTACAGACGAAATCACAGACAATCAAATTCGCGTTAATCCGCCTAATTAGCGAAAATTCGTGGACAAACTACTTCGTGGACAAACTACCTCGAGGACAAACTACTTGATGACAGCATTATTTATCCACAAATTCACACGAATTTTACGAATGCACACGAATTATTAAATGCAATTAAATAACCGATAACAGTTCATAATAAGAAATACCCAAAACAATCAGCTACAGACGAAATCACAGACAATCAAATTCGCGTTAATCCGCCTAATTAGCGAAAATTCGTAGACAAACTACCTCGTGGACAAACTACTTCGTGGACAAACTACTTCGTGGACAAACTACTTGATGACAGCATTATTTATCCACAAATTCACACGAATTTTTCGAATGCACACGAATTATTAAATGCAATTAAATAACAGATAACAGTTCATAATAAAAAATACCCAAAACAATCAGCTACAGACGAAATCACAGACAATCAAATTCGCGTTAATCCGCCTAATTAGCGAAAATTCGTGGACAAACTACCTCGTGGACAAACTACCTCGAGGACAAACTACTTGATGACAACATTATTTATCCACGAATTCACACGAATTTTACGAATACACACGAATTATTAAATGCAATTAAAACTCAATAATTTTATCAATGGATCTAATCTATAAACAAGAGACATACAAAATTATCGGAGCATGTATGGAAGTTCATAAAGAAATGGGCTATGGTTTTCTGGAAGCAGTCTATCACGAAGCACTTCTTTTAGAATTAAAAAACCAAAACATCCCATTCCGTTCAAATGCTAAACTTCAGATTAGTTATAAAAATAATCCATTAAACAAAGTCTATTATGCTGATATCATCTGCTATGATAAAATAATCATTGAACTAAAAGCCATGGAAGCCCTTATTCCGGAACATGAAGCGCAAGTAATCAATTATCTTAAAGCTACGGGATTAGAGTTAGGTTTATTGGTTAACTTTGGTGCGAAATCATTACAATATAAAAGAATTATACAAACAAATTCGCGTTAATCCGCCTAATTAGCGAAAATTCGTGGACAAACTACCTCGTGGACAAACTACCTCGTGGACAAACTACCTCGAGGACAAACTACTTTTTTTAAAAAAAAGAATTACGAATAAAACAATACCAATGCATAAAGGTATATAACATGAAAGACCTCAACATACAACAATTTCTGGATCAGGACCAAAAAAAAGACCTTCTGCGACTGCTTACAGCTGGAAGTGTAGACGACGGAAAATCAACACTTATCGGAAGATTACTATTTGACAGCAAAAAGCTTTATGAAGACCAACTGGATGCTTTAGAAAGAGACTCAAAACGAGAAGGCCATGCCGGTGAAGATATTGACTATGCACTACTCCTTGATGGCCTCAAAGCCGAACGGGAACAGGGAATAACCATTGATGTCGCTTACAGATATTTTGCAACATCAAAAAGAAAATTTATTATCGCCGATACCCCCGGGCATGAACAGTATACGCGTAACATGATCACCGGTGGTTCTACCGCAAGTCTGGCCATACTCCTTGTGGATGCCCGTAAAGGAGTGATAACACAAACACGAAGGCATACTTTTCTGGCTTCTCTGCTGGGGATAAAACACGTTATCCTTGCCGTAAACAAAATGGATCTGATGGAGTACAGCGAGGAAGTCTATTCCCGGATATGCGACGATTATAAAGCCTTCACGACACAACTGAGTATCCCGGACATTACACTCATTCCTGTATCGGCGCTGAAAGGGGATAATGTGGTGGAAAAGTCACACAATATGCCCTGGTACAACGGGAAAAGCCTCCTGGAACACCTCGAAACCATGCATGTTTCCAGCGACAGAAACTTTGAAGACTTCCGGTTTCCGGTGCAGGTTGTCAATCGGCCGGACATTCATTTTCGTGGTTTTGCAGGTACGGTAGCTTCGGGCGTGGTACACAGGGGCGACACGGTTATGGCGCTGCCCTCGGGAAAAACCTCCACCATAAACCGCATCATCGGCAGCAACGGCGATCAGGATTACGCCTTCCCGCCGCAGGCCATCACCCTCACCCTGAACGACGAAATTGATATCTCCCGCGGCGAAATGATCATCCATCCCGACAACATGCCCCGAATTGAGCGTCATTTCGAAGCCAATCTGGTATGGATGGACGAAAACAAAATGGATCTCCGAACTTCTTTCTACCTGAAACATAATACCCGCGTAACCAAAGCCCGTATCGATGCGATCCGCCATAAGGTAAACATCAACACACTGGAAAAAATTACCGCCGACCCCTTTCAGCTCAACGAAATCGGCCGTGTAGTGATTACCACAGCCACACCGCTGTTTTTCGACCCCTATAGCCGCAATCACCAGAATGGTGCCTTCATTCTTATCGATCCCGTAACCCACTTCACCTGTGCAGTGGGTATGATTATCGACAAACTCGACAGTACCGTCCTGCCCAGCCGAATCACCGACATCGACAAGGAAAAAATCGGCAATGGGGTAAGTCTGATCCTCCAGACAGAACGCCGGGAAAAATACGGTCAGCGAGGCATCACGCTCTGGATCACCGGGTTGCACGGATCGGGAAAGAACAACCTGGCCTACCAGCTCGAACGGGAACTCTTCGACCGGGGTAAAATCGTAGTGTTGCTCGATGGCAGCACCATCCGTTCAGGCCTCAGCCGCGAACTGGACCACAGCCCCGCCGACCGTGCCGAACACCTGCGCCGCGTAGCGCACATGGCACGAATCCTTAATGACCAGGGCATTATCACCCTCTGCAGCTTTATCTCACCCCGCGAAAACATCCGCGATCAGGTTGCTGAGATTATCGGAAAAGAACGTTTTCATATTATCTATATGGATGCCGATGTAGAACAAGGCCGCAAAGCGCGTCCCGAACTTTACCAACTGGCCGATGAAGGCAAAATCGACGACCTGCCGGGCATCCATTCTCAATACGAAATCCCCAAACACCCCGATCTGGTTTGTCGACCCGACGAAGACGGAGAAAACAGAAAAAAAATAATCACGTTTCTGGAAAAACAAGGCATAATCTAACCCCGGCAACGGACAAAACCCCTTAACGATACCCGGCGTATGACAGGCATTATTATTCAAGCCCGTATGGGTTCCACACGACTGGAAGAAAAAATGCTACGTCCGTTTTTTAATGGAAAAGGAATCTTTGAAACCCTGCTCCTGCGCATAAAGAATGCAGGCCTTATGCTCCCGGTAGTAGTTGCCACCACCACAAACCCCGAAGATGAGATCCTTCAAAACATTGCTCGGCAGCACGAAATACCTGTTTTCCGTGGCAGCGGGCAGGATGTCCTCGACCGTTTTATCCACGCCGGGGAATATTACCAATTGGACAAAATAATCCGGGTTTGTGCTGATAACCCGTTGCTGGATTTATTCGCACTGAAACAACAAGCCAAAGCCTTCACGGTGTCGGGCGCCGATTACTGGTGTTATGCCTTAAGCGATAAAACACCAACTATAAAAACCCATTACGGCTTCTGGGCGGAAGGCGTAACGCTGGCCGCACTCAAAAAAACAGCCCAAGCCACACAGGAAACACAATACCACGAGCATGTAACCAATTACATCTATACCCATCCCACGCGCTTCACCATTCATTATGAAACCATCGACCGCTCACTGGAACAAGAAAAAAACATGCGGTTCACCGTCGATACCGAAAACGATTTTCTTACCGGACAAAAAGTATTTGCCGGTTTACACGACAACAAAACGGCGATAACAGCCTCCGCGGCCATAGCGTATAGTAAAAAGTACCCTGGAATCATTAAAAGGATGAAAAAAGAAATTTCCAACAACAAAAAATAACATGGAACAGACCTATATCATCGGTGAAATTGGCCAGAACCACAATGGATCAGTAGATTTGGCCAAACTGCTAATCGAGGTCGTTGCACGGCCTGTTGTAGATAAACTTTTTGGTGAAAAGCTCAAAGGTATGGATGCCGTGAAACTCACCAAACGCGACTTAAAACAGGAGCTCTCCGCCAGTCAAATGGCCAGGCCTTACGATTCACCAAACGCCTTTGGCAAAACCTACGGTGAACACCGCGAATTCCTCGAACTATCCGATGAAGCACATCTTGAGCTCTATCAATATGCCAAATCCTATGGGCTGGACTTCGTTGAGACCCTGTGTGCGCCGGGTGCATTAAGTTTACTGAAGTTATTTACTCCGGATAAGCTGAAAGTCGCCTCACGCGACATCACAAATTTGCCGTTGCTCGAAGGAATGGCTGAGACCAAACTGCCGCTTATTTTATCGCTGGGCATGGCCGGAAAAAAGGAATTGAATGAGGCTCTCGACGTAATTACAAAATACCATTCCAATATTGCCCTGTTGCATTGTGTCTCAGAATATCCCACACAATACAAAAACGTAAATCTGCATTCGATCTCCTATTTGCAGCAACACTACAGCGCTTACACCATCGGCTATTCCGACCACACGATAGGCATTGCCACCCCAGTGGCTGCCGTGGCCATGGGCGCAAAAATCATTGAAAAACATATTACCATCGACCGCAGAATGAAAGGAACCGATCAGGCCGGTTCATTGGCCATGGACGGGATTCAGCGCATGGTACGCGACATCAGAAACCTGGAGATGGCCCTTGGCACAAAAGAAATCTTTATTTGTGATGCCGTACAAGCCGCCAAAGAAAAGCTCGAACGCTCGGTGGCCACCCTTAAAAACCTGAAAACCGGACATTTAATAACAGAAGATGACCTGCACCTCCTGTCGCCGGGCAGCGGGTACAAATGGAGCGAGCGGGACAAAATCACTGGAAAGCGGCTTATCTGCGATCTGCCAGCCAATGAGATTATTTATCCTGAACATCTTCAAAAATGAAAAAATTCCCAAAACTTGTGCTTACCGACATTGACGGCGTCTGGACTGATGGGGGAATGTATTATGACCAGACCGGCAATGAATGGAAAAAATTTCACACCTACGACAGTGCAGGCGTGCTGCTTTGCCACCACCATAACATCCCCGTAGGGATTATCACCGGTGAAGAGACAGCCATTGTACAACGACGCGCCGAAAAATTAAAAATAGACTACCTGTTTCAAGGGGTAACCGACAAGCTGGCCGTTGCCAAAACATTGTGCCATACGCTCCACATTACCCTCGGGGAAGTGGCCTATATCGGGGATGACCTCAACGATCTCCCCTTGTTAGAAAAGGCTGGCTGGGCAGCAGCCCCTTCTTCTGCTCCCGCAGCCATCCGCGACAAGGTGGCGTGGACTACAGAAAAAGCCGGAGGCGAAGGCGCTTTCCGTGAATTTGTGGAACGACTGCTCGCCATTACCGAACCCTAATCCGGTTCCATCCCGAAACAATTAAAGTATAATACCTTAATCCTTAATATATTAGAAACTCATTATTATGACAACCGCACAACAATTGTTAAAAAAAATCGAAGATAACACTGAAGTCGTAGGCATCATTGGCCTCGGGTATGTAGGACTGCCGCTGGCCGTTAGTTTTGCGGAAGCCGGTGTAAAAACCCTCGGTTTTGATAAAAATCCCGCCAAGGTAGAAAAAATCAACCATGGCGATAATTACATCCAGGACATCCGCGATGCCGTATTGCGCGAAGTAGTAGACAAGGTGGCCTTCAGTGCCACCACCGACTTTAGCCGAATGGCCGAGTGCGATGCCCTCATTATTGCGGTGCCCACGCCCCTCGACCGCTTTAAAAAGCCCGACATGCGCTACATCGAAAGTGCCTGCACCGACATAGGCCGCTATATGAAACCCGGCACCTTCATCTGTCTCGAAAGCACCACCTACCCGACCACCACCGAAGACTTCATGCTCCCCATCATCGGGGAAAACCTCAAAATCAACCCACATTTTAACGACATCAGTGCGAGCGATAGCGAAGCAACCCCTAAAAACATCGCACCCCGCTTCTTCCTCGCTTACTCCCCTGAACGCGTCGATCCGGGAAACCCCTCTTTCCACACCCGCAACACCCCGAAAGTGCTCGGCGCCATGACACCCGAAGGACTGGAAATAGGCACGAAGCTTTATTCCAAAGCCATCGACACCATTCACCCCGTGAGTTCACCCCGCGTGGCCGAGATGGTGAAAATTCTGGAAAATACGTACAGACTTATCAATATCAGTCTCATCAACGAACTTGCCTTGTTAGCCGGTAAAATGGACATCAACATCTGGGAGGTCATCGAAGCGGCCAAAACCAAGCCCTTCGGTTTCCAGGCATTTTACCCAGGTCCAGGAATTGGTGGCCACTGCATACCGCTCGACCCGTTTTATTTGGAGCACATTGCCAAGAAATACAATTTCGACCTTTCGATGATTCACACCGCCGGGCACATCAACATGCGCATGCCGCACTACATGTACATCAAAATAGCCACGGCACTGAACCGGCACAAAAAGGCGGTGAACGGAAGCACCGTGCTGTTCCTGGGGGTAGCCTATAAACCCAATATTAACGACGAACGCGAATCGCCGGCACTCGAAATCATGGACATCACAGCCCATAAAGGCGGCAACGTGCAATACCACGATCCTCACATCCCTGTCGTACAAACGCACCATGGTGCGTCTCTTAAATCAATTCCCCTCACCGCCGAAGCCTTGGCGAAGGCGGACGTGGTGGTACTCACAACCAATCACTCTGCTTTTGATGTGGATTTTATCCAGGAACATTCGCAAATGATAGTAGATATGAGGAATATGATAAAGGAAGCCGGGGATAAAGTGTACAAATTATAAACTTCGCATGACAAAAATTGATAATCCCATAAACCCAATTTTATGAAAAAAACAGCGCTCATTACAGGCATTACCGGGCAGGATGGCGCATATCTGGCTGAGCTATTGCTCAATAAAGGTTATATCGTGCATGGCATCAAACGCAGAGCATCCCTGTTCAATACCGACAGAATCGATCACCTGTATCAGGATCCGCATCTGGAAAACAGAGATTTTATTCTGCATTACGGCGATTTGACGGATTCAACAAACCTTATTCGCATCATTCAGGAAATCCAACCCGATGAAATCTATAACCTAGCTGCGCAAAGTCATGTGAAAGTGAGCTTTGAAATGCCCGAGTATACGGCAAATTCCGACGGGTTGGGAACCTTGAGAATTCTTGACGCCATCCGCTTGTTGGGCTTAACGAAAAAAACAAGATTTTATCAGGCATCCACATCCGAACTTTACGGTAAAGTGCAGGAAATCCCACAAAATGAAAACACCCCATTTTATCCACGCTCACCTTATGGCGTAGCAAAATTGTACGGTTTCTGGATAACCAAAAACTACCGCGAAGCATACGACATGTTTGCCTGCAACGGCATCTTGTTTAACCACGAATCTCCCATCCGGGGGGAAACTTTTGTTACCCGTAAAATTACACGCGCTGCTGCACGCATTGCACTGGGACTGCAAGACACCCTTTACCTTGGCAACCTCAACGCAAAACGCGACTGGGGTCACGCCAAAGATTATGTAAAAGCCATGTGGTTGATGCTGCAGGTTGACAAACCAGACGATTTCGTGATTGCCACAGGCGTGGAAACTAGCGTACGGGAATTTACCAAAATGGCCTTTGCAGAACTCGGCATTGAACTGGAATTTACAGGCAGAGATAAAGCAGAAAAGGGCATCGTTAAAAGCTGCAGCGGTAAATATAAACTCAAAGCAGGCAGCGTAGTTGTGGAAGTAGATCCGCAGTATTACCGTCCGACTGAAGTAGAACAACTGCTTGGCGATCCAGCAAAAGCAAAAAAAACACTCGGCTGGACACCCGAATACAGCATCAAAGCGCTGGTAAAAGAAATGGTCGCTTCCGACCTCCAGCTCATGCAAAAAGATGAATATCTCAAACGCGGCGGGTATGACATTTTAAATTATTATGAATAAAGTATAATGACAGAAAATGAAATTAGTAAAATCGTTTTAGACTCTGCTTTTGTAGTTCATTCTGAATTAGGACCAGGTCTTTTAGAAAGAGTTTATCAAGAGTGTTTAGCTTATGAAATCCGCAATGCAGGCTTGAAGGTTGAATTAGAAAAACCTTTACCACTTGTTTATAAAGATATAAAGTTTGAATGTGGATACAGAATTGATCTTCTTATTGAAAACAAGGTAGTTATTGAATTAAAGGTTGTCGAAGCACTAAATGATGTTCATATTGCACAGACTTTAACGTATATGCGGCTTTCTGAATGTAAATTAGGGCTCCTACTGAATTTCTACACTAAATCATTAAAGTACGGTATCAAACGGCTGATCTTATAAAGAAAAGGTTCACAGAGTCACACAAAGTTTAACACTAAGTAACACAAAGAAGACATAGTGAAACTTTGTGCTTCACTTCGTGAAACTTAGTGAAACAAAAAAATCAAATATCATGGAAACAAATTCGAAAATATACATAGCAGGACATAAAGGAATGGTAGGCTCTGCCATAAAGCGCAAACTGGAATCCAAAGGCTACACTAACATCATTGGCAAAACCCTGTCTGAGCTCGACCTCACCCGCCAGGAT
>Ga0265295_1000258_pt1 | contig 109239 bp, 95 predicted proteins | sample Munlansysbiofilm_FD_192503 | JGI IMG/M metagenome (GOLD analysis project Ga0265295, IMG submission 192503) | Leachate microbial communities from a municipal landfill in Southern Ontario, Canada - Methane capture system biofilm | ecosystem: Engineered > Solid waste > Landfill > Unclassified ...
CAATACAGACGCCACTTCATCGTCGTTGTAGGGGCGAATGCTGTCAAATTGATCCATGTGACTCTCTTAAGCGGATGCTGTTCAGTGCTTTAGGCGCTGTAGGGTTAGACAATTGGGCTATTATACCCGCATTGATGGATAACTTGCAGAGGAGATATAGAGTGCAAAGGATTCATGAGCCTGCTGATTTAATGGAAGCACAGATGCTAATCAGTATGTTAAGCAGCGAAGGTATTCAGGTGTATTTGCAGGGTGCAGATTTGGTCGGCGGTATGGGTGAGTTACCTGCTTTAGGTTTGCTGGCTTTGATGGTGAGCGATGAAGATGTGCAACATGCGCGTGAGTTGATTAGTAGCTATCAACAAGCCACACCTATTGTTGAGAATGAAACTGATGGACAGCAAATAGCCCGTCGCGGTGTTTTAGAATGTTAGAAGAGAGGCTGTAATGTCAGGACGCTATGGGTTGTTTAAATGGCCAGAGACCTGGGTTGAGCTACCGGGCTTTCCACAGCAGATGCGTGCACACTGGAACTTAGCACCCAAATCGCAAGTATTGATGCTGTTCCAAAAACAGCAAAAACTGCAGGCGGCACTGGCGTTGTGGGGTTTTACTTCAGATTGGATGACGGATTTAACCCGCGCCGTAGCGCATGCGCGTGCCGAAACCATCAGCACTCAACCGATGTTTAAAAAGGCTTGGCGCGGTCAGCGTTGTGTTTTACCGGCCAATGGTTTTTTTGAGTGGCGCGGCTTGCATCGTAAACACCCGTTTTGGCTGTGTGCAGAAGACAGCGTGGTGTATTTTGCGGCGATTTGGGACGTATATGCCGTGCCGGGGCGTGACTATTACAGTGTGGCGATGCTCACCCAGCAAGCAGCTAATTTACGTCGCCCAATTGTGCTCAATGAACAGCAGAAAGCGCTTTGGCTGAGTCCGGACAGTACTGAAGAAGAGTTGCGGGCATTGTTAGCAGAGCCGCCGCAACAATTGCGTGAGCGGCGAGTGAGTACTTTAATCAATGATCCGCTGGTCGATGGACCGCATTGCTTAGATATTGGCTAGTGGCGCTAGGCTAGGTGGAGCGTTTTAACACTCTTCGTCAAAACGCTCGGCAATCAGTTTTTGCAATGCATTGAGAGCGTCTTCCGCTTGCTCACCCTCAGCATGCAGATGCAGTTCCGTACCTTTGCTGGCCGCCAGCATCATCACTGACATAATGTTTTTACCGTTACTCAGCGCGCTGCTATCTCGGCCGATGCTGATCTTGCAGGGGTAGTTATTCGCCACAGAAACAAATTTTGCCGCGGCTCTTGCATGTAAACCCAGCTTATTAATGATGGTGACTTGGCAGCTAGGCATCTTTCTGCTCGTCAATGCGCACTACATCGCGGTGGCGGATTTGTACATTGCTGAGCTCTTTACCGAGTGCTTCGCCTAAACGCTGTGCCATATACACCGAGCGGTGTTGGCCACCGGTGCAGCCAATCGCAATGGTGACATAGGCACGGTTGCTGGCGGCAAAGCGCGGCAGCCATTTAGCTAAATAGGTATGGATATCGCTGTACATCTCTTCGACGTCAGCTTGCTCGCTCAGATATTCAACAATCGGCTGATCTAAACCGCAGTAAGCACGCAGCTCAGGTTTCCAATAGGGATTAGGCAAGCAGCGAATATCAAACACCACATCAGCATCCACCGGCACGCCACGCTTAAAGCCGAATGACTCAATAAGAAATGCGGTGCCAGGCTCAGGTTTGTCCAATAAACGCAGCTTAATAATATCGCGCAATTGATACAAGTTTAGGTGTGACGTATCGATGGTTAAATCAGCTAAATCTACAATGGGCGCCAGTAGAGCTTTTTCATCACGAATGGCTTCTGCTAAAGAGCGTGAGTCATTGGTGAGCGGATGGCGTCTGCGTGTTTCTGAGAAACGCTTGAGTAAGGTTTCATCGTCCGCATCCAAATAGAGCACATCACAGACAATATGACGCTCACGTAAACCGGCTAACAGCTCAGGGAAACGCTCGAGCTGGTTCGGCGCGTTACGCGCATCAATGGATACTGCAATCTGTGGATAGACTAATTCTGTTGCCAGTAGAGTGCGCTCAGCCAGCTCAGGTAAGAGCATGGCAGGGAGGTTATCAATGCAATAGAAATCGTTATCTTCCAGTACATCAAGCGCTGTACTTTTACCTGACCCAGAGCGGCCACTTACGATCACTAAACGCATATACAAAGCCTCTAAGGTTGCGCATCAAGCACTGTTTGATACAGGGCAGCACTATCGGGAGCATTACGTAAACGCTCGCGAACATCTTCTTGTTCAAAAATACTAGCGATTTGTCGCAGTAACTCTAAGTGCTCGTCGGTTGCCTCTTCAGGCACCAATAAAACAAAGAGCAGATCAACGGGCTCGCCATCAATCGCATCAAAATCAACGGGCGTGCTGAGGTGTAATACGGCACTGATCGGCGTTGTGCAGCCAATCAACCGACAATGAGGTATAGCAATGCCATTGCCAAACCCTGTAGAGCCGAGCTTTTCGCGAGCCAGAAGGCTTTCAAAAAGAACGTCTTCATCAATATCAGGTAAGTCGGAGGCAATTAAATGGGCAATGTATTCTAGTACGCGTTTTTTACTGCCGCCCGGCACGTTCGCTATGGAACGCGCTGGGGTCAGTATATGTTCTAATCGAATCATATAAGTCTTAACGTTCAAGAACGCCTTTTTGACGATCCAGTTGTTTTTCTTTGTGTTTAATTAATTGACGATCCAGTTTATCGACTAGCAGGTCAATCGCGGCATACATATCATCATGCTCAGCATTGGCATTAATATCGCCGCCAGCAATAAGCAAAGTTGCATCGATCTTTTGTTTTACTTTTTCAACGCTGAGGGTGACGCGAATGCTAGTGATTTTGTCAAAGTGACGCTCAAGTTTACCAAACTTGGTTTCAACATATTCACGTAGTGCTTCAGTCACTTCCAGTTGATGACCTGTGATGGTGATTTGCATACTGCTCTCCTTAGTTTAACTGCTTAATGCGGTGTAAGCAGGATTGTAACGCTTGGGTCAATTAAGTGTTACTGACCAATGTCTATAATAACTGTTTTCGCTCAGTTGAAGAGGCAATACCCAGTGCTTCTCGGTATTTGGCGATAGTACGCCGTGCCACTTGAATACCTTGCTCCTCCAGTAAACCAGCGATTTTGCTATCACTCAATGGTTTTTTAGGGTTTTCTGCTGCAACCAGTTTTTCAATGATGGCACGAATCGCTGTGGATGAACATTCACCGCCTTGCGTCGTACTCACATGGCTTGAAAAAAAGTATTTTAGCTCATAAATACCACGTGGCGTATGCATATATTTTTGCGTGGTGACACGCGAAATGGTTGACTCGTGCATCCCAACCGCTTCTGCAATTTCAGCAAGGACTAAAGGCTTCATTGCTTCGGGGCCATAATCAAAAAAACCGCGTTGGTAATCTAGAATTTGGGTGGACACTTTAAGCAGTGTTTCATTGCGGCTTTGCAGGCTTTTAATGAACCAGCGTGCTTCTTGTAACTGCGTGCGCATAAAAGTGTTATCGGCACTGTTGTCAGCCCGCTGCACAAAACTCGCATACTGCGCATTCACACCTAAGCGTGGTGCAACTTCCGGATTGAGCTCAACAATCCAGCGGTTATTGGCTTTACGTACAATCACATCCGGCACGATATATTCGGCTTCTGTGCTTTCAATGGTTGAGCCGGGGCGTGGATCAAGCGCTTGAATCAGCTGTACGATCTCTTTCAACGCTTCTTCTTTAATACGCATGCGGCGCATCAGTTGATTGTAATCACGAGCGCCTAGTAGCTCTAAGTGTTCTTTGCAGAGCGTTTTAGCTTGCGCAAGCCATGCGGTATTGCTGGGTAAGTTATTGAGTTGCAGTAATAGGCACTCGCTTAAGTTACGCGCAGCAATGCCTGTGGGCTCAAACTGCTGTACGCGCTTGAGCACCATCTCGATTTCGTCCATTTCGATATGCTGCATGGGGTCGAAGGAGTCTTGGATATCCTCAAGGCTTTCTTGTAGATAGCCATCGCTGCCAATGCTATCGATAATCACCGTGGCAATCATGCGGTCACTGTCGCTCATCTTGACGAGGTTCAGCTGCCAGAGCAGGTGTGTTTGCAGATCAGTCCCAGCCGCGGTGGTGCTGGTGAAATCCCAATCTTCACTGTTTGAACTGGGAAGATTGCTGGAGCTGGATTGGTAAATATCCTCCCATGAGGTATCGATTTCTAACTCGCTGGGGATTTGTTCAGTCCAGTCAGTTGTTTCAGCTGGGCTGCTGTTGCTATCGGTCGTTTCTTCTTGGTTGCTCGCCTGAGTGTTGCTGGAGTGCTCTTGCGCTGCACTTTTTGTATCGCTGCCAGCACTAGTGTTGTCGTCTTCGACTTCCAGCATCGGATTACTGTCCAAGGCTTCTTGGATTTCAGCTTGCAGATCGAGTGTCGACATCTGCAATAAGCGAATGGCTTGCTGCAGCTGTGGTGTCATGGTCAGTTGTTGACCCATTTTTAAAACGAGTGAGGCTTTCATAATGGAAAGGCATAACTCCTATCGTCAGTGCGCCAAGATATGGCTCTATAGCAAGATTTATGCCTGAAATTTTCATGTTTGCATAGACTTGACAAGCGGCGCAGGGCAATAAAGTTTAGCGGCAGTACACTACAAAGGCTGTATATCGAGCTATAGCAGCCTTTGGTTTGTGGTCAAAGGTGGAATTCTTGACCGAGATAAACGTCTTTAACCAGCTGGTTTTCTAGCACGCTGCTGGGCGAGCCTTCGGCGATAATTCTGCCGGCGCTGACAATATAGGCTTTTTCACAGATATCGAGGGTTTCGCGCACATTATGGTCGGTAATTAAAACACCAATGCCTTTGTCTTTTAAGTGATTGATAATCTGCTTAATATCGCCCACAGAAATAGGGTCGACACCAGCAAAGGGCTCATCGAGTAAAATAAACTTAGGGTTAGTGGCTAAGGCGCGAGCAATTTCAACGCGGCGGCGTTCACCACCGGATAAACTCATGCCCTTACTGTCACGCAAGTGAGTGATATGAAACTCGCGTAGTAGGTCATCCAACGCTTGCATGCGGCCAGCGCGATCCAAGTCTTTGCGCAGCTCTAAAATCGCTAGAATGTTATCAGCGACACTGAGCTTACGGAAAATAGACGCTTCTTGCGGTAAGTAACCAATGCCAGCGCGAGCGCGACCGTGCATGGGTTGAAAGCTGACATCGATATCGTCAATAAAAACAGTACCTTTATCAGCTTTAACCAGGCCGACAATCATATAAAAACAGGTTGTTTTACCCGCGCCGTTAGGGCCGAGTAAGCCGACAACTTGGCCGCTCTCAATAGAAACACTGACATCGTGTACCACGGTGCGACCTTTATAACTTTTGGCCAAATTTTTAGCGGTTAAGGTACTGCTCATGGCGTGCTTTACTCTGCTTTAGTACTTGAGTTTTTAGGCTGAATAACCATATTGATCCGCGGTGCTGGTGTGGTAATGGTGCCTTGTTTGCCACGACCAGCTGTCACAATTTGTTGTTTGGTGTCGTAGATGATTTTTTCACCACGGAAGGTGCTGCCTTGTTGGATCACTTTGGCTTGATCAGTAATAATGATTTTTTCATTGGCAGCTAAATACTGAATGGTGATGCCATAGGCTTGCACGATCGATTTATCTGCAGCGGGCTGCTGTTCGTAGTAAGCGGGCTTGCCCACTGAGGTGAATACGTCAATTTCACTGTTTTTATTCAGTGTAATGGTGACGGTATCGCCGGTTATTTTTAAAGTGCCTTGGGTGATCACAACATCGCCACGATAAATCGCTACGCCGCGCTTATCATCCATTTCAGCGCTATCAGCTTGAATGTTAATCGGCTGCTGATTATCAGAAGGTAAAGCGTGAACCAAGCCGCTAAGTAAGCTCAAGCTGGCGGCAAGGAGTAAAGCTTTGGTTTTAGCGAACGTCATATCGGCCTCTCACATTTGAAAGTAAATGCATTTTACTTTCATTTAAATAAGTTTGCATGCCAACGCCAGTAGTGACAGCGTTAGCCGCTTCGATTTTTACCGCCAGTTGAGTGTGTGCATAGTCAGTAGCGGGCACATAGGTGAGCTGCTCAGTGGTCAAAATAGTCGGGCGACCTTGTTCATCGGTACGCTCAATACGCACCTGTTTAATTAATGAGACTTCTGTACCTTCAGGGCTGACTTCGCTGCGTTCACTACTGATATGCCATGGTAGATCAGTGCCACGAAACAGTAATAAATCAGGCTGTAATAATACGGTTATATCGTCGTTCTGCGTATGCTCAATGCGTGGGCTATTGAGTTCATAGTGCAGAGTGCCGGCCTCTGTAAATTGTAGCGTATGCGTGCCTTGGGCAAAAAAATCGATACTGTTATCAGTGACAGTTAGGGCGGACGGATCGTTTTCTGCTGGATTATTAATATTCCAATAGCCCAGTCCAGCGACAAGCACTGCAATGGGTAAGAAGAATACAATCAAGCGTAAGTTTGCGGGCATAAAGGCAACCGGAAATTATAAATAAGCGTTTTGTGCGGCTGCTAAGGTACCTTGAGCAGCCATAATAAACTCGCAAAGCTCACGTGCGGCACCTTCGCCACCCCGTAATGATGTGACTGCTTTAGCATGCTGGCGCACAAAAGTGTTGGCATTGGCTACAGCGACGCCCAGTGCAACGCAACGGATCGCGGCTAAATCAGGTAAGTCATCGCCTAAGTAGGCCACGTGTTCGTAAGAAAGTTGCAAGGTGTTGAGCAATTCATCCAATGCCACACGTTTATCTTCGCGACCTTGCACGACATGTTCAATACTTAAATTTTCGGCGCGACGCTCAACAATCGTCGAAGTACGGCCGGTAATAATGGCAATATCAACGCCAGAATTCTTCAGCATTTTAATACCTTGACCATCCAAGGTGCTAAAGGCCTTGGCTTCGCTGCCATCGGCTAAAAAATAGAGTTTACCATCGGTCAGTACGCCATCAACATCCAGCACAAGCAGGCGTACTGCGCGCGCACGTTGAACTAAATCACTGTTGGTCAGGGTCAGCATTACATCACTCCTGCACGTAATAAATCGTGCATATTTAACGCGCCAATGGCTTGGTTGAGCTCATTGATCACCGGTAATGAGCTGATTTTATGGTCTTCCATAATTTTTAATGCTTCAGCGGCCAGCATCTCGGGGCGCGCTACTTTACCACCATGGGTCATCAGTGCATCAATGCTGGCTTCACGCACATCAATACCTTTATCTAAGGCGCGACGCAAATCACCATCAGTGAAAATGCCAGCTAAGGTTTGATCGGGCGCCAGAATAAGTGTCATACCCAGGCCTTTTTTTGTCATTTCTAATAAAGTTTCGCGTAACGATGCGTCACGTGACACAGCTGGCAATTCATCACCGCTGTGCATCACATGTTCCACTTTAAGCAATAAACGACGACCCAATGCACCACCGGGGTGCGAGAAGGCAAAGTCTTCTGGAGTAAAGCCGCGTGCTTCAAGTAGCGCAATCGCGAGCGCATCACCTAGCACCAAAGTCACGGTGGTTGATGACGTAGGTGCTAAATTGAGCGGGCAGGCTTCTTGTGCGACTTGGCAATCTAAATTCACGTCAGCAGCATGCGCTAACGTTGAATCTGGATTACCTGTCATGCTAATTAAGGTCAGGCCTAAGCGCTTAATCAGTGGTAATAAAGTGACGATTTCATTGGTGGTACCTGAGTTTGACAGCGCCAAGACGATATCGTCAGCAGTGATCATGCCCATATCGCCATGACTGGCTTCCGCCGGGTGGACAAAAAAGGATGGCGTACCTGTGCTGGCTAAGGTCGCGGCAATTTTATGGCCGATATGCCCAGACTTGCCCATGCCGACCACAACCACGCGCCCTTTGCAGGCTAAAATCAGTTCACAGGCATTAACAAAACTGTGGTCAATACGCGCCAGTAAACTGGTGATTGCATCTTGTTCCAAGCTGATAGTGCGCTTAGCAGAGTCGATGAGAGCGTGTGTTGAGGACATAGTAAAGTCTTCTTTAACATAAAAAAATAATTATACGTGAAATTACTAAGCAACTCATCAGCGGCGATAGGTTAGTCCATAGCGCGCTGTAAAGGTGCTATCGGTTCAGTGTGTATAACCTTGTTTTAGGTGGGGGTCTAATAAGCAAGGTAGTACCTAAGCGGATAGCTGATCCGCGATAAGGGCAATGGGGCCCGCGACTTTATCAAGAGCTCATTGGGCAAACACTGTAGAATGCACAACAACTGCCCTGAAAGGGCTGAACAGTCAGGGTAAACACGAATATGTCTTTTGCAAAATCAGGGTTAATGCCAGCACTGCTGGAGAATTTACAACACCTAGGCTATACCGAGCCTACACCGGTACAACAGCAGGCCATTGCACCTATTTTAATCGGTAAAGATATTTTAGCCGCTGCGCAAACCGGTACCGGTAAAACTGCAGCCTTTACGCTGCCGACCTTGCAATTGCTGCTGACCGAAGGCGCTAAAGTCACGTCGAACTGTGTGCGTGCTTTAGTGTTGGTGCCAACGCGTGAGCTGGCTGAGCAAGTGCATGAATCCATTCGTATTTACTTAGGTGATTTGCCGTTACGTACGGCGGTGGCTTATGGCGGCGTCAGTATCAATCCGCAGATGATGAATCTGCGCCGCGGTGTTGATGTGTTGGTGGCAACGCCAGGACGTTTACTGGATTTATATCAGCAAAATGCACTGCGTTTTAACCAGATGCAACTGTTGATTCTCGATGAAGCCGACCGCATGTTGGATTTGGGTTTTGCTGAAGAGCTGAATGCGCTGTTTGCTTTAATGCCGCGCCAGCGCCAGACCTTATTATTCTCGGCGACTTTCTCCGGCCCGATTCGCACCTTGGCTGGTAAATTACTGAATGATCCGGTCCGTGTTGATGTTACGCCCAAGCACTCAGCAGCGGAGACGGTTAAGCAGCATTTAATCGTGGTGGATAAAAAAAGCAAAACAGACTTACTGCTGCATTTAATCGCCAGTCGTGAGTGGGGCCAGGTGCTGGTGTTTGTGCGCACCCGTAAAGGCGCCGAGTCATTGTCGAAAAAACTACTGGCCGCCGGTGTCGCTGCGGATGCGATTCATGGTGATAAAACTCAGCCTGCACGTATTAAAGCGCTACAAGACTTTAAAGTAGGGCGTGTTCAAGTGCTGGTGGCCACCGATGTCGCTGCGCGCGGTTTGGATATTGAGCAATTACCGCATGTGATTAACTTTGATTTGCCTACCATTGCCCAAGACTATGTACACCGTGTCGGTCGTACCGGACGTGCAGGTTTAACCGGTGAAGCCATCTCGTTGGTCAGTGCTGATGAGCTGGATGAGTTGATCGCGATTGAAGAATTGCTCGGTTTAAATATCAAGCGTATGGATGAGCCTGACTTTTATGCTGAGCACCGTTTGCCAGAAACGGTTCTGGGTATTGGTAGCGTTAGAAAACCGAAGAAACCGAAAAAGAATAAAGCAGCTACTGCAAGCGGACAAATTCACTTGGGTGATATTTTGTCAGCTGATGCGCCGCCGCGAGTAGTTGCCGTACGCCAAGTGCCGCGCTTGGCCGTGCCCACTCGTCATAAGCCAAAACCGAGCAACGCTAAACCGCGCTAAGGGTGTGTTGTTGGCAGGCTCGTCTGCAATAGACAGGCCTGCTTCGGTTTAGGGTTGAACTGAAAATTAAGCTGTAATGATTTTAGCGATCAAGTCCAAGTTGGGTGCATGGATTGCGTTGCGGTTTTTTTGATAGCGAGCCAGCACTTCGTCACCTGATTTCTCCAGCCACAAACTAAACCAAAAACAAATCAACCGATCACCGCGTGCAGCAGTTGCTTACAGTCTGTGGCGTGAAAATCGGTCAGCTCAGGCCATAGATTATCTGCAGTATTGACTTGGATGGCATAAGCGCCGGCGGCGTGCGCGGTTTTTAAGTCCATTTGAAAATCGCCAACCATAATCATTTGCTGCGGCTTAACCTGCCAATGCTCGGCGATTTTTAATAAGCCATCGGGATCAGGTTTGGGTATGGCTTGCTCGCGACCTAAAACCTGCTCATCAGCAAAGTAATCACTCAGGCCAATCGCACCCAGTGTGAGCAGTGCAAGTTCTTGAGCATTGCGAGTGAGAATGGCTAAGTTGCGTCCTTGCTGATGCAAATGCTGAATCAACTCAAGCGCACCTGGAGCCGGTTGCGCATGCAGCGCAAGATCGCGCTCATGTGCCATTAACCATGCGTGTTTCTGCTGTGCTTCTAGCGTGGGTAATGCGGCTAGGTGGCCTAAAATATCCTCATGCTGAGGGATTTCCAGCATGCGGCGAATATAGAGAAAATCATGCACGGCAATGGTTAGAGTGCCGTCCATATCAAATACCCAGTGCTGGCAGTCGCGTAAGTGAGTTGTCATGTTTTAACCTAAGGTACCTTTTTTTGCTTAATCGTTACGAGCACGAATCAGACCTTCTTGTGCAACTGAAGCCACTAAGCGACCGTCACGTGTGTAAATACTGCCGCGTGCAAAGCCGCGAGAACCGCCGGCCCAAGGACTGTCCATTGAGTACAGCAGCCAGTCGTCTAAGCACACTTCTTCATGAAACCAAATCGAGTGATCAAGGCTAGCAACTTGCATTTTGGGTTGCCAGATTGAGGCACCGTGCGGCAACAATGAGGTGGTGAGCAAACCAAAGTCTGATGCGTACGCCAGTAGATATTTATGCAGCGCAGGTGATTTCGGCAAGGTGTCTGAAGCTTTAAACCACACTTGCTTAATCGGCTCGCTCGCTTCAGGTTTCAGCGGGTCAAGCACCTGTACTGGGCGTGTTTCAATGGCTTTAGCACGTAGCATCTTTTCACGGTTTTCTGGAGACAAAGCTTTGGCTAAATGCGGCGATAAGACTCCTTCGGAGAGTAAGTCTTCGGGTTGCGGCACATCAGGCATATCGGTTTGATGGCGAAAGCCCTCTTCTTGCTGATGAAAAGAAGCGCTGCAGGTGAAAATTGTCTGGCCATTTTGAATGGCCGTAACGCGACGTGTACTAAAACTGCCGCCATCGCGAACTCGTTCAACTTGGTAAATAACAGGTTTTTGCGCATCACCAGGGCGTAAGAAATAGCCATGCAGTGAGTTTGCTTGACGTGAGGCATCGACGGTTTGACTGGCTGCGGATAAAGCTTGGCCGAGTACTTGGCCACCAAACAACTGACGAAAACCAAGATCTTGGCTGGCGCCACGAAATAAGTTTTCTTCGATAGTTTCCATATTCAATAGAGAGACTAGTTGATCAAGAATTGGACTCATGGGACTCCTCGCGGGCTGATAAATAGGCCGTGAATAATAGCTGCTGATAAAAGATGAGTTAGATACTAAAGTTTTTTTAAGCTTTTGTCGGCTATCGATTGCTGGACTGCTATTATTTACTTTTTTAACATCAAGCGAAGGCGCCGGCTGTATGGCAGATTCTCAAGGTACTTTAACTCCGGCGCCAATCTGTATTGTTGGTGGTGGTCCGGCTGGGCTGATGGCAGCTGAAGTGTTGGCGCAAGCAGGGCACAGCGTACATCTTTTTGATGCGATGCCGTCGCTGGGACGCAAGTTCTTATTGGCCGGCATTGGTGGTTTAAATATTACTCACAGTGAAGATGCTTCGGCTTTTGTGCAACGCTACTGTGCGCCAACGGATTGGGTGACTCATTGGTTGGCTGAGTTTGATGCCCAAGCCGTACGTGATTGGGTGCATGGCTTGGGCATTGAAACCTTTGTCGGCAGTTCTGGGCGTGTATTCCCTAAAGAAATGAAAGCGGCACCCTTGCTGCGGGCTTGGTTGCAGCGTTTGCGCGGTATGGGAGTGAAAATTCATACTCGCAGCCGTTGGTTGGGCTGGGATGGCCAAGGTGCACTGCGTATTGTGAATGCTGAAGGTGAGCGGGCAGTGCAGGCGCGTGCGGTGTTATTGGCCTTGGGTGGCGGCAGTTGGCCACGCTTAGGCTCGGATGCGGCTTGGATTCCTATCTTACAAGGGCAAGGCGTTGACGTGGCTGCATTAGAAGCCAGTAACTGCGGCTTTGATGTGGCGGGCTGGAGTAGCATTTTTGCCGAAAAGTATATTGGTGCACCGGTTAAAAATACTGCGCTGAGTGTTGCGGACCAAGCTTTTCGTCAAGGCGAGTGGGTGGTGACTGCCGGAGGTATTGAGGGCAGCTTAGTCTATGCCTTATCCGCACCTATACGTCAGCAGCTTGCTGAGCAGGGTCGCTGTACTATTTTGCTGGATTGTTTGCCGCATAAAACCTTAGCGCAAGTTGAACATGCTTTAACGCAGCCGCGAGCGAAGAAAACATTAAAGAAGTATCTGCAAGCGCGCTTGGGTTTAGAGGGCGTGAAAGCCGCTTTAGTCCGAGAGTTTGCTCCAGTAGAAAGCTTGACTGATATGCAGCAATTGGCGGGCTTTATTAAGGCATTACCCATTGAGCTGTTGCGTGCTCGACCTATGATTGAGGCAATCAGTACTGCCGGTGGCATACGCGCCGAGATGCTAGATAGTGGCTTGATGCTAAAGTCCAAGCCGGGTGTGTTTTGCGCCGGTGAAATGCTGGATTGGGATGCGCCAACCGGCGGCTACTTATTAACTGCGTGTTTAGCCAGTGGTTTTGCAGCGGGGCATGGCATGCTGCGCTGGCTGGCTACGGATGCAAGTGTTTAACTTTTTTTAATCAGAGCTTGCGCGGCTAAGCAATGCACCGTACTCTTTGCCGCGGAGAGTCGATCGGACAGTCGCTGCTAGCTTACTTCGGTAAGCGGGGGGAGGAAAGTCCGGGCTCCGTAGGGCGAAGTGCCAGGTAACTCCTGGGAGGCGTGAGCCTATGGATAGTGCCGCAGAAAATAACCGCCTAAGCACGCAAGTGCCGGTAAGGGTGAAAAGGTGCGGTAAGAGCGCACCGCATGGCTGGTAACAGTCCATGGCTAGGTAAACCCCACTTGGAGCAAGACCAAATAGGAATCCGCTGGCGTGGCCCGCGCTGGATTCGGGTAGGTTGCTTGAGGTCGTCAGTGATGGCGATCCTAGAGGAATGACTGTTCTAGACAAAACCCGGCTTATAGATCGACTCTCCACTCTTTTCGCTGATCTGCAACAGCACATCAGCGCGTCAACAATACCCTCTCTGTACACCTCACTTTAACTGTCCAAGTTAAGGTGCTCGTATCTGTATGCTTATTTCTGTGTTCTTGAATTAAACAGCCGTTAAATAAAGCCTTTCTTGATCAGATTACCAATTATAACGCTATTCCTGTGTTTATCGCTTGACGGTAGGTGGCTGTGATTTCTATAGTGTGTGTTAGTGGCATTATGTGGGGAAAAGTGGGTTTTTTCATATAAGTGCTGCATAATATAGGGGCACAGTCGTGTTTCGCGGATCAAGCGCTATAAACCTCGATGCTAAAGGGCGCTTAGCGATGCCAAGTCGGTATCGAGAGGAGTTACTTGAACGTTGTCAGGGTCAGTTGGTCATTACCATTGATTTGGTGGATCCGTGCCTGTGTATTTATCCTTTGCCTGACTGGGAAGCCGTTGAAACCCAACTCAGCCAAATGCCTTCTTTACGTCCACAAACTCGCCAGCTGAATCGTCTTTTGATTGGCAGCGCTGTTGATTTAGAGTTGGATAACAGTGGTCGCTTGCTGATACCCGCGCGTCTGCGCGAACAGGCAGGCTTGACCAAACAAGTGATGCTGGTGGGACAGTTGAATAAGTTTCAGCTTTGGGATGAGCGGCAGTGGCATGAGTTGCTGAGTGCTGATCTTGAAGCCATTAAAAACCCCGATCACCTCCCTGAAGAATTAATGAACCTGGTCCTATAATTATTATGAGCGAAGCGTTAAGTCACATCACCGTGCTACTTGATGAGGCCGTTAGCGCCCTTGCAGTGCATTCTAATGGTTGCTATGTGGACGGTACATTTGGCCGAGGTGGCCACAGTCGGCTAATTTTACAACAGCTGGGCACTGAAGGTTGTTTACTGGGTTTTGATAAAGATCCTTTAGCGATCGCCACAGGACTTGAGCTTGAGCAGAGTGATGCGCGTTTTTCAATTGTGCAGCGCAGCTTTGCTGAGATGGATGCCGAATTACAACAGCGCCAGCTATTTAATCAAGTTGATGGTGTTTTGCTCGACTTAGGCGTGTCCTCACCGCAAATTGATGATGGTGAGCGCGGCTTTAGTTTTATGCATGACGGCCCGTTAGATATGCGTATGAATCCAGCGGAAGGCATCAGTGCCGCGCAATGGGTGGCGCAAGTCAGTGCTGAAGAAATGGCTCGCGTGTTTAAAGAATACGGCGAAGAACGTTTTGCTAAGCGTATGGCCAATGCGGTGATTGCTCGCCGCGACATTGAGCCCTTTACCCGTACCGGTGATTTAGCTGCGGTATTAACTGAAGCCAATCCCGCGTGGGAAAAAGGTAAAAATCCAGCAACTCGTGCTTTTCAGGGCATGCGCATTCATTTAAATAATGAATTGAGCGACTTAGAGAAAGGCCTAGAAGCGGCACTGGCATCCTTAAAGGTCGGTGGGCGCTTAGTGGTGATTAGTTTCCACTCGCTGGAAGATCGGATTGTTAAACAGTTTATGCGTCGCCTGGCCAAAGGTGAAGCGGATCAGTTACCACGTCATTTACCTATTATTCCAGAAAAATTTGATCCTATTGTCAAACTGCTTGGCAAGCCGCAGTACGCCAGCGCAGAAGAGCTTAAAGCTAATCCGCGTGCTCGCAGTGCGGTGATGCGCATGGCAGAGAAATTGCGGTGAGTAAGATTTATGCAAAACCATTACCGCGCCTCAGCGGTATTTTGCTGTTTCTGTTTATTGCAAACTTGATTTCTGCCGTGGCGGTTTCCTATGCAGCGCATACCAGTCGTCAGTATTTAAATGAGTTGTTTGATGCCACGCAACTGCGCGATCAGGCACAAACAGAGTGGGGTCGGTTTATTTTAGAGCAAAGCACTTGGACAGCCCATAATCGCATTGAGTCATTAGCGGTTAAAGAGTTGGGTATGCATATTCCTGAACCTGCAGCGGTAAGGATGGTCAGCCAATGAAATACTTACCCGGTGTTGAGCATCCCTATCGTTTTATGATTATTTTAGCTGTGCTGTTTGCCTTAGCAGCAGCGATTGCTGGACGCATTGTTTATTTGCATATTTTTCACCATGAGTTTTTAGCCATGCAAGGTGATGCGCGTGCTATGCGGCATATTCCTATTCCAGCGCACCGTGGTGTGATTACCGATCGTAATGGTGAGCCATTAGCGGTCAGTACACCGGTTTTAACGTTGTGGGCTAACCCGAAACAGTTAATGACAGCCAAAGCGCGTTGGCCTGAGTTAGCTGCAGCACTTGAAGTTAAGCCTGCAGAGTTGGCGCAACGTATTGAAAATAATGCCAGTCGCGAGTTTATGTATTTGTCTCGGCGCTTAACGCCTGAGCATGGCCAGCGTGTGCTCGATCGTAAAATTGTTGGTGTTTATGGTCGTGAAGAATTTCAGCGCTTTTACCCAGCTGGCGAAGTTGCTGCACACTTAGTGGGTTTTACTAATATTGATGAGCGTGGCCAGGAAGGTATTGAGCTGGCTTTTGATGAGTGGCTCACCGGTGTTCCAGGCAAGCGCCAAGTGATTAAAGATCGCCGTGGCGATTTGATTCGTGATGTACAGGTTAAAGAAAACGCCAAGCCGGGTAAGGAACTCGCTTTATCGATTGATTTGCGTTTGCAGTATTTAGCGCACCGAGAGTTGCGTAATGCGTTGCTTGAGTTTGAAGCTAAAGCCGGCTCTTTAGTGATGATTGATGTGCGCAGCGGTGAGATTTTGGCAATGGTCAATCATCCCACCTATAACCCGAATAACCGTCGTCAACTCAATCCACAAGCGCTACGTAATCGCGCCATGATTGATGTGTTCGAACCTGGCTCTACAGTCAAACCATTTTCCATTGCTGCTGCTTTAGGTACCGGGCGCTGGACGCCAGAATCAACGGTGAATACGGATAATGGTCAAATCAGAATTGGACGCTATACGATTCGAGATGTATCGCGTGGTGGACTGCTGGATTTAACCGGTGTCTTAAAAAAATCCAGTAACGTTGCTATCAGTAAAATAGCCTTGGATATCGGTGCGCAGCCGGTCTATGACATCATGCAGGGTGTTGGTTTTGGTGCCGATACAGGCTTGAGTTTTCCAGGTGAGCAGCTGGGTAGCTTGCCGATGCACCGCAAGTGGGGGCAAGCAGAAACAGCCACTTTAGCCTATGGCTATGGTTTATCAGTCACAGCTGTGCAGTTGGCGCATGCTTATGCTGTATTGGGTAATCATGGTCGAAACATGCCTTTATCGCTGATACGACGTGAGCGTCAGGCGGGTGAAGGTGTGCAAGTGATTAACGAGAAGATTTCTAACGATGTGATGACCATGTTACAAGCCGTGGTGGAAGAAACCGGTGGCGGTGGTGCACGAGCACAAGTGCCGGGTTATCACGTCGCCGGTAAGAGTGGTACTGCGAAGAAATTAGCCACAAGCGGTGGTTATACGAAAAACTCGTATCGTTCATTGTTTGCCGGTGTGGGGCCTGTGGATAACCCGCGAGTGGCTGCAGTTGTGGTAATTGATGAGCCCAGTAAAGGTGGTTATTACGGTGGCCTGGTTGCCGCGCCTGTTTTTGGTCGAGTGATGGCCGGTGCATTACGCATGCTCAATGTGCGTCCAGATAATTTGCCAGCGGAAACGCAAACTGCGGTGGCTGGCTCTGCACAAGGAGGGCGCGGCTAATGGCTATGCCTTTGAATAAATTATTTCCACAAGCACAGAGTTCAACTTTAATTCGTGAGCTGACACTCGACAGTCGCAAGGTGCGTCCGGGTGACTTGTTTTTAGCTGTTGATGGCACGCAGCAGGATGGCCGTGACTATATTGGCGATGCCATCGCTCGTGGTGCTGCTGCGGTTATTTATGAAGCTGGTGATGCTTTACCGATGCAAGATAGCGAAGCGCTATTGTTGCCGGTACAAGGTTTGCAAGCACAGTTATCCGAAATTGCCGGGCGCTTTTATGGTGAACCCAGCCGTGGTTTGCGAGTGGTAGCGGTGACTGGCACTAATGGTAAAACCAGCGTCACTCAATTATTGGCGCAAGCGTCTGATTTACTCGGTCAACAGTGTGGATTGATTGGCACATTGGGCAGTGGTTTTTATGGTCATTTGACCCTAGGTCACTACACCACGCCTGACCCGCTGACGGTGCAGGCCACGCTCGCCGATTTGAAAAATGCTGGCGCTAAATTGGTGGCGATTGAAGTGTCATCCCATGGTTTAGCTCAGCATCGTATTAATGCTGTCAATGTGAGCGTGGCAGTGCTGACTAATCTAACCCGTGATCATCTTGATTATCATGGTTCGATGCAGGCGTATGCAGATGCTAAGGCACGTTTATTTAGCTGGCCTGGATTGCGCGCCACGGTACTCAATATCGATGATGCATTTGGTCGTGAGCTAGCGCAGCAGCAAGATGCAGCAATACGCTTAATCACTTATAGCGTGAGTGATAGCAGTGCCAGCATCTATTGCCGTAATGTGCGCTTTAGTCATACTGGTATTCAGGCTGAAGTTGTGACGGCGCAGGGTGAAGGTAATTTATCCAGCACGCTGATTGGTCGTTTTAATTTAAGTAATTTACTGGCGGTGATTGGTGCTTTATTAGCGCAGGGCTACTCCTTGGAGCAAGCTTTAAGTGTGGTTGCTAAAGTGCAAGGTCCGGCAGGGCGTATGCAAGTCTTGGGCGGCCAGCAGCAGCCATTGGTTGTCGTAGATTATGCGCATACTCCAGATGCCTTAGAGCAAGTGCTAACAGCCTTACGTCCGCATGTGGCGGCTGATGGGCGCTTGTTGTGTTTGTTTGGTTGTGGTGGCGAGCGCGATAAGGGCAAACGCCCGTTAATGGCTGAGGTTGTTGAGCGTCTGGCTGATGTGGCTGTGGTCACTGATGATAATCCGCGCGGTGAAGATCCAGCGGTCATTCGTGCTGAGATTCTTGCCGGTTTTAGTTCTGATGCTGGCGTCAGTGAAGTGAATGAGCGCGGTACAGCGATTGCCCAGTTGATCGCTCAGGCTCATCCGCATGATGTGATCCTCTTAGCCGGTAAAGGCCATGAAGATTATCAAGAGATTCAGCAGCAACGTCATCATTTTTCAGATCTTGAACAAGCGCAGCAGGCATTAGCTGCATGGCAGGTGCAGGATGTTTAAGGCATTGCAATTAAGTCAGTTAGTGGACCCGCTGAATGCTACTTTGCAGGGCGATGATGTGCAGTTTAATGCAGTCAATACCGATAGTCGTAAAATCACCAGTGGGCAGTTATTTGTTGCTTTGCGCGGTGATTTTTTTGACGGCCACACTTATTTAGCCGATGTGGCTAAGCGCGGTGCGGTTGCTGCTGTGGTTGAGGCTTACCGACCTGATATCAATCTGCCGCAGTTATGTGTGGCAGATGCGCGAATTGCGCTGGGGCAAATTGCCTTACTGAATCGTCAGCAGTTTAACGGTCAAACTGTTGCTGTAACAGGCTCCAGTGGTAAAACCACGGTTAAAGAAATGTTGGCCAGTATCTGCCGGCAGGCTTTGGGTGAAACAGCCGTATTGGCCACGCGTGGCAATTTAAATAATGACTTAGGTGTGCCTTTTACCTTACTTGAGCTGAATGCTCAGCACCGTGCTGCTGTGGTTGAATTAGGCGCTTCGCGTCCGGGTGAAATTGCCTATACCGCAGCTTTAGTGCAGCCGATGGTGGCTGTGATTAGTAATGCCGGTATGGCGCATGCCGGTGAGTTTGGTGGTCCTGAGCATATTGTTTTAGCTAAGGGCGAGATCCTCGATGGCCTGAGCGCTGAACACGCCGCAGTATTGAATCTGGATGATCCAGCGTTTGCTCAGTGGCGTGCGCGTAATACTGAATGCCACGTCTTAAGTTTTTCCACCAGTAATCCTGCTGCAGATATTTATGCCAGCGGCATCGATAGTAATGCACAAGGGCGCATGGGTTTTAATCTGCACGGCGTAGCCGGAGAATGCTTTATCCAGTTGGCTGTGTTGGGTTTGCATAATGTCAGTAATGCTTTAGCAGCTGCGACCGCTGCGCATGCCTTGGGTTTGCCTTTAATAGCGATTCAGCAAGGCTTGGAAAGTATGAAAGCCATTTCTGGGCGCAGTGTTGTCTATGAGTGCGCTAACCATATACAAATTATTGATGACAGCTATAACGCTAACCCCGCGTCGATTCGTGCGGCCATTGATGTGCTGCAAAATATGCCAGGTCAGCGTGTTCTAGTTCTCGGCGATATGGGTGAGTTAGGCGCTTGGGCCGAGCAAGAACATACGCAGATAGGGACTTACGCCAACGGCAAAGTCGATGCGGTATTTGCTATTGGCCCGCTGATGCAACACGCCGTTGCACAATACAACGGCGTATCAGGGCACTTTTCACAACAAAGCAGTCTGATTAAGGCACTGCTCACACAAGTCAGCGGTCCGGCAACACTTTTAATTAAAGGTTCACGCGGTGCGGCAATGGAACATGTTGTTAATGCGCTGCGTACAAGTTTAGGGGATGCACTCTGATGTTGCTTTTATTAGCGGAGTATTTACAGCAGTACTATAAAGGCTTTGCGGTCTTTCAGTACCTGACTCTGCGCGGTGTTTTTGGTGTTTTGACAGCACTAGTGATGTCGCTGTGGCTGGGTCCGAAAATGATTCGCCTGTTGCGTAATTTGCAAATTGGTCAGTCGGTACGTACCGATGGCCCGCAGTCACACCTAGCAAAATCAGGCACGCCCACTATGGGTGGTGCATTGATTTTAGCCTCGATTACCATCAGTACCTTATTGTGGGCTGATTTGACTAACCGCTATGTTTGGATTGTCTTACTGGTCACCCTGTTGTTTGGGGCCATTGGCTGGGTCGATGATTACCGCAAAGTGGTGGAGAAAAACTCCCGTGGTTTACCGGGACGTTGGAAGTATTTTTGGCAATCAGTGTTTGGCTTAGCTGCTGCGTTAGTGCTCTATTTTACTGCGCAGACACCGGCTGAAACGGCTTTGATTGTGCCCTTTTTAAAGGACATCAGTATCCCGCTTGGAGCGGGTTTTGTGGTTCTGACCTATTTGGTGATTGTCGGTACCAGTAATGCCGTCAACCTCACCGATGGCCTAGATGGCTTAGCTATTTTACCTACGGTATTGGTGGGTGGCGCGCTGGGTATTTTTGCCTATCTGTCGGGCCATATTACCTTTGCGCAATACTTGTTTATTCCTTATGTGCCCGGTGTCGGTGAGCTGATTATTTTCTGCGGTGCCTTGGTCGGCGCAGGTTTAGGTTTTTTGTGGTTTAACACTTACCCTGCTCAAGTGTTTATGGGTGATGTCGGTGCTTTAGCACTGGGCGCCGCATTGGGTACGGTGGCGGTGATTGCTCGCCAAGAGATCGTCCTATTTATTATGGGCGGTGTATTTGTCGTGGAAACCTTATCGGTGGTGATTCAAGTCGCCTCCTTTAAGTTGACCGGCAAGCGGGTATTTCGCATGGCGCCAATTCATCACCACTTTGAATTAAAAGGTTGGCCTGAGCCGCGTGTCATCGTGCGCTTTTGGATTATCACTGTTGTACTGGTCCTGATTGGATTGGCCACCTTAAAACTGAGGTAAGTAACGTGCAAAGCATCAAACAGCAAGCACAGGTTGTGGTGGGCTTAGGCAAAAGTGGTTTGTCTCTGGTGCAGTTCTTAGCACACCAAGGACAGACATTTGCTGTGGCCGATAGCCGTGATACTCCACCTGAGTTAAATGCTTTGCAGCGCGATTACCCAGACGTTGAATTGCACTGTGGACCTTTATCGGCGGACTTTTTGAGCGCAGCGCAGGTGCTGTATGTCAGCCCGGGTTTAGCCTTAAGTACGCCGGCCATTCAGGCTGCTATTGCTAGCGGTGTGCGCATTTCTGGTGATGTCGATTTATTTGCCCAATATGCTCAAGCACCGATTGTGGCGATTACCGGCTCCAATGCGAAAAGTACCGTCACCACCTTGGTCGGGCAGATGTTTGCCGCCGCAGGTATGCATGCAGCCATTGGTGGTAACTTGGGCGTCCCTGCATTAGATTTACTCGATGATAGCGTGGATGTGTATGTGATGGAGTTATCCAGCTTTCAGTTGGAAACCATCTCACATTTACAAGCGCGTGTGGCTGTGTGCTTAAACATCAGCGAAGACCATATGGATCGCTATGTGGATCTGCAGGGTTATATTGACGCCAAGCAGCGTGTCTTTATTAATGCGCAAACCGTAGTGGTCAACCGTGATGATCTAGCATCACAGCCGCGACAGGCATCTGCTGAGTTGATTAGTTTTGGTCTATCCAAACCCCTTGCAGGTGAGTTCGGGCTGTGCCGGCAAGCGGGTGAAACCTATTTAGCCTATGGCGCTGAATTATTGCTGCCAGTCAGCCAGTTAAAGATTCGTGGCAGTCATAACTATGCCAATGCATTGTCTGCTTTAGCCATTGGCACATCGATGAATCTGCCGATGCCAGCCATGCTCAGCGCATTACAAGCGTTTCCAGGCCTTGAGCACCGCTGTCAGTGGTTGCGTCAGGTGCAGGGCGTGGATTGGTACAACGATTCTAAAGCCACCAATGTCGGTGCTGCCTTAGCTGCGATTGAAGGCTTAGGTGCGGATCATGCAGGCAAGCTGGTGTTGATTGCCGGTGGTGATGGTAAAGGGGCTGATTTCTCTAGCCTCAAAGAACCCGTATCTCAATATTGCCGCGCGGTGATTGTGTTGGGGCGTGATGGCGAACGTGTTGCTCAAGCCTTAAGCGATAGCGTGGTGCTTGAGCGCGTCACCAGTCTTGCAGAAGCGGTGACAGCAGCCGCTCGATTAGCCCAGGCTGGCGATAGCGTTTTACTGGCACCGGCTTGTGCGAGTTTAGATATGTTTAAAAGTTTTGAAGAGCGTGGCGATGTATTCGCACAAGCGGTCGGAGCCTTGCTATGAGTTTTAATCTGCGCGATATCATTGCGATGCCTTCACCCTGGCGTCATAACAATAAAGTCGATATTGATTTCCCCTTGCTCACTGCTTGTCTACTGTTGATGGGCATTGGTTTAGTGATGATTGCTTCTGCTTCGTCCGCGGTGGCCTATACCAATACTGGTAATACCTTTCACTACTTTACCCGGCATATGGTGTATGTAGTCATTGCCTTAGTGGCGGGCTGGGTCACTTTATTTGTACCCATGTCGGTTTGGCAGCGCTATAGCGGTTGGTTATTGGTGGCTGCGTTTGCCGTGTTGCTCTTAGTGTTGATTCCCGGAATTGGTCGTGAAGTGAATGGCTCGCGGCGCTGGATTGGTATGGGTGTGTTCAATATCCAACCGTCTGAGCTGGCAAAGCTATTTATGGTGATTTTTCTGGCGGGTTTTTTAGTTCGTCGTAAAGATGAAGTTAAACAACGTTTACGCGGTTTGATTAAGCCCTTAGTGCTGGCGATGATCATGGCTTTATTATTAGCTAAAGAGCCTGACTATGGTGCGGCTGTAGTGATGCTGGGTAGCGTTATAGTCATGCTGTATTTGGCCGGCGTGCGTTTAATATTATCCCTGACATTGTTGCTAATTCTATTTGGTTTGCTTTTTTCTGTGGTGGGTTTTGAAAGCTACCATATGGATCGTTTTACCAGCTTTACCGACCCATGGGAGGATCAGTACGGCACTGGCTATCAGCTGACCCAAGCCTTAATTGCTTTTGGGCGTGGCGAATGGTTCGGATTAGGTTTAGGTAATAGCATTCAGAAGCAGTTCTTTTTACCTGAGGCGCACACTGACTTTGTGTTCTCAGTGTTGGCTGAAGAGTTAGGCATGTTGGGCGGTTTGATTACCTTAGCTTTATTTATGTTTGTGAGCGTGCGCGCTTTATTGATTGGTGCGTGGGCTGAGCAGGCTAAGCAGTATTATTCGGCTTATGTTGCTTATGGTTTAGCGATGCTGTGGATTGCGCAGGTGGTGATTAACCTCGGTGTGAATACCGGGCTGCTGCCGACTAAAGGTTTAACTTTACCTTTTATTAGTTATGGCGGTAGTTCATTGGTGGTGTGCTGTATCAGTTTGGCGATGTTGCTGCGCATTGAGTGGGAACGTCGTACCTTATTGCTGTCCAATGACTCGATGAGCAAAGCACAAATTACAGCCATGGCCAAGGGGGTGCGCAGTGCAGGGTAATATTTTGATAATGGCTGCGGGGACCGGTGGCCATGTTTTTCCAGCATTGGCCTGTGCGCAAGAGTTTACTGCACGTGGTTATACAGTGCATTGGTTGGGTGCGGGTCGCGGTATGGAAAATGAATTAGTACCGGCGGCTGGTTACACTCTGCATACACTGAAAGTCAGCGGTTTACGTGGCAAAGGTGCGCGCTCTTTATTAACCGCGCCCTTTAAACTCTTGGCCGCTTTATGGCAGGCTAGGCGTTTAATGCGTGAGCTTAAACCTGTGTGTGTGTTGGGTTTTGGTGGTTATGTAACAGGCCCTGGTGGTTTAGCCGCTAAGCTGTCGTCTATTCCATTGGTGATTCATGAGCAAAACGCTATAGCCGGTACAGCGAATCGTGCGTTGGCAACCTTTGCGACGCGTATTTGTGAAGCTTTTCCCAATACTTTTAACAAGCGTGAAAACTGCGTTACCACAGGTAACCCGGTACGCGAAACTTTGTTTTTATCCGCATCGCGCGATTCGTTGCAGGATCGAGCAGTCAATTTATTAGTACTCGGTGGCAGTTTAGGTGCTGAGCCGCTGAATAAGTTACTACCGGCAGCATTGGCTCAAGTTTCGCCAGAATTACGGCCTAAGGTGCAGCATCAAGCTGGGCGCAATAATGATGAAGTCACTCGTGAGCGTTATCAAACGGTGGCTGTAGAAGCGCAAGTGGTCCCTTTTATAAGTGATATGGCGTGCGCCTATGCGTGGGCTGATTTAGTGATTTGCCGTGCGGGTGCATTAACCGTGAGTGAGTTGGCGGCTGCAGGTTTGGCTTCTTTTTTAGTGCCACTGCCGCATGCCATTGATGATCATCAAACCCGTAATGCAGAATTTTTGGCAAAGCAGGGCGCAGCTGTCCTATTGCCGCAACATACTACTGATGCAGACCGTTTAGCTGCACAGTTAACTGAGGTACTGATGGACAAACAACGCATTAAAACCATGGGTGAACAAGCGCGCTTATTGGCGCAGCCCGATGCTACGCAGCGTGTTGTTGCAGTATGTTTGGAGGTGGCTCATGGTTGATTTATTACAGCCAACAACAGCTGAAATGCGTCGCATGCGTCGTATTCGCCGTATCCATTTTATTGGTATTGGCGGCACCGGTATGTGCGGTATTGCTGAAGTGTTACGTAACTTAGGTTATGAGGTGTCAGGTTCAGACTTAAATCCTACGGCAGTGACTGAGCGTTTGCAGAGTCTTGGCGTGCATGTGGTCTTTGGTCACCATGCTGAAAACGTTGAGCATGCTGATGTGGTTGTGGTCTCGAGCGCCATTAACCCAAGCAACCCCGAAGTGGCGCGCGGTTTAGAGCGTCGTATCCCCGTGGTGCCGCGTGCTGAGATGTTAGCTGAACTGATGCGCTACCGTCATGGTATTGCTGTGGCCGGTACACATGGCAAAACTACCACCACAAGTTTGTTGGCGTCTGTGTTCGCGGCGGCCGGTTTAGATCCGACCTTTGTGATTGGTGGGCGTTTAAATGCGGCGGGTAGTAATGCTCAGTTGGGCGGTGGTTGCTATTTAATCGCTGAAGCCGATGAAAGTGATGCCAGCTTCCTGCATTTGCAGCCGATGGTGTCAGTGGTCACCAATATTGATGCTGACCATATGAGCACCTATGGCGGCGACTTTAATAAGCTGAAAAAGACCTTTGTTGATTTCTTACATAACTTGCCATTCTATGGTTTAGCCGTGTTGTGTATTGATGATCCATCAGTGCGCGATATAGCTAAGCAAGTTAAGCGACCGATCTTGACCTATGGCTTTTCAGATGATGCTGATCTGCGCGCCATTGATGTCTCGCAAGAAGGCATGCGCACCTCGTTTACTGTATTGCGTAAAGGCCGTGAGCCATTACCTGTGTCGGTGAATATGCCCGGCAAACATAACGTGCTCAATGCTTTGGCAACCATTGCTATTGCTACTGATGAAGGCATTGCTGATAGCGCTATTATTGCTGGCTTGTCTGGCTTTGAAGGTGTCGGTCGACGCTTTCAGATGTACGGTGAGTTACCGGTTGAAGGTGGCAGCGTGATGCTGGTGGATGATTACGGTCATCACCCCAGTGAAGTCGCCGCAGTAATTAAAGCAGTGCATGATGGCTGGCCCAATCGCCGTCTAGTGATGGTCTATCAGCCGCACCGTTATAGCCGTACCCGTGATTTGTATGAAGATTTTGTCCAGGTACTCGGCGAGACCAATCTGTTGTTGTTGCTTGAAGTGTATCCTGCCGGCGAAGAGCCGATTCCGGGTGCCGGCAGTCGCCAGCTTTGCCACAGTATTCGTCAGCGTGGCCGTTTAGATCCTTTATATGTTGAGCGCGGCACTGACCTTGCACCATTGTTAAAACCTTTGCTGCAGCCGGGTGATATTTTACTCTGCCAAGGTGCTGGTGATGTCGGTGGTATTGCTCCAGGTTTAATTAAACATCCGTTATTTGCTGCTACTGAGGAGACACGCTGATGAGTCAGGCTTTTGATATTCAAGCATTTGGGCGTGTTGCCGTACTGTACGGTGGCCGTAGTGCTGAGCGTGAAGTATCACTGCAGTCGGGAGCCGCAGTATTGGCTGCCTTGCAGCAATCAGGTGTTGATGCGTTTGGTATCGATGTCGGTGATGATGTACTGGCGCGTTTATGTGAGCAGAAAATTGATCGCGCCTTTATTGTTTTGCATGGTCGTGGCGGTGAAGACGGTACAGTGCAAGGCTTGCTTGAGTGCGCTGGAATTCCTTACACCGGTAGCGGTGTGTTGGCGTCGGCGTTGGCCATGGATAAGCTGCGCACTAAGCAAATTTGGCATAGTGTTGGTTTACCAACGCCGCGCCATGCTGCGCTGAGCAGTGAAGAGGATTGCCAGCAAGCTGCTCAAGAGCTGGGTTTTCCTTTGATTGTTAAGCCTGCAAATGAGGGTTCAAGTATTGGTATGGCTAAGGTGGATGATCTAGCCGCCTTATTAGCCGCTTGGCACGAAGCACGGCAGTTTGATCCACAAGTGCTGGTTGAGCAATGGATCTCAGGTCCAGAGTTCACTATTGCGATGCTCAATGGTGAGGTGTTACCGCCGATTCGTTTGGGTACCAGTCATGCTTTTTATGATTATGAAGCCAAATATTTGTCCAATGACACCCAGTATCAAATTCCATGTGGCTTAGCGCCAGAAAAAGAAGCAGAATTGCGCACTTTAACCGCGCGCGCTTGTCAAACGTTAGGTGTAACGGGCTGGGGGCGTGCGGACGTAATGCAGGACGCACAAGGTGATTTTTGGTTTTTAGAGGTCAATACCGTGCCGGGAATGACCGATCATAGCTTAGTGCCAATGGCTGCGCGCGCTGCAGGCTTAGACTTTAATACCTTGGTATTAAGCATTTTGACTGGTACTTTACAGGTACGAGGTTAAAACTGTGAGCAGTGCACCTCAAAAACACACAACACGTACACCGCGTGGGGCAAAGCGACAAGCTCCTGTGCGCGGTGCGCGTCGTGCTGCTGCGCAGAAAGCGCCGTGGCAATGGCCTAAGCCGAACTGGACAAAAATCAGTTTGGTTATTTTTGTGGCTGTTGTTGTTGCCGGCGCACTGAATGCTGAGCGGAGTTGGCAGTGGTTAAAGCCCCATGTTAATCCAACGATTACCACGGTGCGTGTGCTGGGGGATTTAACGCCAAGCAAGCAGCTTTTAGTTGAACAACAGTTGATGCCGTATAGCGATGGACTGTTTTTTTCTATCGATATCGTTGCCGTGCGTAAAGTGTTAGATGAGTTACCTTGGATTGCACATGCTGAGGTCAGTCGTATTTGGCCAGATCAGTTGCAAGTGATTATTCAAGAGCAGTTGCCTGTGGCACGCTGGGGGCAAGATGCACTGTTGAGTACTCAAGGTTATTTGTTTACAGCGGTGGATGTACAGGCTTATGGCCATTTACCACAGTTGATTGGACCTGAGGATACGCAAGCTCGAGTGATGCGCCAGTATTTGATGTTTAGCCAAGCGTTACGACCCTTGGGTTACTCAATTAAACAACTGGAAATGCGTGAGCGAGGCAGTTGGTTTATAACCACGCAAACAGGGTTGCAGTTACTGTTTGGGCGTGATCATTTAGTTGATAAAATGCGCCGTTTTGCTGTGGTATATGAAGCAGAATTAAAAGAACAGATTGATAAAATTGAGCGGGTTGATTTGCGTTATGCCAACGGTTTAGCCGTGGCTTGGCACGCCCCTACAGAAAGTGAAACTACAGCAGTGGTGGCGCAGTGAAGGAGAGAGAGTTAATGGCACATGAAAATAACCACAACATGATTGTTGGTCTTGATATAGGTACCTCCAAGGTTGTGGCGTTGGTGGCCGAAGTCACTCCTGATGGTGAGTTGAATATTATTGGTTTAGGTACACATCCTGTGCGTGGTTTAAAAAAGGGTGTGGTGGTAAATATTGAATCGACAGTACAGTCGTTACAGCGTGCCATTGATGAAGCGCAAAAAGTAGCGGATTGTGATATTTACTCTGTATTTGTGGGTATTGCAGGCAGTCATATTCGCAGCCAAAACTCCGATGGTATTGTTGCTATTCGTGATGGTGAAGTCAGCCGTGCCGACTTAGAGCGTGTTTTAGACGCTGCACAAGCTGTAGCAATCCCTTCTGATCAAAAAGTCTTGCACACCTTGGCGCAAGATTATGTTATTGATAATCAAGAAGGTGTACGTGAGCCGCTGGGCATGTCGGGTGTGCGTCTTGAAGCACGCGTGCATGTGGTCAGTTGTGCGATTAATGCAGCGCAGAATATTGAAAAATGTGTGAGCCGCTGCGGCTTGACTGTAGAAGACGTTATTTTAGAGCAGTTAGCCTCAGCTAGTGCGGTATTGACAGAAGATGAACAAGAGTTAGGCGTATGCCTGATTGATATCGGTGGCGGTACTTCAGATATCGCCATCTTTACTGAAGGCGCGATTCGCCATACAGCTGTGATCCCGATTGCCGGTGATCAAGTCACCAATGATATTGCGATGGCATTGCGCACTCCAACACAGTATGCCGAAGAAATTAAAGTTCGTTATGCCTGTGCCCTGGCCAAGCTGGCCGGTCCTGGTGAAATGATCAAAGTGCCAAGTGTCGGCGATCGTGCTCCGCGCGAGCTATCACGTCAAGCTTTAGCTGAGGTGGTTGAGCCGCGTTATGAAGAATTATTTAGTTTGATTCTTGCTGAGTTACGTCGCAGTGGCTACGAGGATATGATCCCTGCTGGTATTGTTTTGACGGGTGGCACCGCGAAAATGGAAGGCGCAGTCGAACTGGCAGAAGAAATTTTCCATATGCCGGTGCGCTTAGGATCGCCCCAAGGTGTTAAAGGTATTGATGAAGTGATACGTAATCCAATTTACTCAACAGCGGTTGGTTTGTTGATCCACGGATTACGTAAACAAGCTGGCGGTTCAATTGTACCGGGTGTTGGCTATGATCAAATTGAAGAAAAGTCACCTGTGTTTATACGTGTTAAACGCTGGCTACAGAATCAGTTTTAATTAAATATACCAGCGTTAGCTGGGCTATAACTATAAGGGTAGGAGAGAGCTATGTTTGAATTAGTTGAACAGACTCCGCAGCATGCAGTGATTAAGGTCATTGGCGTCGGTGGTGGTGGTGGTAATGCTGTAAACCACATGGTGGCTAGCAATATTGAAGGCGTTGAGTTTATTTGTGCTAATACAGATTCACAGGCCCTCCGTGATATTACTGCGCGTACCATTTTGCAGTTGGGTGCTAGCCTGACTAAAGGTCTGGGTGCTGGTACTGACCCTGAAGTTGGACGCAAAGCTGCTGAAGAAGACCGTGAGCGCATTGCTGAAGTATTGCAAGGCACTGATATGGTCTTTATCACCACAGGTATGGGTGGCGGTACCGGTACCGGTGCTGCACCTGTGATTGCGCAAATTGCCAAAGAAATGGGCATTCTGACCGTTGCCGTGGTAACGCGTCCATTCCCTTTTGAAGGTCGTCGTCGCTTACAGATTGCTGATGAAGGTATCCGTGCGCTAGCTGAGCACGTTGATTCGTTGATCACCATTCCAAACGAAAAACTGCTGACTATTTTGGGTAAAGATGCCAGCTTGCTCTCTGCATTTGCTAAAGCAGATGACGTTTTGGCGGGTGCTGTGCGTGGTATCTCGGACATCATTAAGCGTCCGGGTATGATTAACGTTGACTTTGCTGACGTTAAAACCGTGATGAGCGAAATGGGTATGGCGATGATGGGTACGGGTTCTGCTACAGGCAGTAATCGTGCACGTGAAGCGACTGAAGAAGCTGTGCGTAACCCACTGTTGGAAGATGTAGTGCTGCATGGTGCGCGTGGTATTTTAGTCAATATTACCGCTGGCCCTGACCTTTCTTTGGGTGAATACGAAGAAGTGGGTAGCATTATCGAGGCTTTTGCTTGCGATGAAGCCATGGTTAAAGTCGGTACCGTAATTGACCCTGATATGCGTGATGAACTGCATGTCACTGTTGTGGTAACCGGTCTGAATGAGCGTGCTGAGAAGCCGGCGAAAGTTGTTGAAAGCGCTGCTCCAGAAAAAAGCAGAAGAGCCCCAGCAGCCGTGCGTTTGCCTGCTGAAGATGCAGCAGATACGGACTACGCAAGGTACGATACACCAGCAGGTCCGCGTCGTCGTGACAATGCTGTTCCAGCAGTTAAACCTAATAGCCAAGAAGAGATCGATTACTTGGATATACCCGCGTTTTTACGACGTCAGGCGGATTGATACATCTTGGAATAGCGAGCGGATTTCTTTATTCGTTCAGCATCTGTTAAGATGCGGGCAATTATTGAAACCTATTCGCAACCAGTATAGCAGCGGCCTAAGTCATGATTAGACAACGCACCTTGAAAAATATTATCCGTGCCACTGGTATCGGCTTGCACTCAGGCGAGAAAGTTTACCTGACCTTGCGCCCAGCACCAGTGGATACGGGCATCGTATTTCGCCGTATGGATTTAGATCCTATGGTAGAAATACCTGCTTTAGCAAAAAATGTGGGTGAAACCACCATGTCAACTACGCTTGTCAAAGACGGCGTTAAAGTGGACACGGTTGAACACCTGTTATCAGCCATGGCAGGCTTGGGAATTGATAACGCTTATGTTGAGCTTTCGGCGCCTGAAGTGCCGATTATGGATGGCAGTGCTGGACCTTTTGTGTTTTTGATTCAGTCAGCTGGATTAGAAGAGCAGGATGCGCCAAAACAATTTATCCGTATTTTGCGGGAATTGACGGTTGAAGATGGAGAGAAACGCGCAACTTTCTTGCCTTTTGAAGGCTTTAAAGTAGGCTTTGAAATTGAGTTCGACCACCCTGTATTTGCAGGGCGAACACAAACAGCCTGCGTTGACTTTTCCAGCACCTCATTTGTTAAAGAAGTGAGCCGTGCACGCACTTTTGGTTTTATGCGTGATATTGAATATTTGCGCACGCACAACCTTGCCTTAGGTGGCAGTGTTGATAATGCTATTGTTGTCGATGAAACCTCTGTGCTCAATGAAGACGGTCTTCGTTATGAAGATGAATTCGTTAAGCATAAAATTCTTGATGCCATTGGTGATTTATATTTGCTTGGCAAAAGCTTAATTGGTGAGTTCCGTGGCTATAAGTCAGGGCACGCACTGAATAATTTACTGCTAAGAACGCTACTTGAGCAGCCTGATGCTTGGGAAGTTGTGACCTTTGCAGATGCAAGCACAGCGCCTATTTCTTATATGCGACCCGCTGCAGCAGTTTAATCCCTACCCTAATACTTTAAACCACCCGCTATGGGTGGTTTTTTTTGCCTATATCATGCTGTTTTGAGAGTGCCCAAGTGGTGGTGTAACTTAGGCATTCATTTAGTGGGGTGGGGATACTTTTTCATCTTCTGCAGGTAGTGTGCTTTTCCAGCCCTTATTGCCTGGAATCACTATATTAAGTAGTAGCGCAATCACTGCGCAGAGTGAAATACCTGACAGGGTGAAATCGCCACTGCCCATACTCATACCGCCAATACCAAACACCAAGGTGACTGAGACAATCACTAGGTTACGTGCTTCAGAGAGATCCACTTGATTGCGTATCAGTGTGTTTAAACCAACCACAGCAATTGAGCCAAACAATAAGCATAGAATTCCGCCCATTACCGGCACGGGTATGCTTTGTAAAGCTGCGCCGAACTTGCCGATAAAGGCGAGTACGATAGCAAACACGGCAGCCCAGGTCATAATGACTGGATTGTAGTTTTTAGTCAGCATCACCGCACCCGTTACTTCAGCGTAAGTGGTATTGGGTGGGCCGCCGAGCATGCCAGCAGTGGTTGTGGCTAAACCATCGCCCAGTAGAGTGCGGTGTAAACCCGGTTCCTTAATATAGTTCTGTCCGGTGACTGTGCCGATGGCAATCACACCACCAATATGTTCAATGGCTGGCGCTAAGGCGACCGGCAACATAAACAAAATAGCTCCAAGGTGAAACTCAGGAGCAACAAATGCAGGTAGTGCAAACCACGGCGCAAGGGCTATTGCTTCAGTGCTCACTTCGCCTAAAATGATTGCGAGCGTGCAACCCACAATAATTCCAGCCAAAATCGGTATCAGGCGAAATAAGCCGCGGCCTAGGGTTGCTACTGCAAGGGTGGTGACTAGAGCTGACATGGAGATGATCATGGCTGTGGGGTACGCAATCAACTGCGTGGCACCATCACCTGATTTGCCCATAGCCATATTCACCGCCACCGGTGATAATGCCAGGCCAATACTCATAATCACCGGAGCGATGACCACAGGCGGCAGTAGCCTGTCGATAAAGTCTGTACCTTTTAAGCGTACAAACCCGCTCAGCAGCACATACACTAGGCCAGAGGCCATAATCGCCCCCAGTACAGCAGGCAAACCGAAGTTGGTTTTTGCATACAGAATCGGTGCAATAAAGGCAAAGCTAGAGGCCACAAAAACGGGTACTTGGCGCTTAGTCACTAGTTGAAAAATGAGTGTGCCAAGACCTGCAGTAAAGAGCGCAACGTTGGGATCCATCCCGGTAATCAGTGGCATCAGTACCAGCGCACCGAAGGCCACAAATAACATTTGCGCCCCAACTAAGGCTTGCCGCCAAGTCGGCTCGACAGGATGAGAGAGCATCGGTTAACTCTCCTTTTGCTTAGTGCCGAAAATCTTATCACCGGCATCACCTAGGCCCGGCACAATATAGCTGTTGCTATCTAAGCCTTGGTCGATTGCGGCAGTATAGATAGCCACATCAGGGTGAGCGGCATTGACTGCTTGAATACCTTCCGGTGCAGCCACTAACACCATGGCGCGAATTTCTTTACAGCCGGCTTTTTTAAGTAAATCAATAGTGGCAATCATTGAGTTACCGGTAGCCAGCATAGGGTCAATAATAAGTGATAAGCGCGCCGGCATATCCGGTGCGAGTTTCTCTAAATACGTATGCGCCTCAAGGGTGGTCTCATTGCGTACCACGCCAACGGCACTGACTTTAGCGCTCGGCAGCAGGCTCAGGACGCCTTCAAGCATGCCAATGCCCGCGCGTAAGATGGGTACCACAGTGATTTTTTTGCCCGCAATTTTCTCAACTTCAACGACGCCACTCCAGCCCTCAATGGAGTGGGTTTCTAAAGGTAAGTCCTTGGTGGCTTCATAGGTCAGTAATGTGCCAAGTTCTTGAGCCAGCTCGCGAAAGTGTTTGGTGCTGATATCAGCGCGACGCATTAAACCTAGTTTATGGCGAATCAGAGGGTGACGAATTTCATTAGCAGACATGAACTGCTCCAAGATCAAGAGAGTAGGCGCTTAGATTAAATGAAACCGGATAAGACGGCACTTTGTTTATCTATAAAACTTGCTCTAAGCGGTTTGTCGCAGTACCTTTTGCGCTTTAATGACTTAACAAAGAGCCCTGTGATGACTGTTGATCTGAAGCATATCCAGCAAATAATGGACGAAGCCGACACTTTATTTACTGCCCAAGAGGTTGAAGCGGCAATTGATCGTGTTGCTGAACAGATTAATCAGCAGCTGAGTATGAGCAATCCGGTTGTTTTTTGTGTGATGAATGGTGGCTTGATTTTTATGGGAAAATTGCTGACCAAGTTAACTTTTCCATTAGAACAGTCGTATCTGCATGCCAGCCGTTACCGTAATGAAATCAGCGGTGGCGAGTTGTTTTGGAAGGCGAAGCCTGAAGTATCGTTAATGGATCGAGAAGTCCTGATCATTGATGATATTCTAGATGAAGGTCACACTTTGGCTGCAATTGTCGAGTTTTGTCAGGGCGCGGGTGCAAGTAAAGTGCACACTGCTGTACTGATGGATAAACTGCATGATCGCAAAGCGCGTCCAGGCTTAAAGGCGGACTTTTTTGGTTTGCATTGTGAAGACCGCTATATTTTTGGTTACGGTATGGACTATAAAGGTTACTGGCGTAACGCCGCAGGTATCTATGCGGTTAAGGGTCTGTAGTACGGCCTATTGACGCTTTTTGGCATGCTGAGCTAAGCGCTCTAATGCTTCACGCAAGGCTGAGTTTTGCGTGCCGTCTGCGCTGTCTTGGATGGTCTGGCCGGCTTGCTCTGACAGCTCAATACTGCGCTTGATAGGTTGTTCGTTCTGCATGGGTGGACGTACCTTGAGCTGAATACGTGAGATATCACTAAATTCAGCTAAGCCTCGCAGTTGTTCCAGTAAACGCTTTTGTTGATAGCGTAGGCGTGTGGCCCAGTGTCCATTGCTGATAATTAAGGTCATGGTGCCAGCTTGGTAGCTGGCCAAAAGACAGTGTTCACGTGCTGCAGGTTGTAAAAATTGATTGAGCAGATGTTGTAAGTGATCAGTGGCTTGAGCACGCGCCACTAAGCGTTGTAAAGATATACTGCTTTGTAATACGCGGGTTGTTTTTTGCGCTTTAATCGGGCGGTAGCTCATGATTGACCTCAAAAAAGCAAGTTCTGTCGCGCATTGGTCTATAGTTTTTAGCAAAGTAGGCTTGAAATATGCTCAATGCAGTACAATGTTACGTATTAGTATAGCTCACAAAAAAACTACGGTTGTGTTGAGCGTCTTATTTTGAGTGACCCCATACCCTGACTTGTTGACTAAGGTTACTTTATTCAGTTGTAAATAAGGGTAGAATGAATTTTTTGTGCGGGTGAGTACAGTATGTCTTACGCGCCTTCACCCCCCCAAAAATGGAAGCGTTATTAATTATGTTTGCGCCTTTATTCAGAAAACTTCTTGGTAGTAAAAACGACCGTGATGTCAAACGTATGTATAAAACGGTTGCTATCGTTAATACGTTTGAAGAGCAAATGGTGGCTCTATCGGATGAGCAATTACAAGCTAAAACCAATGAGTTTCGTGAGCGTTTAGCAGGTGGTGAAAGCCTTAATAAACTCTTGCCAGAAGCTTTTGCTGTGGCTCGTGAAGCCGGTAAGCGTGTGATGGGTATGCGCCACTTTGATGTGCAGTTGATCGGTGGTCAAACCCTGCATGAAGGCAAAATTGCTGAAATGCGTACTGGTGAGGGTAAAACCTTAGTGGCGACCTTGGCTGTGTACCTCAATGCCTTGCCAGCCAAAGGTGTGCACGTTGTTACAGTCAACGACTATCTTGCTCGTCGTGATGCGAACTGGATGCGTCCTCTGTATGAGTTCTTAGGGTTATCTGTTGGTGTCGTTGTACCTTTTCAGGATCCGAATGAAAAGCGTGCGGCCTATGCCTGTGATATTACCTACGGTACCAACAACGAATTTGGCTTTGACTATTTGCGCGATAATATGGCGTTTAGTGTTGAAGAAAAATTCCAGCGCGAATTACATTTTGCGGTGATTGATGAGGTGGACTCAATCTTAATTGATGAAGCGCGCACACCACTGATTATTTCAGGACAGGCTGAAGATAGCTCTGAGCTGTATAAAAAAATCAATCTGATTATTCCTACGCTGAAGCGTCAGGTAGAAGATAAAGAAACTGAAGAAGTGCTGGAAGAAGGGCACTACAGCATTGATGAGCAAGCGCGTCAGGTTGAGCTTAATGAGGCTGGTCACCAGTACATTGAAGAGAAACTGACCGAGTTGGGTTTATTGGCTGAAAATGAGTCTTTGTATTCTGCCAGCAACTTAAGTTTGTTGACTCACGTGAACGCAGGTTTACGTGCGCATACTTTATTTCAGCGCAACGTTGAATATATTGTGCAAGGCGATCAAGTGGTGCTGGTCGATGAGCACACTGGACGTACCATGCAAGGTCGTCGCTTATCAGAAGGTCTACACCAAGCGATTGAAGCAAAAGAAGGCGTACATATTCAGCCAGAAAGCCAAACCTTAGCTTCAACCACATTCCAGAACTACTTCCGTTTATACGACAAACTGTCAGGTATGACTGGTACTGCCGATACGGAAGCCTTTGAATTCCGTCAGATTTACGGCTTAGATGTCACCGTTATTCCAACGCACCGTACCGTGGCTCGTAAAGACTTTAACGACTTAGTGTTCTTAACTCAGCCTGAAAAATATGTGGCGATTATCGCAGATATCCGTGAGTGCCAAGAGCAAGGTCGCCCGGTATTAGTGGGTACGGCATCGATTGAAAGCTCTGAGCACGTATCCACAGTCCTGACTGCTGAAGGCATTGAGCATAAAGTACTGAACGCCAAACACCACGACTTAGAAGCAGATATTATTGCTCAAGCTGGACGTCCTGGCGCGATCACCATTGCTACCAATATGGCTGGCCGTGGTACTGATATCGTCTTGGGCGGTAGTTGGGAAGCACAAGTAGCTGCACTGGAAAATCCAAGTGATGCACAAGTGGCCGAGATTAAAGCGGCATGGCAAAAGAGTCATCAGCAGGTGATTGAAGCCGGTGGTTTACATGTGATTGCCACTGAGCGTCACGAATCACGTCGTATTGATAACCAGTTGCGTGGACGTTCAGGACGTCAAGGTGACCCGGGTTCAACCCGTTTCTACTTGTCGCTGGAAGACAGTCTGATGCGTATCTTTGCTTCAGACCGCGTCAAAAACTTTATGAAAGCCTTAGGTATGAAAGAAGGCGAAGCCATTGAGCACCGCATGGTCAGCAATGCCATTGAGAAAGCACAGCGCAAAGTAGAAGGTCGTAACTTCGATATGCGTAAGCAGTTGCTTGAGTACGATGATGTCGCCAATGAGCAGCGTAAAGTGATTTATCATATGCGCAATAGCTTACTGACCTCTGATGATGTGGGTGATGTGGTTGCTGAGTTTAGATATGAAGTGTTGGGCAGTACGCTCGATCAGTTTATTCCGCCACAGTCATTGCCTGAGCAGTGGAATATCGCAGAGCTAGAGCAATCACTGGCAGAAGATTTTGGTACGCAATTACCGGTTCAGCAGTGGTTGGATGCAGACGATAGCTTGCACGAAGATGCTTTGCGTGAGCGTATTGGAGAGCAAGTCGTTGCTGCCTATACAGAAAAAGAAACCTTAGTGGGTGCTGAAGGTTTACGTAGTTTTGAGAAGCAAATTATTTTACGTGTACTGGATGATTTGTGGAAAGAGCACTTATCAGCGATGGATCACTTGCGTCACGGTATTCACTTACGTGGTTATGCGCAAAAGAACCCGAAGCAAGAGTACAAACGTGAGTCGTTTAATTTGTTCCGTGATTTGCTCGATTCGATTAAGCGTGACGCGATTCGTGTGTTATCTAACGTACAGATTCGCCAAGAAGATCCAGAGCAAGAAGAAGCTCGTTTACGTCAGCAAGCACAAGAGTTAGCGCAAAGCATGCAGTTCCAGCATGACGGTGTTGAGGGTGCGCAAGAAGACGCACCTGCAGCAGAGCCTATTGCAGCAGCGCCAGTGCGTCATGAGCCGAAAATTGGTCGTAATGAGTCGTGTGTTTGTGGTTCAGGTAAAAAATACAAACACTGCTGCGGTCGAATCAGTTAATGGTTTAGCGCCGCTTTAAGATTTTAAAGTGGTACATTGTTATAGCTTTACGCCGTACCAGAATTGTTCTGTGTGCGGCGTTTGTTTTAGCGCACAGCGCATTTAATCAGCGGGAGAATTGTTATGGCGGTTGGTTTAGGTGATTTACCAGTAATGCATCCAGTTGCAGGCTTTGAGTTAGGTATTGCCAGCGCCGGTATTAAAAAACCAGGCCGCCGTGATGTTGTTGTAATGCGCTGTGCTGAAGGCAGTAGTGTTGCGGGTGTCTATACGCAAAATGCGTTTTGTGCAGCGCCGGTTATTCTGTGCAAGCAACGTATGCAATCTTCCCCGCGCTACCTCGTCACCAATACCGGTAATGCTAACGCAGCCACAGGCGAGCAGGGCTTACAGGCCGCTAATGCGGTGTGTGAGCATTTAGCAGAGTTGGTCGGTTGCCCGGTTGAGCAAATTTTACCATTCTCTACGGGTGTGATTGGCGAGCCGTTACCGGTTGATAAAATCAACGCAGCACTGCCTGCAGCACTAGCTGACTTGAGTGTAGAAAATTGGGCGATTGCCGGTGAAGGCATTATGACCACTGACACCCTGCCTAAAGGCGCCAGTGTGCAGTTTCAGCACGATGGCGTGACTGTGACTGTCACCGGTATCAGTAAAGGCGCGGGGATGATTCGCCCGAATATGGCCACGATGCTGGGTTATATGGCGACTGATGCTGCTGTGAATCAGGATATTTTGCAAAATATTCTGCACGATGCGGCGAATAAATCCTTTAACCGCATCACTATTGATGGCGATACCTCAACCAACGACTCGTGCATTCTCGTCGCGACTGGTCAGGCCGGTGTAGAGCAGATCACTCAAGCTGAAGGCGAGTTATACAACGCCTTGCGTGCTGCGGTGAATCAAGTGGCGATGCAGTTGGCTCAAGCCATTGTGCGTGACGGTGAAGGCGCGACTAAGTTTGTCACTGTGCAAGTGCACGGCGGTGCCAATCAGCAAGAATGTCTCGACGTTGCTTATGCTGTGGCTCACTCGCCATTGATCAAAACAGCTTTATTTGCCTCTGATCCAAACTGGGGTCGTATTGTTGCCGCGATTGGTTATGCCGGGATTAAAGATTTAGACACTGAGCAGGTCAATGTGTACTTGGATGATGTGTGCATTGTGGCCCGAGGTGGACGAGCGCAAGCCTATACCGAAGAGCAGGGTGCCGCGGTGATGCAGCAAGCAGAAATTCTGATTCGTATTGAATTGGAGCGTGGCGGCTGTAAAGAAACTATTTGGACCACTGATTTATCCCATGAATATGTGCGTATCAATGCGGAATACCGTTCTTAAAACTTGAAACAGATCTTGAGCGTTGTTAGGTGAGTGTTGATGAGTAAGCGTGTGCATGTAGTGGCAGCGGTGATTCGCAATGCCCAGCAGGAAATTCTGCTGGCGCTACGCCCCAGTGATAAACATATGGGTGGCCTATGGGAGTTTCCCGGAGGCAAATGTGAAGTGGGTGAAAGCCCGCAGCAGGCGTTGGCGCGTGAACTGCATGAGGAGTTGGGGATTATCATTGATAACCCCCAGCCACTGATTCAGGTACGTCACGATTACCCTGATCTGCATGTGCTATTGGATGTCTATGAAGTGTCGAGCTTTACTGGACAAGCGCATGGTGCTGAAGGGCAAGAGGTACGTTGGGTCGCTTCTAGCACATTAGCGGAGTATCAGTTTCCGGCGGCCAATCGCACCATTGTTACTGCAGCACAATTACCGCAGCGTTATCTGATCACTCCAGAGCAGTTGAGCGTTGAACAGATTTATAGCGGTTGTGAGCAAGCGCTCGCAGCGGGCTGTGAACTATTACAGTTGCGAGCCACACACTTAGCTGAGGCTGAGTACAAAACCCTTGCGCGGCGTCTACAGGCGCTGTGTGCAGGGCGGGCGCAACTGATGTTGAAAGGTGATTTAGCGTGGCAGGCTGAGTTTGCTGATGCGGGTTGGCATTTGACCGCGCAGCAGTTGCGCGAGTTGGCCGGTCAACAGCGGCCGTTTACCCAGGAGCGCTTATTGGCGGCCTCCTGTCACGATGCAGCAGAGCTAAAAATGGCGACTGAGTTACAAGTGGATTTCGTCACCTTATCGCCGATCTTACCCACACAAACACACCCCGGAGCACCTGCTTTAGGTTGGGATGCTGCCGAAGGTTTATTGCTGAAGTGTAATGCACCCGTGTTTTTGCTCGGTGGTTTAACCGAGCAAGACACTGAGCAGGCACGCCGTATCGGTGGACAAGGCGTGGCTGGCATACGTGGCTTTTGGCCACAGGCGTTATAGTGGTTTTTCTGCCGCTTGCCAGTGAATCTCTGCACACCCTTGGTACTGTGCAATTAAACGTGCGGCAACAAAGAGTAAGTCAGATAAACGGTTAATATAACCCAGCATTTCTGGACGTAAAGCTTCGCTGCTATGCAAGGCTTCGCAACGGCGCTCAGCGTTACGTGCGCTACTGCGGCAGATATGCGCTTGAGCAATTAAACGTGAACCACCCGGTAAAATAAATTCTTTCAGCGGGCCAACCAGCACATTCCATTGATCAATGGTTGCTTCGATGCGGGTAATCTCATCGGCGTGCAAGGCTTGATACTCAGGCATGGCCAGCTCGCCGCCCATATCAAAAATGCGATGCTGACACGGTGCTAATACATCGATCACTTCTTGCAGTTGTGCAAACTTTCCGAGCTGATCTTGTAACTCCGCTAAGAGCAAACCCAGCTGGCTGTTGAACTCATCCAGCGCACCAATAGCTTCAATGCGTGGGTGACTTTTATTGACGCGGCGGCCATCGGCCAGACCAGTTTGTCCATCATCACCGGTGCGTGTGTAAATTTTACTGAGGCGGTAGCCCATCGGTGCAGTCTCCGTATGCAAGTGAATCTAAAAAGTCGGTAGCCCGTGCGTTTGTAATATATCTTGTAGCTGCTGATGCAACTGATGCAGGGCGGGTGTGTGACATTCTAACGCGAGGCTCTGTGCACAAGCAAAACCAGTGATATAGCTGATTTCAGTGCGGCGACGATTTAATACATCCTGGCGCATAGACGATGAGTTGGCGGCTGTTTTTTCAATCACTGTCCAGACTTGCTCCGATAAACCTTCTGCGGCCTGCGGCTGACCTGCGTGACAGAGCAATTGCTCTAGCTCAGCACATAAAGTATTAACCTGCTGAGGATGATCAGCCAGCCCACCGTTCTGACAGTCGTAAATGACGGTCATTGGATTGATCACGCAGTTGATGGCTAATTTACGCCATAAATAGAGCTCGATCTGTGCTGTCCAAGTGCAAGGAATAGCGGCGGCGTTGCATAGCGCCAGTAAATGCTCAGGTTCAGCTTGCTGAGCCTGTTGTAAATCACCGAGCCAGGTTTGTCCTTGTCCAGCAAAAACTGAGTGGAAAGGCTGAGTTAAATAGGCTGCTTCTGTGCTGGATGCGGCAATACAACGACTATCGGGCAGCATGTTTTGTATGGCTTGCTGGCTGCCAAGACCATTTTGCAGCAGGATCACTAGACTATCTTTGCTCAATCTGTGCGCGACTTGGCTGATGGCTGCTTCGGCATCATAGGCTTTGCAGGCGAGCAGTAAGTAGTCAATGGGCTGTGGTTCAGTGGCTAATTGGGCGCTGACGGGATAGTGCTGGGTGTGTTGGCCTTGAGCATCGCTCAGACCCACGCCGGGTGTTTGCTGGTAGCGCGCGATGGCTGCGTGATCACGTAAAATTAAATGCACAGTGTGCTGCGCTGCCGCTAAACGCGCTGCCCATAAACAACCTAAACTGCCAGCGCCAAGAATATGCCAAGTGCTCATGCGCTTGTCGCGCTATAACTAACGCATATGCCTGTATAATCAGTTCGCAATGCTGTGCAAGCTATCATGGCAGGCAAAAACTTGGCATCATCTGTAGCCCAATGATTGTGGTGTGGGTTGGGGTGTTGTTTGTTCATTGCAGGGATCTGGGTATTTAAATAAAGTATGGTTCTTTATACCCAGTCGCCTATGGCAATGGCAAGTGCTCTCGCCAAACCGAGTCATTAAAGTATTTTTATTTCAATGTAGAGTAATTTTGGAGGATCACAATGCCCTCATTTGATGTTGTTTCAGAGCTTGATACGCATGAAGTCACTAACGCAATGGATAACGCCGCCAAGGAGCTTGAGCGTCGTTTTGATTTGCGTGGTAAGGCGGAGATTGAGTTTAAAGATAAAACAATCAGCTTAACCGCAGACGCAGATTTTATGCTGGATCAGTTAATTGAAATTGTAAAGCTGGCCTTGATTAAACGTAAAATTGATGTGCAGTGTCTTGAGTACAAAGATTCATACGGATCAGGCAAAGTGGTTAAGCAAGAGATCGAGCTGCGCGAAGGCATCGATAAGGAATTAGCGAAGAAGATTGTTTCCACGATTAAAGAAGCCAAGCTTAAAGTACAGGCATCGATTCAGGGCGAGCAAGTGCGAGTGACGGGTAAAAAACGTGATGACTTGCAAGAAGCCATGGCGTTGCTGCGTAGCAAAGAGTTAGGTATGCCGGTGCAGTTTAATAACTTTAGAGACTGATAGCAGCGCTCAAAGACGTTTTTAAACGTACTGCCTGAATACAAAAATGCCCGCTGATCAGCGGGCATTTTTATGGGTTAACGCAACTTCAATAAGATGTCGGAGCGTTCTTGCGTGGTGCGATACAGTTCAGCGTTAGTTTCCAGTTCTTTCAATGGTGCGGGGAAAATAGTTGCAAGTTTTTCCTTCCACTCAGCAGAGGCGCTTTGTTCTGGGAAGCAGCGCTTGAGCAGGTCAAGCATAATGGATACAGTCACTGAAGCACCCGGTGAGGCACCTAATAAGGCTGCTAGTGAACCGTCTGCTGAACTGACCAGCTCAGTACCAAACTGCAAAACGCCGCCTTTTTTAGCATCTTTTTTAATGATCTGTACGCGTTGACCGGCAATTTCCAGCTTCCAGTCGGCTGGGTCAAGTTGCGGGTAGAAGCGGCGCAATGAGTCTAAGCGCTGTTCCATTGACTGCATCACTTCGCTGACCAAGTAACGAGTCAGGTCCATATTGTCGCGACCGACTGCCATCATGGGCCAGATGTTACTGAAGCGAACTGATAAAGGCAGATCTAAGAAGGAGCCGTGCTTTAAGAATTTTGTAGTGAAACCAGCATAAGGACCAAACAGTAAAGATTTTTTGCCATCAATCACGCGTGTATCTAAGTGCGGTACTGACATGGGTGGTGAGCCGACTGCTGCGAGGCTATAGACCTTGGCTTGGTGTTGCTCAACCACTTCGGGTTTGTCGCAACGTAACCATTGACCACTGACAGGGAAACCACCGTAGCCTTTGCCTTCAGGAATGCCTGATTTTTGCAGTAAGGGCAGAGCTGCGCCACCGGCACCTAAGAAGACAAAACGTGTGGTTACAGTGCGCTTAGCACCAGTGTTTAGATTTTTCATGCTGACCTGCCAGCCCTGTGGGCAGCGTTTTAGGCCAACAACTTTATGTTTGTAGCTGATTGTGCTGTTGTCTTGCTGATCAAAATAGCTTAACAATTGGCGGGTCAGTTCACCAAAGTTAACGTCAGTACCGTTAGCAATATGAGTTGCAGCGATTTCTGCGTCATCTTTGCGCTCAGCCATCATGAGTGGCAGCCACTCTGCCATACGACTTTTATCTGTAGTGAACTCGATCTTTTCAAAAGCGTGGTGAGCTTTGAGCAACTCAGCACGTTTTTCCAAGAAAGCGACATTCTGTTCACCTTCGACAAAGCTTAAGTGCGGTACGTGGTGAACAAAGGTTGCTGGATCACCAAAGGTGCCTGATTCAACAAGGTGCGCCCAAAATTGCTTGGACTCTTCAAACATCGCATTGATATTAATAGCTTTGCTAATATCAATCGAGCCATCTTTGGCTTGCGGAGTGTAGTTGAGTTCACAGAGGCCGGCGTGTCCAGTGCCTGCGTTATTCCATGGGTTTGAGCTTTCCATAGCTCCATCTTCCATTTGTTCAACAATTTCTAAGCGAAGGCTGGGGTCCAGTTCTTTTAGCATCACTGCTAATGTTGAACTCATAATGCCGGCTCCTACCAGCATTACATCCAGATCTGCTTGATTATCTTGTGCCATCAGTATGTCTCCAAAATGCAGCTTTGAGCGGTACAGTTACAGCTGTAGCTCGCTAAGGTAGGGGGTTCGATTATTGCGAAATAGTCAATGCTTTAACCGCTGCAAGGGGGAGGACTGTTGGTGCATGGAACCGTAAACGCCAAACTATTCATTGCTTGCCACACTCTTGTGAAGTTGTGAAACCGTTTCCCGCCATCTTTTGGAGTAGCGGATCTTTAAAAATGCTTTTACCGTCAACGCACAAGCTGCACGTGAATGATGCACAAAAAACGTGCAATAGGATAATCATTCAACGTAAGCTTATGCGCCATTCAATAGGGCACTTAGCAGCCTCTGAGCTTTAGAGCTTAGCGTTGTAGAAACGCAGTGTTAAAGCGTCAATCAGAGAGTGCTGTACATAGTTGGTTGACAATTATAACGATGAAATTATAAAAAACGATCATCTGTGTAAAAAATCTTTAGTCGAAAGGTCGTATAACTTCATTAATTTACATGATTTTGTAAGGAAATACTGGTTGTAAATCAAGTTTTTGTCTGCGCACAGCTTTGTGCTGTGCAATAGTCTACAGCTTGGTTAAACTTGAATGCATTACGTTATATTTTAAGGAATCAATGCTATGTCGCGTTATTTAATGGTGGGTGCAGCTGTTCTTTTGGCTGGTGTTTTAACAGGTTGTGGTCTGAGTCCTCAACACTTGCAGCCCGAACCACGTTTTACTGGGCAGGTCGCTAAAGCTGGTCAGGGGCAGCCGGTGACCGTACTGGTTCGCGATGCTCGATCTTCACCGATTATTGGTACGCGCGGTGGTTTGTATGCTAATTCCAGTGTGATCAGTGTCAGTAGTGCTTCTTTTTTACCGCGCTTACAAGCCGAAACTGATGCAGCTGTACGTATGATGGGCTTTACGCCGATGTCACAAGGTGCAGGCAATGCTCAGCTGACGTTAACCTTGACCGAACTAAGCTATAAAGCGATAGAGAAGAACCCTGTATCTAAAGAAGCCAAACTGCAAGCGGTGTATACGCTTGAAGCGGTTAATGGCACGCGTCGTTATAGCGGTCGTTATGCGGCAACTTTAACCCAAGGTTATGCTTCAGCGCCGAATGAGCAGAAGAATAATGAGTGGGTCAGTTCAGTATTGGGTGAAGCTTTGCAGCGTGTGTTTAATGATCCGGCAGTGGGGCAGCTGTTCGCATACTAAATTGAGCATTCTGTTTGCTGAGTTGCAGCAATCGGTAGGGTGTAGTTCGCAATATTGATTGCTGTGCTGAGTTAAAAGGGGAGTGTTGTGATAAAAAGTTTGCCACCGGCCATTTTTTTGATGGGGCCGACAGCGTCAGGGAAAACTGATTTAGCGCTGCAATTAGCGCGCGAGTTGCCCTGTGAAATTATCAGTGTCGATTCGGCGCTGATTTATCGCGGTATGGATATTGGCAGCGCTAAGCCCAGTGCAGAAATTTTGCAGGCTTATCCACACCATCTTGTCGATATCATTGATCCTGCACAAAGTTATTCTGCAGCGCAGTTTCGAGAGGATGCGCTGGCTGCTATGGCGGATATCACTGCGCGCGGGCGTATTCCGTTGCTGGTGGGTGGCACCATGCTGTATTACAAGGCGTTAACGGATGGTTTAGCTTCGATGCCGGCTGCTGATCCGCAGATTCGTGCTGCGCTTGAACAACAAGCAGCAACTGAGGGTTGGGCTGCTTTGCATGCTGAATTGGAGCAGGTTGACCCCGTCTCGGCCGAGCGGATTCACCCCAATGACCCTCAGCGAATTATACGTGCATTAGAGGTGTGGCGGGTCAGCGGGCAAAGCATGACTGAGCATCGTGCACATCAGGCGTTACAAAAACAGGCATCTAATAGTGGTCATTTGCCGTACAATGTCGCCACATTTGCCATTGCTCCGCAGCAACGCAGTGTTTTGCATGAGCGTATTGCTCAGCGTTTTCAGCTTATGCTGGAACAAGGCTTTCTTGCTGAGGTCGAAGCACTTTGGCAACGAGGTGATTTACATGCGGATTTACCCTCGATACGCGCTGTAGGGTATCGCCAAGCATGGGCCTATTTGCAAGGTGATTATACTTACGATGAAATGATTGAGCGCGGTATTATTGCCACGCGTCAGTTGGCTAAACGTCAGTTTACCTGGTTGCGAAGTTGGGCAGATGTGCACTGGTTAGACAGTTTGTCGTGTGACACGCTGCCACAGACCTTGAAAAGACTCGAACAACTCTCCATATAGAGTTAACTGAGTTGTTATTTTATGTGTCGATGCTGAGACGGCAGACACATTTTTATTTTATTGAATTGGAGTACACCCCATGTCAAAAGGGCACACGCTACAAGACCCTTACTTAAACCTCTTACGCAAAGAGCGCGTACCGGTTTCTATTTATTTGGTCAATGGTATTAAATTGCAAGGACAAATTGAATCATTTGATCAGTTTGTGATTCTGCTGAAAAATACTGTCAGTCAAATGGTTTATAAACACGCTATCTCTACCGTTGTCCCAGGTCGCCCTGTGCGCTTGCCAAGCGAAGATGATGCGAATGACGATGTAGGTAACGATTAGTTGGAGAGAAATTTGATCGCTGAAAACCCGAGTGAACGCGCCATTCTTGTGCATCTTGATGGCCATGCACCTGAGGTTCGAGAAGATCCTTATGAATTCCAAGAGCTTGTCGTATCAGCCGGTGCTGTTATTGCAAGCTTTGTCAGTGTGTCTCGGCATCAACCAACAGCCCGTTTTTTAATTGGCTCAGGTAAAGTTGAAGAACTGCGCCAGTTGGTGATTGCCGAGCAAGCTGATTTAGTGATTTTTAATCATGCCTTAACACCCAGCCAGGAACGCAATCTAGAGCGTGCTATAGAGTGCCGGGTGCTGGATCGTGTGGGTTTGATTTTAGATATTTTTGCTCAGCGTGCGCAAACCTATGAAGGTAAACTGCAGGTTGAGTTAGCGCAGTTAGACCATATTGCCAGCCGCCTTGTCGGTAGCCGTACTGATCTGAGTGGTCAGTTGGGTGGTATTGGTTTGCGTGGGCCGGGTGAAACTCAGCTTGAATCCGACCGTCGTTTACTGCGCGTACGTGTTAAGCAAATTAAAAACCGTCTGGAAAAAGTGCGCAATCAGCGTCAACTTGCGCGTCGCAGTCGTCAGCGTGCAGAGATACCTGGCGTGTCGCTGGTGGGCTATACCAATACGGGTAAATCGACGCTGTTTAATTTTCTGACTGAGTCGAAAGTTTTTGCGGCTGATCAGTTATTCGCCACTTTGGATCCTACTGTTCGACGTGTCGAAATACCGAAGCTAGGTGCAGTGACACTGGCCGATACGGTGGGCTTTATCCGTCATTTGCCACACAAACTCGTTGAAGCCTTTCGCGCGACATTAGAAGAGTCGGCTAATGCTGATCTTTTGTTGCATGTGATTGATGCGCAGTCGCCTGAGCGCGATGAGCAAATCAAGCAAGTGCACAAAGTGTTGCAAGAGATTGAAGCCGATGATGTACCGATGCTTGAGGTCTACAACAAAATCGACTTACTTGATAATGTAGATCCGCATATCCAGCGTGATGAGCAGGGCAAACCCGTGCGGGTTTGGCTGTCTGCTCAAAAGCAGCAAGGTATTGCATTATTGCAGCAAGCGATTGCAGAGCTATTGGAAGACGAAATATATATTGCTACAGTGCGTCTTTCGCAACAGCACAGCCGTTTACGTGGCAAACTGTTTGACTTGAACGCTGTCCAGCAGGAAACCCATACTGAGGATGGCGCTAGCGTATTAACATTGCGTGTGGCAAAAATGGAGCTCGATCAACTATTGAGCCGTGAAGGGATCAGCGCTGCTGAGTTTTTTGCACAGTATACTCACCACTGATCACGCTAAACTCACCAGCTGATGCTGCACTTAGCGCGTTCATTAAATATAATATAGTGCATTTTTAATGTGCATTTTGCCTTTCAAATAGATGGAGAACACTATGGCGTGGAATGAGCCGGGTGGTAACTCAAATAATCAGGATCCTTGGGGCGACCGCAAAGGCGGTGGCAAAAAACAAGGACCACCTGATCTTGATGAAGCCCTCCGTAAACTGCAGGACAATCTAAACAGCTTGTTTGGCGGAAAGAAAAAACCTGGATCGAAAGGTTCCGGTGGTGGTTTCGGCCTGATTGCTCTTGTCTTAGCTGCGCTGGCTGCGATGTGGGTTTACACAGCCGTTTACTCGCTTGATGAGCAAGAGCAGGCCGTGATCTTACGTTTGGGTAAATACCACGAAACAGTGGGCCCAGGTTTGAATATTTACTTCCCGCCAATGGATCGTAAATACGAGCAGAACGTCACTCGCGAACGTGCTTATACGCGCCAAGGTCCAATGCTAACTGAAGATGAAAATATCATCGAAGTGCCATTGACCGTGCAGTATAAAATCAACAACTTGCAAGATTTTGTGCTGAACGTTGATGCGCCAGAAATGAGTTTGCAGCACGCTACTGAAAGTGCGTTGCGCCACGTTGTGGGCTCAACCGCGATGGACCAAGTACTGACCGAAGGTCGTGAAGTCTTGGCTGTTGAAGTGAAAGAGCGTCTCCAGCGTTTCTTGGACACCTACCGTACCGGTATTACCGTGACTCAGGTGAACGTGCAGAATGCTCAAGCACCACGTGAAGTACAAGAATCCTTTGATGATGTGATTCGTGCCCGTGAAGATGAACAGCGTGAGAAAAACCAAGCTGAAACCTATGCCAATGGTGTAGTTCCAGAAGCTCGTGGTCAGGCGCAACGTCTACGTGAAGAAGCCAACGGTTACCGTGATGAAACCATCTCGCGTGCTGAGGGTGAGGCGGATCGCTTTACTAAACTGGTGACTGAATACCGCAAAGCGCCTGAAGTTACACGTCAGCGCTTGTATTTAGAAACCATGCAAGAAGTGTTCAGCAACACCAGTAAAGTATTGTTAACCGGTGATCAAGGTCAAAACAGCATGCTGTATTTGCCGCTGGATAAAATGCTTGAAGGGCGCACGACGACATCACAGAGATCGTCTGACTCTGCAGAGGGTGCAAGCCCTGTTGAAAGCAGTGTCCGTATAGGTAGCGATGCGCTGACTCGTGACTTACGCGCCAGAGGTAACCGTTAATGAGCAATAAATCGACATTTTTTCTAATTATCGTGGCAGTACTGGGTTTGGTTGCTTGGAACAGTTTTTATATTGTTCAGCAAACAGAGCGAGCAGTACTGTTGCAATTCGGTAAGGTAGAGCAAGCGAATGTGCAGCCGGGTCTGCATGTGAAAATTCCTTATGTTAACCAAGTACGTACCTTTGATGCGCGCTTATTAACCCTTGATGCACCGACTCAGCGTTTTTTAACGCTGGAGAAGAAAGCAGTGATGGTGGATGCGTTTGCTAAGTGGCGTGTGGCTGATGCTGATCGTTACTACACCGCAACCTCAGGTCTTAAACAGGTTGCTGATGAGCGTTTAGCGCGTCGTTTAGAAGCCGGTTTGCGTGACCAGTTTGGTAAGCGTACTCTGCATGAAGTGGTCAGTGGTCAACGTGATGAGTTAATGGCGGATATCACTGCATCTCTAGATCGCATGGCGCGTAAAGAGTTGGGTATTGAAGTGATTGATGTGCGCGTTAAAGCCATTGATTTACCTAAAGAAGTGAACCTCAGTGTGTTTGAACGTATGAGTTCAGAACGTGCTCGTGAAGCTCGTGAACACCGCGCTAAAGGTAAAGAGCTGGCTGAAGGTATTCGTGCAGACGCAGACCGTCAACGCCGTGTTCTATTGGCTGAAGCCTACCGCGAAGCTGAAGAGATTCGAGGTGAGGGTGATGCAAAAGCCACAGCGATTTATGCTAAAGCTTATGGTGTGGATCAAGAGTTCTATGCGTTCCACCGTAGTTTAATGGCGTATCGTGAAAGCTTTGCTGATAAAAGCGATATCATGGTGTTGTCACCTGATAACGATTTTTTCAAGTATATGGAACAAGTAAAGCCTTAAGCTTATAGAGTGTGCACGCGCTATCATCACGATAGTGCGTGCTGCTTAAGCCCAGTTAAATGCTGGGCTTGATAAGCAGTATAGAAAAGCTAGAGGCATGCACAGAATGATCTGTGGTATCATGCGGCAGCCGGGGAACTCCCGGCTTTTTTGCGCCTGTGGTCATGCAAAATGCCCAACAGGCTACTGTATTTACAATGAGGAAAGGCGCAATGGCAACGGTAGAGCGCTGGCTGCTGCCAGACGGCATCGAAGAAGTATTGCCGCAGCAAGCGGCGCAGGTTGAAGCATCTCGTCGCCAGGTACTGGATATGTTTAAAGCGTGGGGCTATGAGTTTGTAGTCACGCCACATATTGAGTTTCTGGAATCATTATTAACAGGTGCGGGCCAGAAACTCGACCTGCGTACCTTTAAAGTGACCGACCCGCAATCAGGCCTTCTCATGGGCTTTCGCGCGGATATTACCCCGCAAGTCGCACGTATGGATGCGCACAGTTTGCGTCGTGAAGGTCCTTCGCGTCTGTGTTATGCCGGCAGTGTTGTGCATGCGCGTCCACGTTCTTTATCGCGCTCGCGCAGCCCAATTCAGCTCGGTGCTGAGTTGTTTGGTGATGCTAGTCCAGCGGCTGATATTGAAGTGATCAGCTTAATGCTGGCGACGCTTGAGCAGGCTGAAATTGCTGATATCCATATGGATTTAGGCCATGTCGGTGTGTATCGCGGTTTAGCTAAAGCGGCTGAGTTATCGACTGATCTTGAAGCGCAAATTTTTGATGCGCTGCAACGTAAAGCAGTGGATGAAGTGGCTGCTTTAACCGCGCAATTGCCCACTGATTTAGCTACGATGCTCAATCAGTTGAGCCATCTATGTGGTGGCCGTGAAGTACTGGATCATGCAAAAACAGTGTTGGCTGCAGCTCCGAGTAGTGTCTTAGCGGCACTAGACCAGTTGATTGTGATTGCTGATGCATTAATTGTGCGTTACCCGCACTTACCGTTCTATTTTGACTTAGGTGAGTTGCGCGGTTACCACTACCATACTGGTGTGGTGTTCGCTGCGTTTGTGCCGAGCGTGGGTCAGTCTATCGCGCAAGGCGGACGTTATGATGATATTGGTGCGGTCTTTGGCCGTGCGCGTCCAGCGACAGGTTTTTCAACTGATTTGAAAACCTTGGTTAACTTAGGTCAGCGCGAAGAAGTGGTCTTGAGTAATGGTATTTGGGCCCCGGTGGGTGCACAAGCTGATTTATGGCAAGCGATAAGTGAGTTGCGTACAGAAGGCCAGCGTGTTGTTCAGGCACTGCCAGGTCAGTCTGTTAGCGATGCTGCGCAAGCCCAGTGTGATCGTCAGTTGGTACAGAATTCTTCAGGCTGGCAGGTTCAGCCTCTATAAGTTTACGCCGCATTTGCGGCCACGTTTCGTCGGTCATACCGACCTCCTATTTGCGCGAAGAGGGCAAAGGTTATGGGTAAAAATGTTGTCGTTTTAGGCACTCAATGGGGTGATGAGGGCAAAGGTAAGATCGTTGATTTATTGACTGATCAAGCTGCTGCTGTTGTCCGCTTCCAAGGTGGCCATAACGCAGGTCACACCTTAGTGATTGACGGTGAAAAAACTGTACTGCACTTGATTCCATCCGGTATTTTACGCGAGAACGTTGAGTGCTTGATCGGTAACGGTGTTGTTGTTGCGCCGGATGCACTGATGCGCGAAATCACTAAGCTGGAAGAGAAGGGTGTTCCTGTTCGTGAGCGTTTACGCATCAGCCCAGCCTGTACTTTGATTCTTCCGTACCACGTCGCATTAGACCAAGCCCGTGAAGCATCACGTAGCGAAGGTAAAATTGGTACGACGGGTCGCGGTATTGGTCCAGCTTACGAAGATAAAGTTGCCCGTCGTGGTTTGCGTATTGGTGACTTATTTAATGCCGAGCGTTTTGCTGTAAAGCTGCGTGAAGTGTTAGAGCAGCACAACTTTATGCTTGAGCACTTCTATAAAGTTGAGCCCATTGATTACCAAACTACTTTGGACGATGCACTCAGCTACGCTGAAATCCTCAAACCACTGATGATTGACGTGACTGCACGTCTGCACACCCTGCGTAAGCAAGGCGCGCGCATTATGTTTGAAGGTGCACAAGGTTCATTGCTGGATATTGACCACGGTACGTATCCGTACGTGACCAGCTCAAGCACAACTGCAGGTGGTACAGCGACCGGTTCAGGTTTTGGTCCGCTGTATTTGGATTACATCTTGGGTATTACCAAGGCGTACACCACACGTGTCGGTGCGGGTCCATTTCCTACTGAACTGTTTGATGAGACCGGTGCGTACTTGGCTGAGAAAGGCCATGAGTTCGGTTCAACTACCGGTCGTGCGCGTCGTTGCGGTTGGTTTGATGCGGTGATTTTGCGTCGCACATCAGAAATCAATAGCATCTCAGGTATTTGCCTGACTAAACTGGACGTATTGGACGGTTTAGAAACAGTGAAAATCTGTGTGGCTTACAAAAATGCTGCAGGTGAAGAAATTGAAGCACCGACTGATGCAGACAGCTACGTAGGTTTAGTGCCTGTATATGAAGAAATGCCAGGTTGGAGCGAATCCACCATTGGTGCGACGACTCTTGAGCAGTTGCCAGCCAATGCACGTGCGTATGTTGAGCGTATTGAGCAATTAATCGGTGCGCCGATTGATATCGTCTCAACCGGTCCTGACCGTAACGAAACTATCGTATTACGCCACCCTTACGAGGCGTAATACGATGCAGTAGGCCAAGCCTGTAAATAGGCTTGGCTTCACTGTTAAATAAAAAGCCGACCTTGTGTCGGTTTTTTATTTTAAGTCACGTAGGTTCGGTAACTTTTGGTCTTTAGCTGATAGCAGTGGTGTATGGATAGGCCAAGCGATATTCACATCAGGGTCATTCCAGATAATGCCGGTTTCATCTGCTGGGTCATAAAAGTCTGTGCATTTGTATTGAAAGTCGGCGATATCACTGAGTACACAAAAACCGTGTGCATAGCCAGGTGGTATCCACAGTTGCAGGTGGTTGTCGTCATTCAGTTCAACGCCAACATACTCGCCAAAGGTCGCTGATTGCGGATCAATATCGACTGCGACATCAAATACAGAACCGCGGCTGACACTCACTAGTTTACCTTGTGGGCGGCTGCGCTGCAGATGTAGACCTCTAAGCACACCCTGCTGTGAGCGAGAATGATTGTCTTGCACAAAAGGCAAGGTGATACCGGCGCTGGCATAGCGCTCGCTTTGGAAGGTTTCTAAAAAAAAGCCGCGCGCATCACCGAAGGCTTTAGGTTCAATAATTAACACGCCGGGTAATGCGGTTGTGGTTATTTTCATTTGAAATCACTCTATTGTTAATTGTGTGCAGAAGAGTTTTCGTTAGCCAGGCGCAATAAATATTGGCCATAGCCTGTTTTACTTAGCGCTTCACCGCACTCACGCAGCTGTTTTTGATTGAGCCAGCCATGGCGATAGGCAATTTCTTCAAGACAGGCGACTTTTAAGCCTTGGCGAGTTTCAATGGTTTGCACGTAATGACCTGCTTCCATCAGTGAGTCATGGGTACCGGTATCCAGCCAAGCAAAACCGCGTCCAAGCACCGCAACTTGTAAATCACCGCGCTGCAAGTAAGCATTATTAATATCAGTGATTTCTAATTCGCCACGTGCAGAAGGCTGCACTTTTTTAGCAATTTCAATCACGTCATTATCATAAAAATATAAGCCAGTGACTGCATAGTTTGACTTGGGTTGGCTGGGCTTTTCTTCAATGGACAGTGCTTGACCATTGTCTGCAAATTCAACAACGCCAAAGCGCTCAGGGTCAGTGACATGGTAGCCAAACACAGTGGCGCCGCTACGTTGTTCAACCGCTTGCTTAAGCATGCCGGTAAAACCATAACCGTAAAAGATATTGTCGCCGAGAATGAGGCAGACATTGCTATCAGCAATAAAGTCTTCGCCGATAATAAAAGCCTGTGCAAGTCCGTCAGGCGAGGGCTGTTCAGCGTAGCTCAGTTCAATTCCAAATTGACTGCCGTCGCCCAACAGTTTTTTAAAGTTAGGTAAATCTTCAGGGGTGGAAATAATTAAAATTTCTTTAATACCAGCCAGCATTAAGACCGACAATGGATAATAAATCATCGGCTTGTCATAAATAGGTAAGAGCTGTTTTGACACACCTAAAGTAATGGGGTGTAAGCGTGAACCTGAGCCACCGGCTAAGATAATACCTTTTGTTGAGTGTGTACTCATTGCTGAACTCCTAAGCGTTCGCGTTGATAGCTGCCATCTTGGACGCGCTGGCACCAAACTTGATTGTCGAGATACCATTGCACAGTTTTACGCAGACCTGACTCAAAGGTTTCTGCCGGCATCCAACCCAGTTCTTTGGCTATTTTGCTGGCATCAATTGCATAGCGGCGATCATGACCTGGACGGTCTGCGACATGGGTCAGTAAGCTGCTGTAGCTGATTAATGCTTGGCCATCAGCCGTTTTAAGATTGCGTGCTGAGGCGGGAGCGAGTTCATCTAAAAGTGTACAAATAGTGCGAACTACATCAATATTTTGCTTCTCGTTATGTCCGCCAATATTGTAGGTTTCACCAACCTGACCTTCGCACACCACTGTATAAAGTGCACGAGCGTGGTCTTCAACATACAGCCAATCACGAATCTGATCGCCTGCGCCATAAATCGGTAGTGGTTTGCCTTCTAAGGCATTGAGAATCACCAGCGGAATGAGTTTTTCTGGGAAGTGATAAGGGCCATAATTGTTTGAACAGTTGGTGACTAATATAGGTAGGCCGTAGGTGCGCTGCCAAGCGCGAACCAGATGGTCAGAGCTGGCTTTACTAGCCGAATAGGGTGAACTTGGAGCGTATGCAGTGTGCTCGGTGAACAGCGGCAGACTGCTGTCGCAGGCATGGCCAGCTCCTACGGAGGATTGAGCAGGCGCATCATTTGGATGTGGCAGGTCGCCGTAGACTTCATCAGTGCTGATATGGTGAAAGCGAAACGCCTGTTTGCGTTGCTCGTCTAAACCGTTCCAGTACGCCCGCGCAGCTTCCAGTAACTGGTAAGTTCCGACAATATTGGTTTGAATAAACTCAGCGGGGCCATCAATGGAGCGGTCAACATGGGATTCAGCAGCTAGGTGCATCACTGCGTCGGGCTGATGCTCGGCAAAGACTTGATCGAGTGCCGCACGATCACAAATATCCACCTGAGCAAAGCAGTAGCGCGGGTTATCACTGACGTGGGCCAGTGACTCAAGATTGCCTGCGTAGGTCAGCTTGTCGACGTTCACTACCGAGTCTTGCGTGTGCGTCATAATATGGCGAATCACTGCAGAGCCAATAAAGCCAGCGCCACCGGTTACCAAAAGTTTCATCGCCCAATCCTATGCTTTAAAAATAACGTGTTAGGTTAGCAAAAATGTAGGCTGTTTGCTCTAATTCTATTGGTCAGACTCATCTTTCCAGGGTGCTTGTAAATAGCGACTGTAATTAAACGTTTCCAGCCATTCAGGTTTAAATACAACAAAAGCAGTGACTGCCATACCATTAATAAATGCCTCTGGAAAAGAGACTAGTAATATCATGCCGAGAAAATCGCCAAGCTCGGATGGCAGCTCATAAATACCACTGCTCCACAACAGCAGTGTGCCGCTAATAATACATAGAGCAGCGGTCAGTGCTGCGGGGAAAAAACCGGAGAAAAAGATATACATAAACAGGTTTTCAGGCTGTAAACGCTCAATACCTCTAGCACAGCAATGGGCGATAAACACGGGCAGTATAATCAGCAGCATGCCATTAACACCCAAGACGCTGAGTTCTTGTTTGCCCAATGCCAGCAAAGCCAGTTGTGCAATAAAACCTGCCAGTATCGCCAGCGGCCAGTCCAATAGTAGTGTGACTGCAGTCATGCCGATAAAGTGAAAGGATAAACCACTGGGGAAGTCGCGACGTACCAACCATAGAATACACAGCACAAAAACAGTGCCAAACAAAAGATGTTGACGACGGTTGTCACTGAGCAACTCTACCCAGGGTGCACGCCAGATCGCGTATAAGAGAATAGGGCCATATAACAGCCAGCTCCAAAAAAGCGTGGTTTCATTTAATAGCATGCTTGCAATCATAAAGTGACCTGTTCCAGTAATGTGCACTTTTACAGTGCTGTAAAACGTCGCACTACTTTAGCAGAAAAGCGCCATTTATCAGGCTGAGGATGATTAAAAAATCGATATACAGCGGCTAAATCCCCGATTACCGAGTACGGCACTGTGGACTTGGTGGACTTTGAGGTAAACTGACGCATCCTGATGAATTAACGCGACATAATCAATGCCTACGACTTTTCATGAAATCCCTGCTGAACGCCCCATTACGCCACTGTTAGATCGTGTGCTGACGCCAACAGAATTACGTCTGTTGTCCGAAGCAGAACTGGTCACCTTAGCGGATGAGCTGCGTTTATTTCTTTTATGGAGCGTTGGCCAGACCGGCGGGCATTTTGCCGCGGGTCTAGGCGTGGTTGAGCTGACCTTAGCGCTGCACTATGTGTTTGATACGCCAGATGACCGTTTAGTGTGGGATGTTGGCCATCAGGCCTATCCGCATAAAATACTGACGGGTCGTCGTGAGCAAATGCTCAGCATTCGCCAGAAAGATGGGTTGTCTGCTTTTCCGCGCCGTTGTGAAAGTGAATACGACACCTTTGGTGTGGGGCATTCAAGTACTTCGATCAGTGCCGCTTTGGGTATGGCGATTGCGGCCAAGCTACAAGGCAGTAAGCGTAAAAGCGTTGCGGTGATTGGTGATGGCGCTATGACGGCCGGTATGGCGTTTGAAGCGCTCAATCATGCCCCAGAGACGGGTGCTGATATGCTGGTGATTCTCAATGACAATGATATGTCGATCTCCAATAACGTGGGTGGTTTGTCCAATCACTTAGCCAAAATTCTGACCAGTCGCACCTATTCCACCATGCGTGAGGGCAGTAAGAAAATTCTCTCACGTTTGCCAGGTGCGTGGGAGATTGCCCGTAAAACTGAAGAGCATGCCAAGGGTATGTTGGCGCCGGGCATTATGTTTGAAGAATTGGGTTGGAATTATATCGGTCCGATTGATGGACATGATTTACCGACGCTGGTGGCCACTTTACGTAATATGCGTGAGTTAGAAGGCCCGCAGTTTTTGCATGTGGTGACCAAGAAAGGTAAAGGCTTTGCGCCAGCTGAGCAGGATCCGATTGCTTACCATGCCATGACTAAAAAAGCCTCTGCGCCGAGTCAGCCGAGTGGACCGCGCTATTCGCGCGTGTTTGGTCAGTGGCTGTGCGATATGGCTGCGCAGGATGAGCGTTTGCTGGGCATTACTCCTGCAATGAAAGAAGGCGCGGATATGATTGCTTTTAGCGAGCAGTATCCAACGCGTTACTTTGATGTGGCGATTGCTGAGCAGCATGCAGTGACTTTAGCTGCGGGTATGGCCTGTGAAGGTGCCAAGCCTGTTGTGGCTATTTATTCAACGTTTTTGCAGCGTGCTTATGATCAGTTGATTCATGATGTGGCGGTGCAAAATCTGGATGTACTATTTGCTGTGGATCGCGCTGGTTTAGTCGGTGAAGATGGTCCAACCCATGCCGGTAGCTTTGATCTGTCCTATCTGCGTTGCATCCCCAATATGGTGGTGATGACGCCCAGTGATGAAAATGAATTACGCTTGTTATTGAATACCGGTTATCACCATGTAGGCCCTGCAGCAGTGCGTTACCCGCGCGGTACTGGCCCGAATGCTGAGATCAGCGCAAGTCTAGAAGCTGTGCCGCTGGGTAAAGGTGTGGTGCGCCGTGAAGGTCAGGGCGTGGCTTTCTTGGTGTTTGGTGTGCAGTTGGCGGCGGCTTTACAAGCAGCAGAGCAGTTGGATGCAACTGTAGTCGATATGCGTTTTGTGAAGCCATTAGACGAGGCGCTGATTAAGCGCTTAGCTCAGGATCACAGGCTGTTTGTCACCATTGAAGAAAACGCCGTGATGGGCGGTGCTGGCAGCGCAGTAGGTGAGTTTTTATCTGCCGCGCAATTGAACGTACCGCTATTGCAATTAGGCTTGCCTGATAGCTATGTCGAACATGCACAGCCTGCGCAAATGCTCGCTGAATGTGGACTGGATGCTGCAGGTATCTTGCACGCAGTACAGCAGCGCTTAGCCTAAATACCACCTGATTCTCCAGCAAGCCAGCGCCCTAAGGTAAGGAGCTGGCCATGCCTGCGATCGCTCTATTTCAGCACCCATCAATGTGTATGTTTTGCTAAACACAGCTCGCTTATAAAGAAAAACTCTTTATTTTGGAACTTTTTACACATTAATTGTCGTGACTGATTTCTCTAAGACTTGACCCTTTGTGTGGGTGGGTCTATTGTGCGCGCACTTTGATTCTGTAAGGTGCGCTGGTTATCCCAGCCTGAAAAGGGAAGTTAAGCGGTCATAACCGACTTACGCTGCCCCCGCAACGGTACACGATGCGCATTAAAATAATGCGCGAGTTTGCTCAATAACCACTGGCTCTTAAGCTGGGAAGGTGAGCAAATATTCGTCAGCCCGTAGACCTGCCTTATAGATTTCGACTGGTGTTGCGGAGGGCTTCACCGTCAAGTGCCGCCTGTTATTTGGGCGCAAGCGCTTGTTTGTGCCCTCCTCAAAAGTTTTTCCTATTTTGAGGATCTACCTGAATGAAATTGTCCCGCCTCGCGCTTGCAGTAGCCTTGCTACCTGCAGCCAATCTGTATGCCGCTGATAAAACTGAAGAAGCACTTAAACTATCTGATTCTGTTATCACTGCCAACCGTACCGCTGAAGATCGTAAAGACTCGACTGCAGCCGTGACTGTATTTACCCGCGCTGATATTGATCGTTTACAGCCGGTGAATGTACCTGACTTATTAAGCCGTGTGCCGGGTGTGCAGATTCAGCAGTCAGGTGGACGTGGTAGTACGACAGGCGTATTTATTCGTGGTACTAAAACTGCACAGACCCTCGTTCTTGTTGATGGCATACGTGTCGGTTCTGCTTCAGCAGGTGGCGCTAGTCTGCAGCATTTAAACCTAGATCAGATCGAGCGCGTTGAAGTGTTACGTGGCGCACGTTCTGCTGTCTATGGTTCTGATGCAATTGGTGGTGTGATTCAGATTTTTACCCGTCGTAGTGCCGGTGAAGGTTTGCAAGGTCGTATACGTGTTGCCGCAGGTAATAAAGGTGTGTGGGAGCGCAGTGCTGGTATTTCTGGCGGTGATCAAGATACGCGTTTTAACCTCAGTGCTAGCCTTGATGAAATGACCGGTTTTGACCGTACTAACACATCATACAGTTCAGACGCAGACCATGATGCCTACCGTAATAAAGCCATTAGCTTTAGCTTGTCGCATGCATTTAACGAGCAGTTGAGTGCGGGTATCAACGTATTAGATCAGCGTGGAAAAACGGAATACGATAATCCGTTTGGTCGCTTTGATATGAATACCTTTACCAGTTTTGCTGCGCAGCCTTATGATAAATATGCTGTGAGCAGTACATCTGTATTTGCTGAGTTTCAGGCGAGTGAGCAATTAACCAGTCGTGTAGAGCTGGGTCATAGTGAAGATAAAGCCAGTTCCTACGATAAGCTGTTTGCGGGACGAGATGATTTTGATACCTATCGCGATTCTGCTGCGTGGTTAAATACATTTGCTATTAATGAGCAGCATAGTGTCTTGGCCGGTGTTGATTACACTAAAGATAAATTACGTAGCACTGAAAACTTTGAGAAAGACAGTCGTTGGAACCAAGCTGTTTTTATTCAACACAGCTACAAAGGTGACATCTTCGGTACAGAGCTGGGTTTACGTCATGATAAAAACCAGCAGTTTGGTAGTGAGAATACTTGGAATGCTGCGGTCAGTTTGCCAGTAGGCCAAGCCAATGAATTTATTTTGTCCTATGCAGAAGGCTTTAGAGCGCCGACCTTTAATGATCTGTATTACCCGATGTATGGTAATTCAAATTTAAAGGCTGAAAAATCGAAAGGTTATGAATTGCAGTTGCGTAGCCAGCTAGCGGATACCGTCCGTTTAGAGACTTCGATTTATCAAAATAAAATACGTGATCAAATACAGTATCAGGGTAATAATGTGCTGAAAAACGTACAGGCACGTATGAATGGTTTTGAGGCATCTTTGCAGCATGAGGTATTCGCAGCACAGGGTTCTTTAAACTTAAGCTTGATTGATGCACGTGAACGTAAATACGGACATCAATTACCGCGTATTGCTAAACGTACGTTAAGTTATGACTTAGATAAGCAGTTAGGTGCGTTTGGTGTGGGTGGTACTTGGCGTGTTGCCAGTAAAAGTTTCAGCGATGCCAATAATAACGTGAAGATTGCTGGCTTTGGCACCATGGATTTACGTGGTAACTGGCAGGCAACGCAAGATCTAGGTATTGATCTGCGTTTAGCCAATATTTTTGATAAAGGTTATACGCGCGCTATGTATAACTACGGTGGCGAAAACTACGGTTACCGTGAAGACCGCTTCACAGTACTGTTAGGTATGACTTGGACACCTAATCTGTAAGATTAGCCAGTCAATCAACGTCATCGCGCAGCATCAGTCTGCGCGATGACGTTTGGCCTTATGTCACAACACTGTATATTCGTAACACCATCGTTGATCACATTCAGTGACACAATCCTCAATCCAGATAACTCAATGAAATCACGCCTGATCGGCTTTTGCGCCTCATTATTCTTCTCGGTACCGACAGCAGCCTTACTGTGGCTGAGTATTAATCGACAGCTCACCTATGTCGATGGCGGGTTTTTAAGCAGCAATTATCTACTTGGCTGCATCAGTATTTTTGCGCTGATTGGCTTTGTATTACCGCAACTGTTCCCATCGGTACTGGGTTGGGTATGGCGGATGATGTTGAAGATTGGTTTATAACAAAAATGCTTAAAGCGTTATTGATACGATCTGTATTCTAATGCTTGCAGACATGAAGAATATTCCAGTCAGCACCATCAAGCTCTAAAAACGTCCAGCACTATCCATGCTCAACAGCCAGCAGCACTGTTGCCGTGACGAGCGTAGCCATGGATGGCGTAGCGCCCGAATTGAGCCCAGGAAGGGCGGTTGAGGGAAGAACGGCAATAGTGCTGCTGGCGCAACCTATGGCCGTATAGCCAAGAAATACTCTACAGAACTTTCAGGTTTACCGACGCTCGAGCAACACGCCACTTTCCATATGATCCGTCCACGGGAACTGATCAAACAGCGCCGTCTTAACAATCTGGTGCGTATCACTGAGTTGACGAATATTCTCTGCCAAGGTTTCTGGGTTACAGGAAATATATAAAATCCGGTCAAAACGGCGTACTAGTTCGCAGGTATCGCTGTCCATGCCCGCGCGCGGTGGGTCAACAAACACTGTACCAAACTCATAACTGTCTAAATCAATATTGGCTAAGCGACGAAACTCGCGCACGCCATTCAGGGCTTGGGTCAGCTCTTCAGCCGATAAGCGCACCAGCTCAATATTATCAATCTGGTTATCTTGCAAATTTGCCAGTGCGGCATTCACTGAGCTTTTGCTGATTTCTGTGGCCAGTACTTTACGCACACGGGTTGAGAGCGGCAGAGTAAAGTTACCGTTACCGCAATACAGCTCCAGTAGGTCATCAGGTTGCTCGCCCAGCGTCTCGTAAGCCCAATTGAGCATATGTGTATTGACTGCGCCATTGGGCTGGGTAAAGGCACCCTCAGGTTGGCGGTAACTGAATACACGGCCCGCAACATCGAGTTTTTCTACTACATAGTCACGGCCAATCACTGAGCGTTTGCCACGTGAGCGACCAATAATACTGACATTTAAGTCCGCTGCTAATTGCTCAGCCACGGCTTGCCAGTCCTCATCTAGAGGGCGGTGATAGCACAGAGTTACCATAGCTTCGCCAGAGAGCGTGGTTAAAAACTCCACCTGAAATAGACGCTCAGACAACGCTTCACTGCTATTCCAAGCCGCTTCTAAGCGTGGCATCAGCTGGTTGATCAGCTCGCTGGCAATGGGGAAATCGTTGACGAAAATCGGTGTACGGTTATCGCCGGGTGCAAACATCGCATAGAAGCGTTTACCGCCTTCACGCCAGAGTCGAAACTCCGCGCGCAGGCGGTAATGTTGCTCAGAGGAGGCAAACACTTGCGGTTCAGGTGCATTAAACTCGCTGAGTAAGTTTTGTAAGCGGACTTGCTTAGCGTGCAGTTGCTGTAAATAAGCAGCAGGAGAATAGTCAGTCTTGGGCATCAGGGAAAGAAACCTAATTTGATAATAAAGAGGATGGATAAAATCCACATGGCACTGTTGAGTTCTCTCCAGCGACCGCTGAGTAGTTTAATGGCGGTCCAGCTGATAAAGCCAAAGGCAATACCGTTGGCAATCGAAAAAGTGAAAGGCATGGCGAGTGTTGTCACCATCACTGGCGCGGCAACAGTGATGTCGTCCCAATCAATATTGGCGATGCCACTGGCCATTAATACAGCGACAAAAAACAAAGCGGGTGCCGTAGCATAGATTGGAATAGCAGCAGCAAGCGGAGCAAAGAATAAGCTCAGTAAAAATAGCACGGCCACGACACAAGCGGTTAAGCCGGTACGGCCACCCGCTGCTATGCCAGCAGCAGACTCAACAAAGCTGGTGGTGGTTGATGCGCCCAGACAAGCGCCAGCCATTGTTGCTGTGCTGTCGGCTAATAAAGCATGACCCAAGCGCGGCATATTACCGTCTTTGTCCAGTAAATCAGCTCGCTGCGCCACACCAATCAGCGTGCCTGAGGTATCAAATAAGTCCACAAACAACAGTGCGAAAATCACACTGATCATCCCTACATCTAAGGCACCGGCAATATCCAGTTGCATTAAAGTTGGCGTCAGGCTGGGCGGCATACTGAAGACGCCGTCTAAGCCAGAATAGCCCAGTGCAATCGAAGCAACGGTGATTAATAGAATGCCGATCAAAACGGCACCCGTCACCTGTCGATAACTTAAGGCCACCATAATGGCAAAACCCAGTACCGCAAACACTGGCGCAGGCTGAGCTAAATCACCTAGAGTGACCAGTGTGCCGGGGTGGCTGGCGACAATGCCTGCGTTTTGCAGGGCAATCAGCGCCATAAATAAGCCAATCCCAGCGCCGATAGCTGAGCGCAGTGGCAGTGGAATACTGTTAATAATCCACTCGCGCACTTTGAAAATCGACATGGCAAAGAATAAAAAGCCCGCAATAAATACAGCGCCCAAGCCGACTTGCCAGGAGTAACCCATGGTGCCGACGACGGTATAGGTGAAAAAAGCATTGAGTCCCATGCCGGGCGCTAAGGCAATCGGGTAGTTGGCTACTAAACCCATAATCGCCGAGCCAATTGCTGCAGCCAAGCAGGTGGCAACAAACACTGCACCGTGATCCATGCCGATTTCGGCCAGCATATTAGGGTTGACCAGCAGAATGTAGGCCATCATCGTAAAGGTGGTGACACCAGCGAGCACTTCAGTGCGAAATGTGGTGTTGTGAGCCTTTAATTGAAAGAGACGTTCGAGCATAAATATTCTGCTTGGACAAAAAGACAAATAATAGCAGTCTATGCCTAATAATGCAGACGTTTTGCCGCTTTATAGTCGGCCTTGACTAGGCTTGTTTGCTATTGCAACGCATTCGTGTGCCGGTTGTCAGCGACATCAGAATTTCTTCGGCGCGCAGATTGTTGGCAAAATAACAGCCTGATATTTTAGCGCCATTGATGGTGGCTCCTTCGAGCAATGAGTCTCGAAAATCAATACCGCGCAGATCACTGTGGCGAAAATAAGCATTACGAAAATCGATACCTGTCGCATCCAGGCCGCGTAAGTTTAAGCCGCGTAAATCGGCGCTTTGAAAGTCGAGTGGCTTAAGTACAGTGAAAATATCGGCTTTTTGCTGATTAAAATTGTCAACATCCTCATCCATCAGGAGTTTAAATAGAGGGTGTTCAAGTTTTTTTGGACGGCTCATAGCATCACTCCAATTTTGTATTGTTGTGCTTCAGTATAGGCACTGTTTTTTAAGATTGTAAAAGATCATTATTTTTGCAAAGTGTGAACTGCTTAGCGGTGTTGAGTTTGCGCTCAATACGAACTGTACGCATAATCGCTAGCCTATATTTTTATCGCTTGAGTGGTATTGATGCAGCCTTTAAAAGCACCGGCTTATATAACTGTGGTGCAGTTATCAGACAGTCATTTATTTGCCAGTTCAGCCACACGTTTGTTGGGGATGGATACGCGGCATAGTTTGCAGCATGTGATTGAGCTGGCGCGTGCCGAGCAGTCGCAGATTGATCTGGTGCTCTGTACCGGTGATATCTCGCAAGATGCGTCCGCTATGGCGTATCAACGTTTTGCTGAGATGGCGGGCAGCCTCGGTGCACCGATGCGCTGGTTTGCTGGTAATCATGATGAGCGCTTAGCTTTGCAACAGGCTTGCACAGGCACTGATCGCCTTGAGCCGGTTTATGATCTGGGCGCATGGCGTATGGTGATGCTTGATTCTTCAGTGGCGGGCAGGGTACACGGTGAGCTGGCGCAGGATCAGTTGCAGATTTTAGAGCAGGCGTTAAGTACAGCGGGTGCGCGCCATGTCTTAGTGGCGTTACATCATCATCCAGTGCCCGTCGGCAGTCGTTGGATTGATGCTATTGGTTTACATCATGCTGAACATCTGCACGCGCTGATAAGCTGTTATAGCAATGTGAAGGTGGTGCTATGGGGGCATGTGCATCAAGAGTTTGATCAGCAGATGCAAGGTGTTCGTTGGCTGGCTGCGCCGTCAACCTGTGTGCAGTTTACCACGCACAGTGATGATTTTGCTGTGGATGATCAAGCGCCCGGTTATCGCTGGTTGCGCTTATATGACGATGGCCATCTGGAAACCGGCGTGTCGCGTGTGACAGGTGTTGAGTTTGAGTTGGATATCAATAGCGGTGGTTATTGAGTCGATTATCGCTACGTCGTTGTTGAGTTTTTTGTCTCAGTACTTGATCCACTACGCAGCCGCTTAAGCATGGTGGTATTCTAGGCCCCTGTCTTTGCTGTGTAGTGGTGTATGTGTAATAGTCCAAGTGTCGTTTATATCCATGGTTTTAATAGTTCGCCCGCTTCTTTTAAAGCGCAGCATGTGCGCCGCGCGTGGCGGCAGTTGGGCTTGCCTGAAGGACAATTGCTGATTCCTGCTTTACATCATCATCCTGATCAGGCCATTGCTCAGCTGCAAGCAGCGATTGCGCAACTGGACCAGCCGCTATTGGTGGGTAGTTCGCTGGGTGGTTATTACGCCACCTATTTGGCGCAGCAGTTTAATTTAAAAGCCTTGCTGATTAATCCAGCGGTGCGTCCGCATCATTTGTTTGATGACTTTACCGCCGAACAAGAAAACCTCTATACCGGTGAGCATTGGTTGCTGACTCACTCGCATTTACAGGCACTGGCTGCGCTTGAAGTCGCGCCGCCAGACGACCCTCAGCGCTTTTGTGTGTGGTTGCAAACTGGCGATGAAACGCTAGACTACTGTTTAGCTGAACAGTACTATAGTGCCTGCTCTGTACAGATTGAACAGGGCGGTGACCACGGTTTTCAGCACTTCGCTGAGCATCTTCCAGCATTATTTGCTTTTGCAGGTCTTGAGTCTTCAGATCTGCAAGCGCTCGATCTTTCTGCTTTTGAGTAACGACACTACCCATGACTAATTCGACCTATACCGCTGATGCCATTGAGGTTCTATCTGGGTTAGACCCGGTGCGTAAGCGTCCAGGCATGTACACCGATACCACACGCCCCAATCACCTCGCCCAGGAAGTGATTGATAACAGTGTCGATGAGGCACTGGCAGGCCATGCACGCAATGTGCAAGTGATTTTACACACTGACCAATCCCTTGAAGTGATTGATGATGGGCGTGGGATGCCGGTGGATATTCACCCTGAAGAAGGCATTCCGGGCGTTGAGCTGATTTTTACTCGCCTGCACGCCGGTGGTAAATTTTCCAGTAAAAACTACGAGTTTTCCGGTGGTTTGCACGGTGTCGGTATTTCAGTGGTGAATGCGCTGTCCACTTTGCTTGAAGTGCGTGTGCGCCGAGATGGTCAAGAACATGAAATGACTTTCCGCGATGGTTTTAAAGCCACGGACCTGGAAGTGATTGGCACAGTAGGCAAGCGTAATACGGGCACCAGTATTCGCTTTTGGCCCGATGCGAAATATTTTGATACCGGTAAATTTTCGGTCAGCCGTCTCAAGCATATTTTAAAAGCGAAAGCGGTGTTGTGCCCAGGGCTTACGGTAAAGTTTGACGATAAAAATACTAAAGAACAGATCACTTGGTTTTATGAAAACGGTCTGCGTTCCTATCTGACTGATGCGGTTGCAGAGTTTGTCAGCCTGCCAGAAGAGCCGTTTTGTGGACAGTTTGCTGCCGAGACCGAGCGAGTAGAGTGGGCGGTATTGTGGTTGCCGGAAGGTGGTGAACTGGTTCAAGAAAGCTATGTGAACTTGATTCCCACTGCGCAAGGCGGCACCCATGTCAATGGTTTTCGTCAAGGCTTGTTGGATGCGCTGCGCGAGTTCTGTGAGTTCCGTAATTTGCTACCGCGTGGCGTGAAGCTGGCGCCGGATGATATTTGGGAGCGCATCAGTTTTGTGCTGTCGATGAAAATGCAGGAGCCGCAATTTTCTGGGCAAACTAAAGAGCGCTTATCTTCACGCACGGCAGCCGGTTTTATTGGTGGTGTGGTCAAAGATGCTTTTAGCCTGTGGCTGAATACCAACTCAGAGTTGGGTTTGCAGTTGGCTGAATTAGCTATTAGCCATGCCGGTCGTCGCCTGAAAGCCGGTCGTAAAGTTGAACGCAAACGCATTACTCAAGGACCCGCCTTACCCGGCAAATTAGCCGACTGTGCGGGTCAAGATCCGATGCGCGGTGAGTTATTTTTAGTGGAAGGGGATTCAGCCGGCGGTAGTGCCAAGCAAGCGCGCGATAAAGAATTCCAAGCCATTATGCCGTTGCGCGGCAAAATCCTAAATACCTGGGAAGTGGATGGCAGCGTGGTGCTAGGTTCGCAAGAAGTACACGATATTGCTGTAGCGATAGGTGTTGACCCAGGCTCAGAAGATGTCAGCCAACTGCGTTATGGGAAAATTTGCATCTTGGCCGATGCGGACTCCGATGGGCTGCATATTGCCACGCTGCTGTGTGCCTTATTTATGCGTCACTTTAGACCACTGGTGCAAGCCGGACATATCTATGTGGCGATGCCGCCACTCTATCGTGTCGATATTGGTAAAGAAGTGCATTACGCGCTGGATGACGATGAGCTAGAAAGCATTATGAATCGTATTCAGACTGAGAAAAAACGCGGTAAACCACAAGTCACGCGCTTTAAAGGTCTAGGTGAAATGAATCCACCGCAACTGCGTGAAACCACCATGGACCCCAATACCCGTCGCTTGGTGCAACTGACGCTGGATGATTACACCGGCACCGTAGAAATAATGGATATGCTGCTGGCGAAAAAACGTGCCAGCGACCGTAAAGCCTGGTTGGAAAGCAAAGGTGATTTAGCTGAGGTGCAAGTTTGATGCGCCACCTACACCACGCCAACCCTGCTTTTACTGCAAATCGATTCGATAGAGGCCGTGCATGACACAACCTGTTGATTTAAGCCTTGAGGGCGTTGAACGTCGCTCGATGGCAGAGTTTACCGAGCAAGCGTATTTAAACTATTCCATGTACGTGATTATGGACCGTGCTTTGCCGCATATTGGCGACGGTTTAAAACCCGTACAGCGTCGTATCATTTATGCCATGAGCGAGCTGGATTTGAGTGCTGATTCCAAGCATAAAAAATCCGCACGTACGGTCGGTGATGTGTTGGGTAAGTACCATCCACACGGTGATAGCGCTTGTTATGAAGCCATGGTGTTGATGGCGCAGCCGTTCAGTTATCGTTATCCGTTAGTCGACGGGCAGGGCAACTGGGGTGCACCGGATGATCCGAAATCCTTTGCGGCGATGCGTTATACCGAAGCACGTTTAGCGCGCTATTCGGAAGTGCTGCTGACCGAGTTGGGTCAAGGTACGGTGGATTGGGTACCCAACTTTGACGGCACGATGAATGAGCCGTCGGTGTTGCCAGCACGCTTACCGAATTTACTTCTGAATGGTACGACTGGTATTGCCGTGGGTATGGCCACCGATGTACCGCCGCATAACTTGCGTGAAGTCGCCGCAGCCTGCGTATTGTTATTGGATAAGCCTAAATCCACCTTGGAAGAGATCTGTGAGCATATCCAAGGGCCAGATTATCCAACTGATGCTGAAATTATTACCCCGCGCGCAGATATTATAAAAATCTATCAAAGCGGTCGTGGTTCGGTGCGCATGCGTGCTATTTACCATATCGACGACGGTGATGTGGTGATTACTGCACTGCCGCATCAGGTATCAGGTGCAAAAGTCATTGAGCAAATCGCCGCGCAAATGCAGGCGAAAAAGCTACCGATGGTGGCGGACTTGCGCGATGAGTCGGATCACGAAAACCCCTGCCGTATTGTGATTATTCCACGCTCCAATCGTGTCGATGCGACTGAGTTGATGCAGCACTTATTTGCGACCACTGATTTAGAGTCCAGCTACCGCGTCAATACCAACGTGATTGGTCTCGATGGCCGTCCACAAGTTAAAGACCTGCGCAGTATGTTGGTCGAGTGGTTGGTGTTCCGCGTCGAAACGGTACGCAAACGCTTGCAGTTCCGTTTGGATCGAGTAGAAAAACGTCTGCATTTATTAGAAGGCTTGTTGATCGCCTTTCTAAATATGGATGAAGTGATTGAAATCATCCGTAGCGAAGATCAGCCAAAGCCGGTGTTAATGCAGCGTTTTGGTATCAGTGAGATTCAAGCCGATTACATTCTGGATACGCGTTTACGTCAATTAGCGCGTCTGGAAGAAATGAAAATCCGTGGCGAGCAAGATGAACTGGCCAAAGAGCAAGCGCAGCTAAAGGGCTTACTCGGTAGCCCCACCAAGCTAAAAAACTTGGTGCGCAAAGAATTGATTGCTGATGCAAAAACCTATGGTGATGATCGTCGCTCACCTCTGGTGGAACGTGGTGAAGCCAAAGCCTTGTCAGAAACTGATTTATTACCCACTGAGCCGGTCACTGTAGTGATGAGTGAGCAAGGTTGGGTGCGCAGTGGTAAAGGTCATGATCTTGATCCAACCGGATTGTCGTATAAAGCCGGTGATGGTTTTAAACAAGCGGTGCAAGGCCGGTCCAATCAGTTTGTGGTGCTGTTAGACAGTACAGGCCGCAGTTATTCGTTACCTGCACATACCTTGCCTGCAGCACGCGGCCAAGGTGAGCCGTTATCAGGACGCTTAACCACGCCGCCGGGTGCGACGTTTGAATGCCTATTGATGCCCAATGATGAGCAACTGATGGTAGTGGCTTCGGATGCGGGTTATGGCTTTGTGGTTAAAGGCGCGGACATGCAGGCGAAAAATAAAGCCGGTAAAGCTTTAATCACCTTGCCTAAAGCTGCCCGTGTATTGATGCCTAAAGCCTTGACTAACTTTGCTGAAGACTGGTTAGCAGTGGTGAGTAATGAAGGTCGTTTATTGGTCTTTAAAGTGTCTGACTTACCGCAACTGAGCCGCGGTAAAGGTAATAAGTTGCTGGGTATTCCAACCGATCGAGCGGCTAAGCGCGAGGAGTGGCTGGTGGACTTTGCGGTCTTTAATGAGCAAGCGACTTTGGTATTGGTGGCCGGTAAACGTACCTTGTCGCTGAAGTTCAGTGATCTTGAGCATTATCAGGGTGAGCGCGGACGTCGTGGTAATAAACTGCCGCGTGGTTTCCAACGAGTGGACGCGTTACGCGTTGAGACCTAGAGTAGGGCCAGCCTGCGTATGCTATTGCGCAAGATGATGCTGCACAGCAGCTGTTAAAGGATAGCCAGATGAATAAAGCACCGTCATTAGATTGGGATCACAGCAGTGCTGCACCCGTGCTGCAGGTGAATGGCAGCTGGACCCTAGAACAGCGTAAGCCTGAGTTAAACGACGTCTGGCGACAAGGCGGACGTCTGCCCGAGCAATTAACCGTGCAGGTTGCGGTGGAAACTTGGGATAGTAGTTTGTTGGCGTTACTGCGCCGCATGCAGCGTTTGGCAACAGAGCAGCAGGTGGCGCTTGATTTACAAGGCTTACCGGATGGCGTTGAGCGCTTATTAGAAATGGCTGACAGCTCATCCACTCAAGTTGATAAGGCCGATCAACCTGAATATGGTTGGGTCTCTCGCATTGGCTTAAGAGCGCAAAATGTCGCTACGGCGGTGGGGGATTCTTGCACCTTTTTAGGTGAAGTGACGCAGGCGATGGGTCGATTGATGACCGGTAAAGCACGTATGCGCATGAGTGATTTCTGGATCGCCTTACAGCAGTGCGGTCCTGGAGCGTTGCCGATTGTAGCGTTGATTGCCAGTTTAATCGGTTTGATCTTAGCCTTCGTGGGTGCCATACAGCTGGAAGCCTTTGGCGCGCAAATCTATATTGCCAATATGGTGTCCATCGGTATGACCCGTGAAATGGGGGCATTGATGACTGCGGTGATTATGGCCGGGCGTACCGGTGCCGCTTATGCTGCGGAACTGGGCAGTATGCAAGCCAATGAGGAAATCGATGCGTTAAAAACCTTTGGGTTTCCAACTTTAGAGTTCTTAGTCCTGCCTCGCGTACTAGCTTTATTAGTGAGTATGCCGATCTTAACCGTATTTGCCGATATCTTAGGTATCTTCGGCGGCTTTGTGATTGGCTCAGGCTTATTTGATATTTCCGCCACACAATATATCAATCAAAGTTTAGAAATGCTGACCTTAACCGATTTCTTAATTGGTATATTTAAGAGTCTGGTATTTGCTGTACTGATTGGTTTAATCGGCTGCTATTACGGTTTATCTTGCGGGCGTAATGCGCAAGCGGTAGGCCAAGCTACCACCAATGCAGTGGTTAGCATTATTGTTGCTTTAGTGATCAGCGATGCGGCGATTACCCTTATTTGCACGCAGTTGGGGATCTAAGCATGAGCGATGACATCTTAATTGCCGAAAATCTAAGTGCCGGTTACGGCTCGCTGGTCATTCAGCGCGATCTCAACTTCAGCATTAAACAAGGCGAAGTTTTTGTCATTATGGGCGCCAGTGGTAGCGGTAAAAGTACGGTGCTGCGCCATCTAATAGGTTTGCATGCGCCTTTGGCGGGCCGTGTCTTGTTTCAAGGTGAAGATTTTTGGGCGCAAGACGCCAATAGCCGTGCTGATTTGCAGCAGCACTTTGGTGTGCTCTATCAAAACGTCGCCCTGTGGGGTGGCATGACCTTAAGAGACAATATTTGCCTGCCTTTGAGTACCTGGCGACCGGAACTGAGCAAAGCAGATTTACATGAGCTGGCTGCAATTAAATTGGCGTGGGTGGGTTTGGCGGGCTGTGATGAGTTGTACCCAGCAGAAATCTCTGGCGGTATGCGTAAACGTGCAGCCTTGGCACGTGCGCTGGCTTTAGATCCGCAAGTGTTGTTTTTTGATGAGCCGTCGGCAGGGCTTGATCCGCTCAGTTCGATGGCGCTGGATGAGTTAATCTTACAACTGCGCGATAGTTTAGGTACCAGTATTGTTTTGGTGACTCACGAGCTGCCTAGTATTTATGCTGTGGCGGATACTTGTTTGTTTTTAGATAATAAAACTCGTACGCAAATTGCTTTAGGGCCGCTGGCTGATTTGTTAGAGCATGGTCCTGAGGTCGTGCAGCGCTTTTTACGGCGCGGTGAAGCTGCAACACATGAGGTGATAAAATGACTGAATCGCGCAAACCATTTTTTATAGGTGCTTTTTTACTGGGTGGCATCGCCTTGCTTGCGGCAGGATTACTACTGTTAAGCCGAGATAGCTTACTGACCAAGCCCATGGAGTATGTGGTGTATTTTACCGGTGCTTTGGATGGGCTCGATGTGGGGGCGGATGTCACCTATCGCGGTGTCAAAGTCGGTAACGTGCGACAGATTAATTTATCCTATGACCGCGCTTTAAATGATGTGGTGATGCCGGTGACGATTCGTATTAATGCCGAAAGCGCACGCAGTAAAAGTACGGACGGTGGTTTCGATCGTTCCATTCATCGCTTAGTTGAGCGTGGCTTGGGTGCCCAATTGCAAACGCCGAGCTTTTTGACCGGTAAAGCTATTGTTGCGTTAGATTTTTTCCCTGATCAGGAAGGCTATATTCGCGATCCGCATGAGATTGATTTGCCTGCTATCCCAACAGTACCGTCAAAAATTGATCAAGTCGCCGATGTGTTGCGTGATTTGGTTGAAGGGCTGAAAGAAATGCCCATGAAAGAAACGCTAGAGGCTGCGAATAAGACTTTATTGGCTTTTGAGCGCTTGGCTTCTGCGCCAGAAACACAGGCAGGCATTCAAAGTTTAAGTGTCTCTTTAAATAATTTTGAAAAGATCAGTCAGCAATTACAACAACGCTTGCCTGGAATGTTAGACAATGTGCACAGCGGCAGTGTCGAGCTCAAGGAGGCATTGAGTGATGTGCGCTATGCCGCGCAAAGTGCTCGCGATGCTTTGCAGCAAATGGATGGCATGGTCAGTGAAGGTCGTCGCAGTATAGGCCCGCAGTCAGAATTACAATATGAGTTGTTACAGTCTTTACAAGACTTAGGGCGGGTCAGTAAAGCGCTCCAGCGTACGGCAGAAAGCTTAGAGCAGCAGCCACAATCTATTATATTTGGCAAGAAACGGTGAACAGATGAAACAGTTAACGCGCTTGCCGCGGGCGATAGCTATGTTGGGGGTTTTAGCAGTCGGTGCGGTGGGTTGTAGTGTTGCTCCGCATACTAATTTTTATCAGTTACAACAACCTGCAACTGAAGTTGTTGAAGATAAAAATACAGCCACTGTGCTGTTGGGCCCATTAACCGTCGCTGATTATTTACAGCGCGAAAGTATTGTCCAGCGCGAAGCGGACGGCAGTCTTAGTTTGAGTCAAGAAGCACGTTGGGCTGGTAGTTTGAGCGATGATATGGGGCAGTTATTGTTGCGCCAAGTATCGAGAAAACTTGGTAGCAGTCGCATCTCTCTCTATCCCGATCGTATTGGTATGATTGCCCAAGTACAGATTGTTTTGAGTATCAGTCGTTTAGACTCGGGTGTTGAGCAGCCTGCAGTTTTAGAAGCACAGTGGCGTTTGCTGGATGAGAAAGGCAGTGTGCAGAACAGTCGCGTGGTACGCCTTGAAGCAGAGCATACAGGTGATATGCAAGATCAGGTGCGTGCTCAAAGTGAGCTCTTGGTTCAGTTATCTGAGCAATTAGTGCAGATGGTTAAACAAGCCTTGCCGGCGGCTGTCACTCAAAAAACACCATCTCAAACCAGCACTGAAACAGCGGGTAAAAAATCATCAAAAAAATTGCTGGTACCGCTAGATATCCCTGTAGTAGAACCGGTGCGAGAGCACGAAGTCTACCGTTTTTAAGTGACGTTCAATCTAGCGCGCATCTGTTTGATACACGCTAGATTGAGCTGAGTTATGAACTCTGTTGCAAGCTCTGCAGTTGACTGTCTAAGACGCTTTGGTAGGTTGGCAACAGTGATTCTAAACGGCTGGTCTCTGCTGGTTCGTCTGCAGAGTAAGTGAGTGCACAAGCAGCTAGACGGCTGTTGTGCGCTAAGCTGTTACTGATTAGCAGTGTGTTATCACTGTGCTGGCTCAAAGCCAAAGCGGTTTGCGTACTTTCATTTAAGAGTAACTCGCCTAGAGAGGCATCTTTGAGCAGTGCGCCTTCACTGAGTCCAAGATGAAGATGTGGGCCGATCTCGGTGTCGGCCAACTCCGCTTGTAACCCTTGTGAAAATTTACGTAGCAGTTCAGCGCAACATACTGCATTGCGTGGGTATTCAGCACTCTCAGTATTAAATGTAATCAAACTACGGCTATCAGCTAAGGCATACACTTGGCCTGCATATAGAGTCGCCGCTTGCTTAACAGCATGATTGTAGTGTTTTAACAGTGTAACTCTACGCTCATCAGGTAATTGGCGCAGTTGTTCCATAGTATTAAGTTCTATGGCTAGAACAGCGGTACGGGCGACTACAGGCTGTGCTGGCTCTGGAGTGCTTGGTGCTAATGTTATTTTGTCTGTGGCTAGGGGTGGCGCTGCAACCCCGCTATTGAATTCGCTATCCAAATGAGGTTCTACCCCTGCTACTTGCTCAAGGATAGGGATTGATTCTGTCTGCGTATCGTCAATAAAGTACTGATTAAGCTGTCGGGCTAATAAACCGATTTCATCACCGCGCTGAATATGTGGAGCGGGAGGCGCTGGATTAATCAGCCAGTTGCTTAAAGCTTGTAGCGGTAAAGCCAATGATCGGCCTAAATGTATCGACAAAGTTAAAGCGAAAAGTAAGACCACTACCCCAAACGCACCGATGGTTTGCATGCTGGTGGTCAGTGGTTTCTGTAATTGAGTCATATCAATATGCAGGTCCATCGAGCCGGCCAGTACATTTTGTGGCGACAGATCTTGTGTATACATATTGTACTTTGCACTGTTGGTCTTGGGTCGTTTACCCGCTTCGGCAAGAATACGCTGATCCGTGCTGTATAACGTGGCATGCGACACATAAGGGTTTTCGACCAGTTCGCGTAATAAGACCGCCACACTGAGTGTGTCGTTCGCCGATAAAGCGCCTTCTGCGGTACTGCGAGTCTGTTGCAATAGACTTTTACCTAGAGCATCCGCTTGTTGCTGTATGGACCATTGCAGTTGTGTATGCACCAGCCAGGCTAAGGTTAATAGGCAGAGGGTGATAATTAAAAAAACATAACCTGCTATACGCGAAGCAATGCTGCTACGTCGTGGATGGGTTGAATCAGGCTGCATAAACAATATATTCCAAAGAAATAAAGGGTATTTAAACGTATAAAAAGTGGGCTAATACACTGTGAGTCACAGCAATAACGCTAAAGTATAGCGGGCGTAAAACATAGAACAAGCAAAAGGACTGCACGTTAGACGATTAAATGGCTAGAATGCCTCTTTTTATCTGCGGAGAATGCACCGTGCGCGAAATTGTCCTGATTAACATCACAGGTGAAGACCGTCCGGGGTTGACCGCCGCCATCACTGGCGTATTGGCGCACAGCGGCGTGAAAATTTTGGATATTGGCCAGGCGGTGATTCATAACACCTTGTCCTTTGGCATTTTGGTTGAAATTCCAAGCACTGAGCAGGCGTCAGCCGTGCTGAAAGATGTGTTATTTACCGGTTATAAGCTGGATCAACAGGTACGCTTTAGCCCCGTCTCAGAAGATGATTACAAGTTGTGGGTCGCGGGCCAAGGTAAAACACGCTATATCGTCACGTTATTAACGCGGCAAGTGACGGCTGAGCAGTTGCAGCGTGTCAGTGCGATTACCGCACAATATGGCTTGAATATTGATCATATTGATCGCTTGTCTGGCCGTATGCCACTGGATACGCCTGAAAGTCAGGGTAAAGGCTGTATTGAGTTTTCTGTGCGTGGCGAACCGGCTGATGCGGCGGCGTTGCGTGCTGAGTTCTTAAGCGTGGCACAAGAGCTGAATGTAGATATTGCTTTCCAGCGCGACACGGTATTCCGTCGTAATCGTCGTTTAGCGGTTTTTGATATGGACTCCACGCTGATTGAAGCTGAAGTGATTGATGAGCTGGCTAAAGCCGCTGGAGTCGGTGAGCAAGTTGCGGCGATTACTGAACGTGCGATGCAGGGCGAGTTAGACTTTAAGGCCAGCTTTAAAGAGCGCTTAGCGCTGCTCGAAGGCTTATCTGAAGATGTCTTGGTTGAGATTGGTGCATCACTGCGCTTGACTGAAGGCGCGGAAGTGTTATTTACCGAGCTGAAACGGCTGGGTTATAAAACTGCGATTTTATCGGGCGGCTTTACCTATTTTGCCAAGCAGCTGCAAGAGCGTTTAGGCATTGATTATGTCTATGCCAACGAACTGGAAATTGTCGATGGTAAATTGACCGGTCGCGCCATTGAACCGATTGTTGATGCGCAGCGTAAAGCTGATTTATTGCGTGAGTTGACTGCTTTGGAGGGCCTGCGTTTAGAGCAAACCATAGCAGTCGGTGATGGTGCCAATGACTTGCCTATGCTGGGATTGGCGGGCTTAGGTGTGGCCTTCCGTGCCAAACCTATGGTAAAGAAATCAGCACGTCAGGCGATTTCAACATTGGGTTTGGACGGTATTTTATATCTGTTAGGCTATCGTGATCGTGAAGGTGGTGACGAAGATATCTAGGCTGGTATTGATCTGGAATATGTTTGCTGTGCGCTGCAATGTGCCTGCACAGCAAACACAGTCGTTTTAGGAGAGACTGCCTAAAGCAGTGCGGCTGAAGGGCAGAATTTCATCTTGACGGTTATCGCGTACTTTTGCAGCCCACTCAGGGTCGACGAGTAAAGCACGGCCTACAGCAACCAAATCAAACTCCTGTGCAGCGAAGCGGGTTAACAGACCTTCTAAGCTGGCTGGTTGTGCGACTTCATCGGTATTGCTCATAAAACTGGTAAATTCACTACCATCTAAGCCTACACTGCCAACGGTAATCGTAGGTTTACCGGTGAGCTGACGTGTCCAACCGGCTAAGTTTAGCTCAGAATCAGCAAACTCAGGCTCCCAGAAACGGCGAGTTGAGCAGTGGAAAACATCAACGCCAGCATCCACTAAGGGTTGTAAGAACTCTTGTAGTTCATCAGGTGTTTGCGCAAGACGTGCGCTGTAGTCCTGTTGTTTCCATTGTGAATAGCGAAATACGATCGGAAAGTCAGGACCGACTGCGGCGCGTACTGCTTGAATGATTTCTACAGCAAAACGGCCACGATTGGCCATAGTGCCACCGTAATGATCGGTGCGTTGATTGCTGCCTTCCCAGAAAAACTGATCCAGTAAATAGCCGTGTGCACCGTGAATTTCGACACCATCCATACCGATTGATTGTGCATCTTTTGCCGCTTGGGCAAAGGCAGCAACAATCTGATCAATATCAGCTTGGGTCATGCCATGGATAATTTCTTTACCATTTTTATATTTTTGCATGGGGCCGTAGCCGGGCACGCTGGCATCGGGTTCTGTACCTAAACGACGCACATTACCGACATGCCAGAGCTGTGGCATGATTTTTCCACCGGCGCTATGTACGGCTTCAACCACTTGTTTCCAGCCATCTAAAGCATCTTCACCATAAAAGCGCGGCACATTCGGATAGCCATTGGCAGCGCAGTGGTTGACGGTGGTGCCTTCAGTGATAATCAGACCGACACCAGCTGCGGCACGCTTGCGGTAATACTCAACAACCTGCGCGTTGGGTACGCCGCCGGGCGAGAAGCTGCGCGTCATCGGTGCCATAACAATACGAGAGGGTAAGGTTAAAGAGCCCAGCTGCAAGGGCTCAAACAGTTGCTGTGCATCATTCATTGCGTGCTCCATTTTTTATTCTGGAATTTTTGAACATAAGAGCCGCTTTGAGTCACAAGGCGACTTAAGTGATGTGTAAGGTATCAGACACTTCACCACTAAAGCCACGGTCCAGCTTGATTTTTAAAGTCAGATCGGTACGTGAGTCTGCGAAACTTAAAGCATTTTCTAGGCTGATTTGTTCAGCGCTGAATAATTTAAACAGCTCTTGGTCAAAGGTCTGCAAGCCTTGCTCTTGTGAGCGTGCGATAGCACTTTTAAGCTCGTCGAGCTTGTCGCGTTGAATCAGATCTTTGATATAGGGCGTACCGAGCATCAGCTCAATGGCAGCCACACGCTTTTGCTTAATACCTGGAACCAAACGCTGACCAATAATCGCCACTAAATTTTGTGAGACATCGGCCAGCACTTGTTTGCGAGCATCGTCGGGGAAGAAACGCGCGATACGTTCTAGCGCATGGCTGGTGCTGGTTGCATGCAAGGTGGCGACACATAGGTGCCCTGTTTCTGCATAGTGCAAAGCGTGCTGCATGGTGTCGGCATCGCGAATTTCACCGATCATAATTACATCCGGTGCTTCACGTAAAGCGTTATGCAGTGCAGCGGCAAAACTGCGGGTATCAAGGCCCACTTCGCGTTGGTTCACCACTGATTTTTTGTGTTTATGTAAAAACTCAATCGGATCTTCGATGCAGAGAATATGGCCACCGGTATGGGTGTTACGGTAATCCAGCATCGCGGCCAGTGTGGTTGATTTTCCCGAACCTGCTGCGCCGGTGACAAGGATTAAACCACGGCTGAGCATCGCCAACTGTTCAAGTTTGACTGGTAAACCTAAGCTACTAAAATCAGGAATGGTGTTTTTAATATGGCGTATCACCATCGACACTTCGCCGCGCTGGTAAAATACGTTAACGCGAAAACGTCCAGAATCTTTGACGCCCACCGCCAAATTCATTTCTAGGTCGCGTTCAAAGTCCGACACTTGTTTTTGCGTCATCAATTGATACGCCATCTGTTGCACAGATGAAGGCGGTAGTCGTTCATGACCGACCGTGCGAGATGTACCCTCAACTTTCATTTGTGGCACAGCACCCACGCTAAAGTATAGATCCGAACCTCCTTGTTCGTGGAGCGCGTTTAAATAAGGAAACACATCATAAGCGGACATTACATATCCTTAGAGGAAAAACGAGAGTCTTGAGGAGGTTTGCAGTGATTTATAGCAGCAATGTTAGCCTGTTCATCGTTGATAAAGTAGCTGGGGAATAGCCTTTTTTAAGCTAAATTAGCTTTTTTAACCTTTGGTAGCATTTTTTTATATTTGTAAGTATGTCTTTTGTGGCGGGGCTTACAGGGCTTTTATGATTTTTTTTCGATACTTTTTTTAAGAAAAAACACTGTGTAACGAGTCAGTTCGGTCGTAATCCGTTAAAATGCATGGTTTTGCACAGCCCATTATAGATAGGGGCTTACACTTTTAATGACCAAGGTTTAAATCATGCCACAACAAATAAACCAACATATGCCTTCGTATTTAGACCCTGAAAACCCAGGCCCTTGGGGTATTTTTCTTCAGCAAGTTGATCGGGTTGCACCTTATATGGGTGAGCTCAGTCATTTGACCGATACCTTAAAGCACCCAGAGCGTAGTCTGATTGTTGATGTGCCAGTGCGTTTAGATGATGGCAGTATTGCCCATTTTGAAGGCTACCGTGTGCAGCACAGTCTTAATCGTGGTCCGGGTAAAGGCGGTGTGCGTTTTCACCAAGATGTGACGCTATCAGAAGTGATGGCATTGTCGGCATGGATGTCAGTTAAAACAGCTGTCGTTGGCTTGCCATTTGGCGGTGCTAAAGGCGGTATTCGCATTGATCCGCGTAAACACTCACAGGCTGAAATTGAGCGCATTACGCGCCGTTACACCAGTGAAATCAGCTCTATTATTGGTGTAAATAAAGATATTCCAGGGCCTGATGTCAATACCGATGCACAAACCATGGCTTGGATGATGGATACCTACTCCATGAAAGTGGGTACAGCACAGCCTGGTATTGTCACTGGTAAGCCGATTCCACTGGGCGGCAGTTTAGGCCGTGTTGAGGCCACCGGTCGCGGTGTGTTTATTGTCGGTGTGGCTGCGGCTCAAGATGCAGGCATTGACTTGCAGGGTGCACGCATCAGTATTCAAGGTTTTGGTAATGTCGGCGGTACAGCGGCGCGTTTATTTACCGAAGCTGGCGCTAAAATTGTTGCAGTACAAGATCATACTGGGACCATCTGTAACCCTGAGGGTCTTGATGTTGAAGCACTATTGGCGCATGTAAAGAAAACCGGCGGTGTCGGCGGAGCAGCCAATACAAATTCGATTGCAGCAGATGATTTTTGGGGCATCGAAACGGATATTTTAATTCCTGCTGCTTTAGAAGGGCAAATCACCAAACATAATGCGCAGGCGATTCGTGCGCGCATTATTGTCGAAGGTGCTAACGGTCCAACCACGCCGGATGCAGATGATATTCTCACCCAGAAAGGCACAGTGATTGTCCCTGATGTACTGGCCAATGCCGGTGGTGTCACGGTCAGTTATTTTGAGTGGGTACAAAACTCATCGAGCTTTTACTGGACGGTTGAAGAAATTAATCAGCGTCTAGAAAAAATCATGTTGGATGCTTACCAGGCGCTGGCTGCAACAGCAGCAGAGCACCAAGTGTCGTTACGTACTGCGGCCTTTATTATTGCTTGTACGCGTATCCTTGAAGCGCGTCAGTTACGCGGTGTCTTCCCGTAATACGACAATAGACCGTCCGTGATTGAAAACGCCCGCTTAATGCGGGCGTTTTTATGTCAGTGTGAGAGTGTTTATTTATAGCGGTATTGTGAGTTACATCGGCTGAGTCATCGGCTATGGGTCGTAGATACAAAAAAGCCTGCACAGTGGCAGGCTTTAATATGGATTACGCAAGAGTTAGTCGCGCTCATCCGGTAAAGCTGCAATCACATCTTCAGCTTGTAAACCTTTGTCACGATCCATCACTGTAAATTCAACGCGCTGGCCTTCGACCAAAACACGGTGACCTTCACCACGAATCGCGCGAAAGTGTACAAAAATATCATCACCTGAATCACGTGAAATAAAACCAAAACCTTTTGATGTGTTAAACCATTTTACTGTACCAGTTTCACGATCGCTGAGGTCTTGTGACAGTGGTGCGCTTTTGGTGCTGACTTTGCGCAGGTTCAGGGTTAGGTGCACTGCAACTGCAACGAATAGGATAATTAAACCTAAGCTACTCTTCGAACTGCTAAAGCTAAAGATCATTTGTACAACGGTAGCAAACACGATTAAGGCTGATACTAAGCCTTGTAATTGACGACGACGGCCACGTGCCCAAGTGGGTAAGATCGGTGCAATCAGTAAGTTGGCTAAAGCAAAAGAAGTCAGCATAGGTGCTACTTCTGAGTTTTTACTGGCCAAAATAAGCGAAACAAGCAGTGCGGCAGCACCGGTAAATAAATGAATAATTTTCAACATACGCAATGGACTCACCTTGATAAGAATCACAATAAATAAGAGAACAGACTACAAGTACAGCACTCAATATAAGCAGCGCCGCTGTCGTGTTCAAGAGGCTGTGGATAAAAACCTTAGCCACTCTTTGCTTATTAAACAGCAAACACCGCCATGACTCAAACAACTAAAGTTGCATACTGTCAGTTGAAGGCTCAATAGCCTGCTATAGCGTGCTGCTTCGCACAATTATGCGACTGCCTTATTGTGTGGTTTGACATGGCATGGCGGTTAGCGCTGTTAGGCTATATAATCAGGGTTTTCTGCGATGGCTTTGCGCGTGCGCTGCAAACGAGCGTTTTGGTTGCAATGGCTGTCTGTTATTTTAAACTTTCTAGGAAGCGAACGCTATCATGATGCGCAGCCACTATTGCGGGCACTTAAACGAATCCCTAAGCGGGCAGACCGTTACTCTTTGCGGTTGGGTACACCGTCGTCGTGACCACGGTGGAGTTATTTTCCTCGATATCCGAGATCGCGAAGGCCTTGCTCAAGTCGTTTTCAACCCTGAGCAAGCCGAAATTTTTGCTAAAGCCGACCGTGCACGTAGCGAATATGTTGTAAAAGTGACAGGTCTGGTGAATCCACGTCCAGATGGCGCAGTGAATCCTAATATGCCCAGCGGTGGCATTGAAGTGATTGCCACAGATTTAGAAATCTTAAATCAAGCTGAAACCACACCGTTCCCGTTGCATGAGCATTCGGATGTCGGTGAAGAAACCCGCTTGCGCTACCGCTTTATTGACTTGCGTCGCCCAGAAATGGCCGCCAAGTTGAAACTGCGTTCACGTGTGACCAATAGCATTCGTCGTTATTTAGACGACAACGGTTTCTTGGATGTGGAAACACCGATTCTGACCCGTGCTACACCGGAAGGCGCGCGAGACTATTTAGTCCCTAGCCGTACTCATCCAGGCAGTTTTTTTGCATTGCCACAATCACCACAGTTATTTAAACAATTGCTGATGGTGGCCGGTGTTGATCGTTACTATCAAATCGCTAAATGCTTCCGTGATGAAGACTTGCGTGCTGATCGTCAGCCTGAATTTACCCAGATTGATATTGAAACCAGTTTTATGGATGAAGCGGACATTATGTCCATCACCGAAACCATGGTGCGTCAGCTGTTTAAAGAAGTGTTGGATGTAGAGTTCGCTGAATTTCCACATATGACATACGCAGAAGCGATGCGTCGCTTTGGTTCTGATAAGCCTGATTTACGTATTCCGTTGGAATTAGTCGACATTGCTGATCAGTTGACTGGCGTTGATTTTAAAGTGTTCAGTGGTCCTGCTAATGATCCTAAAGGTCGTGTGGCAGCACTGCGTGTACCGGGCGCTGGCAGCATGCCGCGTGGCAAGATTGACGAGTACACCAAATACGTCAGCAACTACGGCGCGCGTGGCTTGGCGTATATTAAAGTCAATGAGCGTGCTAAAGGTGCGGAAGGTTTACAGTCACCGATTGTTAAATTTATCCCAGAAGAGAATCTCAATACCATTCTTGATCGCGTGGGTGCGGTTGATGGTGATATCGTGTTCTTTGGTGCCGATAAAGCACAGGTTGTGAGCGATGCCTTGGGCGCGTTGCGTATCCGTATCGGACACGATTTAGATCTGCTGACCTGTAAGTGGGCGCCCATGTGGGTGGTTGATTTCCCCATGTTTGAAAGCAATGATGATGGCTCGCTGACCGCGATTCACCACCCGTTCACTGCTCCAAAATGTTCAGCTGAAGAGCTGCGTGCTGATCCAAGTACCGCGTTATCACGTGCCTACGATATGGTTCTGAATGGAACTGAGTTGGGTGGTGGTTCGATTCGTATCCATGACCGCACCATGCAGCAAACTGTATTTGAAATTTTAGGTATTGATGAAGCTGAGCAGCAAGAGAAGTTTGGCTTCTTGCTCGATGCATTGAAATACGGTGCGCCACCACACGGTGGTTTGGCCTTTGGTTTGGACCGCTTAGTGATGTTGATGACCGGTTCACAGTCGATTCGTGAAGTGATTGCCTTCCCGAAAACACAAAGTGCTGCATGTGTGATGACACAAGCGCCGGGTACCGTTGATGCAACTGCGCTACGTGATTTACATATCCGTCTGCGTGAGCAGCCTAAGGCTGAGTAAGAGTCGTTTGAGTTAGACTGGTGATGTCTTGCTGCGCGGATATTGAGTGCAGCAAGATATTTTTACACAGTTTGTTGTCACCACAATAAAGACATAGAAACGGGAGTTGTTATGGCAGGGCATTCCAAATGGGCGAATATCAAGCACCGCAAAGAGCGCCAAGATAATAAACGCGGTAAGATTTTTACCAAACTTATTCGTGAGTTAACGGTAGCGGCAAAACAAGGTGGGGGTATTGTGAATGACAACCCACGTTTGCGCTTAGCCGTTGATAAAGCGCTGTCTGCTAATATGACCCGCGATACCATTGATCGTGCTGTGGCCCGTGGTGTGGGTGCTGACGATGGCGATAACGTTGAAGAGTTGGTATATGAGGGTTATGCACCCAATGGCGTGGCCGTTTTTGTTGAAGCCATGACCGATAACCGTAACCGTACTGCTGCTGAGATTCGTCACGCATTTAATAAATACGGTGGCAACCTTGGTACTGATGGTTCGGTTGCGTATCTGTTTGAGCGTAAAGGGCAGATTTGTTATGCACCGGGCGTTGATGAAGAAGCGCTGATGGATGCCGCTTTAGAGTTGGGCGCGGATGATATCGTCACCAATGATGATGGCTCAGTTGAAGTGTTAACTACCTTTGCTGACTTTATCACTGTGAGTGAAGCGCTGAAGGCTGCGGGTTTTGTTGCCGAAGAAGCTGAAGTCACTATGATTCCAACCCTGAACGTTGAACTGGATTTAGACGGTGCGGAAAAAGTGATGCGTTTGATTGATATTTTGGAAGATTTAGATGACGTGCAAAACGTGTATTCTAATGCTGAAATTCCAGATGAAGTGATGGAGCAACTCTAAGCCTAGGCTTGCTTTGTGACTCAATAAACCTCTGGTTGCTTGTGTAAACAGGCCCAGAGGTTTTTTATTTGCGTGAGGTATAACTCATGCTGAATATAGTGCGTTAATACGCTAATAAAGGATGCCAAGATGACGCTTATTTTAGGCATTGACCCGGGATCTAGAATTACGGGCTATGGAATTATTCGTGATACAGGGAGCGGCTGCGAGTATGTCGCCTCCGGCTGTATTCGTACCGGTACAGGCGAATTGCCAGAGCGCCTCAATGCTGTATTTGCTGGGGTGGGTGAGATTATTCAAACCTACCAGCCGGTCACAATGGGGATTGAGCAAGTCTTTATGGCGCGCAATCCCGATTCTGCACTCAAGCTTGGCCAGGCCCGTGGCGCAGCGATTGTTGCCGGTGTGCAAGCCAATTTACCAGTATCGGAATACAGTGCGACGCAAGTGAAGTCTGCAGTAGCGGGCAGTGGTCGTGCGGCGAAAGAGCAAGTACAAATGATGGTAATGCATTTACTCAAACTGACTAAAAAGCCACAAATTGATGCGTCGGATGCGTTGGCGATTGCCATATGCCATATGCACCATCAGCAAACGCTGTCTGCACATGGATTATTAGCAGCTAAGCTGCGGGGTGGGCGCCTGAGCCTCTGAGTTGCACTGCTGCAACCGTATCAAGAGGCTTATATAGGTTATTGGCAGAGCTGTTTATACAGCAGGCTGTCGCGGGCAATAAGCTCCACTTTGCTGGTTGCTCGTTTATCGTTTTTCGGCACTGCTAGTTGCTCGCCCGTTGTGCAGTTGAGCACGTAAGGCTGACTCTCCAGGCGTTCTGTATAGTCGTTGATAAACTCATAGCGGATATATTCGACCAGAATGTGTCCCTGCTGCTGAGTTTCTTTGACTTTGCCATCCAATACCACAAAAGATGAAACAGGCGGTGCGATGTAGCTCCATGGCCGAAAAAAATTACCCGCTCGACCTTGTTCAACTACAACCGACTCAGCAGGGAGTTGGCTGCGTTTAAAGTCAAACCAAGTGTAATCGTAATAGGCTAAATAGCTGAGCATTCCTATTCCCGCAGAGACTGGGATAAGCCACTTAGGTAGCCTATTACGACTGATTTTTATAAAAAGAAAAGCAAGACTACCCGCACATATACCAAAAATAAAAACTGCCATCAAATGCCAAATCATACACAGTACTCTAGATAAAAAGAGGGCCTCCATAAGGAAGCCCACTTTGATATAGGTAGCCAATGGCTACAAGATTAATGTTTTCACTGCCTTATTATGGGTAGCGCACGTTCTCAACCATTCTTTGAATTTCTGCAGAAGGCTTCTCTGTCATATAGGATACAGAAATGGCAACGATAAAGTTAATGAGCGCACCAATACAACCTACAGATAGAGGAGAAATACCCATAACCCAGAACTCAGGTGTATTTGGGAAACTATTTGTGCCTGGGATAAAGAACCAGCCGAGGTACGTGAAGATATAGCTCAGTGTAAACGCTGAACCAAATAGCATACCTGCTACTGCACCTTTAGCATTAATACGTTTGAAGAAAATACCCATCATCAATACAGGGAAGATTGATGATGCGGCCATCCCAAACGCCAGAGCCACCGTTTGCGCGGCGAACCCAGGCGGATTAATACCCAGCCACGTTGCAATTAAGATTGCACCGACCATGGAGATTCGTGCACAAAGCATTTCCGTTTTATCGGAGATCTGTGGGAACAAGGTATTTTTAATCAAGTCATGACTCACCGCAGAGGAAATTGCTAGGAGCAAGCCCGATGCTGTGGAGAGTGCTGCAGCGATACCACCTGCTGCCATTAGACCGATCATCCAACTTGGCATATTCGCAATTTCAGGAAGTGCCAATACCAAGATGTCGTTGTTGATGGTGAGCTCGTTACCTGCCCAACCACGATCTGCTGCAGTGCCTTGTTCAAACTCTACGTTTTTGTCGTTGTAAAACTGGACATGGCCATCGTTGTTTAGGTCCTCAAACTTAACTAAACCTGTGACTTCCCACGTTTTAAACCACTCAGGACGCTCGTCATACACTATCGGTGCTTGTTCAGTACCTGCAGGGTAAATGGATTCTATCAAGTTCAAACGAGCCATAGCTGCCAATGGTGGCGCAGTGGTGTAGAACAGAGCAATAAACACTAAGGCCCAACCTGCAGACCAGCGCGCATCAGAGATCTTCGGAACGGTAAAGAAGCGAATGATCACGTGAGGCAAACCAGCAGTACCCACCATCAAGGTTAAGGTAAACAGGAACATATTCCATTTGTTCTCTACGTTCGCAGTGTAGTCTTGGAAGCCAAGGTCGCGAACGACTTCGTTAAGCTTATGCAGTAAAGGTTGGCCTGATTCTAAGTGCTGACCAACAAAACCGGTTTGTGGCAAAAAGTGGCCGGTCATTTGCAGAGACAGGTAGATAGCAGGGATGGTGAACGCAAGGATCAACACCACATACTGTGCAACCTGAGTATAAGTTACCCCTTTCATACCACCCAGTACCGCGTAGAAGAACACTACGACAGCAGAGATGATCAAACCTACGGTGCTGCTCACTTCCAAGAAGCGTGCAAAAGCAACCCCTGCACCGGTCATTTGACCAATTACGTAGGTCAATGAAATAATAATTAACATTACAACGGCCACTAGGCGCGCTGTTGTACTGTCGTAGCGTGAGCCGACAAAATCGGGCACTGTGTATTTACCGAAGCGACGCAAGTAAGGCGCCAGTAAAGTCGCCAGTAGCACGTAACCACCGGTCCAGCCTAAGATAAAGGATGAGTTGACGTAGCCGACCGAGATCAGACCTGCCACCGAGATAAAGGATGCAGCTGACAGCCAGTCAGCCGCTGTTGCCATACCGTTAAATACGGGGTGCACTTCACCACCGGCGATATAGAACTCGCGGGTCGATTTGGCACGAGCCCAAATCGCAATCCATGTATAGATTACGAAGGAGCCAGCAACAAAGATCATGTTGATCATGAATTGACTCATGGTTTACTCCTCCAGGCCGAATTTTTTATCCAATTTGTTCATTCTCCAAGCATAGAAAAAGATCAAAATTAGAAATGTAAAAATTGAGCCTTGTTGGGCAAACCAGAAGCCCATGTCTGCTCCACCGATGTGAATATTCATGAGCCAGGGACGAAGTAGCATTCCAAAGCCATAAGACACGGTGGCCCAGATAATTAAGCAAAAGACGATTAGCCGCAAGTTTGCCGACCAATAGGCTTTGTTTGATGCTTCTTTAGAATCAGTCATGACAACTGCTCTCCATTTATTGTATTTATAATAGGGGTTATGCTCTTTTTTTAAAGGTAACCGAATGTAACTATGCGGAAAATACGAGAAATAAGAAGTCTCTACTTTGGTCTGATGCTTAATGTTGTCTTCATAAAAGGCTTTAAATAGCCGTTTTGCGGTAGTTATTGTTTGTTTTTTTTACCTGTAATTTACTGCAGTACAACTAAAGTATAGTTTTTCTGTGCTTTTTCGTTGGGTTTTTAATTGAAAAAAAAGACCTGTTTAGAGTTGTTTTTGTCATCGAGCGTATATTTAAAAGACCTGATGCATTACATGTTTATTATGAGTTTTTTGCTGTAAGGCGATTGATTATTCTTTTTAAATGCACACTGTCTCGTCAGAAATTGTGATCTGTGTAGGGGCAAATAAAGTGATTCTGATGATTGAAGGGGGACTTGAAATTTGCAGAGTCGGCCATATTATATAAAGTATGAGAGTGAGCGCAGGTGGTAGTGTAGAGTGCTGATAAACCGGCTCATCGTATTAACTACAAGGAAATAGCTATTATGCGTATTGATCGTTTTACTAGTCAGCTTCAGCTGGCATTGTCAGATGCACAATCATTGGCTGTAGGTCAGGATCATTCTGCAATTGAACCGTTGCACTTGATTTCAGCGTTATTAGATCAGCAAGGTGGCGCGATTCGCCCATTGCTGATGCAGGTGGGTTTTGATGTTAAAAGCTTACGTGAAGCCCTGGATAAAGGTTTAAATCAGCTCGCTAAACTGCAAAGCCCAACGGGCGATATGAATATGTCGCAAGATTTAGCGCGTTTGCTCAATCAAGCGGATCGCTTAGCCCAGCAGAAAGGTGATCAGTATATTTCCAGTGAGCTGGTGTTACTGGCAGCCATGGATGATAAGACTGCGCTGGGTAAAATTCTGTTGGCACAAGGTGTTAACCGTCAAGCACTTGAAAATGCCATTACCAACTTGCGTGGTGGTGACAAGGTTGATGACCCGAACGCTGAACAATCACGCCAAGCCTTGGACAAATACACCGTTGACCTCACCAAGCGTGCTGAAGAAGGCAAGCTCGACCCAGTGATTGGTCGTGATGAAGAAATTCGTCGTACGATCCAAGTCTTGCAACGCCGTACGAAAAATAACCCCGTACTGATCGGTGAGCCGGGTGTAGGTAAAACTGCGATTGCTGAAGGTTTAGCGCAGCGTATTATCAATGGCGAAGTGCCGGATGGCTTAAAAAGCAAACGTCTGCTGTCGTTGGATATGGGTGCGTTGATTGCCGGTGCTAAATACCGTGGTGAATTTGAAGAGCGTCTGAAGAACTTACTTAATGAAGTGGCCAAGCAAGAAGGTCAGATCATTCTGTTTATTGATGAGTTGCACACCATGGTCGGCGCCGGTAAAGGCGAAGGCGCCATGGATGCCGGTAATATGCTGAAACCTGCGTTAGCGCGCGGTGAGCTGCACTGTGTGGGTGCCACCACTTTAGATGAGTATCGTCAGTATATTGAGAAAGATGCCGCCCTTGAGCGTCGCTTCCAGAAGGTACAGGTGGATGAGCCGTCTGAAGAAGACACCATTGCTATCTTGCGTGGCCTGAAAGAACGTTATGAAGTGCACCACGGTGTCACTATCACCGATGGTGCGATTATCGCTGCTGCCAAACTCTCACACCGTTATATTACGGATCGCCAGCTGCCAGATAAAGCCATCGACTTGATTGATGAAGCGGCCAGTATGATTCGCATGGAAATCGACTCCAAGCCTGAGGCATTGGATCGTTTAGAGCGCCGTTTGATTCAGCTAAAAATTGAGCGTGAAGCGCTGAAGAAAGAAGACGATGCGGCCACCATCAAGCGTCTTGAAAAGCTTAAAGAAGACATCACTGAGCTGGAACGTGAGTACGCTGACTTAGAAGAAATCTGGAAATCAGAAAAGTCAGAAGTACAAGGTGCAGCGCAACTGCAGCAGAAAATTGAACAAGCCCGTCAAGAGATGGAGTTGTCGCGTCGTAAAGGTGATCTGAACCGTACCGCAGAATTGCAGTATGGGGTGATTCCTGATTTAGAACGCAGTTTGGAAATGGTTGATCAAAATAGCAAAGTGGAAAATCAGCTGTTGCGTACTAAAGTGACGGATGAAGAGATTGCTGATGTGGTGTCACGTTGGACCGGTATTCCTGTTTCGAAAATGCTCGAAGGCGAACGTGACAAGCTGCTGAAAATGGAAGAATTGCTGCATACCCGCGTGATTGGCCAGAATGAAGCAGTGATTGCGGTCTCCAATGCGGTGCGTCGTTCGCGAGCAGGTTTGTCTGACCCTGATCGTCCAAGTGGCTCGTTCTTGTTCTTAGGCCCAACTGGTGTGGGTAAAACCGAGCTGTGTAAAGCACTGGCTGAGTTCTTATTTGATACCGAAGATGCCTTGATCCGTATCGATATGTCGGAGTTTATGGAGAAGCACTCGGTCGCGCGTTTAATCGGTGCGCCTCCAGGTTATGTCGGTTATGAAGAGGGCGGTTACTTAACTGAAGCCGTACGTCGTAAGCCGTATTCTGTAGTGCTGATGGATGAAGTGGAAAAAGCCCACCCTGATGTATTTAACGTGCTGCTGCAAGTGCTGGACGATGGCCGCTTAACTGACAGTCACGGCCGTACCGTAGATTTCCGCAATACCGTGGTAGTGATGACCTCTAACTTAGGCTCAGTGCAGATCCAAGAGATGATGGGTGATCGCGAAGGTCAGCGTGCAGCAGTGATGGATGCAGTCGGCCAACATTTCCGCCCTGAGTTTATCAACCGTATTGATGAGTTGGTGATCTTTGAGCCACTGGGTACTGAGCAGATTGCCGGTATTGCTGATATCCAACTGGGTCGTTTACGTCAGCGCTTGGCTGAGCGCGAACTGCGCTTTGAGTTAACACCTGAAGCCTTAGAGAAGTTGGTGGCTGAAGGTTACGATCCGATTTATGGTGCGCGTCCATTGAAACGGGCGATTCAGCGTTGGATTGAAAACCCGCTGGCGCAACAAATTCTCTCTGGAGAGTTTGAGCCGGGCAGAACCATTCAAGCAACCCTTGAAGACGGTGAGATTGTGTTTAAATAAACACGGCTTAATCCGTTATACAGAGCGCAACCTTCGGGTTGCGTTTCTGTTTATGGCGCAGTTATGATTGTTGTAGGTCGCGCATATTGAGTCAGTTCAGCTGCTATTGAAAAGATGGACAGACTACTGATTAAGGCCTAGCGCAGCCATCAGCTACTCCACGAAATCTGTTAAACTCTAGGCTTTATTCTTTTAGGTTATTACCCATGCCGCACGCCGTATCGCGTTTGCGTGATCAACGCTTGGCTCGCAGTCAAAAACCTTTCTTGGCCCGTGGTGCCTATTTAGTGCGCTGCGAACGGTGCCGTGTCAGTGCTGCCTATTGCATGTGCGCTTGGCAACCTAAGGTGACCGCGCAAAGTGCTGTGTGTTTGCTGATGTACGATGCCGAGCCATTAAAACCGACGAATACCGGCTGGCTGATTGCCGATGTCGTACCGGATACCTTTGCTTTTGGTTGGTCGCGCACTGAAGTGGATCAGAATATTCTTAATCTATTAGCCGACCCGCAATGGCAACCCTATGTGGTGTTTCCAGAAGAATACGTAGCCACTGAGCGAGTGGTACATGATGTAGAGCATGCAGCACTGAAAGCCTCAGGCAAGCGCCCGCTGTTTATTGTCTTAGACGGGACTTGGACTGAGGCGCGCAAGATGTTTCGTAAGTCGGCTTATCTGATGGATTTACCGGTACTGAGCTTGCAGCCTGAAGATATTTCCTGCTATCGCCTACGCCGCTCCACTCGCGAAGAGCATCTATGCACCGCTGAAGTCACCGCTTTATGTTTGCATCTGGCCGATGATACGGTAGCTGCATTGGCCTTAGAGACGTGGTTTGCACGTTTTAGTCGTCATTATCTGGCCGGGCGCAAACCACCCTCGGTCGCAGAGAAAGAAGCCCTGCGTAACGGTACCGCTCTGTAGTTATGTGCGCATAACCTATTGGGTAACTGCTGGCTAGATTCACACAATATATTGTAAATAACGCAGCTGTAACGACACGGCAGGTGCGCATGGCTTACTTTTTTTGATATAGTTAGCTAGCTAACTAATTCGGTAAAGGTATTATGAGTACAACGTCAAAACCACTCTATGGTATTTTATTAGTCATGTGTGCTGGCTTACTATTAGCCACACATGATGGGATTTCTAAGTATTTAACCCATATTTATCCGCTGATTATGGTGATCTGGCTACGCTACTTTGTGCAAACACTGGCGATGATTGTCTTGTTCTTTCCAAAAATGCGCTGGGCAATTTTACGCACCCAACGGCCACGATTGCAGCTATTACGTGCTATCAGCTTGCTCAGCGTCAGTCTGCTATTTATCAGTGGCCTACGCTATATTCCATTGGCTGAAGCCACTGCAGTGATCTTTTTAGCACCGTTGATTGTGACGGTGCTTTCGGCAGTGGTGCTGCATGAAAAAGTCAGTAAAGGGCAGTGGGCCGCTGTTAGCGTTGGATTTTTAGGTGTCTTGTTTATTGTACGTCCAGGTGGGGATTTATTTACGCCGGCCATATTGTTACCGGTGTGTGCATCGTTATGCTTTGCGATTTATCAGCTGATTACTCGTCGTCTCGCCAGTACGGACCACGCTGTGACCAGTAACTTTTTATCCGGCTTGTTTGGTACGGTTGTGCTGACCGCATTATTACCCGGCCAATATACATTGAGCGTAGCCAGTGTTGATCTGCTGTTTATGTTGGCGCTGGGCTTACTGGCGATGACCGCACATATGTTGCTGACTATGGCGTTAAAATACTCTACCGCAGCAACGCTAGCGCCGTTCACCTATGCGCAAATTGTTTTTGCTGGCGTGGTTGGCTATATTGCTTTTGGGCATCTACCTGATATTTTCTCGATTATCGGCGTGCTTATTATTAGCAGTAGCGGCTTAGCCGTGGCGTATTTGCAGCATCAAGCACCGAGGGCCTAAGGTTAACCTTGTGGTTGATTTTTACGCAGGATGGCCTGCAGCTTAGCCAGTTCGATAGGTTTAGCTAAATGACCATTCATGCCGGCCTGCTTGGCGCGCAGATGATGCTCTTCCAGTACATGCGCTGACAGTGCAATAATCGGTACCGGGAGTAAACCGTGCGCTGTTTCGTAGGCGCGCTGTTTTTGTGCTGCAGTAAAACCATCCATCACTGGCATTTCACAATCCATTAACACTAAATCATAGCGATTTTTTTGCAGCATCTCTAAAGCGATTTGACCGTTGGCTGCGACATCAATTTTAATACCCAGCTTACTTAATAAACCTGCGATCACTTTTACTGAGGTCGGATCATCCTCCGCGACTAAGACGCGCTTACCCGCAATTGGAGTTGTATCAAGCGGTGCGCTACTGTGTTGCACCGCATTGATCAGCGTGGTCTTTAACGTTGAGGCGCTGACGGGTTTCATCAGCACATGACTGATTCCAGCGTTACGTGCCGTGACTGCATCAATCTGACTGCTGCTGGTCAGCATAATTAAGGTGCTATTAGCGGTAAGTATCGGGTCTTTTTGTATCCGTACAGCGAAGGCAATCGCCGTTGATTTGTGAGTTGTTTCACTGATGATAATGGCGTCAAAGCGCTGCCCTTGCATGTTTCTATTGCGCAAGAGCGCCACGGCTTCAGTGATTGAGGAGCGAGTGCTGACGAGCATGCCCCATTCGCTACATTGCTGCGCCAAGACTTTTTGCGAGAGCGCGTTACTATCAATAATTAAAATATGTTTTTGGCGTAATGCTATATCTGCTTCGATATGGCTGACGGGGTTCTGTTCGGCATTGAGTGGCACGTTAAAGGTAAAGACTGTGCCGTGCGGGCTGCGCTTTATTTTGAAGCTACCGGTCATTAAGTTGATTAATTTACGCGCAATAATAATACCTAAATTACCGCCGATAAAAGATGTGCTGAGCAAGTCTTTACTGTGCAATTGTGCGGTACTTAGAATATGACGTTCTTGATCACTTAAAGGGGTGCCGGTGTCTTGCACGCTAAAAATTAACTGCTGCTGTTCGCTGCTTTTGTCGACCATCACGCTTAGAGTAATCTCACCGTTGTAGGTTCGTTTAAATGCATTACTCAGAATACTGAGTACAACTTGACGAAAGCGTACAGGGTCACCCAATACAGTTTCTGGGGTCTGGGGTTGCAAAAAAACAGTCAGTTCAACTTGCTGCTCTTTAGCGCGAAAGGAAAAGGCTTGGGTGCATTCCTGCAGTAATCCGGCCAAGTTAAAAGGCGTGTGACTGAGCACAATCTCATTAGACTCAAGACGTGAAACATCTAAAATCGCATTAATAAGGCTCAGTAGTTCATTGCCTGAGCCTTGAATGGTATGTGCGTAATCACGCTGCTTAGTGGACAGCGGCGTGTCGAGCAATAAGGTTGTCATACCCAATACACCACTCAATGGGGTGCGTATTTCATGGCTGATTTTTGCTAAGAGTTCGGACTTGGCGCGACGTTCAGCTTCTTCAGCTGCTTGCGTGCATGCAAGTTCTGATTTTTTAACCACTTGCAGGCTATGGATTTGGCTTAAACCCATACTAATGATAATTGCGTTGATCGATAAACTGATCAGGAAAAAGAGTATAACCCCGTCTGGATAGAGTACATGCTGGTTGAGAAAGTAGGGCCAAACGACAAGTAGTGTAAGGCATAGAGCAGCTAAGCCTAGCGATAAGAAGCCGGTGGGAATAGAGTCACTGTGCTTAATCTTTAAGCTGTAGCCCAGCAATATAATGGTTGAGCTGATCAGCAGATAGAAAGTTAGAGCGTGAGCGCCGTCAACTGGAAGTATAAGCAGTCCAATGAGGCTGAGGCACAATATTGCCATATGCCGTTTGAGTTGCTTGGATAGCCGGCTTGAATCGGGAGATTTGGGTATGCATTGTAAACATGCAGCATGCAAGAATAATAGACTCAAAATAACAATGATATATATCAATTGTGCCGTTTGAGTGCTCATTAAATTAGGTGGTGTAAGCAGTTGCTTGGCGGCTAACAGTGAAAATAACAGTAGAGTGCTGAGGGCCAGAGCAAAGAATAAGTTGCTGTAATAGCGAGTGTGGAGAAAGCGCAGCAGGTTGTAGAGTGCAACGCTAAGAATGCTACCCAATACCATACCAAACAGCAGTGGTGGGGTGCTTTGTAAGCTTGAGTCTGTGACCAACTTTTGGTGGATCATGCTGAGTGGAATCGCACTGTCTGCCGAAAACACTAACTCGTAATAGTAGGGCACACTGACAATTAAAAATGCAGTGCCAAAGATCATACTGATAATTAGGGCGATTGCTAAGCGAATAGGATTCACGTCAGTACTTAACGCCTCTAAATGATTAAAAAACGCCCCGTATACAGTGCATAGCGGGGCGTTTAGATATGAGCCTAGCTATGTGTTACTGCTGCTCACGCTCAATGGCACGATAACCAATGTCTTTACGGTAGAAACTGCCTTCCCAGCTGATCTTCTCAGCCAGTTTGTAAGCATTCGCCTGTGCTTCGGCTACGGTATCACCCATTGCCGTAGCGCAGAGTACGCGACCACCGGTGTTGATGATTTTTCCGTCTTTAAGGCTGCTGCCAGCGTGGAACACTTTACCGTCGAGCTTTGCTGCTGCATCAAGACCTTGAATTTCATGACCAGCGCTGTAGCCGTCAGCAGGATAACCGCCTGACGCGATGACCACACCCAAGCTTGGACGTGGATCCCACTGTGCTTCAACTTTGTCTAACGCCTTAGCTAATGCTGCTTCAATTAACAGAATGAGGCTGGACTCTAAACGCAGTAAAATCGGCTGAGTTTCTGGATCGCCAAAGCGGCAGTTGTACTCAATAATTTTTGGCGCGCCGTCTTTATCAATCATTAAGCCAGCGTATAAAAAACCAGTATACACATGACCTTCAGCCGCCATGCCACGCACAGTTGGGTAGATGATTTCTTCTAGTACACGTTTGTGTACCGCATCGGTGACGACTGGAGCAGGAGAATAAGCACCCATGCCGCCGGTGTTCGGGCCAGTATCACCATCGCCAACACGCTTGTGGTCTTGACTGGTGGCCATCGGTAGAACGTTTTCACCGTCAACCATGACAATAAAGCTGGCTTCTTCACCATCCAAAAACTCTTCGATCACTACGCGTGAACCGGCTGCACCAAAGGCGTTGCCAGAGAGCATATCAATCACTGCGGCTTCGGCTTCTTCAAGCGTCATTGCAACAATCACACCTTTACCTGCAGCTAAGCCATCGGCTTTAACCACTATCGGTGCGCCTTGCTCACGTAAGTAAGCCAGTGCTGGCTCCACTTCAGTAAAGTTAGCGTAGTTACTGGTCGGGATATTGTGGCGCGCAAAGAAGTCTTTAGTGAAGGCTTTAGAGCCTTCTAGCTGTGCCGCGGCTGCAGTTGGACCGTAGATATCTAAGTTGCGCTTGCGGAAGGTATCCACTACGCCAGCAACCAGAGGGGCTTCTGGGCCAACAATAGTGAGATAGACATTGTTCTGCTCAGCAAAATCAGCTAATTCGTCAATGGCTAAAACATTAATCGCCACGTTCTCACACTTAGCTTCAGTGGCAGTACCGGCATTACCCGGTGCGATAAAGATTTTCTCAACACGTGGATCTTGCGCAACTTTCCACGCCAATGCGTGTTCGCGTCCGCCGTTACCAATAATTAAAATATTCATACAAGTAATCCTATGTAGAGCAACTTAGTGGCGGAAGTGGCGCATGCCAGTAAACACCATGGCAATATCAGCTTCGTCAGCTGCAGCAATCACTTCAGCGTCGCGCATGGAACCGCCTGGCTGAATCACCGCACGGATACCCACTTTTGCCGCGTTGTCTAAACCATCACGGAAGGGGAAGAATGCATCAGAGGCCATTACAGCACCAGCCACTTCTAAATTAGCTTGCTCAGCTTTGATCGCAGCAATACGTGCAGAGTTGACGCGGCTCATTTGGCCTGCGCCGACACCGATCGTTTGACGGTTCTTGGCATAGACAATGGCGTTGGATTTAACGAATTTAGCCACTTTCCAAGCAAAGATTAAATCGTGGATTTCTTGCTCGGTCGGCGCGCGACGCGTGACAACCTTTAAGTCATCGGCAGTGATCATTTGAATATCACGGCTTTGTACCAGTAGGCCGCCATTCACACGCTTATAATCCCAGCTGGCGCTACGCTCAGCAGGCCACTGGCCGCACTCTAATAAGCGCACATTGGCTTTGCTAGCAACAATATCACGTGCGGCTTGGCTGATGCTTGGAGCAATAATCACTTCAACAAACTGACGGTCAACAATGGCTTGTGCAGTTTCAGCATCCAGCTCACGGTTAAAGGCAATAATACCGCCAAAAGCTGATTCGCTATCGGTGGCGTAAGCTAAGTCGTAGGCCTTACGGATACCGCCTTCTGCGTCAGTCGCTACAGCAACGCCGCATGGGTTAGCGTGTTTAACAATCACACAGGCGGGCTTAACAAAGCTTTTCACGCACTCAAGTGCAGAGTCGGTATCGGCAACGTTATTAAACGACAGCTCTTTACCTTGCAGTTGTATTGCACTGGCAATGCTGGCTTCTTGTGGATTGGCTTCGGTATAAAACGCCGCACTTTGGTGTGGGTTTTCGCCGTAACGCATATCTTGCGCTTTAATAAACTGGCTATTAAAGGTATTCGGGAAAGCGCTGCGTTGTTCAGTACTGAGGGTTTCAGCGGTCTGGTCAATAGTACCCAGATAGTTCGCAATCATACCGTCGTACGCAGCGGTGTGTTCAAAGGCTTTCAGCGCTAAGTTAAAGCGTTGTGCGTAGCTTAAGCCGCCTTGCTTGAGGCCTTCGATAATCATGCCGTAGTCGCTGGTGTTGACCACAATCGCTACGTCTTTATGGTTCTTCGCCGCGCTGCGTACCATAGTTGGGCCGCCGATATCGATATTTTCAATCGCGTCGGGCAGGGTGCAGCCAGACTTGGCGACTGTTGCTGCGAACGGGTAAAGATTCACTGCCACTAAATCAATGGGCTTAATACCGTGCTCAGTCATAATGGCGGCGTCGATATCACGACGACCTAAAATACCACCATGGATTTTTGGGTGCAGGGTTTTAACGCGGCCATCCATCATTTCAGCAAAGCCGGTATAGTCGGCCACTTCAATCGCAGGAATAGCGTTATCTTTGAGTAATTTAAACGTGCCGCCTGTCGAGAGAATCTCAACGCCTAAAGCGTCTAGCGCTTGCGCGAATTCAACAATACCAGTTTTATCAGAGACACTGATCAGTGCGCGACGGATAGGCGTTTTTGAAGTGTGGTCAGTCATTGGGTTTCCTAACTATAAACGGCAAATTGCGCAAGACTCACAGGTGAGTTGCGCAGGGTTAGATTTTAAAGAAGGTTGTACTGCTTAAGCTTTTTACGCAAAGTACCGCGGTTCAGGCCGAGCATTTCTGAGGCGCGCGTTTGATTGCCCTGCACATGCTGCATTACTGAAGCAAATAAAGGCGCTTCAACTTCGCTCAGTACCAAGTTATAGACATCGTTGACGTGCGCACCATCTAAGTGGGCAAAGTACTCTTGCAACGTTTTTTCAACACATGAACGTAATGTTAGGTGTTCATTGTTGCTGATGGTCATAAGCGGCATAGTAGTTTTTGTCACGACAGATATCTCATAACGGAACGTTTTATCATTGGAATCATGCAGCGTCTGTTAAGCCTAGAATGCGCAGTTGCTCAAAGAACACTTGAATCTGGTGTTTTTGTGCGGTTTCGCAATCCAGCTGATTAAACGTTGTACGAAATTGTTGTGCCCCTGGCAGTGATGCTAAGTACCAGTGCGTGTGTTTGCGAGCAATCCGCACGCCCATCGGCTGGCCATAAAATGCATGCAAGAGCTCAAGATGCTCGAGCAAAATTGACTCTAGTGCGTTTAAACTGATGGCCGGCAGTAATTGACCCGTAGCGAGGAAATGATTGATTTCCTGAAAGATCCACGGTCGTCCTTGTGCTGCGCGACCAATTAATAAGCCGTCTGCACCCGTGTGCTTGAGGACCTGTTGTGCCTTTAAAGGGCTATCAATATCGCCATTGGCAAAGACTGGAATCGATACGGCCTGCTTAATAAGCGCAATAGTATCGTATTCGGCGTCACCATTGTAGCGATCTGCGCGTGTGCGGCCATGTACCGCAAGAGCATTGATGCCTGCTTGTTCAGCAATTTTAGCAATGGTAACACCGTTTTTATTGGCTTGATCCCAACCGGTGCGGATTTTTAAAGTCACGGGTACATCAACAGCTGCACGCACCGTGTTTAAAATTTCAGTGACCAATTGCTCATCTTTAAGCAGCGCTGACCCTGCCGCTTTATTGCACACTTTTTTCGCCGGACAACCCATATTAATATCAATAATATGCGCGCCTAAAGCTACACATTGCTGCGCTGCATGAGCCAGCATAGCGGGGTCTGCACCGGCGATTTGCATCGAGCGAGGTTCAGGATCACTGTCAGTTAATAAGCGTAGGCTGGATTTTCGGCTTGACCATAAACTGGTATCACTGGTGAGCATTTCAGATACGGTTAAACCTGCACCAAAACGTGCACATAGTTGACGTTGTGGACGGTCAGTAACGCCAGCCATCGGCGCGAGAATCAGGTTGTTAGCTAATGTGTAGGAACCAATACGAACCATCGACATGGATTGCCCAGCCTGCGCGCAGCATAAAAAGAAATAAAATAAGATCGCCTATGATACCTGCTCTAAGCGTATCGATAAAGCGGCAAGCCCATTGTTCAGAGAAAACCTGTCTACAGCGGCTGAGGCTTAAGCGTTAATGCACAAGTCGCCGCTGAGTAAGCACTATATAGACTCGGACTTAAAGTGACTTCCATAGAGAGTCAAAATCTTCACCGAGTGAGCTGACTGTTGATGCTTCAGTGGTTTGCGTTTCAACGGGTTTGATCGGTGTTGTAACCTTGTATTCAAATTGACTGATGCTGCCCGTGTGCATTGAACGCTTTGCTAACGTTGCTTTAAGCTCCGTACCTTGCTGGTTAATAGCGACTTTATGCCCTTCTTGAAAAGGTATGCGGGGCGCTATAACGCTGGCAGGTTGTGATAAGGCTGGGATCTCGGGCACTAATAAAGCACGTAAGAAATGGCTGGATGTATCGTTGCTGCGCAAAAGTTGTAAGCCGCAAGGCTGTGCGTTGGGTGCAATCAATTCAATACCCATTTGCGTGCCTTCAGTATCAACTTGGCGAATCCAGCGAATCAGAGCCGTTGACCATGCGTTATTTTCAACTTGGCAGATGGCAATGATTTCCCCAGCCTGCAGCTGAGAAGGGACTGCGTCGTGCCACGCTAAACAGTAACCACCTGGGCTGCTGTTAACGATAGCCAAGGTGTACGTTGGGTACAGTGCTGCAGATGCTTGTGTGTCGCGTTTATACGCAGCAGCACCGAGTGGGGGCATGCTGCCATACTCGATCAAGTCGACTTGTAAAGGATTGAACTCACCGTCTGATTTAACATCACTGGCAGTGTCCCAAATATCACGTTCGGCGTTGTCAGTGTTGTACTTAACCAAGCCAACTTGGTGTGATTTGAGTGTGTCTTCAAAAGGTTCTTGGTCAGATAAATAGTAATGTACAGCGCTCATACCAAGGCAGACCTGCAATGTGCCATTACTGCTGGTACGTTGGAAGTCACGTTGTGCAATATTGTCCCAAGCACTGCACAGTTGGGCCAGAAGCGTGCTGGACATATTGTCAGGTATCGCAATTTTGTGTTTGATACTTGGGTTGCCAAACGATTGCTGATGACGCACCAGCGCTTCAGCTAAATCTTGAGTGTTGAGACCCACTCGCGTTTCGCTGCTAGCGCGCTCAAGCAGCTCTTTATAACGTGGTGGAGCATCATGATTGAGGTCGGCTACAAATAAACTGCTGGGTAAGTCTGCGTTTTGCAGTTTAGTCAGCAGCACCCAACTGGGTAGGATATTGGCTAAAATTGCAATATCGCTTTGGCGCATTTGGTTAGTGCGTGCGCAGCTTAACAAAAGAGCACAACTATACGCCGACTCAACACTCTGTTCAGAGATTGGGTCGAGCATCGGGTCACGAGTTAATTGCGTATGCATATTGTTTTTTGATGCAATTTTATACAGTTGGTGTAACTCAAGCCAAAACAGAGGTGGCGCTGTGAAATACAACTGATAGGTGCGCACCTGAGAAATAAACATACTGTGTACGGCGCGCTGCAAGGCTAAAGCGAGCACTGAGTGTTTCTGTTGGAGGGCTTCAACAATGGCTATTTTATAGCCGACAGTCAGGTGGTTCTGTAATGCTTGGCATAAATTAGCGACTTTTTGCGGGCGCTCATCAAGCATGACTGAGTTGTTTAAAAAGTGTTTTTCCAACTGAGAGTTAATAAATAACACTTCTGGTCGTAATAATTCTAATAGCTGTACGCGGTTCTCGGCATCTGTTTTGAAGTTGTTCAGTTCAATCAATGCTTGATATAGGAGGCGCGCAGTCTCACCAATATTGGCTTTGGGTAGGTCTTGGATCCACGATTTCAAATCACGCACATTGGGCTTACAAAACGCTAATCTTGTTTGTTCTGGTGTAGGCACTTGTAAACGTAATTGTTGAATTTGTGTATCCATTGGTTTTCCTACTTAAATTGCCGAGAGTCGCTACAGCTAAAGTGATGGCTATGCGCCATCAGGTATTGTACATTTTTATAACTAAATTTCTACGGCCATACGTTGGCCCACTTGGACTGCACTGGCTGCTTGTAATTCGCTTTCCCAGTTCACATGTCCCGGACCAAATAATACAACTGCAGTTGAGCCCAGTTTAAAGCGACCCAGTTCAGCACCTTTCTCTAGCGTGATCGGTTGACGGGCGGCTTGACTATAATCATAGCTGCGTAACTCACGTAAGGGGGGCGTGATCATGCCTGCCCATACGGTTTCAATGCTGGCAACAATCATCGCGCCGACTAGAACAACTGCCATTGGGCCGTGTTCTGTATCGAAGATGCAGGCCACACGTTCGTTGCGTGCAAATAATTCAGGAACATTCTCAGCGGTGGTGTGATTAACAGAGAACAAACGTCCAGGGATATAAACCATTTCGCGCAAAATCCCGGTTAAAGGCATATGCACGCGGTGGTAGTCTTTGGGTGATAGATATACGGTTGAGAAGTTGCCGCCCATAAAGGGTGTGGCGCGTTCTGCATCACCGCCAAGCAGTTCGACCAAGCTGAAGCTGTGGCCTTTGGCCTGAAAAATACGGCCATGTTCAATAGTGCCCACTTGACTGATAACACCGTCAGCAGGTGATAACACAGCTTTTTCACTCTGGTCGAGCGGGCGTGCATCAGGCTTAAGTGCTCGAGTAAAAAAGTCATTGAAATGCTTGTAGGCGCTTGTATCTTCGAGTTGCGCTTCACTCATATTCACTTGATAACGTTTAACAAACCAAGTAATCAAGCGGTTTTTAAACCATGTTGTTTCGCACTCTGCCAATCTGCCAATCAAACGTGACAACAGATGGTGAGGCAATACATATTGCATAAAAATAAACAGACGTTGCTTGATGTGCATGTATATTGGGCCCTATTTAGCTGTCGTGATAAATATGTGAGTCGTCATCTTAGTGAGTTTAGCAGAAGTGGGTGATTGCGCTTGTAGATGAACCAATGATGCAAATAATACTATTGCACCGATTCAATAGTGCGTGCTGATACACCACTCTTATCTTAGCGCTTACGCGAGCTAAAGAGTACCAATGCGCGCTGGATATATTCTAATGTTTTTTTCAAGCCCTGTATTGTGACTGGATGCAGAGCTGTGGTGAATTGATCTACGGCGATCAGCATGGCAACTCGGTTGCCGTTGGACAGTGATGCCAGCATCCAGTGTGTATCGGCAAACACGCTGATAAGTTCAGCTGGCAGTTGCGTATTAATGCGCGACGCGTTGCTATCGTCAATCAGTAAATGTGTTGGCTGTGTCATAAAGTGTTTGATTGCAGGCGTTGTACCCAGTGCAAATGTGTTGGGAAGTTGTTTAACGTGAATACCGTATAAATGGCTGACTTTTGCATAGTGAGCCTGCTGGTCAAGTGTCATAATGCAAATGCGCTGCAGGCCGCAGGCTTGTAATGCAAGACTGATACGCTCTATTAACTGTACTGGGTTACTAAATGGGCAGGGTGTGCGCACCAGCTCAGTACAATGAATACGCCACTGTATTAAATCTTCACTGCTGGGTGCATAGCGGTCGGCTGATGTCGAGGGTTGGCGTAAGCGTTGCGTTTGCCATGGCCAGAGTAAGGCTTGCGCAGGATGCCATAGATCACGATTGCTTTGTTGGTGCGCATGGCTGACAGCCAATTGGTGGGTGGTTTGTTGTACCGTGGCAAGGTCATCTTTTAAGTACAAACTGATTAAACGCTGCCAACGAATACACTGTTCAGTGCCCCAGGAACTGTGTGCAGCCATGACTAAACCACAGGTGAAAACTAAGGTGTTGGCTGGGCGGTTCAGCCAGCTATTGAGAGCCGGCAATTGGTCCAGTTTTTGTTGCTGTAATAAAGGCTGCTCTATTTTTCGCGCGATATGCAAGGCTTTGACTAACATATGTGGGTTATCACTGAGTAAGCTGTAGCCTTCAATAATCCAACTGGGTAATTTCCAATGCTGCGCTAGGCCTAAGCAAAGCGTGGTGAGCGGCATACCGAGCAGTTCACGCTCCACATCAACAGCGGGTTCATTGTTGCCTAAAACACGCCGTTCCCATTCGGTAAAAAACTCAGGATAACGGGTCAATAGCGGCCAGCTTGGCGATAAGAACAGCAGGCTGCCCCAATGGATTTCATGCCAGAAGCGCGCCATACGCGTGCTAAATAAACCCATGGCTTGAACATTCAGATGTTGGCCAATCAGCCATACTTGGCGTAATGCAAAAGGAATGCTGGTTTCTTCATCATCGATCAGGCTTCGTAATAGTGTTGCGCAGCGCTGTAAACCGAGACGCGATAAAGCATTTTCCAACGTTTGTACCGGCTCTGATAGGGAGCTGTGGCCGCGGTTGGCTTCACGCATAATAATAAAAGCAATAGTAGGCGCTTGGCTGATCACCTGTGCGATATCACGTAATGATTTATTTGGACTTTGTAAAATATGTAAAGCTCGCTCACGGTGCGCTTTATAAACAGGCAGCCGAGTGTTATCCAGCTGTTTTATCCACTGCTCTAAACTTTTATTGTGAGGTGCTATGCTCGTCATATATTCAGTCTCAAGACTGTGCCCCAAGGGATATTGGTTTTAACATAGTAACCAATATTTACAAAGGCTGTTATCCTTTACCTAGTTTTGGAATTAGTGCGACTTATCTTATGATAAAAATCATTGGAATCATTGTTGTTTTCGGTAGTGTCTTAGCCGGATTTGTTTTATCGGGCGGGAAAATTGCCTCTATTATTCAACCGTTTGAAGTGCTGATTATTGGTGGCGCGGCGATGGGGGCTTTTTTACAAGCCAACCCTAGCAGTACCTTTATGGAGGTGCTTAAAAAATCGTTAGCGATGTTTAGCTCGCGCTTTACTAAAGCCTTGTATTTAGATGTACTGAAAATGCTTTACGAAGTACTGAATAAAAGCCGTCGTGAAGGCATGATGGCCATTGAGGCTGATATTGAAGATCCAGCCTCCAGTCCTATATTTAGTAATTATCCAGCCATCCTCAAAGATGAGCGTATGACCGAGTTTGTCTGTGACTATTTGCGGATTATGACCACCGGTAATATGGCGCCGCATGAGTTTGAAGGCTTGTTCGATATGGAACTGACCAGCCTTAAAGAAGACCTCGATCACCCCAGTCATGCGGTAACCAGTGTTGCTGATGGATTGCCAGGCTTTGGTATTGTGGCGGCGGTATTGGGTATCGTTGTAACGATGGCGATGCTAGGTGAGGCTGAACAGGCTGCTTTAGGTCAGCACGTTGGTGCTGCTCTGGTGGGTACATTCTTAGGTATTTTGGCGGCCTATGGTTTCTTTGGTCCTTTAGCGACCAGTCTGGCGCATGACGCTAAAGAGGAACTGAATTTGTATGAGGCGATTAAGGCAACCTTAGTGGCTTCAGCCTCTGGCATGCCACCCAGTTTAGCGGTGGAGTTTGGTCGTAAAGTGTTATTTGGAGGACATCGCCCAACCTTTGCTGAATTGGAACAAGCTGTACGAGGCGGCTAAATATTATGGATACCAATCAGCCGATCATTGTTAAGCGCGTTAAGAAAATTGCTGCAGGCCATCATGGTGGCGCATGGAAAATTGCCTTTGCTGACTTTGCCGTGGCGATGATGGCGTTTTTCTTGGTGATGTGGCTGATGTCCTCGACCACTCCTGAGCAAAAAAAAGCGATTTCAGGTTACTTTCAAGACCCGATAGGTTTCTCAGAAAGCGGCAGCCCCTATGTAATTGATTTGGGCGGTACACCCACGCCGGCACCTGATCAAACCTTAAACCCTGAAATCAGCGATGAAAGTTCTTTAGATCCGCAGACTCTGACTGAGCAGCAGACTCAGAAGCTATTTGAGCAGTTAGAGCTTGAGCGTTTCGATATGTTATTGGTTGAATTGCAGCGAAAAGTCAACGATGACACTGCTTTGCAGCCTTATAAAGATCAAATTCTGATGGATGTCTCGCGTGATGGTTTACGTATTCAGATTACTGATGCAGCGAATCGTCCGATGTTTGACTTAGGCAGTGCGCGTTTACAGCCTTACTTCGAAGATATTCTATATATCATGGCCGATACCATGCGCGCTGTGCCGAATAAAATCAGTATTGGTGGTCACACTGACGCGAAACCTTTTGCAAGTAATTCGGGCTTTGGTAACTGGGAATTGTCAGCCAACCGTGCCAATGCCGCGCGTCGTGCATTGCATGCGGGTGGTTTAGAGGATGATAAAATCGCACGGGTGGCCGGTTATGCCTCATCAACATTATTTGATCAGGCCGACCCATACAGTCCAAATAATCGCCGGATTGATATTTTAGTGCTGACGAAACGTGCTCAGCAGGTGATCGAAGGTGTTGAAGATGCAGGGCCTGAAAAGGCTGAGGCGATAGACGCGAGTGCTGAACCAGCAGGAAAACCGCTGCGCGAGCGGGTCAATGTGTTTGAACAGGGTGTTTTGCAGTTTGAAGATATAGCTAATTAGTCGATCAACAGCCCCAGTTCATTGATTGTCCTAGGGCTGTAGTACTATTTAGTACTGTTCGGTTTTGATGCCACTGATAATATGTTTAAAACTGGCTAAACGCTGAGGGTGGATTTTACCCGCTTCAACAGCGGCTAATAACGCACAGCCAGGTTCATGTTCATGACTGCAGTTACGGAAGCGACACAGACCTAAGTGTTCCTGAAACTCAATAAAGCCAGCTTCCACATCAGCCACACTCACGTGACCTAAGCCAAACTCACGGATACCCGGTGAGTCAATCAGTTGACCGCCAGCAGGGAAGTGAAATAAGCGTGCGGTGGTTGTAGTGTGCGTACCTTTACCCGTCAGCTCAGACAGTGCACCAACACGTGTATCTGTATTGGGCAGTAAGCGGTTGACCAAAGATGATTTACCGACACCGGACTGGCCGACAAAGACGCTGACTTGATCATTGAGTTGCGCTTGCAGTTTTTCCAGACCATCACCCGAATAGGCTGAGACTTCCAGCAGTGGATAGCCCAATGAGTGGTAGGTGTTGAGTAAGTTATGCGCGCGCGACTCACCACTGGGGTCGAGTAAATCAGATTTGTTCAGCAGTAACAGCGGCTTAATACCGGCGTGTTCTGCTGCAATAATATAGCGGTCAATTAAGTTTGCGTGGGGTTCAGGCAGTGGTGCAAAAACAATCACAATGAGGTCGACGTTGGCCGCAACAGGTTTTAAAGTGCCGCGTGAGTCAGGGCGACGTAATTCACTGTGACGTGGTAATTGCGCAACGATAATGCCCAGGCCTTGATTACCTGGACGCCACACCACGCGGTCGCCGGTCACCAGTGCAGGTAAGTTGGCGCGTAAATAGCAGCGATAGGTTTGACCGGACAGTTCAGGTGATTCGGCTTCGACTTCCACCTGCACACCAAAGTGTGCGATGACTAGACCGTGTTGCTCTTCACCTAAATCGCCACCTTCGAGCTCTTCCAGCGTACGCTCTTCGCGTTTGGCGGCACGCGCAAGGCGTTCGTCTTGGATTTTATTAATACGCCAGCCTTGGCGGCGATTAAGAGTACGTTTGGCCATATAAAACTCATTATGTTGATGCGCTGAACAGAGTGTGCTGATTCATCATCAGTACACCTTGAAATTATTGATCTGCAGGTAAGCCGCGCTGGAGACGCCAAGCACGCGCTGCAATCACAAATATAGTAATAGCTGTTAACGGTACCACATAGCCAAGCATGGCATCGGCAAAGGTGCTGGCAAAGGGTTCGCCATTGCTTTGCATAATCAGGTAAGTGGTATATGCGATGTAGTAGCCTAAAAACAGTGCGCCTTCCCAGCGGTTGATACTGTAACCGGCAAAGAAAACCGGCAAGCAGGCGACCATCACCGCCATCATCACTGGGAAATCAAAATCAATGGCGCTACGAGCGACTGAGATACTTTCAGGCGACACCAAACCGGCCAGACCCAATACTGCCAGTAGATTAAATAGGTTACTGCCGACGATATTACCCACGGCAATATCACGTTCACCTTTCCAGGCAGCAATCAGAGAGGTAGCAAGCTCTGGCAGTGAGGTACCGACCGCGATAATAGTTAAGCCGATCACTAATTCAGATAAACCCAGCGCTTGCGCTAAGCTGACTGCGCCGCTGACCAGTAGATTTGAACCGATCACCAGCAAAGCTAAACCGGCCAAAATATAAACGAGATTAATCAATGAGGCAAAACGACTGGGGTTGACCTGTGAACTGTATTCATCATCAATATCAATCGCTTTGCCTGCTTTCCAAGCTTTTAAACTGCTGATAATTAAGTAGCTGGTATAGGCAATAATACAGGAGAATAAAATAAGACCGTCTAAGCGGTTGTAGCTGCCATCCAAGGCTAATAGCCACGCTAAAAAGCCTGCCGCAATCATAATGGGCACATCAATACGCACCAGTCGATGCGAGACTAATAAAGGTGCGATTAAAGCGGATAAGCCTAAAACCACCAGCACGTTAAAAATATTACTGCCAATCACGTTACCAATAGCGATATCGCCTTGGCCAAGAAAAGCGGATTGCGTACTCACTGCCATTTCTGGTGCGCTGGTACCAAAGGCCACCACAGTTAGGCCAATAATCAACGGTGAAATACCAAAGCGTGCTGCCAAACGGGCGGCACCACGTACCAGCACTTCTGCGCCGATAACTAGCAAGATAAAACCGCCGATAAGGTAGATAAACATTTGCATGGACATGCGGTGACTCCGACTCTTTACGTTGTAATGGCCGCTAGATTAGCAGGTTGTGAAGCTGCGGTAATAGGATTTTAAGAGAAAATGTTAACGCAGTACTTGCAGTTGTACGGGGGCGACACCGCTGTTGATCATATCGATTTTTTGTGCTGCAGCGCGGGATAAATCAATCACCCGGCCTTTACTGAATGGGCCGCGATCATTAATGCGTACAGTGACACTTTTGTTGTTGCGGATATTGGTAACTTTGACGCGCGTACCAAAGGCTAAGGAGCGATGGGCGGCAGTCAGTTTGTTTTGATTGAAGCGTTCGCCGCTGGCGGTTTTTTTACCATGATGCTTGGAACCATACCATGAGGCTTGGCCGCTAATAGCAGAGTCAGGGCTGGTGCGGTGTGATGAGCAGGCGCCTAAAAATAACAGCGCAGCAAGCAGCACATAAATGCGCATAAGCAAGCTCCTTGGGTGTGTTTAGAGTGACTTAGATGCAGCTGGCCCTTTCAGGCCAGCTGTAATGCAGAGTTACAGATTACTGATCAAGCTTTTGCTTGAGTAACTCATTGACTTGTTGCGGGTTGGCTTTGCCTTTTGAAGCGCGCATCGCTTGACCCACAAAGAAACCAAACATTTTACCGCGCTTGTTTTCATCGCTGGCGCGGTACTGTTCAACTTGCTCAGCGTTGGCTGCAAGCACTTCATCGAGCATGGCTTCGATAGCGCCGCTGTCGGTGACTTGTTTTAGGCCTTGCTGTTCAATAATCTGATCGGCATCACCTTGGCCTTGCGCCATGGCTTCAAACACTTTCTTGGCAATATTGCCAGAAATGGTGTTGTCTTTAATACGCAAAAGCATGCCGCCCAGTTGTTCGGCGCTGACAGGCGATTCGGTGATCTCCAGGTTTTCTTTATTGAGTAGGCCGGAGAGGTCACCCATCACCCAGTTGGTCGCTAATTTAGCATCTTGGCAAATCTGTTCTACCACTTCAAAGTAATCGGCCATTTCACGGCTGGCAGATAAGACACTGGCGTCGTAGGTGGATAAGCCAAAAGCTGACTCAAAACGCTCACGCTTCTGTGTGGGTAACTCAGGCAGTTGAGTGCGTAAGTCATCCAACATCTCGCGTGGAATATGCACGGGCAATAAGTCCGGGCAGGGGAAGTAGCGGTAATCGTTGGCTTCTTCTTTGCTGCGCATGGAGCGAGTTTCGTCTTTATTAGCATCATAGAGACGGGTTTCTTGTACGACCTTGCCACCGTCCTCAATCAATTCAATTTGACGTTGAATTTCATGATTGATAGCGCGCTCAATAAAGCGAAAGGAGTTGACGTTCTTGATTTCTGTACGTGTACCCAGTTCAGTTTGGCCTTTGGGGCGCACTGACACGTTACAGTCACAACGGAATGAGCCTTCAGCCATATTGCCGTCACAGATATTCAAGTAACGCACTAAGGTGTGAATCGCTTTAGCATAAGCTAC